>Ga0302267_10000522_pt1 | contig 51994 bp, 36 predicted proteins | sample III_Bog_E1_3_FD_194555 | JGI IMG/M metagenome (GOLD analysis project Ga0302267, IMG submission 194555) | Peat permafrost microbial communities from Stordalen Mire near Abisko, Sweden - III_Bog_E1_3 | ecosystem: Environmental > Terrestrial > Soil > Wetlands > Peat | place: Sweden: Abisko...
CCCCGAGGGGAGGACGCACGTCGCCGAGGGGAGGACGCGCGTCGCCGAGGGGAGGACGCGCGTCGCCGAGGGGAGGACGCGCGTCGCCGAGGGGAGGACGCGCGTCGCCGAGGGGAGGACCTACTTGGGATCCCCCTTCACCGGCACCCGCGCCGGCTTCTTCACGAAGGCGACCGCCGGCGTCACCGCGGGCGGCGTCCCCTTGCCGTCGGGCACGAGACGCACGGTGCGGTGCATCAGCCCGTCGACGCGCTGCAGCCAGTCGCGCCAGCGGGGGTACTTGTCGATGGGGATGGTGGCGAGATCGAAGATCACGCTCCGCGTCACCACCACCGCGTTCTTGACGCGCTTGAAGTCGAGGCGCGCCTTGCCGAACTCGCCGCCCGGCACCTCGCCGTTGGGGGGCAGGTCGGCGAAGACGAAGCCCGGCGGCGGGACGATGGTGATGGTGCGGGTCTGGTGACCGGGGGCGAGGCTGGGGGGGAGCACCACCGGCAGCGTGCGCTTGACCAGCGCGGCGAGCTGCGAGGTCAGCGTCGAGGTCTCGGCGAGGGGGACGGCGAGCTCGGCGCCCTCGCGGCGGGCCAGGCCCTCGGAGTGGGCGCCGTAGGCGAGGATGGCGAGGCCCTTGGGGAGATCGGTCTTGAAGGTGATGTCGCCGGTCACCTGCACGGTGGGGAACCACCCGGAGGCCAGGTACTGCTCGACCCACTGCTGGCGGGCGTCCGCCTGCTTCAGGTTCATCCGCAGCTCGAAGGCGGCGTCGCCGGAGTGGCGCTCCTCGGCGGTGAGATCGCCCGCGCCCGAGGGCGAGAGCTTGATGGTCCAGGCGGCGTCGACGCCGTGCTCCTCGGGGGAGCTGGCGGGGGTGTCGACGATCTTGGCCGGGCCCTCGTCGATGAAGAACGCCACGGTGCGCGCATCCATCGAGGGCAGGGGGCCGAGGCGGCTCTCGGGGCTGGTGGCGTCGAGCCAGATGCCGGGCTTGCCCTTGTCGCCGGGGAGGTAGGCGATGCCGTGGTCGAAGAGGGGGATGGCGGCGTGCTCGGCGCGCAGGAGCGAGGGCTGCGCGGTGTAGCGGGTCTGCACCAGCACCTCGTTGGCGTCGATGCCGATGGCCTTGAGCAAGGTGATGAGGAGCATCGCCTTGTCGTCGCAGTCGCCCTGGCGGCGGGCGAGCAGCTCCTGCGGGCGGTTGGGGAGCCACCACTCGCCGGAGACGTAGTTGACGTAGCGGATGTCGTCGGCGACGAACTCGAAGATGGCCTGGAGCTTCTCGTCGCGGGTCTTCTTGCCGGCGGTGAGCTCGGCGGCCTTGCGGCGGACCTGGTCGTCGGGCTCGGTGAAGCCCTTGACGGCGCTCTTGTACCACTCCCGGAAATCGCTCCAGTTGGCGAAGGTGGAGCCGACCACCACCGGCAGTGACTCGCTCAGCTTGGGGGCGAGCGGCTCCTCGGGGATGCTGGGCGGGTCGTCCCAGGTGTAGGTGGTGACGACGCGGCCGTCCTTCTTGGCGCGGGTGGTGCGACCGGGCTTGTGCCCCGGGCCCGCGTCGTTGAGCACGTCGATGGCGAGCGGCGAGGCCTCGGGCGAGTCGACGACCACCTGGTTGAAGAGGATGGGGTGGGTGTCGGTGGAGCCGACGTAGTCGATGAACCAGAACGGGGCCTCGCCGCGGAGGCCCACCGGGCCGCTGGTCCAGGAGCGCACCGCGACCTCGACGACGTCGCCGGTCTTGAGCTCGGGCCAGCGGATGTAGACCTTGCGGCCCCCCGAGCTCTGCTCCTCGGGCTGGAGGACGGTGCCGTCCTTCTTGTGGACGCGGGCGAAGAGCAGCTCGGTCTCGTCGCCCTCGGAGGGGACGTTCTCGAAGCTGTCCTGCTCGGTGCGCGGCTCGATGACGATCTCGCGCGAGTAGTGCATGAGCTGCGAGACGCGCTTGTCGGGGTGGTAGGTGACCACCCGCACCCAGTGGAGCTGGCGGTCGACGATGGAGCCCTTCTGCGCCGGGCGCTCGCGCGCCTTCTGGAGGAAGAACTCGGGCTTGAGGAGGTACGCCTCGTCGGGCTGGGCCGCGCGGCCGGCGCCGCCGTCTTGACCGGCGCCTCCGTCTTGACCGGCGGGCCCGCTGCGGTAGGCGATCTCGGCCTTGAGCGTGGCGTCTCCGGGCTCGAGATCGCGGGCGCGGGCGAGGCTTTGCCCGGTGAGGGAGGCCGGCTCCGACGGGGGCTTGCCGGCGTGGACCTCGTCGGCGGCGACGGCGGCGCGGGCCTCGGCGAGGCCGGCGAAGGCGGCGGCGCGGTTGGGCGCGACCCGAGTGGCGAGGTAGAAGGCCTCGCGCGCCCAGGCGTGGCGGCCCGCGTCGAGCAGGGCGCGGGCGATGTGGAGGAGCGCGTCGGCGTTGGTCTGGGAGGCGAGGGTCTCGGCGGCGGCCTCTTCCATGGGGCCCGCGCCCAGGGTGCGGAAGGCGTCCACGTAGGCGTAGCTGCGCGCGTCGCCCATGATCTCGCCGAGGCGCCGCGCGACGCGGAGGTGCACGTCGGGCTGGGTGCGCGAGAGGGTGAACAGCTCGAAGAGCGCGCTGATGGGAGCCTTGTCGCGCTGGGCCGCGTCGATGGCCAGGAGATCGTCGAGCGCCGCCCGCGCGAAGCCGGCCCCGCCGAGCTGCTTCTTGACCAGCGCCTTGATGAGCATGGCCTCCGCGTCGGTGGCGGAGGCGAGCGGCTCCTCGCGCGAGGAGGCGATCGCCCAGTCGACGTAGTGCGAGGCCAGGTGCGCCGCGACGAGGCGGCGCTGCGCGAAGGCGGAGGCGCCGTCGTCGTGCGCCGCGAGCGCGCGGGCCCGGGCGAGGTTGAGCCAGCCGCTGCGGTTGGCGCCGAAGGGCGAGATCCACCCGGCCATCGCCAGCTCGTCGGGGGTGACCTCGCGCGCGCCGGCGACGCGATCGAGGAGGCCGGGCGCGCGCGGCGATCGGGCGTCGTCCCCGCCAGCGACCACCCGCACCACCGCGGCCACCAGCGCCTGCTCGGCGGTGAGCGCGTCGCCGACGACGAGCGCCTTCTCCAGCGCGGTCCGCAGCACCGTGACGCCGCGCGGCGGGACGATGGCGACGGCGGAGGGCTCCTCGACGTGGGGCGGCGGAGGCGCGGGCGGGTTGCCCTCGGGCTCGCCCTTCTTCCCGCGGCCAGCGTGCCTGGCAGGCGGGGCGGCGGCAGGCTTCGCCCCGCGACCGCCGCGTCGCGACGCGGGGCGGGCGGCGGGAGGCTCGGCCGGGACAGGGACCGCAGGCAGGGCAGCGTGCGGAGCCGGCGCGGCGGCGACGGAGGGCGGCAGGGTGAGCTTGCTCAGATCGGACGAGGTGGCGAGCGGCAGCGGCTTGCCCTGGTCGTCCGTGAAGCGCAGGCGCACCCGGCCGTCGTCGCCGACCGCGGCGGTGCACACCTTGACCGCGAGGAGGTGATCGCCGGCCGTTGCCTCGATGCGGGCGGCCAGGCGATCGAGGACGAGGTGAGCATGAACCTCCTCGCTGGCGGCGACGTCCGCGCCGTCCCAGACGAGGCGGACGGCGCCGGTCGAGCCCAGGTGCACGGTGATCGGGCGGGCGCCGGGCACGGTGACGCGGGAGGCGAGGAGGGTGCAGCTCTCGGCGCGAGGGTGGATGTAGAGGTCGAGCGGGACGCCGCGCGGCGTGGCCGAGGCGGGCAACACGCGGCGCCAGGCGACGTCGTAGATCCCCCACGCATAGCGGGCGCTCGGGTCGCTCCAGCGCTCACCGCCGGCCTCGGGCCCCTCGCGCCGCCACAGGCCGCCGCCGGTGTCCTGGAAGGGGCCGAGGATGGCGAGGGACTTGACCATCCCGTCGGCGTCGGGCGGCGCGTCGTACGCGACCGCGCCCATGCCCGGCCAGGCGCCGCCGGTGGGCGCGGTGGTGAGGCGGAGGCCGAGCCAGCGGGCCTCCTCGGCGAGCGGTGAGCCGGTGGCGGCGAGGGCCGCGAGGCCGTCGCGGACGCGGCCGAACGAGGCGCGATCGTCGATCGACGCGGCGACGACCAGCGCGGCCAAGGCGTCGTCGCCGCCGCCGCGGGCGCGGGTGAGGAGCTGATCGACCATCTCGTCCGGGGTGGTCGCGGTCCAGCGCGCCGGCGGCGCGACGGGCTGGCCGTGGGCGACCGGCAGGCCGGTCAGGGTCCCCCCGGGGATCGCCACCGCCGCGAGCAGCCACGGGGCGGCATGGCGCAGGACGCGACGGACGGGGCGGGGGATGGAGGGCGTGCTCTCCGTCGAGGTCGGCTTCATGCGTGCTATCGCTCCGGGGCCTTGCATAGCGCGGGCGAGCGGGGGCCGCGAGGCGAAGCGTCCGCGCCGGTGGCGGCCCTACCCTCGCCGACTGCCGAGCTCGGCCGCGAAGCGGCGGGCGTATTCGATCATGCGCTGCACCGCGGCGCCGATCTCCGAGGCGTCGAGCGATTCGGTCGGCAGCTCCGCGCAGAGGACGACGGCGCCGCTGCGGTCGAGCGCGAACTTGGCGAGCCGCATCTCGCGGTTGGCGGCGAGCAGCCGCCGGCTCAGGTCCTCGGCGTGGTAGGCGCCGCGATCCAGCATGGGGAGCATGGACAGGAGCACCCAGTTCTCGCTGAGCTGGAGGTAGAACGGGGGGAGCGGCTCGCCGGGGTCGTCACCGGCCCGGGGCTGGATGCGCAGCGTCGCCGCCCCCTCGGGCACCGCGTCGTAGCCGAGCGCGGCGATCCAGCTCTTCAGGGTGGGGACATCCATCGGCGCACAGGGTCCCCCGCGGCGCCCGTCGTGGCAAGGCTTCAGAGGGTGAGGACCGCCTCCGCGCCCCGCTCGGCCACGCGCGCCTCGAGGAGGGTGATCAGCGCCGCGCGGCGCTCGTCCAGCTCGACCAGGGTGCGCGGAGAGAGGAGCCAGGTCTCGAAGCCGCCCTCGGCGAAGACGGCGGCGGCGGCGGTGCGGTCCAGGCGGCCGAGGGCGGCCCGGAGCCCGCGGGGGAAGCGGGCGACGCCGCGGAGGCGGCGGAGCATGCGGTCGAGGGTGGACCTATCGGCGTGGGGCGGGAAAGCGGAGCCGTTGTCGGCGAGGAGGAGGGAGTGCTCGGTCCGGAGCGCCTCCCGCCGGGCGACGTTGGCCGCGAGGTAGTCGAGCACGAGCATCTCCACGTAGTCGCGGAGCAGCGCGCTGTCCTCGCCGGGCGCGGGGGCGGGCGCGCTCGCCCAGCGATCCCAGGTGGCCACCTCGCGACCGGCGCTCACGTCGATGGGCGTGCGGGTGGGAGACCGGGAAGAGCGGCCCTCGGACCTCGCGAGGAGGACGTCGACGGTGCCGTCGTTCTGCACCGCCAGCTCGCGCAGGAGGGCGCGCGCGTCGGGCTCGCGATCGAGCGCCGAGCCGAGCTCGTCGAAGGTGAGCCTCCGGTGCACCGTCACCGGCACCACCCCCGTGCCCAGCGCGCGGGCGAGCCGGGAGAAGGCGAGCGGCGCCCGGTAGGCGGTGGGCTCCGCCTTCAACGAGAGCTCGGCTCTGCCGATCGCACCGCCCTCGTTCTTTCCCCGCCCCTCGAAGTACGCTTCGAACAGCCCGGGGCGCACGCCGGGACCATGGATCGCCACGAGCGTGAACAGGCTCGCGCGCCGCAGGTACTCCTCTTGCGGATCCGTCGGCTCCCGCGCCGCCCCGGTCGTGGCGCTGGCGATCGGCACCGCGCTCGGCACGGCGCTGGCGATCGGCACCGCGCTCGCGATCGGCTCGGGTGCCCTCTCCTTGCCGTGCCCGCACCCGCCGATCAGCGCCGCCACCAGCGCGGCGGCGACAGCGCGTTTCACACGCCGACGCGCTCGCGCAAAAACTTCTCCACGCGGGCGGCGACGAGATCCTTGCGCTCCAGCGGGACGACGTGGGTCCCGCCCTGCACCATCATCAGCTCGGCCTGGGGCATCGCCGCCGCCATCTCCTCCGCGTAGCGGGGCGGCGTGAAGCTGTCGTTCTCGCCGGCGATGACCAGCGTGGGGACGTCGATCTGGGGCAGGAGGTCGGCCGCGGAGTGCTCGCCCGCCGAGCGCAGCATCCGCAGGAACATGGGCAGGTCGATGTCGACCATGTGCTTCATGTAGGGCATCAGGTCTTCGGGGGCGATGGCCGACTTGTCGACCTCCCCGGTGAGCAGCGCGACCTGGAGCGCGATCTCCGGGGGCACGCGGCTCCAGAGGGCGCGGGCGATCTCCGGGTAGGTCTCGACCCGCTCGATGAAGCGCGGCAGGAGCTGCGCCAGGACGTTGGTGCCCTTGAAGGTGTGGGTGATGCGGCCGGAGGAGCCACAGATCAGCACCACTCCGCGCACCTTCTCGCGGCGCAGGCGGAACGCCTCGAGCAAGACCTGGCAGCCCATCGAGTGACCGACGAGCACCACCTCGGGCTCGGACCCAGCTCCGTCCGCCGCGGCGAGCGCTCGACGGACGGCGTCGAGATCATGGGCGAGGTCGATCAGCTCGATCGCCGCCGGATCGACGGGGAGGGCGCTGCGGCCATGACCTCGGTAGTTCCAGTGGGCGACCGAGACGGTGCGGGCCAGGTCGTCCCAGAGGTACTTCCAGATGAACCCGTCGCAGGCGATCCCGTCCGAGAGGACGGCGGTCACGGGCGAGGCGCCCGGGCGGCGGCGCAGGTGAATGCGGGTCCCGTCCCGCCCGGCGGCAAAGAGCGCAGTCGACATCACTCGGCGATGTCGTCCTCGTCTCCATTCACGTCGTTGACGCTGGGTAGCTTCTTGATCTCGAGCCGCGCGAGCTTCCACGCGCGCTGGACGACCCACGAGAGAGACCGGTCGAGCCGTGCAGCCTCTTCCTTGATCTCGGTCAGCATCGACTCGGGGAAGTACAGACTCTGCTTTCGCTTGTCCGTCTTCGTCGCGTCACTCTTGGGGGCTTCCTTATCGTTCATGGTGATGGCGGGCTCCTACTCCCTCCCCGATGGGGGAGTAGCCTACGCAAGAAGGTGGGGGAAGGAACTTGTTTTTTCGGGGTCCAGCGCCCCCTTCGCCGTCGCCGGAGCCGGGCCCGCCGCGGCGCCGTTGTTCGCTGGCAAACCACCGGAGGGCAGGGGTGATAACCTCCTCGGGCACGCGGGCGTGGGTCGAGGGGCTGGGCGCCGGCGACAGCGAGGGCGAGGCCCGCCCGAGGTGGCATGAGCAAGCACATCCTGATCGTCGACGACGAGGCCCGAATCCGCGAGGTGCTGCTCTATGCGCTGAAGAAAGAGGGCTTCGAGGTCACCGCGCTGGCGGACGGCCCCGCCGCGGTGGCCGCGGTCGAGGCGGGCGGCGTCGATCTGGTGGTGCTCGACGTGATGCTGCCCGAGCTCGACGGCCTCGAGGTGTGCCGGCGCATCCGCAGGAACCACAGGGTCCCCATCCTGTTTCTCTCGGCTCGGGGCGAGGAGGTCGATCGCATCGTCGGCCTCGAGCTGGGCGGCGACGACTACCTCACCAAGCCGTTCTCGCCCCGGGAGCTGGTCGCCCGGGTCCGCGCGGTGTTCCGCCGGGTCGAGGCGGCGGCGCCGCCGGAGCTGCGGCCCTCCGTTCTCCTGCACGGCGCCGTCGAGATCGACACCGAGCGCCACGAGGTCCGCTACGAGGGGCTCGTCGTCCCGCTCACGCCCACCGAGTTCGGCCTGCTGGGCGCCCTCCTGGAGCGACCGGGCGTGGTGCTCTCGCGCGGCCAGCTCATGGCCCGAGCGTACCGCTACGACAACCTGATCACCGAGCGCACCATCGACACCCACGTGCGCCGCATCCGCGCCAAGTTCCGCGCGGCGGGCGGCGACCCGATCGCGACGGTCCACGGCGTCGGGTACAAGGCGGCCGGTGCGTGAGCGGGCTCGCGCTGCACCTCCGCCGCGGGCTGGGCCGCATCAGCGTGCGCCTGGTCCTGGTGAACGGCCTCGTGCTCCTCGTGCCCGTCGTCGGCCTGGAGTTCGCGCGCATCCACGAGCGCCAGCTCCTCGAGGCCCTGGAGCGCGACCTGAACAACCAGGCGGCCCTGGTCCGCGCCCTGGTCGAGTCCGACCTGAGCGACGGGCGTGCCCTCGACGATCCCGCCCACGCCGAGATCCTCACCGCCGCCGCGCGCTCGACGCGGACGCGGGTGCGCCTGCTCGACGAGCACGGCGTCGTCGTCGCCGACTCCCACGAGAACGGCCCCCCCGAGGGCCCCGAGCCACCTCCTCCGCGCATCCTGGGCCGGGCCCACCGCTACCGCGACGAGGTGCCGCTCAGCCAGCTCCCGCCCGACCCCGCGAGCCCCAACGCCTGGCCCGAGCTGGCCTCCCGCGTCGAGGTGCGCGCCGCGCTCGCGGGCACCCCCGCCGGCCGCACCCGGTGGCGAGAGCGCGATCCCGGGGTCTTCCTCTTCGTCGCCGAGCCGATCCGCGACCGGGGGCAGGTCGTCGGCGCCGTCTACGCCGCGCGGTCGACGCGTCCGGTGATGGTCGAGCTCTACCGCATCCGGGCGGGGCTGATCCGGGTGCTCTTCGTCGCCTTCTGCGTCACGGCGCTGGTCACGCTCCTGCTGGCCTGGTCGATCTCGCGGCCCCTCGGCAAGCTCTCCCGCGCCGCCAAGCGCGTCGCCGCCGGCGAGCCGGACGTGCGGATCCCGGTGGGCGGCGGCGGCGAGATCGAGGAGCTGGGCGAGTCGTTCGCGGCGATGAAGGATCGGCTCGACGCGCGGCTCCGCTACATCGAGGGCTTCGCCGCCGACGTGGCCCATGAGTTCAAGTCGCCGCTGACCTCCATCCGCGGCGCCGCCGAGCTGCTCGGCGAGGGCGCCGACGACGAGCCCGAGGCGCGCGGCCGCTTCCTGCGCAACATCGAGCTCGACGTGGGGCGCCTCGACCGCCTGGTCTCGCGCCTGCTCGAGCTCAGCCGCATCGAGGCCTCCAGCGAGGCCATGACGCTGGTCGACCTGCCGGCGCTCCTCGCGCGCGTCACCGAGCGCGCCGGCGGCCCTGCGCAGACGTTCGCGCTCGACTACCGCGCCAGCACCCGCGCGATCCGCGGACGCGAGGCGGATCTGGAGACGGCGCTGGTGAACCTGCTGGACAACGCGGCGCGCTTCTCGCCGGCTGGCTCGAGCGTGGAGATCGAGGTCACCGGCGGTCCGGGATCCATCGCGGTGGCCGTCCGCGATCACGGCCCCGGCATCTCGCCCGCCAACCTGCCGAGGATCTTCGATCGCTTCTTCACCACCGACCGGGATCGCGACGGCACCGGCCTCGGCCTAGCCATCGTGGAAGCGGTGATCAGGGCCCACGGCGGCTCGATCCGGGTGGAGAGCAAGCCGGGAGCAGGCGCCGCTTTCACGGCCATCCTGCCGGCCCCGCGCTGAGGCTACGACGAGGCGATCGCCCCGCTCGCCGGCGCGGCGGCCCGCACCGCGCGGCAGTCGCGGCAGGTCCCGTACATCTCGTGCTTGTGCGAGGAGATCTCGAACTCGTGACGGGCGGCGATCTCGTCCTGGAGGGCCTCGATGCGGGGCTCCTCGAACTCGGTGATCTTGCCGCAGCGGAGGCAGATGAGGTGGTCGTGGTGGGCGCTGGCGTCGTCCGCCAGCTCGTACCGGCTGAGGCCGTCGACGAACTTGCGCTCGGAGGCGACGCCGCACTCGGCGAGCAGCTTGAGCGTCCGGTAGACCGTGGCGTACCCGATGCCGCGGTCGTGGACGCGGACCTCGTTGAGGAGGTCCTCGATGGTCATGTGGGCGGCGCCCTCGAAGAAGGTGTCGACGATGAGGCGGCGCTGGGCGGTGGAGCGCAGCCCCTTCTCCGCCATGTACGTGGAGAGGCGCGCGCGCAGCCGAGCGAGGGTGGCAGGATCAAGCTGCGGATGCTCGTCGTCGCCTTCCGCCCTCATGCAGCCGTTATCCCGTCCGGTCCGGAGGGCGTCAAGCGGCATCGCTGCCGCTGCGTGAGGTTCGATCATTCGATCAGTTGAGGAGCTGGGCCACGTAGCTGACCCGGGCGAGGCCGCCTCCGCCTGCGAGACCGAGCGGGTTGAGCGGGTTGAGGAGCGCAGGGAAGATCCCCGCCGGAGCGCCGGCGACGGCGTTGTCGATGACCACGTAGTAGAGGCCCGGCGGCAGGTTGAAGCGGCGCGTGTCGACCGGTCCCGGAGGGACCGCGTTGCTGTAGAGCACCGGCCCGGGCGGCGGACCGAGCGCCTGGCCGGTCTGGTACCCCTCGCGCCATTGATCGCCGGTGGCCTTGCTGACCACCACGACGTTGACGAGCGGCCCTTGCACCGTGGTGGAGAGGAAGAGCGCTTGCCCGTTCTTCGCTACCTCGAACGGGCCGAGGAAGTCGCGCTCGGCGGGCTGGACGTCGGTGGTGTCGTTGGCGAAGGTGAAGCGTTCGTTCGACTGCACGGTGAAGGGGTGGTGCGGCCGCTGCGGCGGGAAGAGCAACCCCAGCGAGAAGTCGTCGCCGTGATCGCCGTGGATGACCGTGAAGCCCTGCGTGAGGGTGCGGGTCACCGCCTGGTTGCCGAGGAAGTTGGCGAGGCTCCCGAACGGGGGGACGTTGCCGACCAGGTCCATGACCGGGTTCTCGATGTAGCCGGTCTGGAAGTGCGGGCCGTCGACGATGCGGTTCACCACGGCCTGGACGTAGATGTCGTCCCCGGCCATGCGGAAGTCGGGCCGGTACTCGACCGCGGCGGTGACGGAGAAGCCGATGCGCTTGGCCGGCAACACGTACCCGTAGCCGGTGCCGCCGACGCTGACGGTGATGACGCGGCGGGCGCCGTCGACCGCGACGTTGCAGGTCATGGGGAAGAAGCGGCCCACGGCGGGCGCGCGGTCCTGGAGGCGGATGGGGACGCTGGTCTTCAGCATCTCCTGGCAGACCCGGTCGGCGCCGAAGTGGGAGAAGAGGAACCAGCGCAGATCCGGGTTGTTGTTGACGATCCCCGCGCAGCCGGAGAGCGCGACGACCAGGATCGCCAGCGAGAGAGCGGCGGCGCGCGTGGACGGCGTGCGGTGAGGGCGGGGCATCGTCGAGAGCATAGTCAGTGGTACGGGGCGCGGGGCCGTTCTTCCAGCTCCGAAGGGAGCAGAGCAAGAACTCAACGCACGAGGTACCACCTCACCGCGGGCGTCACCTCCATGTGGAAGTGGTTCCGGTGCGCGCGGTCGTAGCCGGGGGTGAGGATCGACGTGAACATGTGCTGGTCGGCAGCCTCACAGGCGATCGACCGCAGCTCGCGCGCCTCGGGCGTGGAAGGGAAGGGCGGCGCCGCGCCCGGGCCGCACGGAGGGGGCCCGACGGTGCCGTGAAAGTCGCGCTCGACGTCGAGCCAGACGCGGGCTCCAGGCGGGCTTTGCGGCTCGTGGCGGGTCCGCTTGCCGAAGCGGCGGGCGTCGATGGCGAGGCCACCGGCATGGCGTGTGCCGGGCTCTCCGTCGCGGTGCCTGCCCGCCGGACGGTAGGCGGAGAAGAGCAGCACCTCGTCCACGTCGTGCGCGCGGAGCACCCGGCTGAAGTCGTCGAGCGCCAGCACCAGGCGGCAGTCGAAGATGTCGTACGGGGCGGTCGCGCGGAGGTGGGCCGGCGCCTCGGTGCGGTAGACGACGCCGCCGACGTCCCGCGGCAGGCGCACCGGCGTGACGACGCCGGAGGCCTCGGCGACGCGGGTGAACGCGATGGCGCGGCGGGAGAGCTCGGCCGTGCACGCCGCTCCGCTCAGCGCGGCGTAGCGCGTCGAGGGGTGCTTCTCCCAGTCCGGGTGGAAGCGCACGTGCCCCTTGCCCGCCCAGGCCGGCGCCGCGGCGAGGGCCAGGGCGAGGGCCGTTGAAACCGGGGCAAACGGGCCAAACGGGGAGCGCATCTTCCTGTCGACTTCCTGTCGACGGACCGTCCCGAGGGCGAGACGGCTCGCAGCTCATTTGACCACGTTTCGTCACAGGCTTACAACAATGAGGCTGACCCATGCCCGATCTACCGCTGCGCACCCGCAAGATCCTCTTCGCCGTGGTGACCGAGTTCATCGCCTACGGCGGCCCGGTGGGCAGCCGCACGCTGGCCAAGAAGTACGGGCTCGATCTCTCGGCGGCATCCATCCGCAACGTGCTCTCCGATCTCGAGGAGGGCGGCTACCTCAAGCAGCCGCACACGTCCGCGGGGCGCATCCCGACCGACCAGGCGCTGCGCCTCTTCATCGACACGCTCATGGATGTGCGCGCGGTCTCTCCCGAGGATCAGCGCAAGATGGGCGCGCGCTTCGCCGAGATCTACGCGCGCGCCGACGATCCCATGCGCGAGGCGGGGCGCTACCTGTCGGAGCTCTCGGGCGCCGCGGCCGTCATCGCCGCTCCCCGCAAGGAGCTGCGATCGCTGGCCCAGCTCCGCTTCATCCCCACGCGGCCAGGGCAGCTCCTGGCGGTGCTCGTCTTCTCGGACGGCACGGTGGAGAACCGCTTCGTCGCGATCGAGGGATCGATCAGCGAGAGCGAGCTCAACCGGGTCCACAACCTCCTCGCCGACGTCATCGAGGGCCGCTCCCTCGGGGAGGTGCGCGATCTCTTCGTGCGCCGCCTCGCCGACGATCGGGTCGCGGTCGACGCCCTCCGCCGCCGCGCCTTCGAGCTCGGGAGCCTGGCCATGCCCGACCTCGACACGTCGAGCCGCGATCAGCTCGTCATCGAGGGCCAGTCCCGCCTCATCGACCTGCCCGAGTACACCGACGTCTCCCGGCTCAAGAAGCTGGTCCTCGCCCTCGAAGAGCGTCAGGAGCTGGTGGGGCTGCTCGACCGCACCCTCGCGGCGGGCTCGGTCACGGTCTACGTCGGCAGCGAGGCGGGCGACCTCGGCGGTGGCGAGCTGAGCCTGGTCGTCGCCCCCTACGTCGACCGCGGGCGGGTGGCCGGCACCATCGGCGTGCTGGGGCCCACCCGGATGGACTACGCCAAGGTGATGCCCCTGGTCGACGCCACCGCCAACGCCATGAGCGAGGCGCTCTCCCGGGGCAACACCAAGTAGCGGGTCAGCGTCGAATGCGGAGCCGGGCCAGGGTCTCCTGGAAGTCGGCGGGCGGCGGATCCTCGAAGAGCATCGGCCGCTCGTCCACGGGGTGGGCGAAGCCGAGCTCGGCGGCGTGCAGCATCAGCCTCGGGGCGGGGAGGAGCGTGCCGGGGTAGCGGCGCACGTAGACGGTCTCGCCGAGGAGCGGGTTCCCCTGCTCCGAGAGGTGGATGCGGATCTGGTGGGTCCGCCCGGTCTCCAGACGGCAGCCGATCAGCGTCGCCCCCGCCAGGGCCTCGATGCGCTCCACGTGGGTGATGGCGAGCTGCCCCTCGCGCTGCCGGTCGCGGGCGGAGCCGCGCAGGCCGTCGCCGCGATCCTCGATGAGGAACGAGCGCAGGGTCCCCGGGCGGACGTCGCCGTGGGCGATCGCCAGGTACTTGCGCTTCATGGTGTGGAGGCGGAGCTGCTGGCCGAGGTGCTTCTTGGCGGCGAAGGTGCGCGAGAACACCAAGAGCCCGCTGGTCACCCGGTCGAGGCGCTGCACCACGCCGAGCGGGGCGCGCCCGCGGATGGAGTCGCGCTTGGCCATCACCTCGCGCACCAGGGCGTCGAGCGTCATCTCGTCGTGAGGCTCGTCACCGAAGGGCACGGTGCTGATGCCGGCCGGCTTGCGCACCACCACCAGAGAGGGGTCGGAGTAGACGATGAGGTCCCCCCCGAGCTGCTGGACCCGCGCCGTCTGCGGCTTGGGTGCGCGCATGAACAGCGCCACCTTGTCGCCCGCCCGCACCTTGCGGGTCGGACTCGTCACGAGGTCGCCGGCCACCCGGACCTTTCCGGTCTCGATCAGGCGCCGCGCCTCGGACCAGGGGATCTTTTCCAGCGTCCGCAGGACCCCGTCGAGCGGCCGGGCGTCCAGCTCCGGGGGGATGGTGAAGGTGCGGTCAGGTCGAGGCGGGGTCATGATCGTGATCTCCGTGAGCCGGACGCCGCCCCGGCCGGAAGAACCCAGAACGCTTGGATCGGCCGGTTCTGCCGGCATTTTCCGGGGTCCAGGGGGTGGGACGCCATCGTCGATTGCGGCGGGGCGGGACGCTGAATTGTCCGCGATGTTGACACATTGCGCGGCGGCGCCCGAAGATACGGCTACCCGTCTACTCGCATTTCGAGGATAAGAGCGCCCCAGCTTCACGGGGCACTCGCAGACGACCAGAAGGAGACCTCTTCCGTGGCCAGCACCCTCCTCGCCGTCGACGACAGCGTGACCATGCGCAAGGTTCTTGAGATCACCTTCGCGGGTCCGGATTTCCGCGTCGTCACGGCGAACAGCCCGGACGCGGCGCTGCAAAAACTAAAGGGCGAAAAGATCGACCTGGTGATCACCGACCTCTCGCTCGAGCCGATCAACGGCTACGAGCTGTGCAAGGCGATCAAGAAGGCATCCCCCTCCACCCCCATCATCGTCCTCTCGTCGAAGCAGAACGCCTTCGACGCTGCCAAGGGATCGGCGGCGCAGGCCGACGATCACATGGACAAGCCGTTCGACACGCAGCAGATGATCGACAAGGTCAAGAAGCTGCTCGCGGCGCAGGCCGGCGGAGCCGTCGCCGCCAAGCCGGCCGCTGCGGCCCGGGATGTGAGCGCGCAGACCACGCCTTCCATGCAAGCGCTGACGCCCCAGCCCGCAGCGGCTCGCCCGGCTCCGAGCCCGAGCGCGACGCTGCCCGCCGCCACCGCCGCGGTGGCCTCCGCAGCACCGCAGCGTGCCAAGACCCTCATCTACAATCCCCCGCCGGCCGGCGGGGGTCCCGCGGCGGCGGCATTCCCGGCTCGCCCTGCGCCGACCGCCCCGACGCCCGTCGCGGTGGCCCCGGCGCAAGCCAAGGCCGCCCCGGTGGTGGCGCCGGCCCCGGCACCTGCCGCCGAGGTTCACCCTCCGGCGCCGCAGACGCCCATCGCTGCAGCTGCCGTCCACGTCAACGGCCAGATGGCTGCCAAGCTCGAGCAGATCGGCCTGACGCCGGCACAGGTGGACGCGGTCCTGGCGCTCTCGCGCGAGGTCGTCGAGCGCGTCGTCTGGGAGGTGGTTCCGGTCCTCGCTGAAACGCTCATCAAGGAAGAGCTCACCCGCCTCACCCGGTGATGCGGGGGCGCCCTCGCTGGGCGACGACGGCCCGCTGGGCGGTCCTCGCCCTCGCGCTGGCGGCGCTCTGGAACACGCTCCGTCACGCCGAGCTTCGACGGGCGACCAGCCTGGTCGCCGCGATCGGCGCCCCGATCCTCCTGGTCCTCGTGCCGTGGCTGCTGGCGATGACCTGCCAGGCCGCGGGCTACGCGCGGATCCTCGCGGTGCTCGGCCGCTCGGTGTCCTTGCCGCGACTGCTCTCGGTGCTGGTCTCGGCGGAGGCGGTGCTGATGAGCTTCCCGGCGGGCCAGGCGCTCGCCGAGAGCCTCAACCCCTACCTGCTCGAGCGCCGCTGCGGCGTGCCGGTGCCCGAGGGCCTCGCGGCGGTCGCCGCCAAGAAGACGCTGATCGTCCTCTCCAACGGGCTCTACATGGGCGTGGCCGTCGTCGTCGGCGGCACGTGGCTGCGCTCCGCCTCCCCGGCGCTGCTCGGAGCCCCGGGCCTTACATGGATCGTCGCCGCAGCCGCGGCCGCCATGGTGGCCACCGCGCTGATCACCGCGCGGGTGCTCTTCTCCGGGTCCGTCGCCGCGCGATCGTACGGCCTCCTCGGACGCATTCCGAGCGCGCGACTGCGCCGCTGGCTCGCCGAGAGGGAGCGTGGCTTCACCGCGACCGACGAGCACTTCTCGGCGCTCTCCAAGGCAAGCGGCGGCACGCTCCTCGCCACCACCACGGTGTTCCTCGGCTGCTGGCTCCTGGAGGGGACGGAGGCGCTGGTGATCCTCCGCCTCCTCCGCGTCGAGGTCTCCTACGCGGAGGTCCTCGCCTTCGAGGTGGTCGTCTCGCTCCTGCGCAGCCTGGCCTTCATGGTGCCAGCGGGCCTCGGCGTGCAGGACGCGGGCTACGTCGCCTTCTTCGGCGCGTTCGGCGTGCCGGACGCCCCCACGCTGGGCGTCGCGTTCGTGCTCGTAAAGCGCGCCAGGGAGCTGGTGTGGATCGCGGTGGGCTTCCTGCTGTTCGTGATCCTCCGCGATGTCCCGGCGAAGGCCAACGACCCGTCGCGGGACGCTCTCGAGCGTCCCGCGGGGTGACCGATCTCTTCCTGGCTAGTACTGCCCGAAGAGATCCTGGATCCGGGACTCGAGGGCGACCGCGATCTTGTAGAGAGACGAGATCGAGGCCGACGACTCGGCGCGCTCGATCTGGGACAGGAGCGAGACGCTCAGCCCGGTCCGCCGCGCCATCTGCTTGAGGGTCAGATCCTTGTCTTTACGCAGGTTGCGGATGGTGTCGCCGATGACGCGGTGGAGCTGCTCCTCCGGCGTGCGCGCCAGGCCCTTCTTGCGCATCACGCGGGCCAGCACCTCGCGGAACTCGTCGACGTTGAAGGGTTTCTTGATGTAGTCGACCGCGTCGAGCTTCATCGACGCGACGGCGCTCTCCAGGTTGGGGTACCCGGTGAAGATGACGACCGCGATGTCGTTGTCGACCTTGCGGATGCGCTTGAGCACCTCGAGCCCGTCGAGCTTCGGCATCATCAGGTCGAGGATGATGAGGTGGTAGCCGCCGGTGCGGACCTCCTCTTCCACCCCGAGCGGATCGCTCAGAGCCTTGACCTCGTACCCGTCTCGCTCGAGCAGGGTCTGCATGTAGTCGCAAATGGCGCGATCGTCGTCGACGATCAGGATGCGTACTGCCGGAAGCTCGATTGCCACCTTCTCCTCCTCTCCGGGTGTTCGCGGGCTCAGGCCGGGCCCCCCCCGGGAGCGCGCCGCGGCGCCGCGCTGCGGGAATCCCCAGCGGCGATTCCAGTGACACTTTAACACGGCCTCGCGGATTTCCAGGGAAAGTTTTTGCTTGCCTTTCGAATTTTCATGGAAACGCCCGGGGCGGCGGATTCCACCGCACCTGCCTTTCGCACCTGGCGGATCACGTGCGCTTGACAAAGAGATCTGCTCCGCGCAAGGTGCGCCGCCTCGTTGTTGGAAACGCCAACAGCGTGCGGGGCGTAGCGCAGCCTGGTAGCGCACCTGGTTCGGGACCAGGGAGTCGGAGGTTCAAATCCTCTCGCCCCGACTGTTCGTTTCACGGTGGGGGAGCGCCCGAGCGCTCCCCCACGGGTCACCCTGCGGAACGCCCGAGAGCGTTCGCGACCGGGTTGATCATCCTGCAGAACCCTCGAGATCCTTCTCTGGAGAAGGATCGAGCGGATTCGGGGCGCCCTGGTTCAGGGTTCGCGACTGGGCACGTTTGCGGCGCCGGGATCGGTTGCGATCGCTGCTGCGCAGGGCAACCATCGGGTGAGCACGCCGATGCCCCCTAAGGTTGGTCAGGTCATCAACAACAAGTACCGCCTCCTCCGGCACCTCGGAGACGGCGGGATGGGCAGCGTCTACGAGGCGCGCCACGAGACGCTGGGCACCACGGTCGCCCTCAAGTTCCTGCACCTGGAGTTCTCGCGCCGCGAGGGCCTGGTGCAGCGCTTCCTTCAGGAGGCGCGGGCATCGGCCCGCATCCAGAGCCCGCACGTGGTCCGCGTCGCCGACGTGGAGAAGACCGCCGAGGGCGACGTCTTCATCGTCATGGAGTACCTCGAGGGCAAGACCCTCCAGGCCCTGTACGAGGAGCTCTACCGTGCGGGCCGCCGGCTCTCCTACCAGGACGCGCTGGACTACGCGGCGCAGATGCTCGACGGCGTCGAGGCAGCGCACGCTGCGGGCATCGTCCACCGGGACCTGAAGCCCGACAACGTGATGATCACGCTCGACGCCAAGGGCGCCACGCTCGTCAAGCTGCTGGATTTCGGCATCGCCAAGCTCAAGGCCATCGGCGGAGCACCCGGGCTCACCCGACCGGGTGTCATGATGGGGACGCCGGAATACATGGCCCCCGAGCAAGCGTCGTCGGCCGACTCGGTCGACGTGCGCGCGGACGTCTTCTCGCTCGGGGTGATCACCTTCGAGATGCTCGGCGGCCAGCGCCCGGTGGGTGGCGACGATCCCCACGAGCTGGCGGCGGCCTATCGCAGCGGTCAGATCTCCCAGCTGGGCGACCTCGTGCCAGGCATGGCACCGGAGCTCGCCGCTGCCGTCCATCGGGCCATGGCCGCTGAGCCGCGGGACCGCTTCGCGACGGTGGTCGAGATGCGCGAGGCGATCGAGCCCTTCGCGGCCGCCGTGCGCCCACCGTCACCCAGCCGGGTCCGCGCCGGCGGCACCATCGGGGTCAGCGTCAGCGCTCATGACGGGGCAAACGTACGCAATCCTCCCCCCGCGACGCCTGACCTGGAGGTCGGCCCGCGGCGCCCAGGTGGCGTCGCCAAGACCTGGCCTCCGGACGAGGGCCCGCTCGAAGCCCCGATGCCCGTGGTGCCCCCTTCCAGCGGCACCCTGGTCGATCCCCCGCTGCATGGTGACCGAACGCACCGCATGGAGCGGCCCTACACGCCGGCCGTCGTCGCCATCGGGATCCAGGGTCAGACCTCAACGGCTCGTCGCCACCGGCGCTCGTCGCCCTCGGTGCTCTGGCTGCTGCTCACCGCTGTCGCCGTGACCGGGCTGGTCCTGAGCGTCGTCTACCTCGCGTCGCGCCCTTCGGCGACGAGAGACGATCCGCCACAGCCCGCCGCAGCCCTCCCGCTCGCCACGGCGGCCACCAGCGCTCCGACCGTGCCCCCACCGGCCGATCCGGCACCGGTCGTGCCGCCGGCCTCCCTACCCGCGCCTCCCGGCAGACCAGGACTCAACGGCCCGCGGCTGCGACCGATGCCCGCCCCCTCGGCCGCACCGGTCGCGCCGCCAGCGCTGGTTCTTCCGACGGCCTTCCCGTTCCCCAATCCCTTCCAGCCGGACGCGCCGCCCGCACCATCCGGCAACGGCCCGCAGAAACAGGATCCCCCCCCGCTGTTTCCGCTCCCCTCCCCCTGATCCCGAGCGAAGCTTCAGTGGGTCGCTTCACCCGCCGAGACGTGCCGCCGGGACCGTTCGCGGGCCAGGATACGGTTCAGGGTGCGCCGATCGATGCCCAGCAATTCGGCCGCGCGGGTCTTGTTGTTGTTGGTGTGCTCGATGGCGCGGTGGATGTAACGCAGTCGGAGCGCGTCGAGGGTGGGCCAGTCCTCGCTGGGCTCGGCGTCGGTGGGGTGGTCGGAGGTGGGCTGGTTCACGGTGTGGGGCGGATCCTGATGCACCATGGCGAAACGCCCAGGCAAACCCGATGCCGCGCGGTTGGCTCGGGTTTGCCTGGGGTGTCGTCCTTTCCGCTACGGAGCCGACCGAAAGAAACGTTCAGCGGCACCGAAGGAATTTGCAGGTCCTCCGCCAGCGCTCGCTCCATGGTGCGAGCCCACCCCACACGCGCTCACTGGCAACCGGTCGGCTCGGTCAGGACAGCTCCACCGTAGTAGGGCGAGCCGTACCCGTAGCCATACGGACTTCCATAGTAATATCCACCGAACCCCAGGCCCTCGTAAGCCGGGGTCAGGCTGCCGCCCCAACCGCCCCAGGCCCCGTAGCTCGGCCCCCAACCGCCCCAGGACGTGTAGCTGGGTCCCAGGCTTCCCCAGCCCGTCGCAGAGCTGGACCCCCAGTACGGGCTCCCCTGCACGGCGTTGTAATAGGCGGCGAGCGCGCCGCCGTCGCTGCTGCACAGCGGGGCCGAGGTGGTCGTGGAGCTGGTCGTGCTCCCGGTCGGCGTATCGGCCTGCGCAACGCCGCCGAGGCGGGAGTCTTCCGTCGGCTGGGCGATGCAGGTTGCAGCAGCGAGTGCCAGCGTGAGCGGGAGCACCGCGCAAAAAGCGTACTTCGAGAAGGAGCCCATGTTCCAAATCTCCCTTTCTAGTCTGAGCCAGGAACCGCGAGGACCGGGAGGGTCGCGCCTCGCTGGCACTCCCGACGGCCCCGTCTCCGTTCGATGTTTGCCGCAGCCCGTGCGCAGCCGGAGGCAGAGGATTTCCACGGGTGCGAGGCTGCACACCTCGGCGCCATGGAGCGATTGACGCGGAAGCGGAGAGCCTGCTCTTCGCGCCAGCTCAGCTTCTCACTCGCGGGCCGCCCAGCGTCGCTCCCCGTCGCGCGTCGCGTCCCGCGAGCCGGCGCGATGTCCTGCGAGCTGGCGCGGTGTCCCGCGATCTCGGGCTACGCCCCGCGATCTCGGGCTGCGTTCCGCGGTCTCGCGCCGCGTCGTTGCCCCGTGTCCACCGTCGGGGGGCCCGCATCCATCGTCGCCGCCGATCGCATCTCCCGTCCGCCGCTCGCGCGCCGCGTCCGCCAATCTCGAGCTGCGTCCTCCGCTCTCGCGCCGCGTCCGCCAATCTCGCGCCCATTTCCTCCGACGTCGCGCAAGGTCGCTGGAGCCAACGCCGTCGTCGTTCCATCTCGCGCGACGTCCTCCGCTCTCGCGCGACGTCGCCCGATCTCACGTGACATCCTCCGCTCTCGCGCGACGTCCGGCGACCTCAGGCCTCGTCGCTGCGAGCCGTTTCCGTCGTCGCTCGACCCTCGCCGTCGTCGAGCACGCCACGCGCGGCGTCCGCCCATCTTCCGCGTCGTCGTTTCACGGCGGCCCGCGTCCCGCGAGCTCGCGCCGCGTCGTCCCACCTCGCGCCACGTCCCGCAAGCTCGCGTCCCGCCCTCCGCCCTCGCGCCGCGTCCCGCCCCGTGGTGCGCCCCCCTCCGACTTCGCGCCGCGTCCCCGACCCGCGCTCATCGTCGCTCCCTCCGACAGCTCCCACGCCGCCAACCGCGCCCGCTTTCGGGGGGGGCGGTCTGCGGCGTCGAAGGTCAACTCGTCGGTAGCGACCCTACTCAGCGACGCGGCGTGGCGCCGAGCCCGACGAGCGCCGTCTCGGCTTCCTTCACGTACGCGTTGTCGTGGGGCGCGAGCTCGAGGAAGCGCCGGTAGTGCTCGATGGTCTTGGCCTTGTTGGCCGGTGAGCTGCGCAGCGCCTCCGCGAGGAGGAAGTGGGCGTCGAACAGCCACGGGTGCGGGGGCTCGTTGGGTCGCTCGGCGAGCACGACGGCCTTGTCCAGCTCGGGTCCGGAAGCGTTGCGGTTGCCGTGGGCCGCCAGGAGCTTGCCGAGCCGGTAGTGCCACTCGGCGTGCTGGTCGTCACCCGCGAGCGCGCGGCGCCACGCCTGTTCGGCTTCGGGCCACTTCTGGGTGTCCTGGTCGCAGAGCGCGATGGTCGCCCACGCTTCGAAGCGCGAGGGGCGCTTCTCCAGTGCCATCTGCAGGTCCCGGAGGGCGTCCTGGGTCGCCCCCTGCTTCTGCAAGAGCACGCCCCGCTGCCAGTAGGCGTCGCCGAGCTCGTGATCGAGCTCGAGGGCGCGGTTCAGCGCGGGCGCCGCCTTGACGGGCTGCCCGAGCTCGTTGGCCGCCCAGCCGACGTAGAGATAGTACTCGGCGCGGTTGGAGTCGATGCTCACCGCGATCTCGAGGTAGCGGATCGCCTCGGCGAGGTTCTGCCCCTTGACCAGGAGGGCCCGGCCGAGAAAGTGGTTCACCTCGGCGGAGTTGGGGCGGGCCTTGCGCACCTCCTCGAGGATCTTCTCCGCCTCCAGGGCGTGGCCGGCCATCACCTGGGTGGAGCCGACCCGCAGCTTGAGATCGACGTCGTTGGGCGCCTTCTGCAGCGCCACGCGGTACGACTCGAGCGCGCGGTCGCTCTGCCCGGTCTCCTCGAACAGGAGGCCGCGCTCGAGCGCCAGGCCCGGGTAGTCCTTGTCGACCGCGCCGACCTTGTCGAAGATCGCCCCCGCCTCGTCGAAGCGGCGCATGCGGCGCAAGGTCACGCCGAGGTGAAAGCGGGCCCCGAGATCGTCCTCCTTGGCGAGCGCGGCTTCCAGCTCGCTCCGGGCTTCCTCGTAGCGTCCCATCTGCAGCGCGACCTCGCCCCGCGCGCGGTGCAGCGCGGGGAAGTCGGGAAATTTCTTGGAAGCCTCGGCGAGCCTGGCGTTGGCGTCGTCGGTGCGACCAATGCCGCTGAGGAGGTGGGCGAGCGCCACGTAGGCGTCGACGACTTCGGGGCGGTTCTCCGCGGCCTTGATGGCCTCGGCGTAAGCGGTTTCCGCGTCCTTCTTGTTGCCGAGCGCCTCCTCCGCGTGGCCGAGCCAGAGGCAGATCAAGGGCTCGCCAGGCTGGGCCTCGCGCAGCTTCTTGAGCATGTCCTTGGCGTCCTTCATCCGCTCGAGGGCGATCCACGTCTTGGCGATGCCCACCTTGGCGACGACGCTGGTCGCGTCGGCGTTGCTCGCCGCCTCGAAGCGGGCGAGGGCCTCGGAGAAGCGGCCGGAGCGGTAAAAGAGCTCGCCGTCGCCGATGAGGGCGCGGATCGCCAGCGGGTTGATCTTGAGCGCGGCGGCGAACATCTGTTCGGCGGCCGAGATTCGCGACCGCGCGAGGTGGATGGTGCCGAGCTGGGTGTAAGCGTCGATCAGCTCGCCCTCGCTCGCCGCCTTTCGGACGTCCGTGCCAGGGTCGGTCACCTGAGCGAGCAGGGTGAGCGCCTCGGCCTCTCGGGCGGCGTCCGACCAGATGACGCTCGCGATCAGCGTGCGGGCGCCGGCGTGCGCGCTCGGGTGTCCCGGCGAGGACTCGAGCGCGGCACGAGCGCTGGCCTCCGCCCCCTTGGCGTCGCCCGCGGCGACCTGGGCGCGGGCCAGCCCGAAGAGGGTGCGCGGGCTCTTCTTCAGCTCGACCGCATGCCGCCACGCGGCGACGGCGGCCTTGGCGGCCGCCTTGTCGGCCAGCTCGACGTCGGCGGCGACCACCGCGACATCCAGGTCGGTGGGCGCGCGCTGGGCGAGCCCCGTCACCATGGCGCGGGCCTTGTCGAGCTGGCCGGAAAGCACGTCGAGCGCTGCCCCGGCGAGGACCGCAGCGTCGCCGCCGGCATCCCCCGCCTCGATCAGGAGCTGCTTCGCCAGCGCCTCGTCGTCGGTGCGTCGCCCGAAGCGGAGCCCCCGCTCGAGCGCGACGTAGGCGCAGTACGACCGTGCCGGCCGGTAGCGCTTCAGGGCCGCCTGGCCCGCCTTGCAATGCTCGATCGCCGCGGAGACGGCCTCGTGGGTATCCACGCCGAGCTGCGCGTCCACCGCCTGGCGCAGCTCGTCGAGCGCGGCGGCGTTGCTCTTGGCATTGAGCTGATCGGTGACGAAGTAGAGGCCGAAGGGCCCGACCGTGGGGACCAGGGCCAGCGCCCCTCCCGTCAGCGCCAGGGCCACGGCGGCGAAGACGCCGATCCTGCGGGCGTTGCTCTTTTTCGGGGCGTCCTCGGCCTCCCGGGGGCGTCGCTGCGACGCGATCGGGCCGTCGGCGGACGCGCCGGGACCGGCCGCGAGATCGGCCTCGTCGCCGACGGTCGCGGGGGCACCGGGGCGCGAGCTCTGCGGCAGAGCGTCGAGCGAGGGGCCCGCGAGATCGATGCCAACCGCATCGCGCGGCGCGGATTCCATCTGCGACGGCACAGCGCGATCGGAGTCATCGAATGCGCTCGACCGCGATCGCGCCGCGCCATCGAGAGCCAGCTCCTCGCCGTAGTCGATGTCACCGAAGGCACGCGACGGGAGGCCCACGTCCGCCGTCATGGGCAGGCCCCCGCCCGGGGCGTGGAGCGGCAGCCCGGTGCCCTGCGCCGACATCGGCAGCCCACCACCCGACGCATGAACCGGAAGCCCCGCTCCCTGCGCCGACATCGGCAGCCCACCACCCGACGCATGAACCGGGAGCCCCGCTCCCTGCGCCGACATCGGCAGTCCACCGCCATACGCCGGCATCGGCAAGCCGGACCCCTGGGCCGGCATCGGGAGGCTGGACCCGTGAACAGGCAGGGGCAGGCCGGCGCCGTGAGCGGCGACAGGCAGATTGCCTGCGGCGACGGGCAAGCCCGCGCCGGAGTGGACGGGCAAGCCGGCACCCTCGTCGGCGACGAGGGGAAGATCGAGCTCGCCGAACCCTCGTTCCTGGGCCTCCGGGAGATCGGAGAGCTCGGGCACGGAGGGCAGGTCGATGTCGCCGAAGTTCACCGTCCGTCCGCGCATCCGCGGAGCCGGTGGCGGAGCGCCGGGCCCGAGCGTATGGCGGCCACCGGCCGGCGCCGGGAGACCAGCGTGCGGCGCCACCGGCAAGTCGATGTCGCCGAAGTTGACCGTCGGGTTGCGCTGGCGAGGCGGAGCGCCCGGCGGTCCGCCGTACGCCGCCGGAGAGGGTAGATCGGCGCGACTGCTCGGGTGCGCAGGCGCGGGGAGATCGCCGTGGACCGCGGGCAGATCGACCTCACCCCATCGGTCCGCCGCCGCTGGAGCCGCAGCGCCGCGCACGGCAGGGAGGTCGCCATCGGCTCCCGGCCAGGACCCAGGCCTGGGAGTCTCGCCGGCCGGGGCAGGCAGGTCGACCATCAGATCGATCTCGCCGAAGCCGGATCGGGTCTTCGGGTGGTCGCTGTCCGGCTCGACATCGAGCTCGGCAAGCGGGGACGCTTTGGCCTTCGAAGGCGGCACCCTGGGCGGCGGAGGCCTGGGCGGCGCTGCCCGAGGAATCGGCGGCGCCGACGGCTGGGGCGCCCCCGGCGGGGAACGCCCGGCAACGGCAGGCAGATCGGCCTCGCCCGGAGGAGGCCGCGTGACGAGCAGGTTGGTGCCGCACTTGGGGCACCGCATCTTGAGCCCGGCGGGCGGGATGCGCTTCTCGTCGATCTGGTAGGGAGCTCTACAACCGTCGCACTCGACCTTGACCATGCTCAACTCAACCCGCGTCGCTCGGCGGCCGTCGGGGTCCGCCCCCCGCGCGCCGAGGGGACAGGCCCCGTCGGACAGCGTCAGCCGCAGCCCCGTCATCCTGCGGGACGCCCGAGAGCATCCCGCGACCTGTTACCTTGCGGCCCTGACGCCGCCCACGCTGACTCTCCTTTCTACCAGGGCCCCGCGTCCTTGCGATCCTTTCTCTCGGGCGCGGGGCGGCGCTTTCCTCCCCCCTGTTCAAGAGAAACTGTGGTAACGCCTCGCGCCTGCCATGGGAAAGTGGACGGCGTTCGTGTTCGCCGCGTTCGCCGCGTTGCCGGTGGGTGCCATCGTCGTGATGCTCACCTTGCGACCCGAGAAGGCAGGCGAATCTCCCACGGCCACCGCATCGGCCGACGCCGGCGCTGGCCGACCCTCGAGCGATGCCGGCGGCGCGGTCGCCGCCAGCGACGCGGGCGAGCCCCCCACGCCGCCCGCGGAAGACGGCACGGGCACCCTGCCCGATTCGCCCTTCACCGGCAGCGACGCGGGCGCGACCTTGATCAACGGCACGGCGCCGCCGGCCCTCGCGGGCGATGCGCCCAAGTCCGTGGTGTTCGGGGTGATCCTCGTCCAGTACAAGGGCGCCCAGGCAGCCCCCGCCAGCGCGCGCAGTCGTGACGCTGCGCTCGAGCTCGCCAGGCAGCTCGCGGCGGACGCCAAGACCGACTTCAAAGCCGCCTTGGCCAAGGGCGATCGTGGGTCCGTGGACAACGCCGGGCGGATGCCGCGGGGCATGCTCGAACCCGCGCCCGAGTTCGTCCTCTTCAGCCTGCCCAAGGATGGGGTGAGCGATCCCGTCGACACGCCGCGTGGCTTTTGGATCATGCACCGGATCGAGTAAAGAGGGCGCCGGCCCGGTCAGGCACCACGGAGAGTATCATGGCAACGATCGACATCCGCCGCGCGCACACGCTGGAGAAGGAGGAGGCCAAGCGGCGCGCCGAAACCCTCGCCAAGGGTATGGAGGACAAACTCGGCATCCGCTGGCACTGGGACGGCGACCGGATCCGGTTCGACGCCCCGAGCGGGGCGGCCAAGGGCGCCACCGGGACCGTTCACGTGGATCCCACCGATGTGCGCGTCGAGCTCGACCTGCCCTTCCTGTTGCGAGCCATCAAGGGGACGGTCGAGGCGAAAATTAACCAGAAACTCGATGATCTACTGGGCAAGGCCTGACGGCAGGCGACGGTGCGAGCACTCCTGCCAGCACTGAACGGATAAGCGCGCTCGGGCCAGTGGCCAGGCCAACGGAACGGAACCGACCTGCGATCTGGACGTCGCGCGCTCCCCTTCGATACTCTCCCGTCCGGCATGACGAGGAAATCGCCCTCGGAGGCGCGTCGAAAGACATGACAGTCCAGACCCCCGGAGCGCCGCAAGATGGCGCGATGACCCTCGTCGCACGGCTCCGCGCCGAGCTCACGGCCCAGCAAGACAAGAGCACTCAGGCGCTGCTGCTCCATGAATGTGGCGTGATCGAGGAGACCAGCGGCGAAGAGCCGGTGGCCGCCCGCGATTACCTCGCCTCGTTCAACGCGGATCCGCAGTTTCGCGAGCCCCTCGAGTCGCTCGTGCGCATCCTGTCGCGCCGCAAGTCGATCAAGAACCTGGGCAAGCTGCTCGACGCGCTGTGCCGTGCCGCCGCCTCCCCGGAGGAGCGCGGCCGGGCCTTCTGGGAGCGCGCCGCCTACCTTCAGGCGCACGAGCAGAACGTCACGGGCGCCAAGGAGCTGCTCCTCGAAGCCCTCGCCGACAGTCCCGAGGATCCGGCGCTCTGGCTGGAGGTCGAGCTCTGTGCGGCCAAGGAGGGCGACGGCGGCGGCCGCTTGCGCGCGCTCGACGCGCGGGCCCAGCTCGCCGCCGATCCCACGTGGAAGGCGCTCCTCTTCATCGACCTGGCCGAGCTCGCGGCCGCTTCCGGCGACACCGCCCGCGCCTACGACGCCCTCGGATCCGCCGCAGCGCTCGAGGGGCGCGCTCAGTTCCGCACCCAGGTCGTGCTCGAGCAGGTCGCCTTCAAAGAGGACAACCTCGCCGAGCTGACCCGCGCGCTCGAGGGTCAGGCCTACCTCATCGAGGAGGCCATCGAGGACGCGGCGCGCGGCGACGCGACCGGCGTACCCCACCACATGCGCCGCCCCGAGTACGCGGCCGACGCCTGGTTCCGCGCGGCGGGCATCAAGCGCCGCATGGGTGACGGTGCCGGCGCGGCAGCGCTGCTCGATCGGGCCGGTCAGCGGCTCCCGGACTCGGCGGTGCTGTCCCGCGCCCGCCTCGGCGCCCTCGAGGCCTCCGGCGACGTCGACGGCGCGGCCGCCATCGCCAAGAAGCAGCTGGAACAAGGCGTCGTCGGCCCCGGCGCCGCGGCGCTGTGGCTGCGCCTCGCCGAGGCCGCGGTGGCGACCTCCGATCGCGAGAGCGCCATCTCGGCGCTGCAGAACGCGCTCCAGTTCGACAAGAGCAGCGTGCTCGCGCGCACCCTCGAGATCGACCTCCTCAGCGACGGCAAGGATCCGGGCGCGCTCGCGGCCTCGTACGAGTCGATGGCCGATACGCTCGGCTCGGAGGCTGCCAAGGGCCGCGCCTACCTCGTCGCCGCCTACGTCTGGGGAGCTCAGGCTCACGACACCGCGGCCGCGCGCAACGCGTTGACGCTGGCAGGCAAGCAAGGCGTCACGCGCACCGTGCTCGCGCGGGTCGCCCGCTCCATCGCCGCGCTGCGCGGCGATGCCTCCTGGTACGAGGAAGCGACCCGTAGCCTGCTGGCCGCGGGCTCCCTCACCGCCGAGCAGACCTCGGACGGCGCCGATCCTCAGCCCCCCGGCAGCGTCGACGACGCAGAGCGGCCCGGGCTCTGGTTCGAGCTCGCCCGCAGCACGTTCCTGCGCGGCGACCTCGCGGCAGCGACCAAGGCCTTCGCCAGCCTGGCCGCGTGCGCCGAAGGCGGCCCCGCCACCGCGTGGCTCGGTCGCGTTCTCGGCGCCTATGCGACCGTCCCGCCCAGGGCCGACGGCGAGGCAGAGGGCGAGGCGAGCGCGCCGCGTCCCCCGTCTCCCGCGGCCTCGCCCGAGGCGATCGAGGAGCTCGCGAAGGTAGAGCCGGATCCGCTGACGGCGCGGGCGCTGTGGGTGGTCGCGGCCCTGCGCCGCGCCCACACCGGAGACGAGACCGGCGCCCTCTCCCGTCTGCGCGAGCTCCACCAGGCCTCCGCCGGCGACACGGTCGTCGCCATCTTCCTGTCCGAACTCGAGCGCCGCAGCGGCGAGCCCAACCCCGTCGCGGCGAGCGCCGCCGCGCTCGCGGCCTGCGCGCGCGAGAACGACGACCCCGATCTCGCGGGCGCGTTGCGTCTCGAGGCCGCCCTGCTGCTGTGGCGCGCCGGCGAACGCCAGCAGGCCGTCGACGAGCTCGAGGCCGCGCTCGTTCACACCCCCCGCGCGGCTTCGACGCTGCTCGGATGGGCACTGCGCGGCGCTTCGCCCGACACCGTCGAAGGACGGCGTCGCGCGCTCGATGTCGCGGCAGACGCCGGCGCCGACCCCACGTTCGTGGCCCTGGAGCGCTTCGGGCTCGAGGCCGTCGCGGGCGAGGCGGAGGACGCGCTCGGACCTCTGGAGACGGTCGAGAACGACGCCTCGGGGGATCTCGCCTCCGCGGCGGCCCTCGCCCGGCTCGTCTTCCCGGCCGCGCTCGAGCAACGGCCGGCCGTCGACCGGGCCCTGGATCTGCTGGAGGCTCGGGGTGGCGACGCGTCGGCCATTGCGCACGCAGAGCGCTATCGGCTGGCGCGCGTGATGGATCAGGACCGCGTGCTTTCGCTCTCCAGCGCGGCATCGTGGGCGGCGGCCGACCCACAGCTCCACGCCTCCCTCGAGTGGATCGGCGCCGCCCTCGCCGCGGAGGATCGCGACGCCGAGGTCAGCGCACGCCGAGCCGCCGCGCGCCATTTCGAAGGATCGGCGCGGACGGCGGTGGATGCGTCGGCCGCCGTGGTCGCGCTCCTCGACCAGCCCACCATCCCCCAGGGCTTCGTCCAGGGAGCAGAGGCGCCCGCGCAGCTCGTCAACCTGGAGCTGGCGCTCCCCGGCTGCGACCCGCGCCGACGGGCCGCCGCGTTCCACGGCCTCGGCCACGCCCTCGGTGACGAGGCCCAGGTCGACGCCATCGCGATGGCTGGCTGGTCCGATCTCGCCGCCAGCAACCTCGAGGATGCTCGCGCGGCGTTCCAGGCCGTCGTCGAGGTTCGTCCCGAGGACGTTGCCTCGTGGGAAGGCATCCGCGCCGTCTCGGAGGCGCTCGGGGATCACGTGCAGACGGCGCTTGCCTGCGCTCAGCTCGGCTCGCTCTGCAGCGATGACGCTCGCGGCGCCGAGTTCTGGGAGAAGGCCGGGCTGAAGCTGCTCGGACACACCAGCGCCAAGGACGACGCCGAGATCGCCTTCGACCGCTCCTTCGAGCGAGATCCGCGGCGTGCGGTCGCCTTCGACAAGCTGTTCCGCGCGGTCCGCGGACGGAACGAGGACGATCGCCTCCTCGGGATCATCGAGAAGCGGCTCGAGGTCTCCGAGGACGACATGGAGATCGGCAAGCTCTACTGGGAGCGCGCCCGTGTCCTCCGCAAGAAGGGCGACATCGACGGGGCCCTCTCCGCGCTCGAGAATGTGACCATGCTGGAGCCCGATCACGTCGGTGCCTTGGCGCTCCTCGGTGAGGTGTACATCACGCGCGGCAACTTCGCCGAGGCTGCGCCCTCGCTGGCCCGCCTGGCCATGATCGAGGAGGCGCCCAAGCAGCAGCGCCTCATGTCCGGCCTCGCCGCCGTCGACCTCTACGAGAAAAAGCTCGGCCAAGCGGGCAAGGCCCTCGAGGTGCTGGTGGCGCTCCATCACGCTGGCCTCTCGACCCTCGCCGTCCGCGAGCGCCTCGCCTCGGTGGCCGCCCGCGCGGGCGCATGGGCCGAGGCGACCGGCATCCTCGAGCAGCTCATGAGCGAGCGCGACAAGCGCGAAGGTCGCATCGAGGCGGCGCGCCTCGCGATGGTGATCTGGCGCGACAAGCTCAGCGCTCCGCAGCGCGCCGAGAGCGCCGTGCGGAAGCTGCTCGACGAGTCCCCCGATGACGGCGAGGCCATCGACTTCGTCCTCGCCACCAGCTTCGATGCGGGCTTCAAGCAGCAGATGCTCGGCCGCGCCAAGCAGACCCTGGTCTCCGCCCTGGCCAAGAGCCCCGTCGACGCCGACCGCGTCGGGCTGCTGGCCAAGCTGGCCCAGTTCTACCAGGACGCCGGTCTCCGCCAGGCGACGCTCGGATCGCTGGTGGCGCTCGGCCGCGACAGCCGGGCCATCTCCGACGAGCTCGCCAAGCTCGACACCCGCGTCGCCGCGCAGCCGCAGATCGCCCTCGACGCCCGCGGCCTCGCCGAGATCGCCGACCCGGCTGACGGCGGCCCGGTTGCCGAGCTGTTCGTGCTCATGGCCGAGACCATCACCCTCGCGCTCGGCCCGTCGCTGGTGTCGCTCGGCGTCACCAAGAAGGATCGCATCGACGCGCGCGGCGGCCACCCGCTCCGCATCGCAGTGGCGGAATGGATGGGGGCGCTCGGTATCACCACCGACTTCGACCTCTACATCGGTGGGCCCAACCCGCGGGGAGTTCACGGGATCGCTGGCGAGCAGCCGGCGCTGGTGCTGGGCAGCGCCATCGCCACGCCGTTCGACGCCACCGCGCGCTCCGCGGTGGCGCGCGAGGTCTTCGCGCTCAAGCGTGGCATCTCGGCCGTGCGGACGCGCGACGACAACACCATCGCCTCGCTGGTCGCGGCAGCCTCCATCGAGGCGGGCGTCAACGTGTCGCCCCCGCAGCTCGCCGTGTTCGGCGAGGTGTCGCGCGCCGTGAAGAAGGAGATGCCTCGCAAGGTGCGCAAGGCCATCCCCGAGCTGTGCCAGCGCATCGCCCAGAGCGGGCAGGACGCGCGCGAGTGGGCCCGGGTCGCGCGACGCAGCGTCGACCGCATGGCGGTGATCGCGGCGGGCGACGTATCGATCGTGCTGGGTGACGTGCTCAACGCGCCGCGCGACCAACTCGGCGGCCTCGCGGCCGATAACGATCGGGCGCGCCGCCTCCTCGGCTTCGTCCTTTCTCCCAGTTACCTCGAGCTCCGCAAGACGCTCGGCATGGGGGTCCGGTGAGCAGCGACACGCATGATCCGCACGACATGAACGACGACGCGACGCGGCCGGCCGAGAAGGCCACTGTTCCGCCGCCTGGCGGCCTCCTCGAAGAGGACTATGGAGACGACGAGGCGACCGTCATGGCCCGCATCCCTGACGAGCTGATCGCCGAGTCCCAGCGAGCGGAGGAATCGAAAGGAGGGCTGAAGCAGATGTTCTCTCGCGAGGGAGCACACGCGCCGCCGCCCGCCCCGGCCCGCCCCAACACGCCCAACGAAACCGAGGGCGACGCGCTCCTCGACATGCTCTTCGACGACGCCCGCGAAGATCGGAAGTCGTCGGTTCCGATCGCCCCCGTCGTTTCGCCGAGCGTGCCGGCCCCGAAGGCGTCGGTCCCGCCGCCGCACGCCGCGCGCCCCAGCGCACCCCCTCCAATCCCTGGCGATGAGGAGGCCGGGTCGCCCGCAATCGAGGTGCCCGTGGACGCGGAGCACGAGCTCGAAGCGACTGCGCCGGGCAGCGAGGAACCGACGCCTCCAGCAGCTGCAGCGGCGGCGCCGCTCGACGGCAGAGCCACCCCTTCGTCCGGCCCCGAGACGACGGAGGTCGACCCTCCCCTCCCCGCCGAAGAGCCTGCGCCGATTGCGTCCGAGGAGCCGGCTGCGCCGGTAACCCTCACGGCTCCGCCGCTGGCAGCCGCGCTGACGCTGCCTTCGCGACAGCCGCCGCCCGTCGCCTTCGAGCGCGAAGAAGACGCGAGCGCGCTGCTCCTCCGCCAGCAACAGCGCGAGGTGTGGGTCGCGCGCGCCGAGTGGCTCCGCTCGGAGGCCGAGGCGAACGAGGACATGAGCGCCCGCTCTCGCGGGTTGCTCGTGGTCTCGGAGCTCTATGCGATGGCCGGCGAGGAAGCGATCGCTCGCGCCGTCGCCGAGGAGGCTCAGCGACTCGTGCCGTCGTCGCAGCTGGCGCACCGGCAGGTGCGCGGCCTCATCACGCGCGATGGCAACTGGACCGCCGTGCTGGAGGTGCTCGACACGGAGACGCGCGCCTGTGCCACGCCAGAGGCCAGGTGCCACGGGGCGCTTCTGGGCGCAGAGATCGCGCGTCTCTGCCTCTCCGACGAAGAGGGCGCGAAAAAGCGCGTGGAGCAGGCGCTCCGGGTGCTGCCCGGAGATCCGCGCGCCCACGTGCAGCGACTCTGCGAGGCGCTCGCCGCGCCCGAGCCGGACGACGGCTCGCCGCCGGCCGTGGTCAAGGTGAGGATCCCCGACCTTCCCGAGCTGGCGCCGCTCCACGAGGCGGCCCAGCAGGTGCTCGCGCACCGCAGCCTCACGCCCGCCACGGCCATCAGCAAGCAGGGGCCGCAGCGTCGTGCCGACGCACCGCCCCCGAAATCGACCTACGAGGCGCTCCTGCGCGTGCGCGCCGCGGCGGCGGCAACCGACTACGCCGGCGTGGTGGCGGGGCTCCCCGCAGTTGGCCGCGCGTCGTCGCTCACCGGGGGCGCCGAGTGGCTCGCCGGTGTTCTCGGCGCCGTGCGGAAGGAGACGCGCTTCGGGTCCATCGAGGCGTTCCGAGCGGTCGCCACGGGGACGCACGGGGCCCTGGCGCTCCGCGCCCTCGCTGCCCGAGCCGTCGAGCTCGGCGACTCTACGGCCATCCGGTCAGCCACGGAATCCGCAGGCTCCGACGCGTTCAGTGCGGCCGACCGCGTCGCGCTGGCGGCGCTCTCCACGCCGTCGAGCGAGCCCACCGTGGGGCGGCCGAACCGACGCGACGAGATCGAGCCCTGGCTCGATACCCTCTTGGCCGATCCGGAGCTGGCGCCCCTCGCCGCGGCCGCGAGCGCCGCCCTCGGTGGCGACAGCGAGCCCTCCATGCACGCCGTCGGCAGCGCTCAGGCGCGCGCCGCGACGACCCTGGGCCGCGCCCTCGCGAGCAAGGACGACACGGCGGGGTTCCGCCGCGCGGTCGCCGGCTACGCCGACAGCGCCTCGGACAGCAGCCTCGCCCGCGCTCTCACCCTGGAGCTGGACGTCGCGGATGGGGCCGGCGGGCGGATCGCCCGCGCCGTCTCCGGCTGGCGCGACGACTCCGAGCTCGAGCGCGAGCGCACGCTCGCTGGGGCCCTCATCGCCGAGGGCGCTGGCGAGCTCGAGCGCGCCCGCGAGGAGTACGCGCGGGCGCGCTCGCTGGACGCTACCAGCGAAGCTGCGGCCCGAGCCGCCGCCGCGCACCTGGACGCCGGGGCAACGGCGACGATCCTGGCCGAGCACGCGCAGGCCCTCGAGGGCGGCAGCCGCGCCGCGGTGCTGCTCGTCGAAGCTTCGGTGCGGCTCGCGGAGTCAGGGCACGCCGACGAGAGCGACGCTCTCCTCCGGCGCGCCGCCGAGGCCGACCCGGAGCTGCCGCTGGCGCATCACCTCGGTGAGCGCGCGGCGCGGGCGCGGGGCGACCGCGAGGCGCTGATCGAGTGGATCCGCGCACGCCGTGACGGGAGCCCCGACGCGGTGGAGCAGGCTCACGATCTGGTGCGAGAAGCTCTGCTCCTCTCGGAGAGCGATGCGGCCGCCGCTGCGGGGCTGCTCGAGGCGGCGCTGCGCGCGCGCCCCACCGACGTGGCGCTCCGTGAGATCTACGAGCGGCTCTCCCCCGAGCCGCCGACCGACCGCGCCTCATGGCGCGCTGAGCGGGCTGCCGAGGCGACCGGCGTCGAGGCCGCGCGCCTCTGGTTGGACGCCGCGCTCGAGCTGGAGAAGATCGCCGATTTCGAGGGCGCCGCTCGCGCCGCTCAGCACGCGATCGCCGCCGGCGAGACTTTCCTGGCCCCCCTCGCCGCGTACCGGGCTGCCCTGGCAGGGCACGGAGCCGGCGACATCGTCGACCAGCTCCTCCCTCGAGCCCGAGAGAGCGTGGACGTCGTCGAGCGTCTCGAGATCTATGAGCGCCTCGCCGAGCTCGACGAGCGTGGACGCGGGGACGGCGCGAGCGCCTTGCTCTGGCGCCGCACGATTCTCGAGGAGACGAGCGGCCACCTCCCCACGCTGCGGCGGGTGGCATCGAACCTCATCGGCGCCGGCCGGGACGAGGAGCTGGAGCCGATCGCGCTCGAGATCGCCCGAGCGCTCGAGGGTCCCGAGTCGGTCGCCCACGCCATGCTCGCGTCGCGCCTGCACCAGCGCACCGGGACGTGGGACGAGACTCGAGACGCCGTCGAGGTTGCCTACAAGTACCAGCCGCGCGGCATCTGGGCTCTCCGGCAGATGGCGGCCCACGCGCGCGCCAAGGGCGAGGCGGGGCTCGCCCTCGAGTCCGAGCGGGCCCTGATCGAGCGCACCAATCGCCCCTCCGAGGCTGCCACACTCTCGCTCCGGGCGGCCCAGGACGCGCTCAAGTCCGGGCAGATCGAGGACGCCCTCGCCTTCCTCGCCCACGCAATCAACCTGGTGCCCCACCACATCGTGGCCCACCTCGATCTTGCCGCGCTGCTCGAGCAGACCAAGAACCCGGCCGGCGCTGCCGCCTCGCTCGAAACGGCCGCGAATGCCTGCGCCGCTCCCTCGGAGCGCGCGCGCCTGCTCTACCGGGCGGCCATCCTCTGGTACGACGAGGTCGACGATCCGCCGCGCGCGCGAGACGCCCTCGAGGCGGTCGCGGCCATCGACCCCTCGTACGAGGACGTCTTCCAGCGCCTGCAGGCGATCTACATCGCGGGCGGCGCGCGGGCGGAGCTCGCCGCGTTGCTCGAGCGTCGGCTCGAAGCGGTCAGCGATCCGGCCGAGAGAGTCGAGATGGAGGTCCTCCGCGGTCGAGCGCTCGCCGATGTCGGAGACGCCGAAGCCGCCAAGCGCGCGCTCGCGGCCGCCCTCGACGCCAACCCTGATCACGTCGATGCTCTCAACGCCTTCGGCGACGTCTGCGCGGCAGAGGAGGACTGGTCGGGCGCCGAGCAGGCCTGGATCCGCCTCGCGCGTCTCGTCCCTGAGCCGGAGCGTCAGGCGGCGCTCTATTTCCGCCTCGGCGACCTCTACGACGAGCGGCTGCCCAACCCGGAGCGCGCCGAGCTCGCCTACCAGGAGATCCTCAAGCACTCGCCGAACGACATCAAGGCGCGGGAGCGGCTGGTCGGGCTCTATCAGAAGATGGGGGACCCGGCGCGCGCCATCGAGCAGCAGACGCTCCTCGTGAACGCGGCCGAGGCCCCCGAGGCCAAGTGCGAGCGCACCACCCAGCTCGCCGCCATCTACGAGGCCGTGGGCGACGCCAAGAAGGCCGAGGCGACGCTGCTCCAGGCCCGCAAGACGTGGCCCAAGGACGACGTCGCGCTCGCCTCGCTCGCTCGCTTCTACCTGCGGAGCAACCAGGCACCGGCGGCCAACGTGCTCCTCGATCGCGCGGTCGCCGACGCGCGACGCGCGCTGGGCACCGGGCGCTTCGAGCCCTACCTCTTCAGCACCATCGCCGCGGTGGCCGAGCTGCGCCACCGGCCCGACGCGGCGCGGGTGGCCAAGGCTGCCGTGGCAGCGCTCGACGGGGGCGACGCGGTGCTCGAAGGGGCCGCGGTCGCTGCGGCGGATACCAAGCTCGACGATCTCCTCGCGCCCGAGGTGATCACGCTGGCCTTCCGCGATTTGCTCAAGAAGACGGGGCCGCTCCTCGACGTCGCGGTGCCGTACGATCTGCAGTCGGTGCGGGCCGCGCCGCTGCCGCCGCAGCTCGCGGAGCTCGACGAGCTGATCCACGACCTCGCGGCCGGCTATGGCCTGCCCGGCATCCAGGTGTACACCTCGACCGTGCTCGGATCGGTCTGCGTGCCCGTGAGCACGCACCCGCCGGTGCTGCTCCTGGGTCACCCGCTCGTCACCTCGTCGCGGGAGGACGTGAAGGGCTTCCTCATCCACCGCGCCCTCAAGGTGCTCCAGGCCAACGCGGCGGCCATCTCGCGCACGGCGCCCATCGACCTCTGGCCGCTGATCGCTGCGTACCTCAAGGCGTTCAACACGACCTGGGTGCCGCAGGGGGTCGATCAGGGCAAGCTCACCGACTTCTACGGTCGGGTCTCGCGCGCGCTGCCCAAGGGGCTCGACGCCCAGGTCCCTCTGCTCGCCGCAGAGGTCATCGGTTCGATCGGCAACCGTGCCTCCACGCTCAACACGGTCATCAACGGCTGGGGGAACCGGGCGGGTCTGCTCGCAGCGGGCGATCTCAACGTCGCCATCAGCGGCATCGCCTGGGCCGGCGGCCACACCAACGCTCCGCCCGCCACCGGCAAGGACCGCATGACCTGGATCGGCCGCAACGCGGAGGCGCGCGAGCTGGTGGTCTTCTCCGTGAGCGACGCCTACGCGGACGCCCGCTCCCGCCTCGGTCTCGCGCCGCCCGAGGTCGAGATCGAGGCCCAGTCCGACGACGTCGAGGTGGAGGTGTAGCTGCCGCTGGCTCCCACCGGGAACCTCGCGCCAGGCTGCTCCCGGGGAACGCTCGAGAGCGTTCCCCGGCCGGTCGTCGGAAGCTGATCCGCTCATCCTGCCGGGCTCACCGGGCCGGCGGCTAGCCTCGGCACGCTTTTGCCCTACTCTCTCCAGGTGCCGCCTCTCGATCGTCTCAACCGCCCGCTCCGGAGCGTTCGCATCTCCGTGACGGACCGGTGCAACCTGCGGTGCACCTACTGCATGCCGGAGCAGGAGTACGTCTGGCTGCCCCGCGCCGACGTGCTCACCTACGAGGAGCTCGGCCTCCTCGTCGACGCGCTCCTCGACCTCGGCGTCGACAAAGTTCGCCTCACCGGCGGCGAGCCGCTGGCTCGCGCCGATCTGCCGGTGCTGGTGGGTCAGCTCGCCGGTAAACCTGGCCTCGCCGATCTGGCGCTCACCACCAACGGAGTGCTCCTCGCGGACCACGCTGGCGATCTGCGGCGAGCCGGGCTGGGGCGCCTCACGGTCAGCCTCGACACCCTGCGCGTCGATCGGTTCCGTCTCCTCACCGGACGCGACGCCCACGGCCGCGTCATGGCGGGGATCACCGCGGCCCGCGCGGCGGGGTTCACCACCCTCAAGATCGACACCGTGGTCCTGCGCGGCCACAACGACGATGAGCTGGGCGACCTCCTCGCCTTCGGGCGCGAGATCGCCGCCGAGGTGCGCTTCATCGAGTACATGGACGTCGGCGGCGCGACGCGCTGGTCACCAGGCGCCGTGGTCTCGCGCGCCGAGATCCTCGCCTCGATTGCCTGCACTCATGGTGTCATCACGCCCATCGACGCGGAGGGTCGGGAGACTCGAGGGTCCAACCCCGCCGAGCGCTTCCGGCTGCGCGACGGCGCGACCTTCGGCATCATCGCCTCGACCACGGCCCCGTTCTGCCGAGCCTGCGACCGGGCGCGGGTGACCGCGGATGGCAGGTGGTACCAGTGCCTCTATGCGCGCTCTGGTGTCGACCTGCGCGCGCACCTGAGGGCGGGCCGGACGCGGGCGGAGCTCGCTGCGCTGATCACCCGCGCCTGGGAGGCGCGCGACGACCGCGGCGCCGAGGAGCGCCACGGCGCCGAGAATCGCGGGCCGATCATTCCCGTCGAGGCGTTGCGACGCGACCCCCACCTGGAGATGCACACACGCGGCGGGTAGGCCCGCGGCCCCACCGTGGCGGCCTCGGCTCCGAGCTGGGTCAGCGCGGCGCGAGCAGCGCGGTCAGCGTGCCTGCGTGCGGCGCCGCGTCAAAGGGAACGCGCAGCTCGAGCATGACACCCACGCCGAGTCCGATGGCGATGAGTAGCCCGGCGGCCTGCACCGCGTCGATGTCGTCGCGCACCCGCTCGGCGTGCTGGCTCGCCCGCAGGATGCTCGCGAGCCGCTCGCGCGTCCGCTCCAGGATCTCGACGTAGCGCCCGCGCAGCGCTCGCGAGCGAGCACACGCCGTGAGGACCTGGTGCAGCGGCAGCTTGCCGAAGGCTCCGAAGCTGCCCCCCGCCACGGCTCCGGCGAAGGCGGCGATCGTCCCCGCGAGATCCAGCTCGGCGCCCCGCGTCGCGAGGATCGCGTCCAGGAAGCTGGCCGTGGCGCTTTCCATGACGGCGACGATGAAGCTCTCCCGGTCCGCGAAGTGGACGTAGAACGCTCCGCGGGTGAAGCCGGCGCGGGCGCAGATCGCGTCGAGGCTGGGCGCGTCGAGGCCCTGCTTGGCGAAGAGCTCCATCCCGGCGAGCAGGAGGGCCTCGCGCGTCTCCTGTTTGGTGGAGTCGCGATCGGACGGCGGGGGCGGGGCGGGCTTTCTCCGGGGCACGGGTTGACATACGCGTTCGTATGTGAAGAATCAAGCCGACATACGGTGCCGTATGTGAAGACCAAGGAGCTCCGCCATGGAACGTATCGCCGCGCAGTCCGGGGAGAGATCGTCGCCGCTCGAGGCCCTCCGCATCGGGGCGCTCCACCTCATCTCCCTCTCGCTCCCGCTCTACGTGCTGGCCTTCGTCGGCACCGGGCCCCACCGCTGGTACGCAGCGCTACCGTGGCTCGGCATCGTCCCGGTGCTCGCCCTGCTCGATCAGCGCGCCGCGCCCGCCCTGCACAAGCCACTGGATGCCATCCCGGCCTGGCCCTTCGACGCGCTGCTGGTCGCCCACACCGGGCTGCAGATCGTCAACCTGGCGCTCGCCGCGCGGATGGTCGCGACCGGCGGACTCTTCTCCGTCGACAGCCTGGTGGCCGTGCTCGTCGTCGGCGTCAGCTCGGGCTGGTCCGCGATCGTCGTCGCCCACGAGCTGATTCATCGCAAGTCTCGACCGATGATCCTCCTCGGCCGCCTCCTCCTGGTGACGGTCGGCTACGAGCACTTCTTCACCGAGCACGTCCGCGGCCACCACCTCCGCATCGGCACCGACGACGACCCGGCCACCTCGCGCTTCGGCGAGACCTACCGTCAGTTCTGGCAACGCACCGTGCCCGCGCAGTTTCGCAGCGCATGGCGTCTGGAGACCAGGCGACTCGGCGACGAGGGGATGGCGTGGCACGACGCGCGGGTGTTGCGGAGCGCGGTGCTCCACGGCGTGGTGGCCGAGGTCGCCCTCGCGCTCGTCGTGCTCACCTTCCTCGGCCCGGGGGCCCTGGTCGTCCTCCTCGGGCAGGCCTACGTCGCCGTGCGGCTGCTCGAGGCCGTGAACTACTTCGAGCACTACGGACTGCGTCGACAGGGCCGCAAGGTCCGCCCGGTCGACTCCTGGGACTCGGACTCGTGGTTCACCCTGTTCGCGCTGGTGGGGCTCTCGCGGCACGCCGATCACCACGCGTACGCGTCGCGCCCGTTCCAGGCGCTCCGCACCTGGGAGGAGAGCCCCAAGCTGCCCGGCGGCTACATCGTGATGGTGCTCCTGGTCGTGTTCGACAACGCCCGCGCCCGGCGGCTCCTGGGCGAGGAGCTGGAGCGCCGCCGGCTCGGTCCCTTCGCCGAAGCGGCGTGAGGGCGCCCGCGCTCCGCAGCGCTCACCAGCTCCTGGACGAACGAGAGGAGAGATCGGCGCGCCGTACCTCCTCGCCGTTCGCCGTCGTCTTGCCTTGCTCCAGGAGCGACTGAAAGCGCACGAAATCCTGGTCCATGGCGTGCTTGGGGTCCGCCCCGAAGAGCGACGCGAGCAGGTGGCCGACCGCACCGGCCGGCGGGTTGTACGACATCTGGATGTCGACGCGCGTGCCACCGTCGGGGCCCTCTTCGAACCGGGCGATCCCGGCGTTCTGCACACCGGGACCCGGCAGGCTGCGCCAGGCCAGGACCTTCTCCGGCACGAGCTCGGAGATCTCGCTGTCCCACGACACCGGGAGCCCCGCGGGACCGGCCGCGACCCAGTGGTAGCGGCCCTCGCCGGTCCTCCGCACCTCCTTCACGTGCGCCATGAAGCGAGGAAAGCTCTCGACCTCGGTGAAGAGCCCGAACACCTCGCGGATCGGCGCGCGCACGGTGAGCGTCTTGTGGACGTCGACCCCGCACATCCCCGCGCCGATGCCGAGCACGCGACGGAGCGGACGATCGGCGACGTCACGGACGAGGAGCGCCGCCCCGGCGCTCGCCAGCGCGACCCCGGCCCGATTGCGCCGCGAGAGCCCCGAGGCGAGGAGCAACCCCCCGAGGACGCCCAGCGCGACGCGGGTCAGCGGCGACCACCGCGCCGCGAGCGGCGGGCCAGCACGTCGCTCACCCTGCAGGCTCGGCACCGCGTCGTCGCGAGTGTGCACCGCGAGCTGGTTGACGACGGCGCTCACCCCTGGCACCCGCTCGACGCTGGAGAGCAGATCCTTGACCTCGCCGGCGAGGATCAACCCGCGCAGCGTGACCTGGCCCCCTTTCGCGCCGACCTCCACCGCGTGCGGATGCGACACGGCGCGGCCCATCCGCGAACGCACGCGCTGGACCAGGATGTCGTCGGTCACCGCCTCGTGGCGGAAGAGCGCGCGCGTCTCCGCCAGGAGGCCGTGCGTGCGGTACTGAAGGTCGCGCATCGCCTTGTCGACGACGTCCGCGGTGCGGTGAAGCCCGTGCACGCTCCGATCCCGCACCATCGCCCGTCGTCGCGCTCCGCGACCAGGATCGAGGAAATACATGGCGCCCGCCCCGACGCCCATGGCGGCCGCGAGTGCGAGCCGTTCACGCCGTCGGCGCCTGCGCCCGAAAATCCGTCGCGCGATCTCGTTGCGGACGTCCATCGCTCCCTCCCACGGCTGAGCTCGGGGCGCGCACACCCCGGGGCCTCCGCGCTTGCAACGGGCGTTCCGCGGCCGAGCGGTCACCCGCCGAGCGCAGCGATGCTGCCGTCGACGGCGGCGAGCACCTCGGAGACCTGCCCGAGGTCGTTGGGCCAGTGAGGCGTGAACCGGAGCAGCCCGTCCGGCACCGAGCACGACACCCCCCGCGCCCCGAGCAAACGGTGCAGCTCGACCGCGCTCTCGGCCCGGGGCGGGAGCATCGACAGCGTGCACGACCGCTGGCGCGGATCCCGTGAGCGCAGGCTGTGAAACCCCCGCTCCAGCAGCCCCGCCTCGAGCGGGTCGAGGATCCCGTTCACGTGGGCGAAGATCTCGGGGACGCCCAGCTGCAGGATGAGATCGAGCGCCGCCCCCAGCCCGGCGAGCCCGGCGGTGTTGACGTTCCCCCCCTCGAGGAAATCTGCGCGCTTCTTGATCGGCCTGTCGTAGCGCAGGAGCCCCGCGCCCCGCAGCAGGAAGCCCACCGCGTCCTCGTGGCTGAGCCAGCCGGCGACGTTGGGTCGGAGCGCGTCGATGCGATCCGGGCTCACATAGAGAAAGCCCGTGCCCTCCAGGCCCATCAGCCACTTGTGCCCGCCGGCCGCGAGGTAGTCGATGCCCGCAGCGGCCACGTCGATCGGCACCGCCCCGCAACACTGGACGGCGTCGACGAAGATCTCGGCGCCTGCCCGGTGGCAGAGCGTCGCCATCGCCTCGACGGGCATGCGCAGCCCGGTCTGGAACTCGACCGCGCTGACGGCGCAGAGGCGCGCGCCACGTTCGAGCTCGCGCTCGAGCCGCGCGAGCCCCTGCTCCTCGCTCGCGAGGAACTCGGCGACGGGGATCCAGGCAATCTCCAGCCCGAACAGCTCCGCGGCGCGTTGCCAGGGGGTCACGTTGGAAGGGAACTCGCCGTCGAGCAGGATGACGCGGTCACCCCGCCGCCACGGGAAGCAGAGCGCGACGTCGCTCACGCCCCGCGTGGTGTTGGGCATGAGGGCGATGTCCGCGCCGCCGGCGCCGATGAGCCGCCCCAGCTTCTCGCGCAGCTCGCTGCGCTGGGCCAGGCCCCGTGGGAACGCCGCCACGCCGTGAGCCGCGTAGTCGTCGATCACCCCGACGACCGCCGCGCGCACCGCGAGCGACGGCGGCGAGATGGCCCCGTGGTTGACGTAGACCTGCGCCCCGAGATCGGGGAAGAGGCTGCGATCGCCGAGCCGGGCGGAGAACGTCGGACCGGTCATCTCCACCTCTCGCGGCTCATCGACGGTTCGGCTGCTTGCGACCCGCGGTCCGCGCGCGGAGCATGTAGCGCGGCAGCGAGCCCTTGCCGGTCGCCGGGGGCACCAGGCAGTGGGCCTTGGTGCCGATGAGATCGCCGCGCCCTGCCTTGATCAGCGCCTCGCGCGTCTCGTCGTGGTGGTCCGCGTCCCAGTAGAGGAGGAGCGCCTTCTGCAGGCGCTTTTCGTGGAGGTCGCGCGCCGTGTACACCGGCTTGCGGGTGAACGGGTCGATCCCCGTGTAGTACATGCACGCGGCCATCGACATCGGCGTGGGGATGAAGTCCTGCACCTGGCGCGGGCGGAGGCCGTTCTCCTTCAGGTACAGGGCCAGGTCCACCATGTCGCCGAGCGTGGAGCCCGGGTGCCCGGAGATGAAATAGGGCACGAGGTGCTGCTCCTTGCCCGCCTCCCGGCTCGCGCACTTGAACTGCTCGACGAAGCGCTCGTAGCTCTCGATGCCGGGCTTCTTCATCCGGTCGAGCACGTCCTTCTTGTTGTGCTCGGGCGCCACCGAGAGCTGGCCTCCGGTGTGGTGCTGCGCCAGCTCGGCGATGAACTGGGGGGACCGCTCCGCCAGATCGTAGCGGACGCCGGAGGCGATGAAGACCTTGCTGACGCCGGGCTCCTGCCGCACCGCCTTCATCACCTGGAGCAGGGGACCGTGGTCGGTCCCCAGGTTCTCGCACACCTCGGGGAAGACGCAGGACATGCGGCGGCACGCCGTCTCGATCGCCTCGTCCTTGCACTTCATCTGGTACATGTTGGCCGTGGGGCCGCCCAGATCGGTGATGGTGCCGCGGAAATCGTCCATCCGGCGCAGCGCGCGCACCTCGCGGAGGATGCTCTCGGCGGAGCGCGACTGGATGATCCGCCCCTCGTGCTCGGTGATGGAGCAGAAGGTGCACCCGCCGAAGCAGCCGCGCATGGTGACGATGGAGTGCTTGACGGTCTCGTACGCCGGGATCGGCTCCGTGTACGAGAAGTGCGGCACGCGGGTGAAGGGCATGTCGTAGAGCTCGTCCATGTCCTTCGTCTCCAGCGGCCAGGCCGGAGGGTTGAGGTACACGGCCTCGACCCCGTGGGGCTGCACGAGCGGCCGCGCGTTGCCGGGGTTGGTCTCGAACTGGAACGCGCGCGACATCTCGGCGAAGGCGGTCTTGTCGGCGAGGGCGGCCTCGTGGCTGGGCAAGATCACCGCCTTGCCGTCGGTCACGTAGGTGCTCGGCTCGATCGCCTCCCACTCGCCCTTGCGCAGCACCACCGCGGTCCCGCGCACGTCGCGGATCGAGCGCACGGGCTCGCCCTTCTGCAGCCGGGCGGCCACCTCCCACACGGGGCGCTCGCCCATGCCGAAGATGAGGATGTCGGCCTTGGCGTCGAGGAGGATGGAGCGCCGCACCTGATCCGACCAGTAGTCGTAGTGCGCGATGCGCCGCAGCGAGGCCTCGATGCCGCCGAGGACGATGGGCACGCCGGGGAACGCCTGCCGGCAGAGGTTTCCGTAGACGAGCGTGGCGCGGTTGGGCCGGAGGCCGGTGTGGCCGCCGGGGGAGTACTGGTCCTCGCTGCGCACCTTCTTCTGCGCGGTGAGCTTGTTGAGCATCGAGTCGAGGTTGCCCGCCGTGATGCCCACCATCAGCCGCGGCGCGCCCATGCGGAGCAGGTCGGCCGTGTCGCGCCAGCTCGGCTGGGCGATCATCCCGACCCGGAAGCCGCGGCGCTCGAGGAAGCGGCCGATGATCGCGCCGCCGAAGGCGGGGTGATCGACGTAGGCGTCGCCGTTGACGATGAGCACGTCGAGCTCGTCCCAGCCTCGCGCGGCCATCTCCTCGCGGGTGGTGGGGAGGAAGCGGCGGAGATCCCTGGGGGAAGCGACGGCGTTCTTGCGGAGCTGGACGAGGGGCACGGCCCTCCGAGGCTAGTCCATCGGCCCCGGGAGGCGTAGCCGCTTCCGCACTTGGCAGGCTCCATGCCGCGCGGCCCGCGCTACAGTCTCGCCATGTTCGAGTCCGCCGAGCTCGGCCACGTGATCGACAAGGAGACCTACGCCAGGGAGGAGCCCCTCCTCCGCGAGGCGCTGCTCAACGCGCAGTACGATCTCCTCGGGAGCAAGAAATTCCCGCTGATCATCCTCATCTCCGGCGTCGACGGCGCCGGCAAGGGCGAGACGGTGAACCTGCTCCACACCTGGATGGATCCCCGCCACATCCAGGCGCACGCGCTCGGCCCGCCCACCGCCGAGGAGTCCGAGCGGCCGCCGTTCTGGCGCTTCTGGCGCAACCTCCCGCCCCGGGGCAAGACCGGGATCTTCTTCACCTCGTGGTACACGGCGCCGCTCCTGTCACGCGCCTACAAGAAGACGCGCAACGCCGACCTCGACGCGTCCATGGAGGAGATCCGTCGCTTCGAGCGCATGCTCACCGCCGAGGGCGCGCTGGTGCTCAAGTTCTGGTTCCACCTCTCCAAGGAGCGCCAGCGCGAGCGGCTCGAGAAGCTGGACAAGAGCGGCAAGACCCGGTGGCGGGTCACGGAGACCGACCGGCGCCACCTCGAGCTCTACGACCGCTTCCGCAAGGTGTCCGAGCGCGCGCTGCGCGAGACCAGCACCGCCGAGGCGCCCTGGGTCGTGGTCGACGGCAGCGACCCGCGCTACCGCAGCCTCGCCGTCGGCAACGTCATCCTCGCGGCCCTGCGCCGCCGCCTCGAGGAGCCGAACCCGAAGCCGCCGGAGTCCCACACCGCGCCGTTCGTCACGCCCATCGACAAGCTCGATCTGATCCAGAGCCTCGACCTGTCCAAGAAGCTCGACAAGGAGAGCTACGAGCGCGAGCTCCTCCGCTACCAGGGCAAGCTCGCGCTGCTCACCAGGGAGGCGGCGTACCGGAAAATCTCGGTCGTCACCGTCTTCGAGGGGTCCGACGCCGCTGGAAAGGGCGGCGCCATCCGTCGGGTGACCGCCGGCCTCGACGCGCGCCACTATCGCATCGTCCCCGTCGCCGCCCCGACCGAGGAAGAGCTCGCCCAGCCCTACCTTTGGCGCTTCTGGCGTCACCTCCCGGGGCGCGGGGTGCTCGCGATGTTCGACCGCTCCTGGTACGGGCGGGTGCTGGTGGAGCGCGTCGAGGGCTTCTGCTCCGAGGCCGACTTCATGCGCGCGTACACCGAGATCAACGACTTCGAGGAGCAGCTCTCGCGCCACCGCTTCGTCCTGGTCAAGCTCTGGCTCCAGGTGAGCCCGGAGGAGCAGCTCCGCCGCTTCCGGGAGCGGGAGGCGACCTCGTTCAAGCGCTTCAAGATCACCCCCGACGACTGGCGCAACCGCGAAAAATGGGGGGCCTACCAGCGCGCCGTCTGCGACATGGTCGACCGCACCAGCACCGAGATCGCCCCGTGGACGCTGGTCGAGGCCGAGGACAAGTACTACGCCCGGGTGAAGGTGCTGCGCACGCTCTGCGACGCGATCGAGAGGGAGATCGGACGGCGATGACGATCGGAAGGGGAGCGCTCGCGGTGGCGACGGTGATCCTCTGGGCGGGCTGCAAGGCGGAGCCGGCTCCGGCGCCGCCCGAGCCGCCGCCGGAGGTGAAGCGAGCGCCGGAGGTGAAGCCAGCGCTCCCCGTGGACCTCGTCGCGGCGCCGGCGGACGGGGACGTGGAGCCGATCGTCCTGCGCGAGCTCGCCCGCGCCAAGGGCGACGGGCACCGGCTCCTCGTCTACGTGGGCGCCACCTGGTGCGAGCCCTGTCAGCGCTTCCACCAGGCCGCCCGCGCCGGGCAGGTCGACGCGCTCTTCCCCGGGCTGCGCCTGCTCGAGTTCGATCTCGACCGCGATCGCGATCGCCTGGAGAAGGCCGGGTACACGTCGAAGATGATCCCCCTCTTCGCGCTGCCGCGCCTCGACGGGGCCGCGAGCGGCGAGCAGATCGAGGGGTCCATCAAGGGCGACGGCGCCGTCGGCCAGATCGCGCCCCGGCTGCGGGCCCTGCTCGAGAAGTAGCCCTCAGAACAGCCGGCGGACCCGGCGCCGCTCCTCGATCATGTGCTGCACGATGCGCTGCTTGCCGTCGTGATCCTCGACCAGCGTCCAGGCGTCGTGCTCGAGCTTGCGGCCGGCGCAGGCGAGCAGGATGTCCGCGGCGCGCTCGGCGGTGATGAGGCCGTCGTGACGCCCGGGCAGCTCGACCACCGAGACCCGGGCGGACAGGCCCTCGAGGGCGGAGAGCAGGTGGAGCACCAGCGCGCGGAAGGCGCCCTCGCCGAACGAGGCGCGCGGGCCCGCGCCGAAGACGAGGAGCTTGTCGAAGGTCAGGTGCGGCTTGCCGGGCAGCAGCACCGCCTCGCCCAGGGCGCCGGTGACGAGGCCCCGGCGCTGGAGGTCGGAGATGCGACCTCCCAGGCGCCAGTCGCACAGCCCGGCCAGCCCGTGGGAGGGGCGCGCGTCGCTCCACACGCTGCAGGCGAGGACCTCGGAGTCGATCTCGTCGAGACGGGCGAGCTCCGGGGTGACGAAGCGAAGCTCCACGGGGGTGCCTAGACGCTGATCGCGCCCTTGCGGAAATCGCTGCCGGCGATCTTCACGTTGACGCAGGCGGGCTTGCCGGCGGCGAACGCCGCGTCGAGCGCGGGGCCGAGCTGGTCGATGTGCTCGACGTAGGCGCCGAAGCCGCCGAGCGCCTCCACGACCTTGTCGTAGCGGGTGTACTCGAGCGCCGTGGCGGGCGAGCGATCGACCCCGTAGAGCTCGACCTGGCCGCGGCGGATCTGCGTCCAGGCCGCGTCGTTGCCGATGACGGCGATCACGGGGATCTTCTGCCGGACCATGGCCTCGAACTCCATCGCGTGCAGACCGAAGGAGCCGTCGCCGTAGACCAGCACCACGTTGGCGTCGGGCCGGGCGAGCTTGGCGGCCATGGCGTAGCCGGGGCCGACCCCGAGGGTGCCGAGGGGGCCGGGATCCATCCACATCTGCGGCCACTCCAGCTTGAGCACGTACGCGGCCGTGGCCACGAAGTCGCCGCCGTCGCCGATGACGATGTCGTTCTTGCCGAGGCGCTTGCCGAGCTCGGCGCAGACGCGCAGCGGGTTGGGCGGGCTGACGTCGCTGTCGATCTCGGCGGTCATCTTCGCGCGCGACTTGTCCTCGGCAGCGCGGACGGTGGCGAGCCAGCCGTCGGAGCGCTTGCTCTTCACCTCGGCGAGGAGCTGCTCGAGCACGACCCCGCTGTCGCCGTCGATGGCGACGTCGAGGCGGCGGTTCCTGCCCAGCTCGCTGCCGTCGAGGTCGATCTGGACGACCTTGGCGCCGGGGTTGATGGCGCGGCCGTACTCGAGGCGGAAGTCGAACGGGGTGCCGAACACCAGGCAGAGATCGGTCTGCGCCAGCGCGAACTTGCGCGAGCGCGTCATCAGGTTGGGGTGCTCGTAGGGGAGCCCGCCGCGGGCCATGCCGTTGAGGTAGAACGGCGCCTCGACCGCCTCGGCGAAGGCGCGCAGGGCCTCCCGCCGGGGGGACCAGCGGAGCTGGCTGCCGACGATGAACATGGGGCGCTGGCTCTCGCGGAGGAGCTGGGCGGCGCGGGCGATGGCAGCGGGATCGCCGCCGGGCCGGGGAGGGGGGAGCGGCCCGGTGGCCGGGGGCGCGTCGTCGGCCCAGTTCATCAGGAGATCGAGGGGCATCTCCAGGAAGACCGGGCCCGGCACGTTGGACTGGGCGATGCGGAAGGCGGAGTCGACGTACTCCTGGATGCGGTCGGTCGAGGGGACCGCCACGCTCCACTTGGTGATGGGCCGCATCAGCTCGACGTGGTTCATGTCCTGGAGGGACCCCATGTCCTGGAGGGCCCGCGGGCCGGCGCCGCCGAAGACGACCATGGGGACGCCGGCGCGCTGGGCGTTGGCGACGGCGGTGACCACGTCGGTGACGCCGGGGCCGGCGGTGACCGCGCACACGCCCGGCCTGCCCGTCACGCGCGCGTAGCCGTCCGCGGCGTGGCCGGCGGTCTGCTCGTGACGGGTGTCGACGACGCGGATGCCGTCGTCGAGACAGCCGTCGTAGATGGCCTGGATGTGGCCACCGCACAGGGTGAAGAGGTGCGTGACGCCGTGCCGCGCGAGCGCCTTGGAGACGAGCCTGCCGCCGTGGACCTGAGCCATGACGCGCCTATACCACTACTCGGGCGCGGCCGAGAGCCGCCGGGCGCCTCAGACCTGCACGCCGCGCCACTTTCCCCGCGCGAAGACCACCCCCAGCAGCGCGCTGCGGCAGACCCAGTCGGCGGTGCTGCCCATCCACACGCCGACCAGGCCCAGGTCGAGCGTGATGGCGAGGTAGTAGGTGGCCGAGAGCCGCACCAGCACCGCGCAGAGGACCGTCACCGAGAGCACCGAGCGGGTGTCGCCCGCGCCGCGCAGGCCCATGCTGGTCACCATCGCGAAGGCCATGAAGGGCTGGGCGACCGCGGCGACCAGGAGCGCGCGGGAGCCGAGCGCCACGATGGTCGGGTCGGGAGAGAACGCCCCCACCAGGAGCCGCGGCGCCACGGCGAAGCAGAGGCCGACGCTGGTGAGCAACGCCATCGCCATCGCCGCGGCGATCCAGCCGGCGCGCTCCGCCTCCTCGGGCTTGCCGGCCCCCAGCTTCTGGGCGACGACCGTCCCCGCCGCGATGCCGAAGCCGTCGGCGGAGAGGAAGCAGACCGCCTCGATCGCCGCGAGCGCCTGGTTGGCGGCCATCGCCTGAACGCCGAGCCGGCCGATGATGGCGACGAAGCCGAGGTAGCCGGCGTGGTAGGCGCCCTTCTCCGCGAACGACGGCCCGGAGACCCGGAGCACCCGGCGCAGCGCGGCGAGGTCGGCCTCGGTGTCGAGGGGCGTGCCCCGGAGCGGGAGCGTGCTCCGCCGCGAGAGCAGCGCCGCGGTGAGCAGGACGCCCTCGATGACCATCGTGGAGGCGTTGCCGATGGCCGCCCCGCGGACCCCCAGCTCCGGCGCGCCGAAGCGACCGAAGATGAGGACGTAGCTCGCCACCGCGTTGACCACGTTGCCCGCCGCCGCCACGTAGAGCGGCGTCCGGGTGTCGCCCGAGCCCTGGAGCGCGGCGGCGGCGATGGCCTCGACGAAGGCGAGCGGCAGCACCGGGAGCACGATGTGCAGGTAGGCGCCGGCGTCGGCGAGGACGGCGAGGCTGGTCTCCGGAAAGAGCACGCGCAAGAGGGCCCCGTTGGCGATCCGGATGGGGAGCGCGACCACGAGACCGAGCCCCGCGGCGAAGAGGAGCGAGCTGCGCGCCGCCCGCGCCGCGCCGCCGCGGTCGCCGGATCCGACGCTGCGGGCCACCACGGCGAGGGTGCCCGAGGAGAACGCGGTGGACAGCGAGTAGGTGGCCCAGGTGAGCGTGCCGCTGATCTGCAGCGAGGCCAGCGCCGCGGAGGAGTAGCGCCCCACCATCACCCGCCCGGCGACGAACACCAGGGTGAGCAGGAGCATGTGGGTGATCGCCGGCCACGCCAGCGTCCACAGCTCGCGCGCGGTGGGCGCCAGGGCCCCGAGCCTGGCGCTCGCGGCCCGCATCAACACCGCGGTCCGGATCGCCAGCGCGGCCCGGCGGCGCGCGTGGAATCCCGGGAGCCGCTGCAAAATCGCCGGGGACACCACGCGGAGGGGAACGCACCAGGGCGACGGCGCCTTCCACGTGCGCCGTGCACGTCGGCTCGAGGCGGGGCCGTGCCGGGCATCGCCGCCCGTATAGCCCTCGCCCCCGCGCCGGCCAAGTGCACGGGCCTCCGGCGTCGCGGACGCCGGCTCGGGCGCGGACGTATCGCCGCCGCAACCGCACGATCGCGGTCCCTGGTGTACGCTACCGCGCGTGAGCTCCATCGTCACCCGCACCCTCGCCGCCGACCACGTAACCCCGGTCTCCGCCTACGCCGCCCTGCGCTCCCACGCCCCCGGCCGGTCCTCGTTCCTCTTCGAGTCGGTCCACCCCGGCGAGCGCTGGGGCCGGTACTCGATCATCGGGCACCGCGCGCGGACCGAGACGCTCTACCCGGTGGGCCGCGACGCGCTCGCGGAGCTCGCCGTCGACATCGCGGGGCTCACCCCGCCGGCGGCCGTGGCCGCGTCCCCCTTCGCCGACACCGAGGCCTTGGCGGCGCGCCTCACGCGCTCGCTCATCGGCTACGTCGCCTACGACGCGGTGAACCACGCGCACGGCATCCCCCACTGGCCGGGCACGGACACGCTGGCGCGGGTGATGCGCGACGCCACCATCGTCGTCTTCGACAATCTGCGGCAGACGGTGACGATCGCGGGCGCCTCCAACGCCGAGGTCAACCGCTGCGAGTGGGAGATGACGCACGGGCCGGAGCTCTTCGCGCTCCACGCGCCCGACCCCCGCGGCGTGCCGGAGACGGTCGACGTCGCGGTCGACGACGCCGCCTTCATGGCCCGGGTGGTGCGGGCCAAGGAGTACATCGCCGCGGGCGACGCCTTCCAGGTGGTCCTGGCGCGGACGTTCTCCTCGCCGCTGCAGGGCGCCGAGCCGTTCGACGTCTACCGCGCGCTCCGCGTGCTCTCGCCCTCGCCCTACCTCTATTTCCTCGAGTTCGGCGAGACCAGCTTCGCGTCCGCCTTCACCATCGCGGGCGCCTCGCCGGAGACGCTGGTGCGCCTCGCGCACGGCAAGATGACGCTGCGCCCCATCGCCGGCACCCGCCGCCGCGGCGCCACCGAGGCGGAGGACGTCGCGCTCGCCGCCGAGCTGCTCGCCGATCCCAAGGAGCGCGCCGAGCACGTGATGCTCATCGATCTGGCCCGCAACGACGTCGGGCGCGTCAGCGTGCCGGGCTCGGTGGAGCTCACCGCCAACATGGTGGTGGAGCGCTACTCCCACGTCATGCACATCGTCAGCGAGGTGACCGGCACGCCGCGCGCGGACGTCACCCCCGGCGACGTGGTCCGCGCCGCGTTCCCTGCCGGCACGCTGTCGGGAGCCCCCAAGGTCCGCGCCATGCAGATCATCCGCGAGCTGGAAGAGGACGCGCGCGGCGTCTACGGCGGGGCGGTCGGCTATGCGATGCCCGACGGCTCGCTCGACTTCGCCATCGCCATCCGCACCGTGGTGATGCACAACGACCGCTTCCAGGTGACCGCCGGCGCCGGCATCGTCGAGGGCAGCGTGCCCGAGCTGGAAGCACAGGAGACGCGGAGCAAGGCTCAGGCGGCGCTCGCGGCCATCCGAGCGGCGCAGGACGCGGTCGGCGAGCGAGCCGAGCTCCTGGCCCGCCGCGCCGCGCGCGAGCTCCGCGCGCGGGAGACCAAGAAGCGTGAGGCGGTGGATGGAGAGCCGACGGCCTCCGCAGAAAAATCCGCCGAAGAGCCCTCTGGAGAGTGATCCGTCGGTCACCCTGCGGAACGCCCGAGAGCGTTCCGTAGAGCCGTCACCCTGCGGAACGCCCGAGAGCGTTCCGTAGAGCCGTCACCCTGCGGAACGCCCGAGAGCGTTCCGCGACGGCGCCTGGGGCCGGCAGCCCCACGCCGACCGAGACGGTCCGCGCAGGCGGGCGCCGCTACCGGGCTCGACCGATGCGGTGCCGCTCGCACGATGCCGCCGAAGAGCCGTGGAAGGGCTGGCTTTGGTCGCGGCCGTGCGTGATAGATTCACACGATGGCGACAGCGCGCCGCAAGCCGACGCCGCCGGCGAAGAAGCCCAACCGAGCCGGCGAGCGTTCCGAGGTGCACGGCGTCCGTGTGAAGGCACCCCCTCGCAAGCGCGCGCTGATCGACCGGTCCGCGGGGGCGGAGGGCGCCCCCCGACCGAGGGTGACCCCTGCTCCGGCCGCGGCTCGCAAGGCGCGGCGGGCGACGGAGGAGCAGGCCCGCG
>Ga0302267_10000525_pt1 | contig 51863 bp, 32 predicted proteins | sample III_Bog_E1_3_FD_194555 | JGI IMG/M metagenome (GOLD analysis project Ga0302267, IMG submission 194555) | Peat permafrost microbial communities from Stordalen Mire near Abisko, Sweden - III_Bog_E1_3 | ecosystem: Environmental > Terrestrial > Soil > Wetlands > Peat | place: Sweden: Abisko...
CGCAAGGTCCTGCGTCCGTGGCTGTCCTCGCGGCGACGCCTACAGTCATACCCGCTTGGCGAACGAAGCCTTCATGGTTCATCGTCGCCTCTCAAGATAAGGCGATCACTGGAGGTCTTGAAGAGTGGATGGCAGAGAGAATTGGGGCCACAGCGATCACATTGCCAACCTGCCATCTCGCAATGGTTCAGGAGCCACACAAAGTTGCAGAGTTTATCGAGCAAGCCGCGACATCGGCCGGAAGCCGGTAATAACCTGGATTGAAACGGGAATTCGTGCAATGCAAATGGACACGAATCTGCGTCCATTTGCATCGCAGGCTTTTGGTCTCTGCCTGAGCTAATCCGCTCGAACGGTCTCCCCTTGGGCAGCATCAATCCTGATTGCTAGAGGGCCAAGTCGGTCAAGCCTGGATGTTCATCGGGGCGTCGTCCGAGGGGCCAATGGAACTTTCGTTGGTCCTCAGTTATCCGAAGTTCATTGATGCTTGCGTGTCTCGTATGCATCAGCCCTTCAGAGTCGAATTCCCAGTTTTCATTGCCATAGGCCCGAAACCAATTGCCGGAGTCATCGTGATACTCATACGCAAACCGGACGGCAATCCGGTTGTCCAGAAATGCCCAGAGTTCCTTGACAAGTCTGTAGTCCAGCTCTCGGATCCACTTCCGCGTGAGCAACGCGACGATCTCTTGACGCCCGTTGGCGAACTCGGCTCGATTTCTCCAGCGCGAATCAACGGTGTATGCAAGGGAGACTTTTGCCGGGTCTCGGCTGTTCCAGCCGTCTTCTGCCAATCGAACTTTTTGGATCGCGGTTTCCAGAGTAAAGGGAGGTAATGGGGGGCGAGGCGCCACGAGAATATCCTTTCAGTTAACTGCTCAATTGAATTCAAAGGAAGACGGCCGTTCCGGCACTGTGTCCATTGCCTTCTACCGCTGCTTGGGTGTCTCCCTGGGATGCGATAGCTAGCGAACTACTCCAGCGGCTTCAGTTCACCGAACACTGTTGGAATCAGTTCGGCGACCGTCGGATGAATGTGCACCGAGTGCTGCAGGAGCGATACCGGCTTGCGGGCATACATTGCTGTGAGGATGCAGTGAATAGCCTCGTCGCCGCCCGTGCCCAGGATCGTCGCGCCAAGTATCTCCTTCGTCTCGGCATCGACCAACACTTTCATGAATCCATCCGTCTCGCCCTTCTCGACAGCACGCCCGACCTTGGTCATGGGACGAATCCCTATCAGCGCGGGGCGTCCACGCTCGCGAACCTCACGTTCGTTCATGCCCACCTGTGCCAACGGAGGATCGATATAAACAGCATGGCACGGGATGCGGTCGTCGACGCTGCGTGTGCCGCCGTCAAGCAGGTTTGCCGCAACGATTTCATAGTCGTTGTAGGAGGTGTGCGTAAATGCGCCGCGTCCGTTGCAGTCTCCAATCGCCCACACGCCAGGTATGGCTGTCTCCAGCCGCGCATTTACAGGGACGTATCCGTTCTTATCGCGCGCGATACCCGCCGCTTCAAGTCCAAGGTCATCCGTGTTGGGAGTTCGGCCTGTCGCCAGCAGCACATGGCTCGCTACGATCTCTGGGGCATTTTCCTGACAGTCCACATGGACCACGGGCTGCGAATCTTGCATCCCTAACCGAATGCACTCGGCCTGCGTGCGGATTTGTATGCCTTCCTTCTCAAGAATGGCGCGCAAAGCGTCCGAAACATCGGCATCTTCGTGGTTCAGCAGTCTGGGCTGCCGTTCCACTATAGTGACATCCGAACCGAAGCGCCGAAACATCTGCGCAAACTCCATCCCAACGTAGCTGCCGCCAACGACCACCAGGTGCGATGGAAGAACATTGAGCTTGAGTATTGTGGAGTTGGTCATGTACGGGACCTCGTCGATGCCTCCAAGTTTTGGAATCGCCGCCCTCGTACCCACATTGAGAAAGATCTGCTTCGCCTGCAGCATATCTCCGCTGACGGTAACGGAGACCGGCCCAACAAAGCGTGCTTCGCCATGGATGACCGTGCAATGCTTCATTCCGCCCAGCCACTTCTCAAGACCCTGGCGCGACTTCGCTACGATCGCATCCTTCCTTCTCTGGATCGCAGCGAGGTCAATGCCGGAGAGGTTTTGTCGTGGCAAACCCATATCCTCCGCAAGACGAATCATCTGCGCCGCCTTGGCGCTCGCCACCAGCGCTTTGGTGGGCGTGCAGCCCGTGTTCACACACGTGCCGCCGAGAAGGTCTCGCTCAATCAGCGCCACGGTCTTCCCTATATCGTTGAACCGGCCCGCCAGCGAGGGTCCTGCCTGGCCGGCGCCAATGATGATTGCGTCAAATGTTTTGTTCATTCAAACCTCGCCGCTCCGGCATCAAAAATACGAACATCGATAAGGCTCACATGATTGTTCATGCATCAGCACCTCTAAAGCTAGTCATAGGTGAGGGAACATTATTTGCAGAAAACAACACAATTTGGCTATCCATGATGGATACGTCGAAAATTGCAGGTTATCTCAAAGTATCGAGAACGTGGATGAGGATTCAGCATCCATAATGGACATACTTCGGCTCGATAGCGGGCCTCCAGTTGTGTGGTGTGCGGGTAAAGGCATGTTGGAGTAACCATGCTACATCGTGTGCACGCCATGAAAACTCAACGACATGAATCGATCACGCAAGACTCTAACAAGAGATGGCAGGCGGAATAAACTGGCGGCCACTCACAGAGAGGCTTACGCATATGATCAAACCCGCTGAGTCCATTGCGTTGATCGTCGCAGTAGTCGGCGGCCTCATAGGCACTCCAACCGGTTCGAACGCACAAGCCGATGCGCATCGCGTTCACAATATCGTCTTGGTTCACGGCGCGTGGGCAGATGGCTCTGGCTGGAAGGGCGTCTACGACATTCTCACTAAGGATAGGTACAAAGTGAGCATAGTTCAGGAGCCAGAGACATCTTTCAAAGATGACGTGGCGGCGACCAAACGTATCCTCGCACTCCAGGACGGGCCGAGCCTTCTTGTCGCTCACAGTTATGGCGGCGCTGTCATTACAGAGGCTGGCACAGTGCCGTCCGTCGCAGGCCTGGTATATGTTGCCGCGCATATGCCGGATGCCGGCGAAGACGAGGCTGACGATGGCAAGCGCTTTCCGAGCGACTTGAGCAGGTCGACGGCAATCAAGAGGACTCCAGATGGCTTCACATACCTTGACCCCACACAATTCCGTGATTACTTCGCCGCGGATTTGCCAGTTGCGCAGGCCGAATCAATGGCGCATTCACAGGTCTTGAATTTTGCGGACAACTTTAAGGCGGTCATCACCATACCCGCCTGGCGCAGTAAGCCGAGTTGGATGATCGTGGCTACCAAGGACAGGACGATCAATCCCGACTTGGAGCGATGGTATGCGGCGCGCGCCAAGAGTCATACCACAGAGATCGCCGGTGCGAGCCATTCGGTGTACGTCTCCCGTCCGAAGGAGGTTGCGGCGGTCATCGAAGAAGCTGCCACGCACGTTCAGTAGTAGACCTCATGATTCCTGCCTTGCGCAGCATCGGAATCTGTGGCTCGGAGCACTGTGTCAAGAATTCGACACTCAGTTCAAGAAAATGAAGAAGGCGCCTCAGAGTTCTAATCGCGAAAGGGAGTGCTTGTTATGTGGACAACGCGGCCCAAATCGTCACTGAAAGCGATTCAGTTTGTCACGTTGCTCTGCCTCTGCAATCATCCCAGCCTTTATGCCCAACAGACGGGGCACCCATACGATGGCGTCATTCTGCCCACACTTCCCGAGGTGCGCAGGCCCTTTGTTCTAGAAGCGGTGAATGATCCGACAAATGGGAAAGGCGCGTTCCTCTTTGAAGGCCGGGAGGTTCCTCCAGTCATTCGTACAGAGCCAGGCGGAATGATTCGCGTGGAGTACGTCAATCACATGTCAAAAGAATCCAAGGAATCATGTGTCGACGGGCCTTGCATGAATATGACGAACTTGCATTTTCATGGGCTTCACGTCTCCCCGAATTCTCCTCAGGACGATGTTCTTTCCATGACGGCCATGCCTGGCCAAGTGCTGCAATACGTGGTTGACATTCCCAAGGATCAACCGCCCGGGTTGTATTGGTACCATACGCATCCGCACGGGGAGAGCTATCAGCAGGATCTCGATGGAATGTCGGGAGCTATCGTGATCGACGGCATCGACCGGTATGTCCCCGAAGTGCGATCAATGAGGGAGAGAATTTTAATTCTTCGCGATGCGGAATTGCAGGTGCACGATGCAGCGTCATCCCATCTAAAGGAGCAGGTTGAACTGTCTTTGACGGCGTGCGGCGCTGCCACTGGTGAGCCCCAACGGATCTTCACTGTGAACGGTGTTGTCCGACCGCAGATAGCCATTGCCCCAGGAGAAAAGCAGTTCTGGCGCATCGTCAATGCATCTCCCGATCTTTATGCCGACCTTGAGTTGGACACGGAGCAATTGACGGTAATAGCGCTGGACGGGATGCCGCTAGCCTATCACGACCCCAATCGCCGGACGGAGTCATTGCAGCATGTTCTGCTCGCACCCGCCGGACGCGTTGAGGCAATTGTCACTGGGCCGAAGGCAGGCATGCACGCATCGCTCCGGACACGTTGCGTCGATACAGGGTCGGATGGAGACCCGAATCCTGCGATGGTTGTCGCAGATATCGACGCATCGACCGCGGCGCAAACGCGGTCCGTTTCGGAAACTCCGAGCCCAGAAGAGGCCGTATACAAGATCCCCTCTCCCGCCTTAGTCCGGGGACTGGAAGGCGGCCCACCCGGCTTCACAATAAAGTTCACCGAGGATACCCACGGATTCTATGTGAACGATAAGAAGTTCTCTCCAACCGATAGCCCCATGCTCACTGTGGAAGTTGGGCATTACGTTCATTGGCGGGTTGTCAACGAATCTCACGAAATCCACCCGTTTCATATCCATCAGGTACACTTTCTTGTTTACGAAGAGAACGGGAAGAAGGCCGCTCGGCCTGAATGGCTGGACACAGTGAACGTCGCGGCGGAGGGCTCTGTCGATCTGATTATGGACTTTACCGACCCGATTATCCGTGGGATGTCCGTGTTTCATTGCCACTTGCTCAAACATGAAGACAAGGGAATGATGGCCAAGATTCTCTTTCAATGACTCGCTAGGAGCACCGGAGTTGAGGCAAGTCCATGGAATACGAAGCTCTGGAGTCCCGTCACATTACAACACGGCTTTCTTCGAAGATGATCAACCTGGCGGGAACGAATGGAAACCCACCTGTATCCGGACGAAGTGCCGACAAAGAAATGTTGGAGAACTAGGTGAAGACTTAAGGAGAAGAAACGATGAGTGAGGAACGAGCCGTTCAGCAAGTGCTTGCGAAGTATGTCCGGGGATCGGATGCGAGAGATGGAGCCGCAGTGGCAGCGCAGTTCACGGAGTTGGGCCGCGTGGAGATCTCCTATAACAACTCGGGCAGATTGGAGCCCGTTGGCGAATTGGTGGGGCAGGAGGCGATCGCTGACGCCGTATCGCAGATGATGCGACCACACCCCGCGCATGGTTGGAGCCACCACACAACTCATGACCACATTATTGAAGTGAATGGTGACATCGCGACGATCGACGCTCAATTTATCGTCTTCGAGGTTCGTGGCAAAGAGCGGCCCGCCACGGGATGGCCAGACGGAGCGTTCGGAGTTCAGGGCACAGTGACTCCAATCGAAGCGGGCTACTATCGGCCGATCTTGCGAAGAATGGACGGCATATGGAAGATCGATAGGCTACGCATCGTGATGAACCTTCCGTTGGCCTTTCCCGGACAATAAGGAGCTAACCGTGAGAGCGATTATTTACCGGCGGTATGGTGGGCCTGAGGTACTTGAACTTACGGATGTCCCCAACCCAAAGCTGGCACAGAACAGCGTGCTTATCAGGGTGAAGGCGGCCGCACTCAACCCGGCAGACCTTGCATTGCAGGCGGGTCTTGGAGACTCGATCATGGACGCGTGGTTTCCAGTGATCCCAGGCTGGGATGTTGCGGGCATAGTTGAACGTGCAGGCGCGGGAGTGACCGAGTTCGCCGCTGGAGACGAAGTGATCGGCTTTGTGCGTGAGGAGATTCTTCGCCATGGCACGTACGCCGAAAAGATCTCTGCCCCAGCGTCTACCCTGGCTCGCAAGCCGCGCAACGCGACGTGGGCGCAAGCAGCCGGCCTGCCGTTGGCAGGGCTGACGGCATACCAGGCAATCGTTCACACGCTCAAGCTGACGAAGGGCGAGACTGTTCTAATTCACGGAGCTTCAGGTGGTGTGGGGTCCTTGGCCGCGCAGATTGCGGTCAAAAGCGGGGCGCGCGTTATAGGTTCGGGGTCAACCGCCAATCACAGCTACCTGCGTTCGATTGCCGTGGAACCTGTCCTCTACGGTGATCATCTAGTTCGCGACGTGCGCGCAATAATTCCAGAAGGTGTGGATGCCATCCTGGACTGTGTTGGGCGTGGGGTCCTTGCGCTCAATCCTCAGTTGGGCCGCGCCGCATACCGTTCCTGCTCCGTCGCCGACAGCGCGACTGGTGTAGCAACGGTGTTTGCGCGCATGAACCAGGCAGATCTATTAAGGCTTGTTGAGTTTGTCGAAGCGGGGAGCCTAACAGTCGAGGTTGCGGCAACCTATCCGCTCGAAGATGCGGCAAGAGCGCAGTTGGCATTGCGCGACGGCGGCAAGAAACCTGGGAAGATCGTGCTGGATGTGGGCTGAGCCGGAACGGTAGACCGGTTGTCTTCGGCGGGACAAAGTGAATTCGCGAACGGATCAATGATCGAAGAAGGAGAGCTCGCATATGACTGGCATTGAAATACCCGCAACAAAGGTATGGCTCATCACTGGAAGCACGCGCGGATTGGGACGGGCACTCGCGGAAGCGGTCCTGGCTGCCGGGCACAAACTTTTGGCGACTGGACGTGATCCGGGAAAACTCTCGGACCTGGTGGCGCGCTATGGCGATCAGGTCCGCGCCGTAGCTCTCGATGTGACAAGCGAGCAAGCGGCGACTAATGCCGTTGTCGAAACAATCAAGGCTTTCGGGCGGTTGGATGTGGTTGCCAACAATGCCGGCTATGGTGACGTCTGCCCAATTGAAGACATGAGCATGGACGAGTTTCGAGCGCAAATTGAAGCAAACCTGTTCGGTGTCGTTCATGTCACGAAAGCGGCCCTTCCGTTTATGCGCGAGCAAGGAAGTGGCCACATTCTCCAATTCTCCTCTGTCGGCGGTCGAATAGGGCCAATTGGACGTGCAGCCTACGCTGCCGCGAAATGGGGAGTGGAAGGGTTCTCGGAAGTTCTATCGAAAGAAGTCGGTCCCCTAGGTGTAAAAGTAACGATCATTGAGCCAGGAGGCTTTCGCACCGACTTTGCAGGCTCGTCGACTTCAATCCGAGAAGGGCGTCCTGAGTATGACGCGACCGTAGGGAAGATTGCACGGTTTCAACGCGACTTCAATGGAAAGCAACCGGGAGATCCGGCAAAGGCCGCCGCTGCCGTGCTCCGCATTACCGGCATCGACAACCCTCCGCTTAGATTGATTCTCGGCAGCGATGCCTTCCAGGCGATAGAACAGAACGACCTCGCGAAATTGAATTCCGACAGAGAGTGGAAGGGACTGAGCATTTCAACCGACTTCGCCCTGGAGTAGTTGTCTTTGGGGGCATTTCGCATTCATTCAATAGTGCTAAACAAATCGCAGGTAGCGGCGGAGCGTTCAATGACTCGGATGAGCAACGAACCTCGGCGCACTTCAAGTACGTACCTTTGATGTGCTTCTGACTATTACGTGTGAAGTCGCCACGCGGCCATAGGACTGCAAAATCCCGGTCGCCCTTCAGACATACAGTTCGCGCAACGCTCGTCTCGCTCGGGATAGCCGGGACTTCACTGCCGGTACGGATAGATTGGCTAGTAATGCGATCTCAGTATGCGAGTAATCATGTCTCTGCTGCATCTCGATGACGGTGCGCAGACTAGGATTGAGACGACCGATCGCCATATTCATCCAGTCGATCATTTCGGACCTTAAAAGGTCGGCTTCGATATCAATGGCTTTATCCGGAATCTCCCAATGCCACTGGGAGTCGTCATTATTCAGGCCCTCGAAGGATGCTTCGGGGCGAGATCGCCTTCTGCGCAGTTCGCCAAGCGCTGCGTTGACACCAATGCGCACAAGCCATGTCGAAAACTTTGAAGCGCCATTGAAGCTTTGCAGGTGGGCGAACGCCTTGAGGAATGTCTCCTGAGCGAGATCTTCAGCGTCCTCGCGGTTCTTCACAATTCGATACGCCGCGCGGAAGACAGTCGATGAGTGGCGACGCCACAGCTCGACAAGCGCGGTTTTACAGCCGGACCTTGCGGACTGTACCAGTTCTTCGTCGCTGTCTAGAGCGCCGCCAAGCCCGGCGACGGATTCGTGGATGTGGGGCACCTCACTCATTTCGTCGTCCTTTCCGATTGATTCTGTCAATGCTGTTTTCTGATCGGCGTAGAACCATCATTGTGCGACAGCCTTTCGGCAGTCTGCCAGGTCTTCAAAAATGCGAGCAGCTCTGCATTTACCTGGTCCGCATGTGTGGTGCAAAGACCGTGAGGCGCACCATGGATTACCTTCAGAACTGAACCTTTGACGAGCTTCGCGGAGAGGATCGAAGCATCGTCTATCGGCACAATCTGGTCGGCATCGCCTTGCAGGATCAATGTCGGGATGTTCATTTTCTTGAGGTCTTCTGTGAAGTCTGTCTCCGAAAAGGCCTCGATGCAGTCATACGACGCGACGATAGAAGACTGCATTCCCTGCTGCCAGAATGAGTCCCGAACTCCTTCAGACGCTTTTGCGTCCGCTTTGTTATACCCGTAAAAGGGGAGGCTTAGGTCCCTGAAGAACTGCGCACGATTGTTGCGCACTCCGGCGCGAATGTCATCAAACACAGATTTTGGCAAGCCGCCAGGATTGTTCTCGGTCTTCACCATGATCGGGGGCACAGACGCGATCAGAACCGCTTTGGACACCCGCTCGGATCCGTGCCGCCCAATGTATCGTGCGACCTCACCTCCGCCTGTCGAGTGGCCCACCATTGTTATTTCCTTCAGGTCGAGTTTCTCCACAAGCTCGGCAAGGTCGTCAGCATAGGTGTCCATGTTGTTGCCGGTCCAAGTCTGGCTTGAGCGACCATGTCCTCGTCTGTCATGTGCAATGACCCTGTATCCTCTCTGGACGAGGTACAGCATTTGAGCGTCCCAGGCATCGGCGCTAAGCGGCCAACCATGTGAAAACGTAATAGTAGGTCCGGTTCCCCAGTCCTTAAAGTAAATCGATGTCCCATCCGTGGTTGTGAAGCTATTCATTGTGCTTGCTCCCTATATGTCACCGCATAAAGCGGACGTGTTCAAGTGTGATGTAAGAGAGCGCATGCAGTTCGGATTGTGTTGTGGGTCGTCTCTTACAAATCGGTTGCAGGCTTGGAGTTAGTATTGCGTCCCGTTCAACGGACGTTGGCAGGCTCATTCGTTCTCACCTTAATCTCATCGGGATCGACATTCTTTGCAAGAAGCGACGCGACTTGGCTATTTCTGATCAAGCTGTGGAGTTCTCTGTTTTTGGGATCCATTTGCTGCTTGGGTTGGCCCCTTGTTGTGGTGATCGCCGTGCTCTGCTTACCGCTGTCGCGATCGATTACAGCTCTCCGCGCCGTAAGGGGTGAACCGATGTCGGCTCATTCTCCCGAGCGTTGGCCTTCATGGAATCAGCCAGCTTTGCAAAAAGCAATGAGACTTGGCAATTCCTGATGGATTAACGAGGTTGGCAGCGACGGGAACCTCGCAATGGTATCTGATATTAGGAAAGGCTCGATCAAAAGGGCTCTTGGGCATCTAGAGCCTTTGAATTGAAGTTATCTGGTTCAAGCCATTTGTTGCTTGGTCACCACCCAACGCTATTCACCACGATTGGATAGCTAAACCTCATCGGCAATCGCCCTCAACCTGGCGATTCGAAGAATCGCATTTCCATGGAGAATGATATGTCTGTCGTGATCTCTGCTTTCGTGTTGGGTGTTGTGTGCGGTCTCCGCTCCATGGTTGGTCTTGCCGCTGCGAGTTGGGCGGCTAACCTACAACAGATTCCGCTTGAGGGGACCTGGCTCTCATTCCTCGGATTTCGCTTCACCCCCTACATCACAAGCCTGATGGCGATCGGTGAAGTGATTAACGACAAGTTGCCCAAGACTCCCAGCCGCCTTGTGCCTTCGCAATTCGGCGGTCGTGTAGCGATGGGCGCGCTTACAGGATCAGCTATCGGACTCTCGCAAGCACACCTCATCATCGGTGCTATGTTGGGAATCATCGGCAGTGTTGCCGGAACTCTTGCAGGTGCCAAAGCAAGAGCCTTTGTCGCGAAACTGTTCGGGCGCGATTTGCCCGCCGCCTTGCTCGAAGACTTTCTCGCAGTCGCCCTTGCAGTCGTTGCCATCGTGATACTTCGATAAAGGAGAAACCCGTCCGGCCGGTGTCAAGAATGCCTTACTTGTTCCTATGCATCATCATAAGTTTCAGGTCATCAGACACTCGGGTTCAGGCAAGACGAGAAATCGCGGGCCGACTCAATCACGGAAACGATGAAGGAATGGATTAAACCATGAGAGCTTTTCTACTTGGAGCAGTCGCTCTGTTGTACCCCTTAACCCGCGAACACACACCGGCTCCTCTAAAGCCGCCTGTCATTGAGTCGCTCTCGCTGAGAGCCCCACTTTTCGAATACCGAAGCCTGGATGGAATCGTGCATCGGCTGAGCGAACTGAAGGGAAAGGTCGTGGTGATCGACTTCTGGGGAACATGGTGTCCCGGTTGCGTTGAGGAGATGCCCACGCTTCAACGACTTTACGAGGTATACCGCTCGAATCCCCGAGTGGCGTTCGTGATCGTCTCCCAAAACGACACCCCGGCAAAGGTCAAAGCGTTTGTCGAGAAGAATCACTTGACCATGCCGATCTACTACATCGGATCGAATCAACCGCCAAAGCCATTAGCGCCTTCGGCATGGCCGGCGACGTATTTCGTGTCCCCAGATGGGATGCTGCGCGGGGTGCACCTGGGAGGGGCCGACTGGTCCGACATCTCCGTGCAGAAATATATCGAACACTTAGAGCATGGAAACCCTGTCCCACGATCCAAGTAGGACAATCATGCACTGGGACCGACGGGGGCCGCGCACGGCCAAAAGCTACGAACCTCGCGCGAAGTCAGGCAGCCGAAGTGAAGATTCGAGTGAGATTTCTGGTTACCTCACAGCCGTCAGACCTCCGGCGTTCGACAATTCAAACATGAGATTGTCGGGTACAAGTTCGGGTAGACGGCGTTCAGAACATGGTATATGCCGTCCATCAAGTCTCTTGGATTCGAGCCTCTGCTGGTGCAGCGCCAGTTCGAATAATGGTCCCCCCGAATCAGCGCCTTCGCTATGCGAGAGGCCGGATGTTGGATCAGCCCTTGTGATGTAAGGAATGATCTGGGTGAATGGGTGGATGATCGGGCGACACTGGCTGAGTTCAGGCGGCAAGCCCCAAATACGCCATCGCAGCTCTACTACCATGTACCTGCTGACTGGCCGAAGTCTTCGAACGAGATACTCATCCTAGAGGAACAGGCCGCTTCGCCGGCAAATGTGCAGTTGGAGGTTCGAGCTTAACGACGGATCGTGCTCTCCATGTCGCAGACCTTCGGAGTGAAGGCTGCTTTACGTCTTGCCGCCCGCGACATGTTGGATAGCCGGAATTAGCTTCTCCGCTCTAATAGTCGGAGAGCCTTCGTGCAAAGTGATCAGCATATCGGCAGGCACATTTTTGTGGACTTCGATTGCACCCAGCGGCCACCGAACTTCAATATCGACCGAAGTCGCGGAGCCGAGTCCATAGTGAAGACGCGGATCGTTGGCAGAGACATAGCTGGACTGGCTCATGAGTTCCTGTACTTGTGTGCTGCTTCCGCTGCGAATAGTGACACGTGCGCCCAAGGCGCTGCGGTTGCTCTTTGTTCCGTAAAGACGCACCTTGATCCAGTGATTCCCTGGGGGCGCATCGTTTCGCAGAAGTGATGGCGGTTCGTTCTGATTCATGATGAGGATGTCCAAGTCCCCGTCATTGTCGAAGTCGCCAAAGGCGCAGCCGCGGCTGCCATGACGGGCCGCCATGGCCGGGCCGGCTTTTTCGTCGAGTTGGACAAACTTGCCGTTACCCAGGTTGCGGAAGAGGATAGGTTGACTGCGCGCGGGAAACTTCGCGAAGGTGTGCTCGAGCTCGGGATAGACGTTGCCGGTAACATAGAAGATGTCGGGCCAACCGTCATTGTCAAGATCGGCGATTGCGTCGCCCCAACTCACAAATCGGCGCTCGGTGCCGATGCCGGAAGAATTCGATACGTCGTCGAACTCGCCTTTGCCTGTGGCGTGGTATAGGCCGTTCGATTGCAGTTGGTAATGGGTCTTGAAGATGTCGATGTGGCCATCGAGATCGTAGTCGCCGGGAGCAACGCCCATGCCGGCCATATCTTGTCCATCACCGCTGACAGCCAATCCGCGCAGCAAGGCCTCTTCTCGGAAGGTGCCATCGTGGTTGTTCATGAATAGTAGGCTGGGCGTGGAGTCGCAGGCCACAAAGATATCGGGCCAGCCGTCTTCGTCAATATCCATCGCTACGGCGGTAAGCCCATAGGAGGTCTTCACGGAGTCGATTCCGGACGCCTTGGAGACGTCAGTGAACGTGCCGTCGCCGTTGTTGTGATAGAGAGAGTGTGTGGGGAGAGACAGGCCACGCGGTCCGCAATAGACCGCAATTCCCTGGTAGGAGCAGGTGGCCACCTGGGCATTGGGCTTAGGTGCGGTGGCCAGGTCGAATTCCACATAGTTAGCGACAAAGAGGTCGAGATGACCGTCGCGGTCGTAGTCCAGAAAAGTACAACCTGCGCCGAAGCGGTTGCCTGCGTGCAGAAGACCGGCCTTGGCCGTTACATCCGAGAACGTGCCATCGCCGTTGTTGCGGTAAAGGCGATTGTGGCCGTAGTAAGTGAGGAAGAGATCCTCGAAGCCATCGTTGTCATAGTCCCCAACGCAGACTCCGACAGCCCAGCCTGGATCGGAGAGGCCGGATTTGGCGGTGATGTCAGAGAATGTGCCGTCACGGTTATTGTGGTAGAGCTTGTTACCTGAGCCCGGCGGAGTTCCATCGAGCGTGCGGCCGCCTAGAAGGAAGATGTCCATCCAACCGTCGTTGTCGTAGTCAAAGAATGCACAGCCGCCGCCCATTGACTCGACGATGTAAGAGACCTGTCCAGGAGTGCCATAGACGATGGGCTGAGTTAGACCGGCATGAGCCGCCACATCGGTGAACTGGGAGAAGCGTGCCGATGACGGCGCAGCCGCCTGCGCTGCGCGCAGCCAATGTGGCGTCAGTTCTGGTGCGGCCGCCAAACAACCGATCTGAAGGAGACGCCGGCGAGACCAGAGCGAGTGGGAGCGATTGAGTATCATATCGCTAGTGTTGATCCTGGCTGGATGAAACGGGTGAGGTAACAGCCAGGCCTTGAGACGATGATGGGTTCCCCGGCGCGCTGGCTAGCATCTGTCGCAGGCGAAGAGCGTCTGGATCTTGTGGATCGATTTTTAGCGCGCTCTCGATTGCCGCGCGCGCTTCGGGGAAATGAGACTCGCTTGCAAGCGTGGCCGCAAGATTGACCCAGGCACGGATATAGCGCGGGTTTGCGGAGACTGCGGAGCGGAAACGCACTTCGGCCTCAGAGTCGCGGCCCTCTTGCCCGAGAAGTGTGCCCAGATTGTTGGAAGCCTCGGCAAAGCGGGGCACCGCGGCGAGCGCATTGACAAAGTGTTGTTCAGCAGCCGCTGTGTCGCCCGCGTGTGCTGCCACGTAGCCCAGTTGATTCTCGGCGGCGGCGAATCCGGGCTTGAGCTGTATCGCTTCTTCGAGAGCGGCGCGTTGCTGTAGAAAGTCTTCCGGGGTCGGATCTTTGATCGAATTCAGCGCAAGAGCCAGATCATATTGAAGTATCGGATCCTGCGGGCGGGCGTCGATTGCCTCACGATAGAGGGCGACGGCTTGCGCCACATTACCGCTGTTCAGCGCCTGCCCGGCCTGGCTCGCTTTGGTTTGCGCCAGAGCCAGCTTGATGGTGGCCTGCTGCTTCTCTTGGAAGACCTTGAGCTGCGCCTGGCTCTGCGCGGTCTGGCCGAGAGCGCGCAGGACTTGTGCAAGATGAAAGTGGGCTTCAGCCTCGTTCGGTGCGAGAGCCACGGCCTTCTCCAATTGCTCGCGGGCAGCATCGTACTGTTGCAAGTGCGAGAGCGCGATGCCGAGGTTATAGCGCGTGTCGTAGTGACTTGGATTGATGGCGACGGCAGCCTTCAGATGTGCGCTTGCGGCAGCATACTCCTGCGCATCGTTCTCGAGAATGCCGGAAAGATAGAGGGCGTCGAAACTGTCCGGATGGGTGGCGAGGAGCCGGCGCGCAATGGGCCGTGCGTCCGCATCGTCGTCCTGGAGAACAAGCAGCCGCAGGTAGAGAAGCTCGGTCGGGTCATCGTGAGGATGGAGGTCGAGAGCCTTGCGCAGTAGGTTGGTTGCATCCTGGTAACGGTGGGCTTGAACGTAGACTGTGGCGAGCGCGGCGCTAAGGCGAAGATCCCCGGGAGCTTTTGCCAGCGCGGAGTTCAATGTCTCAGCCGCCTTGTCGAAGAGGTGGGACTGGGAGTACGCGACTGCCAGGTCCAGCGTCAACTCCTCGTCGGGCGGAGCAGCGCTGAGCAGATCGACGGCTGCCTCAGGCTGGCCACTGGAGATGCGTGCCTTGGCTAGCCAGTCCAGCGCGATCACCGAGGTTGGATCGACAAGCAGAGCCGCCTCCCAGGCCTCTTGAGACTCCGCGGACCTGCCTATACGATTCAGGACGACGCCCAGCAGTAAACGCGGCTGCAATTGGTTCGGATCGAGTTCGACAGAGCGACGAAGCTCAGGCAGAGCAGCGTTGAACTGGCCTGCGGAGTTGAGCGTCAGGCCGAGGTAGTAGTGGAGGCTGGCGGACCCAGGTTCGATGCGCAACGCCGCCCGGAACGCGGGGATGGCGCAAGTAAATTGATGCTGCTCTCCAAACCATCCACCCAAGGCGGCCCAGTTTTCAGCTTTGGGGTGATTGCGGGTGGCAAGCTCGATAGGCTCGGGCCCGCGACAGATGGGGCGCGCCTGCGCGAGGCCACCTTGATGGCAGGCGACCAGACACAGGCCGACAATGACGGCATTAGACCGCATCAACGTGCGTGACGGCGGAGTGTGGGGATGAGTCATTGGCGCTACCTGAACTATTGAACCACGCCACCGCGGCGCCCACCAATGCAGCATGATCCTCCAGTGCGGAGATCCCCAGCGAGTAAAGAAGGTGGATGAAAGCGTTGCTTGACTTTCTCGATCGGGTAGTGCGCACTGACCACCGGGTCGAACCTGCAAATGCAGCCAAAGCAAACCGCGGCGAATACCTAGCTCCCTCCAACATCGTAAACAAGAACGGGCATCTCCGAGCCTGCGGGTATGGAAATACCTCGTTGATGGTAGCGTTCTCATTTGTAGCACACGTTCCCAAGGTGTTGAAAATGCCAGAGATGAAAATAATACTTGACAGCCGTAATTGACAATACGTATAGGTGTTGTGTCTATGATATCGATACCAAAGGCGATATGTTTTGGTACCGATCCCATCAGGTGTGGGCAGGGAGTGTGACTGCCCCAGAATGCAGGCCGGTCCCCCTTTGACCATGCCGGCGCAGTGCGACATTTCAGGAGGCAGCATGAAGCAAGTACGCTTGTTTGTCTGCTTGATCGCAATCACCTTTCTCGGTGTCTTCGCCACGGCGCAGACACCCACCGGCACCATACAAGGTGTGGTGACCGATAAGACTGGTGCTGCTGTTCAGGGTGCTACTATCACCGTCGTCCGGACGACAACGAACGAAGAACACAAAGCGAAAAGCGACTCCGCCGGGCGTTATGAACTTGTATTTGTCGAGCCGGGTGTCTACAACGTCAAAGTCGAGGCCAAAAGCTTTGAGACGGCAAAGCAGGACAACGTCTTGGTGCAGGTCACCGAAACTCGACCGGTGAATTTTAGACTCGATGTGGGAGCCATCAACCAGACCGTCGAGGTCAACGCTCAAGACGTGCAGGCCCTCGACACAGAGACCTCGAGCCTGGGCCAGACCATCCAGACGGACGCCATCCTTCAATTGCCCGACCAGGGCCGGAATCCGTTCGACTTTGCCTTCCTGGTTGCCGGCGTGAACAACGTCGGGGGTGCATCCACGCCGCACATTGGTGGTAGCCGCAACGGCAACAACGAGCAGTTGATCGACGGAATGACCAACATCACACCTGAGAACAACATCGGCAACAACATCAGCACCTACCAGCCGGTTGAGGACTCAGTGCAGGAGATCAACGTCCAGACCAACGTGCTCCCAGCCGAGAACGGGCGCTTCTCCGGCGGTACCGAAAGCCTGGTAACCAAGAGCGGTGGCAACGCCTGGCACGGTACCTACTTCGAGTTCATTCAAAATGCCGCGCTCAACGCGGATGGATTTGCAGGTCTCGGCCAGAAAAGGAGCGCCAACGCAGCCTCCCACCAGTACCAGTCGGGCGGCACCGCCAGCGGTCCGATTATCAAGAACAAGGCGTTCTTCTTCTTCGACTTTCAGTACACGACGGGAGCAGCGGGCTCAACGAACAACGATAAAGTGCCTGATCCAGCTGTCTTCGGCGGCGATTTCACCAGCATCTTCGGCGCCACAACCCCAGTACTCTTCGATCCGGACACCGTGGCCGCGAACGCACAGGGGGTCTACGTTCGGCAACCTTTCCGGGTAGGCGGCAAGTACAACGTCATTCCTGCTAGCCGCATCTCGACTGTGGCGCAAGCGGCGCTGAAGTTTTTCCCCGCCCCTAATATCTCCGGTGTTGCACCGACAAGCGGCAATAACAACTACACCTTCTCCGGTCCAGTGCCCAGCACGGACTGGCATTTCGACTCTCGCGAGGATGCCGATATTACCAAGAGATGGCACTCCTTCCTGCGCTACTCGATGGATCACAATACCTACAGCGCGCTCAGTGACTTCCAAAATGCAGCATCGAACGGCGGATACGGCGGCCAAGGCCATGGCTGGGTCTATAGCGGCTCCTTCAACAACACAGTGACCTTCACGCCGACACTGCTTGCGGAGTTCCGCTACGGCTACTCGAAGCAGACCCAGGACCGTATCCCGATTGGCGGCTCATTCGACCCCGGCAAGCTCGGCTTCGATTCGAACTATGTGAGCCAGGCCGCCAAGCAGTTGGAGATCTTCCCGCACTTCGGATTCGGCGGTTCCAACAACGGCTCCTTCACCGACCTTGGTCCGCTCGGATATGAGGGGTTCCAGGAAGATCCCCTGGCGCAGGCCATCAACGGCAGCCTGGTAAAGATCGCCGGCGGCCACACGCTGAAGTTCGGCGGCGAGTTCCGCAATCTGAGGCTCAATTTCTACCAGTACACGTACCCATCCGGCACGTTCTCCTCGGACGATAGCTGGACTCGACAATTCCCCGCGACCAACGACGGAACCACGGGCTACTCGATTGCCTCGCTGTTGCTGGGACTCCCCCAGAGCGGCAGCATTTCCAACGACCCGAAATTCATCACCACCAGCCAATACATTGCCTTCTATGGGCAAGACGACTGGAAGGTCTCTCCAAAGCTCACTCTAAACATCGGCCTGCGGTATGATTTCGAGATTCCACGCGAGGAACAGAATAACCAGATGGTCTTCTGGGATCCGACAGCCGCTTCGCCGCTCCAGGGGGCTATCTCCGCGTCGAACTGCCCATACTGCGGCAACCTGCATGGCGCAATGACCATTGTCGGCGCGCCGGGAGCGCAATATGGCCGCCGTCAAGGGCCTGTGCAGAAGAAGGACTTCGGTCCCCGCTTCGGCCTGGCTTACAGCTCCACTTCCAAGATGGTTGTCCGGGCCGGCATGGGCATCGTCTACCAGCCCTCGGCTCTACAGGCCTCCGGAACATCCGGCGGCTCCGGCGACGACGGATTCGACATTACAACCAACTACAACCCCACTTTCAACAATCAGCAATCGCTGCCGGTGGCCACGCTGTATAGCCCCGACCCGGCGCTCGCCGCTTCAGCGACGAATCCGTTTCCAGTGGGCTACGCTCAAGCCCAGGGAACGAGTGCAAGCTGCCTTGCCAGCTCTCAGTGCACCCAGGGTATCGACATTGGCAACGGTCTTTCGACGCCGTACTTCGACACCTACCGCAACCCTTACTCGATCCAGTGGAACATCAACACTCAGGTCACCCTGTCCTGGGGAGTCAAGGCGGAAGTCGGCTATCTAGGCAACCGCGGGCTATTCCTCGTCAACGGTGACCCCGGCCTGCCTGTCGACCAGCTGACTACCAACACCCTGATTGCCAACGGCTGCACAGTCGGTGCCAGCACTGGACAGTGCCAGCTATTTAACCAGGTCGCCAATCCGTTCCAGGCAGCCATCGGACCCGGAACCCCTTACTATGTCCCCGGCCTCCCGCTGAGCGGCTCAACGGTCAGCCTGGGTCAGTTGCAGCACCGCTACCCGCAGTACAACGGTGTCAGCACTTTCCGCAAGCCAGACTCGGCCTCGTTTTACAACGGATTCACCTTTAGCGCGCAGAAGTCTACCGCGAAGGGCCTCAGCTTCACCTACGCGCTGACCTACGGCAAGGAGTACGACAATGGAGCCTCGCCGGTCAACTACCTTGGACCAGCCAGCCAGACCTATGCCAATCAATACAACCCCAGGGGCGAATGGGGCCTGGGCGCGCAGAACATCTTATGGGAAATATCCTCGAGCGCGGTCTATGAGCTTCCCTTCGGTCGCGGCAGGCAGTTCCTCAGCACCGGGAATGCGGTCGAGAGCAAGCTCGTCAACGGCTGGCAGGTTTCGGGAATCGAGAACTGGTCCACCGGTACGCCTATCTTGATCAGCAGTTACAACAACGGGACCACTCAATCTGCCTACGGCGGATTGAACCAGCGGCCTGACTGGTCCGGGACGACCGCGAAACTCTCCACCAAGGCACCCAGCGTCAATAACGCCGTGCTCTTGTTCAACCCAACCGTTTTCTCTAAGCCGCTCTCCTTTGAGATTGGCAACGCCCCGCGTACGATCGGCGTAAACAATCCCAGCCTCCAGAATCTGGACCTGCAGTTCGCCAAGAACACTCGATTCGGCCACGATGACAAATACAATTTCCAGTTCCGGACCGAGATGTTCAACGCCTTCAACCATGCCGGTCTGGGTGGCCCAGACACTAACCTCACAGACAGCAACTTCGGCAAGACTCAGAGCCTGGCGGGCACGGCCCGCAGGATTCAGTTCGCGGGCAAGTTCGTCTTCTAGCCATGAGTGAGAGCCCAGCTTGGTCAAGCTTGGACTCTGCACACGGAACGCGCCGGGAATGGAGTATTCGGTTCCCGGCGCAACTGCGAAGGCTGAAGATTTAAGCAGTTTCCGTTTGGACCAACTTCATGCATCTCATTGCACGCCTCGCCAAAATCCGACCTAATGTTGAATCGGGTATATAGACGGTGCGACCGATTCGAGATGAGTTTCAGGACTTGACGGGCCCCAATGAATGTCAAGGCTCGATCTCGTAAGGTCGTACGGGTGATCCTATGAATTCGGTTTCGAGGACTGGACGTCGTACAGTCTGCCGTCTGCGCGGAGTTGCAATCGGTGTGTTGGTCTCCTTCTTCTCGTCGACGCCGGCACTCGCGAAGGTGGTTGTCTTATGGCAAGATGGGTTTCCAACAATTGCGAGTCAGCCGGTCGAGCGCGCCACGTTGGAAAAAGCACTCGACGGAATGGGGCCGCAATTTGCCGATGTAGCGAACTTACAGGCGAAAGGGACTCTGGAAGGCGCAGATCTGTTGGTTCTTCCCTACGGTTCCGCTGCCCCGGCCGATGCCTGGAAAGCGATTGAGCAGTACATTCATGACGGGGGCAATCTGCTTGTACTTGGAGGGCAGGCGCTGCGCGTCCCGGTGACGGAAGTAGGTGGCAAGTTCGTTGAGGCGCGCGCACAAGATACATACTCGCGTGCGCTCGATTTCCGGCACACTTATGAGGTTCCTGTTCCCGCGGATGCCAAATTTGCATGGAAGCGTGGATACGATTTTCCAGTGACGCCTCACATCCGCGCGCATCGATTCTTTGCTCTCGAGGGACGACTTGATGGGCTGGGTTACATGGTCGACAACACCGGACTGCTGGTGGCTGCGCCGGTGATTGTAGCCAATCATAACCTCGGGCCGATGCAAGGCAGCCGTGTTGTTGCCCTCGATTTCGAGCCGGAAAAAGGATATTGGCAAAGCGAAGACGGAGTGTCGCTGATTCGCGCGGCCGCCGATTACGCCAGCCATGGGTCCACCGATTTTTCGATCGAATTGGAGTTCTCGACTATAAGGGAGCATGAGTCGCCCCGGATCACAGTGCATCTGCGAAATACGCATCAACAGCGAATGACCGGCTCGAGTTCCGGCGAGGTGAAGCTCAATTTGATGTCGGCAGATCGCGTGGTGGACTCGGTGGCTCTTCCAATCACCACAAGAGATGGCGTTGCGGACGTCGATGTTCCCTTTCGTAAAGCATTGCCGGCCGGGTTTTATAGGGTCTCCGCGGTTTTGACAGAGGGCCGCAAATTTCGTGAGTTCTACGAGAATGGCTTTTGGGTTGAGGACCCCGTGGCGTTAGATTCTGGACCAGTGCTAGGGGTAAAAGGCGACTTCCTCACTCGGGATGGCGCTCCGTTTTTTCCGGTTGGAACCAACTACTTCACAACCGAAGAAAATGGATGGGATTTCTCGAGATCGCGCAACGCATGGGCCTGGGAGAAAGACTTCGACGAAATGTCACGTCATGGAGTCAGCTTTGTGCGCACAGGCGTGTGGATGCCGAATGGAAGATTCATCGAAGCCAGTACCGGTGGTGTAAACGAGCGTTTTCTGCGCAATCTCGAGGCATTTCTGCATTGCGCGCAGAAGCACAACGTCGCGGTGAACTTCACATTCTTTGCTTTCTCGCCGCGCTCCGGAAATGCGTCTAGCGAGACGGGGACAGATGCTCCGCTTCCCAATCCATATACTGACCCGGGGGCGGTGCAGGCGCAGCTATCTTATATTCAGTCGGTCGTGGGGCGCTTCAAAAATGTTCCGTGGCTTTCTTATGACCTTATTAACGAGCCCAGCTTCTCGAATCCTCGACACGTTTTCAAAGGCAACTATCCGAATGGGGATCCTACCGAGATCGCGGCGTGGCGCAAATGGCTGCAGCAGAAGTACAACGGGAATCTTGCGAAGCTGGCCGATGCCTGGTCGGTGATCCCGGAGCAGCTTGGCAGTTTCGAATCTGTGCCGTTGCCTTCCATCAATGACATCACCTACGGACGCTACAAGAACGCACAACAGGTCAGGGCGCTGGATTACGGCTTGTTTGCCCAGGATATGTTCAGCGATTGGGTCAAGAAGATGGTCGCATCAATCCGTGCGACCGGCAGCAAACAACTAATTGATGTGGGCCAGGACGAAGGCGGTGTGACCGACCGCGTGCTGAATCAGTTTTACGGCGGCGCAGGAGTCTCGTTTACCACCAACCACACCTACTGGCAGGACGATGCGCTGCTCTGGGATTCCGTCGTGGCCAAACGTCCTGGGGTTCCCAACATCACAGGTGAGACAGGCTATCAGCCGGTGTGGGCTCCCGATGGAGCCTGGCGTTACGACGAGTTCACGGGGCTTGGACTGATCGAACGCAAGTGGGCGCTTGGATTCGCCGCCGGGTCCACGGGTGCAATGCAGTGGGACTGGGCACGCGAGCCGGACTTTGGGATGCAGCGGAGTGACGGCTCAGCGAAGGTCTGGGAAAACATGATGCGCGACCTGGGAGAGTTTGCGCAAAAGGCCGCGCCCTCTGCCACCGCACTTGAGCTCCCGGAGGTCGCCATCGTGCTGCCCCAGTCGAACCAGCTTTCGGTTGCGAACCCTCTGGCGCTTGAGGCGCAGCAGACAGCGGTGCGCGCACTCTACGGATATGCGCGCAGCAGTGCGTACGCCGTAGGTGAATATCAAATTGATTTACTCGGATCCCCGAAGCTGATTATTTTGCCTTCTCCGTTTGGTCTCACACAGACCGCATGGCAAGCTATCGAGGACAAGGTAAGAGGGGGAGCGGTACTGCTCGTCACGGGGCCCTGGGATGGCGATGCCCATATGCACGCGACCTCGAGACAGGATTCAGTCGGCATAGCATATACGGATGATCCGCTGACTGCTCGCGAACCCGTTATGCACTTTGCCGGCGGAGATGAAACCCTGATTTTCGGTGGCAACAAGACCACGGTTTTGAGCCGAGGTGTACTGCCCGATGGCAAGGATTGGGTGGAAAAGCCTCTGGGGAAAGGCAAGATTCTGTTTGCGACATTTCCGTTGGAATTGAACGACAACCTGCGTGCGGTCGGCGACGTTTATTCCTACGCTTTGAAGACCGCCGGTATTGCGCCTGTTTACACCACAACGTTGAAAGACCCCGGGATCATGATCTGTCCGACGCGCTTTCCGAATGCGACTCTCTACGTGGTCACATCTGAGTCTAATCAAACCGGGTTCGATTTCACCGATCTCAGGAGTAGCAAAAGTTTTTCCGGAAGGCTAACCAGCGGGCGGGCTGCAATTCTCTTGGTCGGTGCGGATGGAAGAATACTGACTGCATATAACTGGGAGCCGAACTGAGAGCACGTGTTGAGAAAAAAGCCGGAAGGTCAATGCCCCCTTCCGAAATACCAGGATGTTCCTCGAGGAAACAACGAACTTCATTCTTCAATGATCTTCAACTCGGCATTTTCGAAAGCAGATCGCTCTTTGCACCTCATGTGACCAGGCGACGACGAGAAATGCAGTGGCGGCTCTCGACGAGACAGACACGCCCGTAGTACCGGTGCCTGGCGTCGAAGCAGGGGTGCCTGCTGTTAGCGGTCGTAAAAGTCGCAACGCACAATTAGCACAACACCTTACTTTAGTCGATCCTGAAAAAGTGATTTTCAGGCAGATTGAAGTTGAGTGTTGCCGGCCTTCGGGGCTTTCAAGGCAAGCAAGCCGTTCCGTACTTCGATCAGGAAGAACAGAAAAATGCGCCAAAAAGCTCTGAGGAGCTTTTGGAAGTTCATCGCGGCGGCTGCCAGGATTGCGTTGATCTCGTTTCCGGCAGTGCCCTTCAGCCGATTACGTTCCAACCGGTGTTCGCTCTTCAGATGTCCGATGCTGGGCTCGACTGCGGCACGACGTTTCATCCATCGCCATCGAGGTGCTGAGGTCCGTCCTCTTCGTCTCTTGTCCACGTGCACTGCGACCGGGCCGTCATAGTCGTGGCCTCGATAGCCCATGTCCACGTACACTTCGCTGACCTTGTTACCGATCAGGCTTTCCACTTGCTTCATCTGTGCAGCCAGCGTGTGGCCGTCGTAGGGGTTTCCTGTGAAGCTCTTGGCGCCGACGAACCATCCACCACGACTGCTCACCGCGACACTCACCTTGTTGCCGAACTCGTACTGCTTGCCTGCCTTGCCCTTCGCGATGCACTGCACCTCGGGTTCATGAACCGAGTAAATCTTGTTCTTGTCATGCCGCTGTTGCGTGTAGATTCGATGCGCGGTCTGAAGTAACTTGTCGAGTTTCATGGACGGTTCCGCTGTCTGGCGCTCAACCTCTCGAATAACGCGCCCCAACTGGGTTTTCAGCTTACGCGTGCAGGCACGTGCGCGTTTCATCTGACGAGCATGGGCATAACGGCTGGACTGCATCAGCAGGCGGCGGCCCACATGCTGATAACTCTGCTTGATCGCGAGGCCCTCGGCGCGCGCCGCCTTCACCAGCCGCTCGCGCATGCGCTGGTAAAGTCTGGCATCGGTGGGAAAACGAATCGCCTTGGTCTCAACTGTCGTGTCCACGTTGACGCGCTTCAACTCGGCGGGACGAATCACGCGCATCGCGATGCCCGCTTCAATCGTCGCGCGCAGCATCTGCTCGGCCCCGGCATCGCCCAGCCGCTTGCGCCAGCGCGTCATGCTCGATGGATCGATCGGCATCCGATGCTGAAAATGCCGCATGCCGCTGAAGTACTGCCAGTAAGGATTTTCAACCCACAAGGCAACAACGTCTTCATCGCTCAGGTCATGCTGATACTTCAGATAGTGAAGAGCAACCATCAGGCGCGTCGAGATGCCGGGCGCACCTTGACTGGGATGATAGGTGCCGCCAAGAGTCTGCTCGAACGACTCCCAGTCGATGACAAGACCGAGATGAACCAGGGGATGGCTCATGTCGATCAACTGCTCCAAATCTATCTGAAACATCTCCCGTTGTGGCTGCTTCGGCTCGCGCTTGGGTTGCATCGTTTTTCCCCAGTTTTCAGGCCATTTGCTGCGCCTTCAGGGAAATTCTAGACCAACCAATGACGCATTTCATCAGGATTTATAGGGGTTTTATTGGCTTTTCAGGATCGACTACTTTAGGGTGGTGTCCTACCGTGTGTTGACTTCTTTACTTAAACGTTTTAGCTTTGGCCCGCATCTGTACGCGCACAGAATATAGCTGGAAAAAAGGTCATGGATGCAACTGTGTTATCCCCGGCTGTTTTAGGACGGTATCGACGGCGGATCTAATTGCCTTTTTATTTGATTCGTTGTCTCGGCAGAATTCTAGCCGTGAGAATCGCTTGCCGAGCATAAAGGCATCGGTTTTCCCGAAGCTATTCGCGATCAATCGCTCGCACGTGGAGCAATCCCAACTTCCATGTCCTCTCATTGTTTACGTTTTCATTGGGTAACTCGCACTAACTCGGAGCACGGGTCGGAGGGTTATCGCCCGTCCTGCGGTAGACGGCTCCTATACCGGCATTATGTGCCGAAAAGGCGCTCATCCATGGATATGGGTGAGTTATGCACAAGGAGAAACCATGGCTCAGCAGTTCAATCCCCCTTGCTGGCAAGCACGCGTTTGCAGATTGAGTGGGTACTTTACGGTACTCTCGGCTCTACTTCTAACCCTTGTCGCGCCGGGCGCCTACGCTCAGGCTGGGTGCAAGATTGTCTACACAATATCGCCTCAAAATGACAGCGCATTTGGAGCGGCTATCACCATTCAGAACACAGGAACCACCGCCTGGTCCAGTTGGTCGCTGACATGGGCATTCGCCAACGGGCAGACCGTCTCTTCGCAGTGGAACGGCAATGAAATCCAAAGTGGCTCCAATGTTACGGTGACCAACGAGAGTTACAACGGCAGCATCGCCGCCGGAGGCAGTTTGACAGGCGTAGGGTTCAACGGCACGTGGAACGGCGTCACCAATGCGGCGCCCGCCTCATTTGCAGTCAATGGAACCACCTGCGGTGGGGCCGCAACGGGAAGCTTCTCGCTTACACCTGCCGCGGCCACCGAGACGATCGCCCCGAGCGCCAGCGTCACCGATGCAATTACAGTGACGGACCTGAACGGATTTACCGGCGCGGTGACCCTTGCCGCCACCAGCTCAAATAGCGGAGTCACTGCTAAGGTCAGCGGCAATGTTGTAACACTCACTGCCAGCTCCACAGCCACCGGTACGTCTACCGTCACGATCACCGGAACCTCCGGCTCTCTGAAACAGACCACAACCATTGCGGTCACCGTGAACTCCGGAACTTGCACACCTACTGCGATCACTCCCTTTCTTCAGGTGAACGGAGCAGCCTGGCAACAAATAGCTGCCGCATCGGTACCTGCCGCAGCCACGGTGAGCCTTGGCCCGCAGCCTGTGACAGGAACCTGGAGTTGGACCGGACCCAACGGATTCACTTCCGCCGCGCGGCAGATCAATGCCATTGCGCTGAGTACAGGCGTCAATGTGTATGTGGCGACCTATACCAACACCGCCAATTGCAAGAGCACGCAGACGTTTACGATTACTGAAGCTGGAGGAACAGGCGGATTTACGATTACCCCTACAGCGGCTAACGAGACAATCACCCAAGGTACAAGCGTCACCGACGCCATTACGGTGACAGACCTGAACGGGTTTGCGGGCGCAGTAAGTCTCGCTGCGACCAGCTCAAACAGCGGAGTAACTGCCACGGTCAGCGGCGACACGTTGACACTAAAGGCCAGCTCCACAGCCACTGGGACGGCTACGATCACAGTAACCGGAACCTCCGGCTCGCTCACCCCAGTGACGACCAGCGTCGCGGTTACAGTCAATCCCTCGACCCAATCGGCTAACGCGACCGTCACGGTAAATCCATCGAATCCGGGTGTCGCCGTGAGCAATCAACTTCTTGGAATGAACATGGCCGTGTGGAACGATACGACCCTCTCGGACGCTGTGACCCCGTTCGAGACCGCCGGCATCAAGGCGGTGCGCTGGCCCGGCGGATCGACTGCCGACGACTACCATTGGGAAGGCACCGGCAACAACCCATCGAACCCCAGTATGTGCCCGACCGGCAGTTTCGCCTTTCCGAGCGCGGCGTTTGCGGATTTCGTCAGCGAACTGGCGGTTCCGGCCGGCCTGGATATTGCGCTTACGGCGGATTATGGCTCCAATGCGGCCTGCAATGGGGGCGGCGAGCCAAGCGAGGCTGCCGCATGGGTGGCGAACGCGTTGACCCTCGGTGTCACGGTAAGCCACATGACCGTGGGCAACGAAGAATACGGGCACTGGGAGACCGACATGCATTCTCCGCAGTGGGATCCCTCAATCTACGCCGCCGCTGTAGGGAACAGCACCAGCAACGGATTTTACGAGCAAATCAAAGCGGCATCGCCGAAAACTCTGGTGGGTGTCGCTGTCGACGCCGGAGCGCCATCGTTCGACGATGTCACGGCCGGTTGGGATCCGACTGTGCTCGGCAACTCGCAGTACGACTTTGTCGAATACCACTACTATCCGCAAAGCCCGGGCGGTGAAAGCGATACCTTCCTGGTGCAGCAGGCGGCGCAGCAGTTGACCACGAACCTCAACACCATCAAGGCTGAACTGAGCACTGCCGGTCATTCCAGCACCCCCATTTACGTGGGCGAGATGGGCTCGGTATCCTCCAATCCAGGCAAACAGAGCTGGTCAATTACCCAGGGTTTGTTTGCAGGCCAGGTGTTGGGCGAAATGATGAACGACGGGATATCGCGCGCAACGTGGTGGATTGGGTTCGGCAACTGCAACGGTACCGCCGGAAACGATAGTGCTTCTCTCTACGGATTCCAGGACTGGGGGGCCTACAATGTCTTCTCCGATGGGTCTGCCGATAGCGGCTGTCCGAACGCGGGACCGCTCGGTACCATGAATCCAACAGCGCGAGCGTTCCAGCTCTTCAGCCAAGTGCTTATCAATGGGGAGCATGTATTAACCCCGAGCGTCACTGGCGACACGACCGATGTGGTTGCTTACGCCGCCACCAACAGCGGCGGTGAAGCGCTGGTCCTGTTCAACCGCAACGAAAACAACAATGAGACGGTGGAAATAAATGTGTCTGGAAAGACCACCTCATCGTCCGTCATCGAAACGACCTACGACGAGGGCATCTATGCCGAGTCGGCAAGCGAAGTTTGGGCCGCGCCAACCACTACCAATCTTGGCACTCAAGACCTGCCTCTAACTCTAACCCTCGTCCCGTGGAGCATCAACGTGGTCATTATCCACTAAGGGCATTGTTGATAGCCGGTGAATCTGAATCGGTCTCTGCTGGAGTGCAAGCTGCAGAGACCGGCCCCAGCGACAGGTCTTCGTCGCCGTGGCGAAAAGATAGCCGGTTAGAGACCCATTGATCGAATGGACCGGGGAGTTGCAGCGATTCAACTCCCCAAGAAAACTCCAATCAAATATGCAAGAGAAATCGTACGCCATCTGAACATGATCGACTCGTACGCTCCTCACCGAATGGTTATGGGCAATAATAGCTACAGTCTTCGGACTTAACCCGGTGAAAGCCGTCGGAAAACTACCGACGGGTTGCATCAGTTCGACCACCATATCGCGATCGCTATACTTCGATCGGCTGTACGACTAGGTGAGGATACCGGTTCCGAAGTTGATGATTTCCCATCAGGTAGACCTGCTCAGGACCGCCACCTGAGGGGAGCCATATCGCCGTGTGCTAAATTCGGGCCGGCTAAACTTCCCTGGACGCGCTAGCCTTGTGGACAAGTCGCCGGGGCCAGTCATATCCCTCTTGTGAGGATCCATCGTCCATCGCGAAGGCGCAATCAATAAAGCCTCCATCAATGGTGAAGATTTCTATGCCGTTGGGTTGGACCTGCAGGGGCTCACATCTGTCAATCACCTTCCCGAAATCGACTGGCGAGAAATGAGAAATGCCTATTGCACCAAACGGTTGAAGAGTATCGAGGAAGAGCTCATTGCCATCGACAAAGACCTCCTGTTGGCTTCCGAAGTTGTGACTTCCCCGCTCTCGGAGGAAGAGGCAATGGAACTTGTCACGCGGAAGTTGGCACGAATTGACGCTGCACTGCAGGAGCCGCCAGAGGTCGTTAAGCAGATACTTGCCAGGCATATCGACACACTATTGATGAAGCCAGTGGAGACGCTAGACGGGCTCCGGCACGAGATGACAGGCGAGATTCGGGTGTTCGAGGCGGAGACCCAGATGATGTATTGCTTGCAGGTTCTTTGAAAAGTAGCTGCAAGCAATACACCCCACTTTGTTTCCCTTTGAGGCCTCGCTGATTACAAGGGCCGATGAATGGAAGACATTGGGCAACGGTTAGTTTCCGAGAATACTAGCGGTGAAGTCATGAATGCCTTCGCCCCAAATGAGCGAGTTGTGCCAATGGTTATGGCCATAGTCCTGGTATGGATCCCATCCCGTTTCGAACTCGACGTGATCATAGACGTCACTCCTGTAGCTTGTCGTTTTACCTTTGCGGGGCGAATCGGCCGCAACGATGGCACATCCCTGCTCAAGATAAAGATGAACCTTGTTCTTGAGGTGAATTGAGAAGCAAAGGTGGGTTCCTGCGGTAAAGAAGACCACGACGACGGCCGACGACGCTTCAATGGCGCGGTTCACGGCCATGGTATCGAGGGCCTTGCCATCCTCCGCGGCGCCAAACCAGCGCACGTCGAACCTGACTTGGGAGCCAGTACCGGGCGGCGGAGCCGTCTGAATCGAAACCGCGAGCGCACTGCCTGGGACTGATGCCGCCGCGGTCCAAAAACTGCCTGCCCGTAAGAAGTCCCGCCGTCTGGAAATGAATGAGTTGACTGCAAAATCCTCCTCAAGATGAGCCATCTGAACATCTCATGAAGGCGGCTCGCAAAGTTCGAAGGGTAGATAATCCGCCCCAACGTCCAGAGCGCAGTCTCAGTCGAGATGAAAAACCTCTTCGATGGGGTACATGGTGTCGTCTACTTTGCCGCCTGTCCGCAGTTCAAAAAGAGGCGACATCTCCGTTTGCCAACGGATGTTAACCAGGTGGTTCTTCATATCAGCGCAGCATTTCTCAAAATTCACCGGTTCAAGGTAGCCAACGAGCAGGCCATCGGGGCAGAGGAAAAGCGAGTAGTTGCGCCAACCCGTATCGCGAAGAGCATTGAGCATTTCAGGCCAGACTTCCGCATGACGTGCTTTGTACTCATCCACCCGGTCTGGGCGAACTTTGAGCGGGAAACAGAAACGCATTGCACCTCCTGTGTCAATTTTTTGCGATTAGCTTACTCAGGAAGAAAAACGAGTCTGGTTGCTCGAGGTTTTGGGGCTGCTATCCGCAGTGGGGACTCATTTTGGCTCACCATATGGAACATCTTTCGAATCCTTGAAGATGGAGTCGGTAAAAACAGGCTTGCTTCCGTCCGCTGTCTTGGCTATGCCTCGATCTATTTTTCGGATTCCGACGCCGACGGCCGCCAGGACTCGAGCGAGGTGTGTCGCGTGAGCGGAAAGGTCGATGCGGTGCGCTTGCCCAAGGAGATTTACTACGCTCACCGTGTGATGCAGAATGAAAAACCAGACCTTCACATTCTTGGCCATCGGAGTTATCCCCTGGAGCAGCCTGCCACTCCTGAGGAACCGGCCTTACCGTGCCGGCCTGCGGCGCCTGGCCGTCCTCCGGTATCGGACCTGCCGGCCATCCCCGCCCAACCCGCACACAAAACGGCGAAGACTGTTTATGTTGTAGCGAACACAGAATCCGTGGAGCTGTTTCTCAATGGCAATTCACTGGGCGCGAATTCCAAACCTGAGAACGGTTTCGCCTTTGCGTTTCCCGATGTGGCGTTTGCGCCGGGAACGCTGAAGGCTGTAGGCAAGAATGCAAACAGAGCGGTAGCGGAGCAGATCCTCACCACAGCTGGACCGCCAGTGGCAATCAAGCTCACGGCGACGACCGGTCCGCAAGGCTTCAAGGCCGACGGGCAGGATGTAGCATTCATCGATGTCGAAGTTTTGGACGCGAAGGGTCAGCGCTGCCCAACCGACAATGGAAGAGTCGACTTCACTATCTCCGGACCCGGCATTTGGCGTGGCGGCTACAACAGCGGCATGATTGACTCGACAAACAATCTCTATCTGAACACCGAGTGCGGGATCAACCGCGTTTTTGTCCGCTCGATCTTGTCTCCCGGAATCATTAAGGTCACCGCACGTCGTTCAGGCCTTCAACCGGCGCAAGTTCAAATCGTGGCCCTGCCTGTGGTCCTGACTGATGGTTTGGTCGAAGATCCGTCGGAACGGGAGGCTCCGCACGGTAGACACTACGCCTAGAAAATTCGCTAAGGTTCAAATTGGACGGGAACATACACTTCATAGCCGTGCTGCTTCAATCCGTTGACATCGCTTATTTTGTCACCCTCCATCCGCGTGTTCTTGAACAGGATGGGACTGACTTTGGCGCCCATCATTTCGCCTGGACGCGAGGGCCTGCCGAAGGAGCAATTTTCGAATACAAAGTTTGTGAGGGGCGCGTTGCCCCCATCGATGTATATGTGCCCTCCATCGCTCTCAAACGTCGAGTTGACGAAGTGAAAGTCATCCAGCGCGATACCTTCGCTTGAGCGCTGGCCCGAGGTGTAGCCTTTGCCCACGAAATAGGCCGGCGTGAGTTGGATCCAGACGGCGAACTTGTTCTGATTTGAGATGAAGTGTGTATCTTCGACTCGCAGATGGCGAATATTTGGAGCACCGCCATATCCAATGGCCAGCGCTGAAGTATATGTGTAGTTCACGAAATCTTTGATTAGGACGTCTTCAATAGTGGAGCGCGGGCCGCCGTAGAAGGCAAAGGTGTCGTCCATGGTCATTGCGAAGCTGCTTTCGACGTGGATATGGTTGCTGTTCCCTGTAAAATCGAACGCGTCGTCGTGATACTGCTGTTTGCGGTTTACGATCTTAAGGTGTGTGGCCGAGAAGGTATCGGTGTCGGAGACGGTGATTGTCCAGTAAGCAGAGCGGAGCAGCAGGAGGCCGTCGAACGAGATGTTGCGGCAGTGATTGACGATGTAGCCCTTGATGCCGGGTCCATGCGGATCGTTCACCAGGCCTTCCTCGGAGCGCGCAGAGCCATCGCCGAGATCGGGCTGATAGTCGTGCCAAAGCCATGGGTATCCTTGCATGTCGATGGCGCCGCGACCAGCCAGCCCGGCATTTTCAACATGATCGAAGAGAACGAGGGAGCGGTTAAGGGGGCGCACGCCGGGTGGCGCGGGGGGCGACCAATAGTCGGACGCGTGGCGCGATCCACGCAATAGCGCTCCGGCATCTATGTAGAGCTTGACGTTACTCTTCATCCGCACCGTGCCTGTGAGGTACAGGCCGGCTGGGAAGTACAGCACGCCGCCACCGGGGAGCGCGGATACGTCGGCGATGGCCTGGTTGATTGCGTCGGTTTCAACCGCCTTGCCTGTGTTGTCGACTTTGCGATCCAGAATGTTGATGACGTTGGAATCGCGTGGTCTCGGCGCTTTCGCTTCGGGAGGATCCGCGAAGAGCAGAAGGCCGGGGCTCTGAAAAGTGGGCTCCTCGTTGATGAAGATCACGAGGTAACGCGGCTGATCGAGGTCGAAACTCAAAGACTTGCCGCTGATTTGGGGATGTATGTTGTAGGCAGCTGGTTCGATGCAGGCTGTAACGATATCTCGATCGTTGACGGCCGAGGTGACGGTGACGTGAACCTTGCCGGAAAGTGTAAAGCGGCCAAAATCCATCCACTGAAATTGGTTGTAGGTAGGCAGGCGGTCGATAAAAACTGGCTGGCCGTCAACGGTGACAGTGTAGGCCAGGCTGGCAGCGGCGCCGGGCCATGGAGGGGTAGGCTTGGAGGAGCCGAAAGCCGTGGCGACCAGCAGTGCGAAAGATGCCGCGATGACGGTGAGCCACTTGCATTTCATACAGCGTTCCTTTCCCCGGGCACGGGAGTGTAACGAATTGGTAGCGGCGATAATAAGGGAAGCGCCCGCAATTCGCTGAGAGGATGAGGCAGGTGTAAGTATACCGGCACCTGCCGACGAGTTGCATATGGGCCAATGTGCGGCTGCAGCCTTTTTGGGCCGTGGCAATAAGCCTAGCGTCTCTAACCTGCCCGGGATCGGGGCCCCATTGCCATGATCTCGCCGGAGCCAACATCGTGGCGATGGTCAGGTCCTTCTTCTGTATCGCCGTCCTCGGTTGAGCTTCGGATGGCGTTTTCAAGAATCGGTTTGCATTCTGATTTCGACTCATGCCGAAGTGGAAGCGTAGTGTCTGGGCGTTCGAAGTTGGTGTGCCATTGGACACACCAGATCGCACTCAACTTATGTTGTCCTCAGGCGTGAGAAAGGGCGCCATTCTCTACTCGATCTGAGGAATCCAGCTCTGGATGCCACTGCCCTGGCGTAAAGATGCTAGTTTGCGCTGATTCCCCAGATGATTCCTCGACCGCCTCCGGCGAGATAGACGGAGCCGAAGGTGCGCATGTCGCCACAGATTCCATTTAGCGATCCCCACACGTGCGCGGGGTCGTTGATCTGAATCCAGGTTGAGCCGCTGTCGGAAGAACGATAGACGCCGGGTGTGCCCGCGATTTGGCCGTCGAGATAGAGCGTGGGCTTGAGTGAGCCGTTAGCCCCGGCTCCGAATCCGACATGATAGGCATCTTGAACTCCGCTTACAGTTGTGAGCGAAGGCGCAGTGGCTGTTCCGGTGTTTGAATAGAGCCCGCTGCCGATCTCGAGGTCTCAGCTTTTCTCGCTTTACAGGCGAGTAATGAATTAGCCTAGGATCGGCTGGCGAACGCTACACCGCGATACGAGCAGTAGAGATTGCTTGCGGAGCATCCATCAAGGCGTGATGCCTACAATGTAGGCCCAGATGAATCTGCTCGATATCGGAGAAAGCAAATGACCGTCACTTGCCTCAAAAAAGGGCTCGCAGCTGTTCAACTTGGCATATGTGTCCTCGCGGCGATCCGTGCCGGCGCGCAGGTGGATGTGCTGACGCAGCATAACGACAATGCGCGAACAGGCGTGAATCTACGCGAGACCGTGCTTACTCCTGAAAATGTAAATAAAGCTAGATTTGGGATGTTGTTCAAGCGGGTAGTGGACGATCAACTTTACACGCAACCGCTCATTGTTACCGGTGTGGAAGTGGGCGGCGGAACACACGACATCGTCTATGTGACGACCGTAAATAACAGCGTCTATGCGTTCGACGCGAATGATGCAACTGCTGAAGCACCCATCTGGCATGTGAATTTTGGAACGCCGGCAAACATGCACAGCGCGAACTTCGGCTGCCTCGACATCAACGGCCAGATGGGGATCATCGGGACGCCGGTGATTGATAAGGTGCGCGGTGTGCTATATGTGGTGGCGTTGACCCGTGCGGGCGCGATGACAGGGCCACATACAGGGTATACGCAGAGACTTCATGCGCTAGACCTGACGACAGGCGCTGACCTGCCGGAGAGCCCGGTTGCGATTCAGGCTCCGAACTTTAATGCGCTGATGCAGAATCAGCGGCCGGCGCTGATGCTTGCCAACGGGATGGTGTATGTGGGCTATGCGTCGCATTGCGACAAAGATCCGTACCACGGCTTCCTGATGGCTTACGATGCAAAGACCTTGGCCCAGGTGGCGGTGTTCAACTCGTCTCCGACCGGCTCAGAGGCGAGTTTCTGGCAATCCGGTCAAGGGCCGGCGTCGGACGCTGAGGGAAACGTGTATGCGGTGACCGGCAATGGAAGCTGGGACGGGGTTCGGAACTTCAGCGAAAGCTTTCTGAAGTTCACTCCGCAACTGAAGCTGTTGGACTGGTTCACGCCGACGAACCATTTTGCCTTGGACAAGGCGGACAACGACCTGAACTCGTCGGGGGCAACGCTGATTCCGGGAACGCACCTGGTAGTGGGTGGAGGCAAAGAGGGCATTCTCTATATGCTCGATACGCGAACGCTCGGGCACCTGGGAGACGAACATGCGTTGCAGCATTTCCAGGCTACCGCATCGCATCTCCATAGCCTTGTGTACTGGGAAAGCGCGAAGTCCGGCAACCTGCTCTATGTTTGGGGACAGCGGGACAGAGCAAAGGTCTACAAGTTGACCGGCGATAAGCTCAGCGAGACGCCCGTAATGATGCGCGATGTGCCGAACGAAGGACATCCTGGGGCGATGCTCTCGCTTTCGGCAAACGGGAACAAGGACGGTATTCTTTGGGCGGCAATCCACGCCACGGGAGACTCATGGCACGAGTCGCGGCCCGGCGTCCTACACGCTTACGATGCCGACAATATCCGGCGCGAGCTGTGGAACTCGCTGGAGATGCTTGCGCGGGATGATTGTGGGGAATACTCGAAAATGGCTCCTCCGACAATTGCGAATGGAAGAGTGTATCTGGCGAGTTTTGGGATTGAGAATACAGGCACAGGGCAGTTTTGTGTGTATGGGTTGCTGCCTATGCCGGGTGCGGAGAAACTGGCTGCGCCGACGGGTGGCAAGGCTGAGTTGCGAGACGGAAATGTTACAGTGACGTGGGATGCCGTGCCGGGTGCGAAGATTTATAGGGTGCAGCGGATGAGTTCCCTCGAACCCAGGCCCAAGACGCTGGCCATGGGTTTGACGACCACGAGATATGTCGAACCAGCGCCGGAGCGTGGAGAGTCTTTGAGCTACACGATCTTCGCAGTGGGGAACGATGGCGTGAGCGGAGGCTCGGCATCGGTGACGGTTTTGCCTCAAAAGGCCGTGCCGGTTGAGGATTGAAGACATGGAGGACATATCTGAATCTACTTCGGCGACGGAGTATCATAGCTGCGGCACGATTGCATTGCAGCACCCGCCACGGGATAATTCTTCTATCGTTCCTGTCCGACAATGTCTGGATTGCCCGGCTGGTCAAGCAGTTGAATGCTGGTTGCAGGACCAAGATCGGGATCTTTCCAGGACGATAATGCCCAGACAATTTTCTTTTCTGGGGTGACCTCGAAAACCTGTACAGTGTCGGGCCAATGGGACGTGTCATTGTCGCCGGCAATCCAGCTGGTGATGATCATGTTTCCGTTTTCGAGCCGATCGGCGGTCTGGATGTTGCCAAGCCTGTAGTCCGGGACATCCGCCTGCGTGAATTCCCACACCGTCTCTCCTTTCGGGTTCACCTCACGGGCATAGCGACTAGCATCGCCCGCGATCAGCGTGTCCCCATTGTCGAGCCGGATCGCCTGCCAGGGCGACTTGGCTGCGACGGACCAGAGCACCTTGCCATCGAGGTCATACTCAACCACTTTCCCCTCGCTCATGTGCGGCACCAGCAGCGTGCCCGCCTTGGTCATGCGAATGTGCCTAAACTGCCCGTGCGTACCAGTCACTGTGGTAGGGATGGGAATCTCCTTTTCAACCTTCCCCGTTCCAGTGTTGATGATCATCGCCTCCGCCGGATTGCCGTTGCGCATGATCAGCACGCGGTCCTTTCCGATAGCCTGGCAGGAGTGAATCTCCGTTCCCGGCGGCGCCTCGTAGTTCCAAAGAATCTTCTTGTCCGGACTGACCATTCCAGCGCCAGACATATGCGAGAAGATTACGTTCCCGTTGCGCAGCATAGTTGCATCGTCGAACTCTTGAATGCGACCGCCCGAATTCCTCAGCGGCATAGAATACTGCCAAACGACCTTGCCGCTGCGCACGATGAAAATGGATTGTTCCTCAGGCTTGCGCGTATCCCACTCGCCTGCGTAAAGAAACGGATGCTGAGCCGCTCCGTTGCCGGGCAGCACTGCCGGTGCTGAAGCAGTGAGCTCAATAGCAGCAGGCGAAGGGTGATTTTGTGCAGAGGATGAGGGAACGAGCATGGTCATTGCCGCAAGCGCCAAGATAGTGATCTTCAACATCAGCTACTCCTTTCGGAATATAAACTACCTTTTTTGTGAAGCTTTGTCCTCAGCGAAATCCATGATTGCGCTGAGGGCAACGGAACGACGCATCAAACCTTGTGAGTCGCTGGCCGAGTAACGATTCGGCGCACTCAGTGCATTTTGTCCGTAGCGGTGTCAACAACAGCGTCGGCAGCCGCACGGCTGAATTGGATTCGTACATCCGCTGCGAACCTGTCACTTCAATGCGATCCCCCGGTTTGTACTCCCGGTCGATTGAATGCGCACCCGCTGCGTGTCCGCTGTCTCCCGCGACAGACGTTCCATTCGCATCTCGCACAGCCACATGGAACGGAGCAGTGCCGCCGTGCGGTTTGCTCGCCAGCACTGGCGTAGTAATCGCCTCGCAAAAACCGATAGCCAGCAGAGCCAGCAAAACCATGGTTGTAGACGACTTTAATTCTTGCATTGTTCATCCTCCCTGAAACAGAGCACTGCGATCGCCGAAGCTCGTTATGGAATATACAACGAGGGTACGGCCATAACCATGGCTCTATTTCCCTTCGGGTTAGCCACGCATTCACAGGTGACCGCGCGCCCCATCCCGCGCATTGCACAGCAGAACGGCCGAAATGCGCTGATTGTCGATTCGCCGGGACGGGCCAGACGCCGTCGGCTCTTGTCGATGGGAACTGGCAGCACCGTCAGTCCCTTCGTGTAGAAGAATGTGCATGTGTCGGCACACGTTTTCATCCTCACTCCGCACACCTTCCGCGACGGCCTAATCCAACGTATGGAAATCGTGTAGCGTACCGACGCTTTGCCCGGCGGGAGGCGGCCCGGTGGCAGCTAGAATTGCTGTGAATAGGAACCATTTCCCCCTATTTCCGGCCCCCAAAAAGCGTGGAACCGGAGGCACTCTCGGTGTAGTTTCAGGGAGTCGAGAGCGAGGGCGCCCGCCGGAGATATTTTGGTCGCTGAGAAATTAGCGTGTTTTTTGCAGAATGTCCTGCACGAGATTCTTGCTTTAACTTGTTGATCCTGCTTTCTTTGGCCCGATTTCGGATTCTCTAAAATTGTCGCAAAACCTATGGTTGCAGGGCGACAGAAATCCGGCAGATTATCCGGCTGGGATGGGACGAACAGCAAAGAGGGGCCAGTGGCGGGGGAATGCCGGGTTGCAGGGGGACAAACGGATGAAGAATGTCCTATTTGAAAGGGGCCATTTCATCGCAAATCGGCTTATTTCCGACGTATTTTCAACGCAATTCGGGCTGATTTTCGCGTATTTGGCGCGCGTTGAGACCCATTTGGCGGCGGCAAGTTGGAGAGGCCGTCCCCTGGGACGGTGGAGATTGAGTCGGAGTGGACCGCCAAGCGACGCAGTGGGAAGTTGCCGGAGCATTTACTGTACAAAGAGAGCTTGAACTGAGACACCATACTTCCCGGGTGCCCAAAGGCGAGGCACCCGGGGCACCCATCGTTTGTGGAGTGGGAAAGGTCAATACCCAGCACCTGGGCCACCTGCCCACCCGCCAGATTTATTGGTCAGATGTGGGCCACGCCCCAAGGTAGAATTCCAGAGCGGGGAGCGGCACCAAATGCAGAAGCACGAAAACCCAAGCCAACTCATGACGAGGCGCGACTTGTTGGCACAGACTGCTCGTGGGGCAGTACTCGCGTCGGTTGTGCCATATTTGAGCCGCACCCATATGCTGCTTGCCCAGGAAAGCTCTTCCACGAGAGTCAGGGACAGCTTCGATTTCGGATGGAAATTCCTCGATGGCGACGCACCTGGCGCTCAGTCGCCGAAGTTTTCAGATGCAAGCTGGCGCGATGTCGATTTGCCGCATGACTGGAGCATCGAGGGATCGTTCGACAAGGATGCACCCAGCAGCGGCCCTGGCGGTTATTTGCCCACCGGCATCGGCTGGTATCGGAAGAATTTCCATGTCCCTGAATCCGATCGTGACAAAGTAGTGGTGCTTGAGTTTGACGGTGTGTATCAAAACAGCGAGGTCTGGATCAATGGCCAGTACCTCGGCCTTCGACCCTACGGATTCGTCCCGTTCAGCTACGAGCTGACGCCCCATCTCAACATCGGCGGGGACAACGTAGTCGCGGTGCGCGTTGACAATTCGAAGCAGACAAACTGCCGCTGGTACACAGGCTCCGGCATCTATCGGCACACCTGGCTGCTCACTACTAACCAGCTCCGCATCGCCTATTGGGGAACCTATGTCACCTCTCCGCATGTGTCTGCGGAGTCGGCCATCGTCGAGGTTAAAACCCGCATCGTGAATGGCCGCAAGACCAGTTCCTCATGCACGCTGACAACCACACTGCTCGACAAGGACGGGCATTCCGTCCAGATGCAGCAGGCTGCGCAGATGATCGACGGCGGAGCAGAATATGAGTTCGTTCAGCGCATCGCCATCTCGAAGCCGAGCCTTTGGTCGTCTGCCCACCCGTATCTGTATACAGTTCGCTGCAGTGTCGAAGAAGAGGGCCGCGCCGTCGACGTATGCGACACGCCCATAGGCATCCGTGAGGTGATTTTCGACGCCGATCATGGATTCCTCCTCAATGGAGAACACATCAAGCTGAACGGCGTGTGCCTGCATCAGGAGGCCGGCAGTGTGGGCTCCGCAGTCCCGCTCCGTGTGTGGGAACGGCGCCTCGAAATACTTCGAGAGATGGGATGCAATGCGATTCGAACCAGCCATAACCCCTATGCGGCGGAGTTCCTTGACCTGTGCGACACGATGGGCTTCCTCGTGATGAATGAGGCGTTCGACGAGTGGAGGCAAGCCAAGGGAAAGATGCCAAGCAGCTACCACATTTACTTCGACGAGTGGCATGAACGCGATGTGCTGAACTTCATTCATCGCGACCGCAACCACCCCTCCGTAGTCCTGTGGAGTGCAGGCAACGAGGTCCCTGACCAGAATGCCCCTGAGGGGGCAGAGACCCTGCGCCGACTCAACCACATCTTTCACGGCGAGGATCCCACGCGCCTCGTCACCGTGGGCTGCGACCATGTGTACTCCGAGCCACTCAACGAGACTGCACGGCCCGAGTTTCTTGCCGCACTCGACATTGTGGGGTACAACTACGTTGACCGTTGGCGGGACCGCGCAGAAAAGTACTACAGCATCGACCGCGAGACTTTCCCGCACTGGCGCGTCGTTGGCACTGAGAGCCCCGGAATGGGCGGCATTCGCGGCGACTACAGCCGCCTGTTCCCGCAGACCGCGCCGCTGGCTGGTGCCCGGCCATGGAATCACGCTGGCGCAAACCTCGACGTGGAATTACTTTGGCAGTTCGTCAGCACATACGACTACGTGGCGGGCGACTTCATGTGGACAGGCATCGACTACCTCGGCGAGGCATCGTGGCCGGCGAAAGGTTCATCTTCCGGTGTAATCGATACCTGCGGCTTCAAAAAGGATGGGTTCTACTTTTACCAGAGCCAATGGACGGACGCTCCCATGCTGCACCTGTTTCCGCACTGGAATTGGAAGGGCAAGGAGGGACAGTTCATCCCGATTACCTGCTACACCAACTGCGACACGGTGGAGTTATTCGTGAATGGCAGGTCTGTCGGTGTGAAGGGTTATCGATTTCCGCGTTACGGAATGGAAGGCTCGTACGGAAAGTTCTCTCCGCGCTCTCTCGCCGCTCGGACTACATCCGACCTGCACTTGACCTGGGACGTGCCGTACGAACAAGGAGCGCTCAAGGCCGTGGGGACCAAGGATGGCAATACGGTCGCTACGATGGAGATTTCCACCACAGGCGAGCCGGCCAGAATCCTCGTGTCCGCCGATCGAAAAAGTCTGGTCGCAGACCGCCGCGATGTGGCCCACATTGTCGTTGAAATTCAGGATGAGCACGGTCGCCTGGTGCCAGTCGCGGACAATCTCATCACATTTGACGTCGAGGGCGAAGGAAAGATCATCGGCGTTGACAATGGAGACCCACGCAGCCACGAGAACTACAAAGCGAAACATCGCAAGGCATTCAATGGGAAGTGCCTCGCCATCCTTCAATCCACCGCCAAAGCTGGCCAAATACTGGTAAGGGTGTCATCGCCTTCACTCCCGTCGGCTGCGCTGACCATTCTGTCCTGAAGCCACTTCAGGGGGCCGTTCAGGACGCGCCGACAGATGCTCTGAACGTCCCTGATGGGTGTTGAATCAACAGACGATGCATTTCTCAGTCTGCGTCCATCGCTGTTCCGCTTACATTGCCAGATCGCCAATGGAGCATACTGGCCCGAACCGGTTGGCATTTGCGCTGCCCGTGCTTAATTCGAGTATGCAGGAACTCTTAGATCTGTGAGTAAACTCTGCGACCGTTCCAGTTCGCCTGTACCCCATGACCTGACCCCCGTCACCTCTTCCCGCTAATCCCTGCCAACTATTCCGGCCGGCGCAGCCAGAATCGTCAGATCGCCCCATCATCACTGGATCCGCATCTTCGGCGGCACTCTCCATCCAATGCAACGCTCTACGCTGCCTCAGGCCGCATCGGCGCTGGCCAGGCGAGGCCCTGATGCCTTGGATTCGCCACGGGAATTGAGCCGCATCAAATCCCGCAGCAGACGCATTTCTATTGATGATCTTAAGCAGGCGGGAACCATGGCAGCGGTTTTCATCGGCGCAAAAGCATAAGCCAACTACGCTTATGGGCAAGTCCCACGCGTCAACCTCGGGACTCAACCGCAACTACTCAACATGCAGCGTGGCGCAGTCTGCGCAAGGAGAGATACTATGCCCGGTATCAGCAAAAGCGGATCGAGAGCGAAGCCGCGCCGAAGACGGTCAATCTGGAGATCGGGACATTGCAGGCCATCTTGAAGCGTTCCGGCCACTGGGCGAGTTTGCAGCCCAATGTAAAGATGCTGGCGACGCGGGATGATATAGGACGGGCAATTTCCTCGGAGGAGGAGTCTGCGCTGTTAGAAGCTTGCGGCATGTCCCGTTCTCGTTCTCTTGTTCCGTTCGTCACCCTGGCGACTGAGACCGAGGCGCGTTTCGGCGTTATACGGACTCTGAAATGGGGCTGCGTGGACTTCGAAAACCGGTGTCTGTAATGGGGAAAGGATAAGACACCCTCCGGCACAGGCCGCTTGGTTCCATTGAGCCAGCGGGCAATGGCCGCTTTAGGTTTTTGGGCTACTGACTTTCCGGACCGTAAGGCGATGCACTATGTCTTTCCCGCTGAGCGGTATGGCGCGGCTGGTGACAAGTTCTCCCCGAAGGCTTACGACGTGGACCCCTCCAAGCCCATCGGAAGTATCGAGCAAGCCTGGGAGGCCGCCAAACTACTGGCGGCCAGGATTCTCAAAGGCATCCTCGCAGGGGTAGAAACAGAAGAGGAGATCCCACCGTTGGTGTGCCGGTTCCACGACTTGCGGCACACCACAGTCTCCCGGATGTTGAACGCAGGAACCCCCTTGGCGAAGATCGCCAAAATTGTCGGGTGGAGTGCCTCCACGATGGTACGGATGGCGAAGCGCTATGGGCACTTCTCACTGGATGAGTTGAGAGGCGCCGTTGAAAGCATCAACGGAAAAGGAATTGAAGTGGGGTCCCCGGTAAACTCCCCGGTATCGGTTAACTCTTCTGTGGTGAATCGCCATAACTAATTGATTCTATTGGCTATTCAGGTAGAACTCGAACCTACAACCTTTCGGTTAACAGCAACCGAATGCTCTGCTATCGCTGCGCGGTCCTTAGTAACGAAATGTGCTCTCAGTATTCAGATAACAGGTTACATGTTTCAATGGCGTGCAGGTATCGACAAAGTCGATTGCCGAAGGATTTCCGATTCTATCTAGACCGAATTCTCCGGGATGTACATTTGGGGGTATCTCACTGAAATCGAAGCATAACTACTTTAGATTGATCCAGTTCGAATCCCTCCCTCTCCGCCAATCACCCTTCCAGACATTTCCAACCCAGTCCGTCAGGGTACGGATTATTAATGTAACTATAAGAAAATAAACGAAATCGTTCCAGACAAGCCCACTCCAGTCCAGCGGAAGCCATGTTTGCCAAGCTGTGCTTCGGAGGTATTCTATTTCTAGCAGGGGGTATTCTGCCATTAGGGTAAGTTATAGAAATCAAAAAAGCTTAACGAGAGAGCAGCTCAGTGCGCCAAATCCGGCGACAAGAACTATCCCATGAGCGATGGTGCCGGTAAGTAGCTGTGGGTCACAGCTGCGGGCGGAAAACTTTGGCGGTGGCGTTACGACTTCCAAGGCAAAGAAAAGCTCATGTCCTACGGGAAAATACCCTGATGTCGGCTTGGCGAGGGCTAGAGACCTCGACGCGGCGGCCCGATCGCTCCTGGCTGCGGGCACCGATCCGATGGCAGATCGGAAGGCCAAGAAAAACGAAAACAACGTCGACAACAAAAACTCTTTCCAGACCATTGCCAAGGCATGGCTGGCACATTGGCGCGTCGGTAAAAGCAAGCGCCACGCCGATACTGTCGAACGAAAAATGGAATCCGACGTTTTGCCTGCTCTGGGTGCACGTCCGATTGACAAGATCGAAGCCCCTGAAGTGGTGAAAATGATCACGGGGATCCAGGATCGTGGCGCTTTGGATATTGCTAAGCGTGCTCTGGAAACGACAGGACAGATATTCCGTTATGCGATAGCCCACGGTCACGCGAAGCATAATCCTGCGTCCGAAATAAAACCGCGAGACATTCAAAAATCCAGGGAAGTCGTCAATTTTGCAAGGATCGATCGCTGCGATTTGCCCAAGCTGATGAAGGATATTGAAGTTTATCGCGGCACCCAGTTGACCAGGTTGGCAATGAAGCTGATGGCCTCACGTTTTTGCGGACCAACGAGATGCTCAAGGCGGAATGGGCTGAATTCGATTACGACAACGCGCGGTGGGATGTGCCCAAAGAACGCATGAAAATGAAGAAGCCTCATATCGTCCCGCTCGCCCGTCAGACTCTCGAGGTTCTGGGCTTGTTACGGAGCCTGAGCGGCGATAGCCGATGGGTCTTTCCGGGCAGCGGGCCAAAGAATCCCACGATCAGCGACGGAACGATTCTGATGGCGCTGAAGCGTATGGGTTCATACTTTCCGCGATCGATGCTGAAATCTCTCGCCTCAAGCAAGTCAAGGCAATCTTGGCTTCAGCGGGACCCACGCAATTCAACGTAAGCCGGGTCAGCCGGCGCATACAGAATCCGTCGTCGCGCCGATTGTCCAGAAAGCGAAGAAGCGCGGAAAGCTGAGTGTGGAGGCGCGTGGCATCGCCGCGAGAAGTGCGATCGAAGTAGACCTGAAGCAAGGTCTCTGAGTCCCGAGAAATTCCGGCATATGCGCCAAGGAACCCACTTCTCCTTGTCCAGTTGGGAATTTCAGTGATTTGCCCCTGAGTTCACTATCGGCAGTACTGAGGAATGAATTAGAAGTGGCCGAATTTCGATAAGCTTGCGGATTCATTCAGAGACGAACTCTAGCCGCTCATTTCTCACTGATCCCGGCTTCCGACTGACCAATTGCGGCGAGAAGGTGCCGTGATTCGCGCCGCCGTCTTAGCCTGAGATTCGCATCGAATGCCACATGTGAGCATTCGGCCTCATCATTGAAATTAGATGGGCCCATCGTTGACCTGATGCAGGGTTGCTGCTTCGCGCCAAAGCTGGCAATCGTGATGCGGTAATCTCCAGGCCCCACAGACATCGGAAAGCAGCCGGAGTGCTGCCTTCCAATCTACCCGAGCGCCTGAATGCAGGATTGTCTGAATGCGATATTGCCCGTTATCGTTGGCTAAATAGTTGGCGAGCCGCATCGGTCTCTTCGTCGCATGTCCGACACGCCGACTCTTCGTCCAAGTGGAAAGTCCCTACTTGAAGCTAGTGAACATTATGGTATTTGTATGCCAATCTTGAACGCGCTCCAGTCGGCACTGTTTCTCGGTATTTGTGGATCGGTCGAGCCAATCGATCATCAAGCCGCGGTCTAGCTCTCGCTCAAATGACTTGTACACCCACATTATGAGGCTCATTCGACTTTGCAACTCGAGGACGGGAGACCGGGAATTGCCTTTGTGTCCGGCGTGCGATTCCTGGCACCTTGGATGTTCATGTCGGCGGCCGAACCCGGATCGCAGATTTGCACACGTTCGGTGGTCATCCCCAGCGCGGTTCTTATTTGCGGTTCTTAGGGTCGACGGATTTTTCGGGTCGGTCGTTTTGGAGCTGGCGAAGAGGGAGGAAATCGGAGTCTGCGTGTTGCCATGCCTCGCTGACCAGGAGCTCGGCGCTGGTGGCTCCCGCTAAGTCGCCCAATTGGCGAAGCACCCTGCCCAGTTGCTGCGCAGCCAAAGGGATATAGGGTGAGTCGGGAATCAGCGCGCGATGTCCGAGTACGCTGCGATATTCAGCCGCCGCCTTCGCAAGCTGTCCAACTTCTTGGTACGCGAGCCCGCGATAGTACGCCGGGGCCAGACCCAGTGCGCTGCACGCATCATAGGCTCGGGCTGGTTCGAGTGCCTGGATCGCCGCTTGAGGATCGTGCTTGCGAAGTTGAATCACGGCCCGCACCGATGGCAGCTCGGCTTGATTGAGAATTGTGTCGAGAGGAGCCTGTGCGGCGGCTTTTGCTGCTTCTAATTCTGCGAGAGCGGTGTCGCCGCTGCGCCCGAGTGCCAATGCTGCCATGGCCTGGATGCTTACATTGTCAGGCGCGAGCCGCAGTGCATCGAGGGACATTGTGCGTGCCTCCAGCGGATAGCCGAAGTCAGCATCCAGAGTGGCTTCGTCTACATCGACCGTTGCCGCGAGTTCGGAGAATCCCTGGGCCAGGGCCACCCGACGGGCCTGAGCGAATAGCTTCCTTCCTGCGTTGAGTTTTCCCTGATACATCGCAACCCATGCCACGTCATCCAGCAGCTCGCCTTCCGCTGCATTCCCGCGCGACCAACGGATCTGCTCCTGCATAGCGGCGTCATCGTTCTGCAGAAAGGCGCCCAGAAAACAGGATTCGTGGAGCATGGCGCTGTCGCCTTTGCGGCCCTGCGCATTGGTGCACAGGGTGCGCAGTTCATCGTGTGCGCCGGTCTCAAGGTACACGCGGGCGAGTATCTCCTGAGACAAGGAAGATGCTGCATCCAACTGCGCTGCAATGCGCGCGATGCCCGCGGCTTTCTCTGGTTCGCCGAGATCCAAATATTCGAGCGTGAGATTGTTATATGGTGATGAATCCCGTGGATAGATTGAGCGCCACAACTCATATGCTTCGATGGTTCTCTGGGTCTGTCCTGAGATGGAGTAATAGTGCGAGGCGATGTAGAGTTTTTCGCGGTCGGTCGTGTGTTCCCGCAGATCAAACGCTTTTTTGAAGTATTCGGAGCTCTGGGTCAACTCGGCTGCATTGGAGTAGATGGTGCCGAGGCGGGCATAGGCCAATGCGAACTGCGGGTCGAGGTCGACCGCAAGCTTGTAATCCGGGATGGCCTCAAACTCCTGGCCATTGGCTCGCTTCTCCTCGCCCATTGTGAAGGCCCTGAGCGCTGCCAGGGAAGAGGATGTGGCCTGCGCCAGCGGCACATCGAACCGCTGCAGCGAGGAGACAGGTTCACCGAGGCTCTTACGCAATTTGTCCGTAGCCTGGTCCAAGGCCGCAAGCACAGTCTCGCGACTCGCCGCTTTGGCGGTCTGGCTGGTCAACAAGTTGCCGTTCGCGCAATTCCGGGCGACAGTTGTTACCTCGAATCCCGGTGGCCGCGCGATGATGGTCCCGGTGATCAAGACCTTGCCGCCCAGAGAAGTGCAGCCCTTCAGCAGTTGCTGAAGCGAGGCTGAAGCTGGCTGAGGAACCAGCCGAAGAAAGGCCTGTTCGGGGATCAGGTTGAGGTAGGGGGATTCCTCGAGTTTAACCCGGAAGGCATGCCCCAGTCCGCTCCACGAATCATCGCCTGAATCATTGGTGAAGCCGCCGAGCACAACCTGGTCTGAGCTAGCAATCAGCGGGCTGCGCCGGTGCAGGTAAAACATGAGCGCGCCGGCTGAGACCGCGAACAAGAGGAGAAGAGAAAGGGCTGCGGTTGGGATAGCACGCGGGCGGCCAAGGCTCTGCGCTTGCTCGAGCTTTGGCAGATCCGGGGGGGCGGGAGGGGGCGGCGGGGCGCTTTCCGGCTCGGCGATCTCGTGGCTGGAGGCGGCTCCGGTGGCCGAGCTGAAGAGGAGTTCGACCTCGCCATTGAACCTGTAGCCACGTCCCCGGACGGTCTCGATGTATCGCGCCGCGCCCGCCTTTTCGCCCAGAGCCTCGCGCAGTTTGGCTGTGGCGACGTGGAGGCCGTTGTCCAGTTCTCCAAAGGTCCGGTCGCTCCACAGCCGGGTGCGCAGTGTTTCTTTGGACACAACCTCGCCCGGCGACTCGAGCAAAACGAGCAGGAGCTGGAAGGGGAGTTCTTCAATCCTTATCCGCTTTTCATCGCGCAGCAGGAGTCCATTGCGGGTCCATATTTCAAATCGGCCGAACCGATAGCCGTCGCATGCGGATTGGGGATTTTCGGGCGCAATAACATCCTCAGGATACCAAGTTGTAAAACGCGCACTCTCAAGCTCTTTCCGCGGGGATCCACAAAATCGCATAAGTAATTGAAAATATGTATGCTAGAGCTTAAGGAACCCTTAAGCATAAGTATTGTTGACTTTATAGCAACAATGCGTTTTTCTGGCTTCAGTCGCTCTCTCTTCCTCTCAACGCACAACCTTAACAATGTTCGGCCAACTTACTGGTGGTTGCCATCGCACACCTCCCATCTCCCCGACGGACGGAAGGATCTGACCTTGGCGATTCACTCATGAGATTACATTTCCTTTTCGGAGACCTCAAAGGTGATGCGCCCTCGACAATTGAACGTTGCGCAACTCGGCTTCGACTCCGCGTCGGCATCGTGGTGTGGCCATCAGCTGGATGTGACTCCGTCGAACGCTGGCCAGGGGCGGAGGCCGCATAAATTGACCGAGCTACTGGCACCTTGGCTTCCGGATAGATTGCAGTACGCAGTTGTAATCCGCCCGATGCACTAAACGCTCAGGGAAGAACCCGTGGAAAGCCCGGATTTTTAAGTCTACGTCACTTGTTGGACGTATGCCCGGTGCGATCCCTACTCATATTTCGTAAAAGCTTCACTACTTCCATTGCCGGTTCCAGCTCCATGCACAGTCGACAATTTGATGTTCTGCCGAGGATGAACAACGTGAAACCTAATCCATTCAGTGTGCGATACCTTCGTCTTTATCTGGGGATGGCGTTTTTTGCTGCTTCCGCGCTCGCGCAATCCAACGCTCCTGCTTCTCAAATTGTTCATGCCCCATCAGCGCCGCTCGATCGCGTACGCGGGCCGGTTACCGCAGAGTTCACTCCGTTGAAGGGGCAGACGCGCCCGATGGAGCGAACGGCCGTGGATCTGGGCGAGGCGCCGGCCTCGATGCCCACTGGGCGCATGGTGTTGTGGCTTCGCCGAAGCGCCGAGCAGGAGGCCCAACTGAGCCAGTTTCTGAGCCACGCCCAGAAGCCTGGCTCGGCAGGCTATCGCCGCTGGATGACGCCTGAAACTTATGGCGCGGCTTACGGTATTTCGGACCACGATCTGGCGGCTGTGCAGCAATGGCTGCAAGCGAACGGGCTTACCGTGGAGCGCGTATCGACGGCGCGCAATGCGATTCAGTTTTCCGGCACTGCGGGATCGATTTCGAGTGCCTTTCATACCAGTATTCACACCTATGATGTCGGCGAGCAAAAGCACTTCAACAACATTACGGACCCGCAGATTCCGACCACGCTGGCACCGGTGATCGCCGGCGTTTCACCTATGAACGATTTTCATGCCAGGCCTATGCACGAGTTTGGAAAGACCGGCCATTACGATGCGGCCTCGGGCCATCTGCAACCGGATATGACGGGCGGCGACGCAAATGATGGATATGCTCTGTTTGTCACTCCGGCGGATGCTTCGATCATTTACGACACTCCCAACAAGAACTTCAATCCCACGGCCACGCAGACATTGGACGGAACCGGGGTGACCATCGGTATTTTGGGCTACTCGGCTCTGCCGATGGCCGACGTGCAGAACTACCGCACAGCTTTCCTGCCGGCAAGTGCGGCCAGCAACCTGCCCGTACCAATCCTCGATGGGGGCGTGGATCCGGGGATTATGGATGGAGACCCCGGTGTCGAGTCCCTGCTCGATGTTGAAGTAGCAGGCGGTCTTGCACCGGGCGCCGCGATCAACTACTACTACGCTGCTTCGACCGACCTGTCCGACGGGCTCATCCTGGCCGGCCTTCGCGCCCTCGAAGAAAACAAGGTCAACATTCTGAGCGTAAGCTATGGCGAGTGCGAGCTTGACCTGGGAGCCGGCGGTAACATCGCTTGGTCTGAGTTATGGCAGCAGGCGGCGGCACAGGGAATCACAGTCTCGGTATCCACAGGGGATTCCGGATCCGCCTCGTGCGACGGAGACACCTCGGTTCAGCCGGTTCAAGCATCGCGTGGACTATCTGTGAGTGGAATCGCCTCCACCCCTTACAACATTGCTGTCGGCGGCACAGACTTTTATTCGCTCGCTGGTAATTTCAGCACTTACGTCAACACCGCAACCGCGGGAGATTACCCGTACTACGCGACGGCGCTGGGCTACATCCCTGAGAACCCCTGGAACGACTCCTCGACGGTGGTGGGAAACAGCTTCACCCAAAACTTGCCCGTGTACAACCAGGCCGATCAGACCGATATCATTGGCGGCGGTGGCGGCATCAGCAGCGTGGCCACATGCCAAGGCTACTTCGATCAATTCGGCGACTGTTCGCAAAGTTTGAGCGGCTATCCCCAGCCTCCGTTCCAGACAGGCTTCCAACAGATAAACCCCGTTCGCTCTATCCCGGATGTGGCGCTGCTGTCTGCAAACGGCTTCTATGGCGCGGCCTGGGTTTACTGTTCCGACTCGACCGTGGACCAGCAAGGAGGCAGTTATTCTGACTGCGCGGTAGACGCAAATGGACATCTCGTCGACGGCGGCAGGATCGGGTTGATCGGCGGCACCTCTGCGGCGGCTCCAGCTTTCGCGGGCATGCTTGCCATGATCTCCCAATCGCAGGGCGGCGCTCGCCTAGGACAGGCCGATGCGGTTCTCTATAACCTGGCGCAGGATTACGATCCCGATCCAAGCAACCCGGGCAAGTACCAACGAGCCTTCCACGACGTTGCGATCGGCAACAATTCGGTCTACTGCGCAAGCGGTTCGCTGGATTGTGACAGCACAAACTTCCTCGAAGGCTACAATGCAACGCCCAGCTACGACATGGCCACGGGCTTGGGCAGTATCGATCTTTCGCAGCTCATAAGCCTGTGGACAGCGACCAACTTCGCCGCTACAAGTAACACACTCGCAGCCGGTATTTCAAGCGACCCGCTCTCGGCCGCGGCGATCAGTGTGGTGCATGGTACCCCGATTAACTTTGCGATGACGGTTGCGCCGAACGATGCGACCGGGCAATTCAGCCTGGTGGCCACCGACAGCGCGACAGCGGCGAGTTTCAACGACTTTGGAACGCTGGACAACACCGCAACCGGCAATCTGACCACCAGCGATCTGCCCGGCGGAACGTATGCGGTCTACGCGTATTATGCGGGCGACACAAGCCATACCGGGAGTCAATCGTCGAACGGCATCAATGTCACAATCTCGGCGGAGTCGAGCACAACCACGCTATCATTCGGCGCCTATGACCCCACCACGTTTAACACAACCGAGGGACTCAGCACGGTGCCGTATGGCGAAGGGACTTTTATCAGCGCCCAGCCGATCGGCAATAACTCAACGGTGGACTATACCGGAACGCTGATCGCCGACGGCATTGCAACCGGCAGTGTGATGTTCACCTCGAACGGAACAACGCAGTCAGCCGCGATCAACAGCCTTGGAGTCGCGCAGATATCAGCGAGCTCATTTCCTCCGGGAACCTATGCGTATCAAGCAAGCTACGCGGGCGATGCAAGCTTTGCGCCGAGCACCAGCTCAACGCAAACGCTGACAATCACGAAGGGCGCCACTTCATTTCTGCTGAGTTCCAACGCAGCCGCCGTGACTCCACCTGGTCAGGTGACGTTGACGGCGCTTCTACAAACCGACAGCATCGCGCTTTTCCCCACGGGGACGGTTGCGGCGACCGCCAATGGTCACACCTATTCTCCGTCCGGAGTTACTCAGGGCTATTTGAAAGGGGTCGATGCTGTGGAGTTTCTCTTCTCGATTCCGGCGGCGGACCTGGCGCCGGGCTCCAACTCTATCAGCGTCAGCTATGGGGGCGACGCGAACTACCAGGCTTCGAACGGCAGCATCAGCGTGACACTCATCGGCGTCGAAGGTAGCTACACACTCAGCGGACCTGGCCAGCCTGTGAGCGTCGAGGCATCGCAAGTTGCTTCGACCAGCATTTCGATCACGCCGTCGAACGGTTTTACCGGGCTCGTCAACATGGCCTGCACGGTAAGCGCCGCCTCGACAGGACATACGCCGACCTGCCAGGCCGCCGCGGCTACTGTGTATGGAAGCTTCGGGGCAACATCGGCCGTTTCCATCGCCACCTATGCCGACACACCGGCCGGCGCCTACACCATTACGGTGACGGGAACGAGCGGCCAGCAAAGCCAGTCCGCGCAGATTCTGCTTCAGGTGACGGCTGGTCCGAGCTTCACCATTGCGGCTGCCAACAACTCCCTTTCGATCGCGGCACCCGGACAAGCGGCGACCGATGTTCTCACTCTTTCGCCAACCCAGGGCCTTACAGGCACAGCTGTGCTGAGCTGCACAGTTGCGCCGCTGCCAAGCACCGGAAAAGCGCCCGCCTGCTCCCTCCCGAGCAGTGTTGTGTTGGGCGCGAGTGCGTCCACCGCAACGCTCCAGTTGACCAGCGACAGCACCACACCGCCAGGCGCCTACAGCGTGGCAGTAACAGCGGTTTCTGAGGGAATCCAGCAGACGGTGACGGTCGCTTTCACCATCCAGCAACTCCCCGTTTCCCCCGCCTTCACCCTGTCGGCAGGAAACACCGCACTTACTGTCGCCATCGCCGGCCAATCGGTGGCCGATACGCTAACCATCAACCCGTCAGGCGGATTCACGGGCACGGTCCAACTGAGCTGCGCAATATCCGGGGGAGCATCATCCACCACTGCTCCCACATGCGTGGTGCCGGCAACAGCTTCGGTCGCTGGAGCGTCGCCGGTAAATGCGACCCTCACGGTCGACACTACCGGTGCCTCGACCGCTCTCGCTGAGAGG
>Ga0302267_10000527_pt1 | contig 51830 bp, 49 predicted proteins | sample III_Bog_E1_3_FD_194555 | JGI IMG/M metagenome (GOLD analysis project Ga0302267, IMG submission 194555) | Peat permafrost microbial communities from Stordalen Mire near Abisko, Sweden - III_Bog_E1_3 | ecosystem: Environmental > Terrestrial > Soil > Wetlands > Peat | place: Sweden: Abisko...
CCGTCGGTCCCACGTCCCGTCGGCCAGGTCTCGGGACAGGTCCTCCTCGAAGCGCCGGACCACGTCGTCGTCCACGAAGCTCCACGCCGAGCACGAGCGACGGGCCCAGGGGTCGAGCAGTGCCTCTGGCCGTGCGTAGTAGGCCTCGTTGAACCCGTCGACGCAGTCGAGCGGTACCGGCACCACTGTGGACCCGGCGGCCCCACCGAGCCCGGCGGACAGGGCGCCGACCGACGGGTAGCGGCGCCCTTCGACCGCCAGCACCTCGGGGCAGTACTCCCCGAGCCAGAACCGGTCGAGTCGGTCCGGGTCCCCGGTCAGGACGGCAACGGGGCCCCGGCTGACCCGCCGGAGCTCGACCAGGCCCGCGTCCAGGTCCGACCACTGATGGACGCTGAACGTGGTCATGGCGGCGTCGAAGGCGTCGGTGGCGAACGGGAGCGCCTCGGCGGCCGCGGCCACTACGGGGGCCGCGTCCGGCGCCCGCTGGGCCCGCATCGTGGAGGACGGCTCCACGGCGGCCACCCGACGGTCCGTCGGCTCGTAGGACCCCGCCCCGGCCCCGACGTTGCACACGGTGCGGGCCGAACCGAGTGCCTCCGTCACCGCCCGGGCGATCCTGGGGTCCGGGCGTCGGTACCGGGCGTAGGCCGCACCGATCGTCCCGTAGTCGGCGTCACCCGCGCTGCCGTCGGTGCCACCGGTTGGCTCCACGGCGTCGATGGTAGGGCCGTCCGGGGGGACGTCGCTAGACCAGTTCGAAGCTCAGCGATCCGTAGGGGCCCAGCGTCACGGCGTACGGCTCGGTCCCGATCAGCGGGAAGGCCACCCGCCCCAGGAGCTCGACCGGCTGCCGCCCCGCCCATTCGGCCAGGTCGACGGTGGCCGGCTGGGCCATGCGGCTGAGGTTGTGCACGCACAGCACGGGGGCGGTCACCTCGCGGCCCGTCTGCGGGGCGCGGCGGTCGGCCCGCACGAAGGCCAGCACCGACGGGTTGGCCGACGTCACCATCCGGACCGAACCGGTGCCGAACACCGGGAACTGCCGACGCACGGCCAGCATGCGGCGCATCCAGTGCAGGAACGAGCTCGGGTTGCGCTGCTGGGCCTCGACGTTGACGGAGGCGAACCCGTAGATGGGGTCCATGAGTGGAGGCAGGTAGAGCTGGGCGAAGTCGGCCCGGCTGAAACCGCCGTTGCGGTCAGGTGACCACTGCATCGGGGTCCGCACCGAGTCGCGGTCACCCAGGTAGAGGTTGTCACCCATCTGGAGCTCGTCGCCGTAGTACAGGACCGGGCTGCCCCGCAGGGTGAAGAGGATCGAGAAGAGCAGCTCGGACAACCGACGGTCGCGGTCGAGCAGCGGCGCCAGCCGCCTGCCGATCCCCATGTGGCGCTTCATGCGGGGGTCCTTGGCGTACTCGGCGAACAGGAAGTCGCGCTCCTCCTCGGTCACCATCTCGAGTGTGAGCTCGTCGTGGTTGCGCAGGAAGATGGCCCACTGTGCCCCGTCCGGAGCCTCGGGCGTCTGGGACAGGATCTCCGTGATCGGGTAGGCCTGCTCGCGCCGGACGGCCAGGAACAGCCGGGGCATGAGTGGAAAATTGAAGCACAGGTGGCACTCGTCGTCGTCGCCGAAGTAGTCCGCCACGTCGGCCGGCCAACCGTTTGCCTCGGCCAGCAGGATCCGTCCCGGGTACTTGATGTCGAGTTCGGCCCGCACCCGCTTGATGAAGGCGTGGGTCTCGGGAAGGTTCTCTCCCGCCGTGCCGTCCCGCTGGTACAGGTAGGGGACGGCGTCGAGCCGGAACCCGTCGAGGCCGAGGTCGAGCCAGAACCGGACCACCTCGAGCATGGCGTCGGCCACGTCGGGGTTGTCGTAGTTGAGGTCGGGCTGGTGGGCGTAGAAGCGGTGCCAGTAGTACTGGTCACGGACGCCGTCGTAGGACCAGTTGGAGCGCTCCACGTCGATGAAGACGACCCGGGCCTCCGGCCACCGGAGGTCGTCGTCGTTCCACACGTACCAGTCGGCCTTCGGGTTGTCGCGGCTCTGGCGCGACTCGACGAACCACGGGTGTTCGTCCGAGGTGTGGTTGATCACCAGGTCGGCGATCACCCGGATGCCGCGGGCGTGGGCCTCGGTCAGCAGGGTCTTGATGTCCTCGACCGTGCCCGACTCGGGGTGCACCGACGTGTAGTCGCTGATGTCGTAGCCGCCGTCGCGCAACGGCGACGGATAGAAGGGCAGCAACCACAGGCAGTCGACACCGAGCCACTGCAGGTAGTCGAGCTTGGCGATCAGGCCCGGGATGTCGCCGACGCCGTCGTTGTTGGCGTCGAAGAATCCGCGGATGAAGACCTCGTAGAAGACAGCCCGCTGGAACCACAGGGGGTCGTCCTCGGCGGGCGGCAGCGGTCCGGTGGGGAGTGGGGGCACGGCGGTCACCTGCGCACGCTATCCGACGCCCCACGGGGTCCCGGTGCGTCGATTCGGCGCGGGGAGTACGGGCGCCGACGGACGGTCGCGTGCGAGGCCGTACCGTGTACGAATTCGTACGTTGTACGGCGTCCCGTCCCGACCACCGCCGGAACTCCCCCACCGCCCACCCGCCTCCGCCGACCACCGGAGCGGTGCCCCGTGGATCAGGAGCCGCGCGGCCTCAGGACTCCGGCAGCAGTCCGCCCAGCAGCCGGTCCGCGGCCTCGTAGGGGTCGATCGCACCGGCGGCCAGGTCGGCCACCACGGGAGCGAAGCGGTCGCCGGCCAGGAGCTCGTCGAGCTGCTCCTCGACCCTGGCCAGCAGGATCTGGTGGAACTCACGGGCGAGCCGGGCCCGCCGCGATGCCTCGAGTGCCCCCGAGGACAGAAGATAGGACCGGTGGTCGGTGATGGCCGTCCACAGGTCGTCGACCCCCTCGCCCGTGGAGGCGACCGTGTCGACGATGGGCGGCCGCCAGTCCCCCAGCTGTGTCAGGTCGAGCATGAGTTCGAGATCGCGACGCGTCTCGCGGGCACCGGGGCGGTCGGCTTTGTTGATCACGAAGAGGTCGGCGATCTCGAGCAGGCCCGCCTTGTTGGCCTGGATGGCGTCACCCCAGCCGGGGTTCACCACGACGATGGTGGTGTCGGTCGCCGCCGCCACGGCCACCTCCTGCTGGCCGACGCCGACCGTCTCGAGGAGCACGACCGGCACCCCGACGGCGGACAGGACCCGCACGGCGTCGGGCACGGCGACGGCCAGTCCCCCGAGGTGGCCGCGGGTGGCCATCGAGCGGATGAATACCCTGTCGTCGAGCGCGTGGTTCTGCATGCGGACGCGGTCGCCCAGGATGGCGCCCCCCGAGAACGGTGACGACGGGTCGATGGCCAGCACGGCGACCTGGTCGCTGCCGTCGATACCGCGGGTGCGCGCCCGGTTGATGAGCTGGTCGGTCAACGTGGACTTGCCGGCTCCTGGTGCGCCGGTGATCCCCACCGTGTACGCCTGCCCGGGCGACCGGTAGGCGATACCGGCCACGGCCCGGGCCCCGTCGCCGCCACGCTCCACGAGCGACAACAGGCGGGGCAACGCCACCCGGTCGCCGGCTCGGGCGGCATCGAACAGCGTCGCTGGATCAGCAGTTCTGCGGGCGGCCATGGAGGAAGGAGCGTATCCGGGAGGAGCGGGGGTCGTCAGACCCGCAGCACCTTGGCGCCGAGCGCCACGAGCTTGCCGTCCAGGTCTTCGTAGCCCCGGTCGATGTGGTGCGCGTCGCTGATGACCGTCTCGCCGTCGGCCACCAGGCCGGCCAGGACCAATGCGGCACCGGCCCGGACGTCGAACGCCCGGACGGGCGCACCGGACAGGCGACCCACGCCCCGTACGACGGCGTGGTGGCCCTCGGTACGGATGTCTGCACCCATGCGCCGTAGCTCCTCGACGTAGCGGAAACGGCCGAAGAACAGGTTTTCGGTGACGATCCCGACACCTTCGGCCACGGTCAGCAGGGTCACGAACAGCGGCTTGTAGTCGGTGGCGAATCCCGGATACGGCAGTGTGGCCACGTCGGTCGACTGCAATCGGCCGAGACCGGCGGCCGATGCACGCAGGCCCTCCGGCCCGAAGGTGATCTCCATGCCGGTGGCCGTCAGCTTCCGCAGCAGCATGTCCATGTGCTCCGGCCGCCCGTCCTCGACCGTCACGTCGCCCCCGGTCAGACCGGCGGCGACCAGGAAGGTGGCCACCACCAGGCGGTCGGGAATCACGGCGTGGGTGGCCGGCTCCAGGCGGTCGACACCCTCCACCTCGATGCGCGACGTGCCCGCCCCGCTGATCCTCGCCCCCATGGAGTTGAGGAAGTCGGCCAGGTCCCGCACCTCGGGCTCCCGGGCGGCGTTTTCGATGACGGTGGTCCCCTTGGCCAGGACGGCCGCCATGAGCACGTTGTCCGTCCCGGTGTGGCTCGGGTACTCGAGCACGACGCGGTTGCCCACCAGACGTGGCGAACCGGCGACGCTGGAGGTGACCCGGCCCTCGACGTTGCCGTGGGACGTCGTGAACTCGGCGCCCATGGTCTCGAGTGCCCGGAGGTGCATGTCGATGGGCCGCGGGCCGAAGTCGTCCCCACCCGGCATCGAGACCCGCGCCCAGCCGCAACGGGTCAACAGGGGGCCGAGGACGACCACCGAGGCCCGCATCTGCTCGACCAGCTCGTAGGGGGCCTCGGGCACGAGGTCGGCGGGCGTCGTCACGACCAGCTCGTCCGGACGGTCCCCACGGGTCACGACGACCCCCATGGCCTCGAGCACCTCGGCCATGATGTCGACGTCCGAGATCCGCGGCACGTTGGTCAGGACGTGGCGACCTTCCGCCAACAGGCAGGCGGCCATGAGCTTGAGGACGGAGTTCTTGGCGCCCCCGGCGCGGACGGAGCCCGACAGCGGCCCACCGGGAGTGACGACGATTCGATCCACGGACCCAGTATGGCCCCTCCGCACACCCCGCCCCGGAGACCCAGCGACCGTGCCCACCGGAACCGCAGGTCAGGGCTTCGTGGTCGCGGGTGGAGCCCCGCCAACGGGACCCCGGGTCGGTCAGATGACCGCCGTCTCCTCCCACCGGCCGAAGACCCCGGCCAGTGCACCCACCATCTCCCCCACCGTCGCGTAGGCCCGCACCGCCGCGAAGATGGCAGGCATCAGATTGCGCTCGGCGTGACCGGCGTCGTCGGCAAGCAGCGCGAGTGCGTCCCGCACCGCGTCCTCCGAGCGGGCCAGCCTGACCTCGGCCAGCCGCTTGCGCTGGGCCTCCTCCACCTCGGGACCGATGGACAGGGTGGGCAGCTGGCTGTCCTCGTTGCCCCCCGTGTACCCATTGACACCCACGATCACCATCCGGTCCGACGACACCTTGCGCTGGAAGCGGTAGGAGGCGTCGCCGATCTCCCCCTGGAACCAGTTCGACTCGATCCCGGCCACCACTCCGTCGAGGAGCGAGCCGGAGCCCAGCTCCTCCAGGTGGGCGAAGACCGCCTCGGCCTGGGCCTCGAGCCGGTCGGTCAGCTCCTCCACGAACCAGGAGCCGCCGAGCGGATCGGCCACGTTGGCCACGCCGGTCTCCGAGGCGATGACCTGCTGGGTCCGCAGGGCGATGCGGGCCGCCTTGTCGGTGGGCAACGCCAGGACCTCGTCCATCGAGTTGGTGTGGAGGCTCTGCGTGCCCCCGAGCACGCCGGCCAGGGCCTCGACGGCCGTGCGCACGATGTTGAGCTCCGGCTGCTGGGCCGTCAGCGAGGCTCCCGCCGTCTGGGTGTGGAAGCGCAGCATCATCGAGCGGGGGTCGGTCGCCCCGTAGCGGTCCCGCAGCCACCGCGCCCAGATGCGCCGGGCGGCGCGGTACTTGGCGATCTCCTCGAAGAAGTCGATGTGGGCGTTGAAGAAGAACGACAGGCGGGGGGCGAACTCGTCGACCCCGAGTCCGGCGGCGCGTGCGGCCTCCACGTACGCGAAGCCGTTGGCCAGGGTGAAGGCGAGCTCCTGTGCGGCCGTGGAGCCGGCCTCGCGGATGTGGTAGCCGGACACCGACACGGGGTGGAACCGTGGCATCTCGGCCGAGGTGAAGCGGATCACGTCGGTGACCAGCCGCATCGACGGGCGGGGAGGGAAGATGTACTCCTTCTGCGCCTGGTACTCCTTCAGCATGTCGTTCTGGAGCGTGCCGCCCAGCAGCCGCCGCTCGGTGCCGGCGGCCTCGGCGGCGGCGACGTACATGGCGAAGCACATCGGGGCCGGTGAGTTGATGGTCATCGACGTGGTGGTGGTGCCGAGGTCGATCCCGGCGAACAGGTCCTCGGTGTCGGCCAGCGTGTCGACGGCCACCCCGCACCTGCCCACCTCCCCCTCGCACATCGGGTCGTCGGAGTCGCGCCCCATCAGGGTCGGCAGGTCGTAGGCGACCGACAGGCCGTCGCCTCCCGCCGCCAGCAGGTCACGGAAGCGCAGATTGGTGTCCTCGGCCGTGCCGAAGCCGGCGAACATCCGCATCGTCCACGGCTTCGAGCGGTACATGGAGGCGTAGGGCCCGCGGGTGTAGGGGAACTGCCCGGGCCAGGAGATCGACGGGTCCGGGTCCTGCGGGGCTCCGTCGGCACCCGTCGGGCCGTAGACCGGATCCAGGGGCACCCCGGACATCGTCTCGAAGTCCGCGTCGCGCAGCGTGGCCGCGCCGTAGGCGGCCAGCCAGGCGTCGAACCCCGCGGAAGCGGGAACGTCGGTCATCAGGCCAGCATAGGGACGATTCCGGGGCCGGAACGGGGTCCGCTGCCGTCGGGGCATTGGACACCGGTGCCAGGAACTATCGTCGGGGTGCGTGAACGCCATCCCTCAGGCACCTGACCGCAATCTGGCCATGGAACTCGTCCGCGTCACCGAAGCCTCGGCGCTCGCCGCGTCCCGGTGGATGGGGCGGGGCGACAAGAACGGCGCCGACGGGGCCGCGGTCAACGCCATGCGCATCGTGCTGTCCTCGATCGCCATGGACGGGGTCGTGGTGATCGGCGAAGGCGAGAAGGACGACGCCCCGATGCTCTTCAACGGCGAGCGGATCGGCGACGGCACACCACCGAAGGCCGACATCGCCGTCGACCCCATCGACGGGACGACCTCGACGGCGCTCGGCCGGGGCGGGGCCCTGGCCGTCATCGCCGTGTCCGAGGAGGGCACGATGTTCGACCCGGGCCCGTGCGTCTACATGGAGAAGCTGGCCGTCGGGCCCCGTGCCGTGGGTTCCATCGACATCACCCGGCCCATCCGGGACAACCTCGACGCGGTGGCGAAGGCCAAGGGCACCTCGGTGCGCGACCTCACCGTCGTCATCCTGGACCGCCCGCGCCACGAGGAGCTCATCGCCACGGTGCGAAGCACCGGGGCACGGATCCGCCTGATCACGGATGGGGACGTGGCTGGCGCGATCGCCACGTCCTGGCCCGACACCGGCGTCGACCTCCTGGTCGGCGTGGGCGGGACCCCCGAGGGGGTCATCGCCGCGGCGGCGCTCAAGTCGATGGGCGGCGAGATCCAGGGCCGGCTGTACCCGCGTGACGAGGCCGAGAAGCAGGCCGCGCTCGACCTCGGCTACGACCTGGAGGCCGTGCTCACCACGGACGACCTGGTCAGGGGCGACAATTGCTTCTTCGCGGCCACCGGGATCACCGACGGCGAACTGCTGCAGGGAGTCCGCTACGACGAGTTCGGGGCCAACACCCAGTCACTCGTGATGAGGTCCAAGTCGGGCACGGTCCGGCTCATCGACGCCCGCCACCCGCTCCACAAGCTGTCCGAGTACAGCGCCATCGAATTCGGCTGAGCCGGAGGTGCGGTGGGTCGGCAGTGCCGCGTTGCTCCCCCTCCTCGTGCTGGCGGCCTGCAGTTCGACCGACGCTCCGACGCAGACGGCTGCCACTCCCGCGGTCTCCCGGATCCGTCAGTCGGTCGCCCGCACCGAGTCCGCAGGAACGGCCCACCTGGTCCAGACGTCCGTCGACCGGACCACGATCGGCGCAACGGCGACGCACCCCGAGAGCACGACGTCGGTCGTCGCCGTCGGTGACGTGCGCTTCGCAGGTCCCGACGCCTCGTTGACGATCACCAGCAGGTCGGCGCTCGCCACGGGCACGCCTTCCACGAGCACCTCGCAGACGGTCTACATCGGCGACCACGTCTACGCGCACGTCCCGCCCCAACCCACCTGGAGCGAGGCGGGGCGGTCCAGCGTCAGCTTCCCCTATCTGGGGGCGGTCCCCACCCGGACGCTCGAGACGACGACGGGTCCCGTCACCGACGACGGGAGCCGGACCGTCGACGGACAGCCGACCACCGAGTACTCCGTGCCCGTCCCCCGATCGGTCCGGGCGGACCGACTGACGGACTCAGAGAACCGGCCGTACACCGTCCGGTTCACCACCGCGCCGTTCACGCTCTCCGTGTGGCTCGACCACACCGGCCGCGTCGTGCGGACCTCGGGCTCGTTCGTGGTCACGTCCCAGTCGACGGGCTCGGTCCAGGAGACCACGACCGCCACGCTGTCGGCGTTCGGTCAGCCGGTCCGCATCGTCGCCCCGACCGTCGCCAGCGGCGGCTGACCCCGTCACCGCCAGGCGAAGTACGGTCGTGGCCATGGGTCCCGTGCTCTACGCGATGCTCCGGAAGTACTGGCTGACCCTGGTCGGTATCGCCCTGGTCGTGGTGACCCTCTTCCTCCCGCACGGATCGACCCGCTACTGGCTCCTGCTCGTCGCCTTCCTGCTGGTCATGGCCCAGACCGTGCTGAACTACCTCAGCAGCCAACGGGGTGGCACGTCACCCGACGCCTGAGGCGGCGGCCGAGCGGCGGAGCGGCCGCGCCGGGCCCGGTCATCCGAGGAGACCGTCCACCAGGTCGACCACCAGGTCGGGCGCACGGTCGATGGCCTCGTGGCCGAGTCCCGGCAGCGGCACCACGTCGCCCGCCGACACGACCGCTGCCACCTCCCCGGTGACGTCCGCAGCCCACGTGGGGCTGCACTCCCCCAACAGGAATCGGGTGGGGCACGTGACCGATCGCGCCGATCCCACCACGTCGGCCCCGAGCAGTGCCCGGCCCTCACGCGGCAGCGTTTCGGACAGGACCGCCAGGATGTCAAAGGCCGGTGGCATCGCCCGCAGCGCGTCGACCTCCGACTCGCTCAGTCCGATGGTCTCCATGAGGAACCCGACCATCGCCCGTCCGGCCCGCCCCTCCTCGACCCAGGACGTCAGACGGTCCACGAACTCCGGTGTCACCGTCTGCGGCCCGGGCGGTTCGTAGACGACGAGGCGGCGGACCGGTGGTCCATGGCCGTCACCCGCCGGTGGCCGATGAGCAGGTCCCACACCGACGCCCAGCTCTCGATCTGCCCGGCACCACCGTGCACGAGCAGTAGCGCCGGCCCTTCGCCGGCGGTCAGTAGCCCGATGGGCACCCCGTCGGCGCCTGCCACCTCGTGCCGCCTCCCGTCCATCGCCGCCTCCTGTCGTTCGCGTCGGTCGCGCCCGTGGCGCCCTGGTTGGACAGTTCGCCACAGAGCCTACGGGCGCGACGAACCGCCACGAGGCAGTGCGCGTGGGCCGCTCGGGACGCCGGGTGGCTGGTTCAGGCGGTGGCGGTGGCGGTGGCGTCGACCGCCTCCAGGCGCACCTGGGCGCGCCGGAGGGCGGCTTCGGCCTCGACCAGTTCGGGGTCGGCCTCCTCGCCTTCGGCGGGGGCACGGCTGGCTGCCCCGCCGAGTTCGGCGACACGGGCCTCCGCCGCCTCGAGGGCGGCCCGGGCACGGTCGACGTCGATCTCCTCGGCCAGTTCGGCCACACCGACGAGCAGGGTCACCCGGGTGCCGGCAGCGTCGTCGGCGGCCCCGTCCGCATCGAGTGCCACACCTTGCTCGACCTGGGTGAAGCCGCCGTGGACGGCCACGCGGACGTCGTCGCCCTCCGGCCGGACGACCCGGACCACGCCGGGTTGGACGGTCCCGACCAGCGGGGTGTGGCCGGCCAGGAAGGTGACGTCACCCTCGCCCGTGCGGAGGATCACCTCGGAGGCCATCCCCGTGAGCAGGATGCGCTCCGGGGTGACCAGGTTGATCTGGAAGAGCGAGTCGTCAGCCATGCCCGTACGCCCCGGTCAGCTGTTCGCCAGGTCGTGGGCCTTGGCCAGCACCGACTCGGCTCCGCCGACGTTGAAGAACGCCTGCTCAGGAACCTCGTCGAGGTCACCGTTGACCAGTGCCTCGAACGACTCGACGGTCTCCTCGATGGGCACGGTCACACCCTTCAGGCCGGTGAACACCTCGCCGACGTTGAACGGCTGCGACAGGAACTTCTGGACCTTGCGGGCCCGGGAGACCGTCACACGGTCCTCCTCGGACAGCTCGTCGAGGCCGAGGATGGCGATGATGTCCTGGAGCTCCTTGTAGCGCTGCAGCACACCCTGGACCCGGCGGGCGACGGCGTAGTGGCGCTCGCCCACGATCTCGGGGGCCAGGATGTTCGAGGTCGAGGACAGCGGGTCCACGGCCGGGTAGATGCCCAGCGAGGCGATGTCACGGGAGAGCTCGGTGGTGGCGTCGAGGTGGGTGAACGTGGTGAATGGCGCTGGGTCGGTGTAGTCGTCGGCGGGCACGTAGACGGCCTGCAGCGAGGTGATCGATCGGCCGCGGGTCGAGGTGATGCGCTCCTGCAGCTGACCCATCTCGTCAGCCAGGGTGGGCTGGTAGCCCACGGCGGAGGGCATGCGGCCGAGCAGCGTCGAGACCTCGGAGCCGGCCTGCACGAACCGGAAGATGTTGTCCACGAAGAGGAGCACGTCCTGGTTCTTGACGTCGCGGAAGTACTCGGCCATCGTCAGTGCGGCCAGGGCGACGCGCAGGCGCACGCCCGGGGGCTCGTCCATCTGGCCGTAGACCAGGGCGGCCTTCTCGATGACGCCCGACTCCTGCATCTCCAACCAGAGGTCGGTGCCCTCACGGGTGCGCTCGCCGACGCCGGCGAACACCGAGACGCCACCGTGGTTGGTGGCCACGCGGTTGATCATCTCCTGGATGAGCACGGTCTTGCCCACGCCGGCACCGCCGAAGAGGCCGATCTTGCCACCCTGCACGTAGGGCTCGAGGAGGTCGATCACCTTGATGCCCGTCTCGAACATGAGCGCCCGGGGCTCGAGGGTGTCGAAGTCGGGGGCCTGGCGGTGGATGTCCCAGTGGTCCTCGACTTCGCCGATGTCGTCGGTGTCGAGCGGCTCGCCCAGCACGTTGAACACGTGTCCGAGGACGGCGTCGCCGACCGGGACCTGGAGGCCGTGGCCGAGGTTGCGCACCTCGGCGCCACGGGTCAGGCCGTCGGTCGCCTTCAGGCAGATGCAGCGGACGCGACCATCACCGATCTGCTGGGCGACCTCGGCGGTGATCGTCTCGGACTTGCCCTCGAGCACCACGTCGACCTCGACGGCACCGTTGATCTCGGGAAGCGCGTGGGGAGGGAACTCCACGTCGATGACGGGCCCGGCAATGGCCACGACGCGGCCGGTGGCCAGGGTCGTGGTGTCGGTGGGCTGAGGGGCGGTGGTGGTCATGCGCGTCGGGCTCCCTTGGGATCGGCTGGTACTGCAGTGATGGATACGTCGGTCATGTCGGCGGCGGTCACGGTCAGATCCGGGTTTCGATGACGAGGCCGGCCTCGTCACCCTCGGCCCCGGCGCGCAACGCCTCGGCACCTCCGACGATCTCCATGATCTCGGTGGTGATGGTGTCCTGGCGGGCACGGTTCATGATCCGTGAGTACTTCTTGATGAGCTCGCCCGCGTTCTCCGTGGCGGCGGCCATGGCGCGCTGGCGGGCGGTGAGCTCGGAGGCCGAGGCCTCGAGCAGGGCCGCGAAGATCTCCGTCTCCGCGGCGCGGGGAGCGAGGTCGACGAGGAGGATGGCGGCATCGGGCTCGAACTCGGTGTAGCCCTGCTTGACGTCGACCTCGTGGGGGGCGATGTCCCGGCTGCCGGTCTCGTGCTCGTGGTCGGCCTTCTGCTCGCCGTTGCGGGGGTCCACGAGGGGGAGGAGCTGACGCACCTCGACCTTCTGGGACCCGGCGCTCATGAAGCGGGTGGACACGATCAGGACCTGGTCGACCTCGCCGTTGACGAACGGCGTCACGGCGGCGACGGCCACGTCACGGGCATCGGCGAACGTCGGTCGCTCCGACATGCCGAGGTACGACCGCTCGACCTCCTGGCCCCGGAACCGGAAGTACCCCTGGGCCTTCTTGCCGACGGTGACGAGCCGCGCGTCGACGTTGTCGCCTGCCAGGCTGGTCAACAGGCGCTCGGTCGTGCGGAAGACGGTGGTGTTGTAGCCGCCGCAGAGCCCGCGGTCGGCGACGACGCTCAGCACCAGGACCTTGTTGACCTCCTCGGGGGTGCCGAGCAGGCGACCGGCGGCGGTCGGGTCGCCCAGGGCGGTCTCGAGGACGATCCGGGCCATACCCTCCTGGTACGGCTTGGACGCGGCGATGCGACCCTGGGCGCGCACGATCTGCGACGCAGCGATCAGCTCCATCGCCTTGGTGATCTTCTGCGTCGACTTGATGCTCCTGATCCGTCGACGGAGGATGCGCTCCTGGCCACCTGCCATCGGTCAGTCGACCTTCCCGGTATCGAACGTGTCGGTGAACTTGCGCAGCGCGTCGGCCAGCGCGTCACCCTCGGGCAGTTTGCCAGACGACTTGATGCCATCGAGGAGGTCGGCGTGGTTGGCCCGGAAGTAGGCACGGACCTCCGTCTCGTAGCGCTGCACGTCGGCCACCGGGATGCCGTCCACGTAGCCTTCGGACCCCGCGAAGATCACCAGGACCTGCTCCTCCACCGGGACCGGTTGGTTGAGGCCCTGCTTCAGGAGCTCGGTGAGCCGGTACCCGCGGTCGAGCTGGGCCTGGGAGACCTTGTCGAGCTCCGAGCCGAAGGTGGCGAAGGCCTCGAGCTCGCGGAACTGGGCGAGGTCGATCTTCAGCGTGCCGGACACGGCCTTCATTGCCTTGATCTGGGCGGCGCTCCCCACGCGGCTGACCGAGATCCCGACGTTGATGGCGGGACGGACGCCGGCGTAGAAGAGCTCCGACTCGAGGAACACCTGACCGTCGGTGATCGAGATCACGTTGGTCGGGATGTAGGCCGACACGTCGCCGGCCTTGGTCTCGATGATCGGGAGGGCGGTCAGCGATCCGCCGCCGGCCTCGTCGGACAGCTTGGCGGCCCGCTCCAGCAGGCGGCTGTGCAGGTAGAAGACGTCGCCCGGGTAGGCCTCACGACCTGGCGGGCGCCGCAGCAGCAGCGACATCTGGCGGTAGGCCTCGGCCTGCTTGGACAGGTCGTCGTAGACGATGAGGGCGTGCTCGCCGTTGTCCATCCAGTGCTGGCCCATGGCGCAACCGGCATAGGGGGCCAGGTACTTGAACGGGGCGGGGTCGGCGGCACCGGCCAGGACGACCACCGTGTACTCGAGGGCGCCGTAGCGCTCGAGGGTGGCGACGGTCTGGGCGACCGAGGACTCCTTCTGGCCGATCGCGACGTAGATGCACTTCACCCCCAGGCCCTTCTGGTTGAGGATGGTGTCGATGGCGACGGTGGTCTTGCCCGTCTTGCGGTCACCGATGATGAGCTCGCGCTGGCCGCGACCGATCGGGGTCATGGCGTCGATCGCCTTGATGCCCGTCTGCAGGGGCTCGTTCACCGGCTGACGGCTGACGATGCCCGGTGCCTGGACCTCGAGGCGGCGCGTCTCGGTGGTTGCGATGGGGCCCTTGCCGTCGAGCGGCTCACCCAGGGCGTTGACCACGCGTCCGAGGAGCGCGTCGCCGACCCGCACCGAGAGGATGCGCCCGGTCGCCTTGACCAGCTGCTCCTCCTCGAGGCCGGTGTCCTCGCCCAGGATGACGGCGCCGATGGTCTCCTCGTCCAGGTTGAGGGCGAGGCCCTCCGTCCCGTCCTGGAACTCGAGGATCTCGTTGACCGCGCAGCCGGGCAACCCGGTGATGCGGGCGATGCCGTCCCCGACCTCGACGATGCGGCCGACCTGCTCGGTCCCGACCTCGGGCGTGTAGTCGTCGACGTACTGCTTGAGCGCAGCGGTGATCTCGTCGGCGTTGATGGTCAGCTCAGCCATCGGTTGCTTCCCTTCGTGTTGGGGTTCCTGGAATCCTGTAGGCCTCCTCGGAGGCGAGGAGGTGCTCCTTCAGCTCGTCGAGGCGGTGTCGGGTGCTGGAGTCCACCAGCAGGTCGCCGACCTGGACGACGACGCCGCCCAGGAGGTCGGGCTGCACGGTGACCTGGAGGTCCACCGGGTTGCCCGCCAGGACGGCCAGCGCCTCGCTGAGGTCGTGCTGCTGGGTGTCGTCGACGGCCGATGCGGCCTGCACCTTGGCCACGCGCCAGCCGCGGGCCTTGGCCGCGTCCTCGACCAGCGTGTCGAGGGTGGCCACGATGTCGCGCGCCCGTCCGCCCCGGGCCGCGTAGCGGGCCAGTCGCACGGCCGCCGGCAGGGCCTTGCCCTCGAGCAGGTTGTCGATGACGTCCTGACGCACGACGACGGGCAGGTCCCGGTCGCCGAGGGCGAGACGCAGCCGGCGGTTGTCCTCGACGGTCCGGGCGAACCGGAACAGCTGGTCCTCGATCTCCTCGAGGTCGCCGATGGTGAGGGACTCGAACACGGCCGCCGCGTAGCCCGACACCCGGTTGCGCGAGCCCATGCGGCCGAGGATCTCCTCGTCGAACGGCTCGGCGGCGGTGGCGACCGCCCGGGTGGCGAGGGTCTCGAGCCGGGTGCCCATCCACCGGAACGAGGTGACGACCTCACCCGCCGGCACGACGGTGACGGCCTGGTGGACCAGCCGCACGACCTCGGACCGGGCCTTGCCGTTCAGCAGCTCGTCGAGGACGGCACGACGCGATGCGACGGGGACCGAGCCGTCGTTGACGGCCAGGAGGAGCGGGGTGTTCCCCTCGACGATGTCGGCGACGGCCTGGAGCTGCGCTCCGGCGTCGGCCATCCCGCCGTCGGCGGACAGCGACTCCTCCATCGCGGCCAGGTAGCCCTGGAGGGCAGGGTTCACCTGGCGCCTCCGGCGCCTGCGGCGGCGCCCGACGTCTCGGCACGCACTGCGGCGATGGCCTCGTTGATCAGGTCCTGATGGTCCGACGTCCGGATCTCCCGGCCGATGACCCGTTCCGCGGCGGCGAGGACGATCTCGCCCACCCGGGCGGTCACCTCCTCGACCGCGGCCTGACGGGCCACGACGACCTCCGCGTCGGCGGAGGTCACGATCCGGTCGTGGATGGCCTGGCCTTCGGCGGTGGCGCTGGTCACGATCTGGTCGGCGGTGGTCTGGGCCTGACTGACGATCTCCCGCGCCTGGACCCGGGCCTGCTCGAGCACGGCACGACGCTCCACGTCGGCCTCCTCGGCGTCGGCCTTGGCCTTGTCGGCGGCCTCGAGCTCGCCGCGGATCTGCTCCTGCCGCTCGGTCAGTGCGGCGTTGAGCGGGGGAAGGACGTACTTCGTGATCACGTACAGCACGATGATGAACGCGATCAGGACCACGAAGAACGTCCCGTTCGGGACGAGGAAGTTACTGGTGGCGAGAGGCATGGTCGTCATCCTTGGTCGGTAGGTCGATGGTGCCCGCGGGTGCACCCCACGGCACGGCCGTCGGGCCGTGCGTCAGGTGGCCCGAGCGGGCGGTGGTCACTTGCCCAGCGAGAAGACGAACAGCGCGGCGAACACCAGGTTGATGAAGTAGGCCGCCTCGCAGAGGCCGACGGTCAGGAACATGATGGTCGTCAGGCGCCCCTGGGCCTCGGGCTGACGGGCCACGCCGGCGATGGTCTGGCTACCGGCCAGGCCGTCACCGATGGAGGCGCCGACTGCGCCGCCGCCGAGCGCCAGACCGGCGCCGATGAGGCCGCCGGCCGTCTTGATAGCGCTGGTGTAGTTGACCGGATCTGCCATGGGAACTGCTCCTTTGTTGAGGTGGTGGGTGGAAGGGTGGGGTGCGAGCGGGCCGCAGGCCTCAGTGGGCCTCGTCGGGGGCCATCGCGGTATCGAAGTAGAGGATGGTCAGGAGGGCGAAGATGAAGGCCTGGATGGCGCCGATGGCCATGTCGAAGAGCTTCCAGACCACGGTGAAGACCGACGACAGCACACCGCCGATGACGCCGTACTTGCCGAACTTCCAGTCGACGAGCGCAGCCAGCAGCGCGAGCATGAGGCCACCGGCGAACAGGTTGCCGAAGAGACGGAGCGTGAGGGTGACCGGCTTCACCAGCTCCTCGATCCCGTTCATGAAGGCGTTGACGAAGAAGAGCTTCTTCGGGAACGGCTGGGCGACGTAGTGGGCGAAGTAGCCCTTCAGTCCGCGGTTCTTGATGGCCGCCCGGTGGACCATGACGATGACGTAGAGGGCCATGGCCAGGGGGAGGTTGATGTCGCTGGTGGGGGCGGGCAGGAAGTCGATCGGCGACCCGATGCCCACCGCCTCGAAGAGGTTGCAGGTGAAGATGAAGACGAAGAGGGTGAGGGCCAGCGGGACCACCGCGGCGCCCCGGGGCCCGATGGAGTCGTCGACCTGGGCCTGCACGGCGCCCACGGCCATCTCCCAGGCCAGCTGGAACTTGCCGGGTACTCCGGAGGTGGCCTTGGAGCGCAGGATGAGCCCGAGCGTGATCACGATGGCGCCGGCGAGGATCGTCGCCCACACGATGTCCACGTTGATGGTGAGCGGGCCCAGCTTGCGCTGGAGGTGCAGTCCCGGGGTGATCACGATCCCCGTGAGCGGGGTCAGGAGAGTGGAACCCATTGCGGTCAGGCACCTCCACGGGTGTCATCGGCGGTCTCGACGGCGGCGGGCGACACCACGGGCTCGTTGTCGTCCACCACGTTGGCGTTGATCACGTCGTCGACCGAGGTCATCGGGCCGGACTTGGCCATCGATCGGGCGACGTTGGCGATCAGGAGGATCTGGAAGACGGCGAGCCCGCCGAGCACACCGAAGCCCAGGGGCTTGGACACGAAGCAGAGACCGAGGGCGATGACCGTGATGATGCCCATCCGGCCCAGCGTGTTGACGGCCAGGGGGCGCTTGGGGTTGTCGACGTCCATCGCCGTGACCTTGTCGACCGACACTCCGATGAGCCGGAAGTTGACCAGGCCCAGCGCCAGGCCGATGCAGGCGCCGAGCCCGACCAGCAGGTAGCCGAAGGAGACGGCTGCCACCAGGCCGGCGACACCGACCACCAGGGCGGCACCCGTCGTTCGACGGGCCACGTCACCGATGTTGGGCAGGGAGAAGTGGGCGAACACCGTCAGGCCCCCGGTCCACGCGTCACAGGTACTTCCGGATGGTGACCACGGCCATGGCCACGGCCACGACGATCCCGATCGCCAGGCCGATCAGCAGGAATGCGGGCGACGCGTGCAGCAGGGCGTCGAGCAGCAGGCCGGCACCGACGGTCACGGCCAGACAGAGGCCGATCGAGATCCCCAAGCCGAGGAAGGCCACGGCTCCCGGGGACAGGCGACGGTCCGCCGGCACCCAGTGGGGCCGGGGCTCCGGTTCGTCCGCACCGGGCGTCGGGGTGGGTTCGTCCATCTCGTGTCCGGACCGCGTCAGTCGATGTGGGGGAGGGAGGCGTCACGGTTACGTTCCGGGGTCACGCAGCGGACGAACGGGTCGTCCGGGTGGTGGTGGCGAAGGCGTGCTGGCATACGGCGCGGCCCGTCACGACGGACCCCTCGCGAGGGGTGGAAGGCCTGCAATTCACGTGGCGCATCATCGCACTATTCCTGGTTACCCGGCAAAACGCCCGAAACATGCTGTTCACAGACGGGAAATCCCCACGGTGGGCCCCGGACCGTGCCTGGTCAGGCGGGTGCGTCGACCGTACCGGTGGCTGCCACGGTGGCGTCCGGCGCGTCTGCAGGTGGTCCGGCGGTGTCATCGGCCACCGGTTCGTCAGGCTCCGCATTTCGGCGCAGCGACGGGTGGAAGAGGGTGAAGAGGATGACCCCGAGGGCCAGTACCCCGAACGGGATGAACGCATTGACACTCGAGATGTAGAGGGGGAAGAGCACCAGACCCGACAACAACACGGTCCACGCCCACAGGATCAGCACACTGCGGCGGTGGCCGTGACCGAGTCGGAGCAACCGGTGGTGGAGGTGGTTCTTGTCCGGGGTCGAGAACCCCGTCCGGTTGGCGGTCCGCCGGACGAAGGCGAACGCCATGTCCAGGATCGGCACGCCCAGGATGAAGAAGGGGATGAACAGGGGAGCGAAGAAGAAGTAGGTCTGGCCGCTCCGTGCCGCGACCCCGCCCACCGTGCCGGCCGAGCGCCCGCCGATGAGCATGGTGGACGCCGCCATGAGCAGGCCGAGCAGCAGGGCGCCGGCGTCGCCCATGAAGATCTTGGCCGGATGGAAGTTGTGGGGCAGGAAGCCGAGGCAGATGCCACACGTGACCACGGCGATCAGCGGGCCGATGTTGTCCGAAGGCAGGTTCCCGAGGTGCTGCAGGTGGAGGCCGTAGACGGCCAGGGCGCCCGAGGCGATGGCCACGACACCGGCGGCCAGTCCGTCGAGACCGTCGATGAGGTTGACCGCGTTGGTGATGGCGATCACCCACAGCGCCGTGAGCAACGGGGTCCATTCGGGCGAGAGGAGGACGAATCCGGCCAGCGGGATCTTGAACTGGAACCAGGTCACGCCCGCGAAGTAGAGGATCGTGGCGGCCAGGACCTGCCCGGCCACCTTGGCCGGCGCCGACATGTCCCGGAAGTCGTCGATGATGCCGACCACGAAGATGGCGGCCGCACCGAGCAGCAGCCCCACCGGTTCCGACGAGCCGCGGAAGAGCGGGCCCAGGGCCGGCACCGAGGCGGCCACCGCCCAGGTCACCAGCATCCCGAGGAACATCGCCGCACCGCCCGACTGGGGCGTCACCCGCTGGTGCACCTTGCGGTCGTCGGGCTGCGCGACGTAGCCGATCTGGACGGCGATCCGGCGGGCCGGGAAGGTGAGCACCCAGGTGGAGACCGCCGCCACCACCAGAAGGACGGCGTACCAATTGAGCGGGACGCCCGCGGTCACCGGGTCACCCGGGCCGTCCGCCCGCCCCGGCCGACGTCACGCCCCGGCCAGGCCCGGGTACGGGGGGAAGCCGGTGCACAGGTCGCGGACCTCGGCCCGCACGATGGCGAGCGCCGCGTCGTCGTCCCGCAAGCGCAGGGCCCGCCCGATGAGGGCGCCGATGCGCGTCATCTCACTCGGGCCCATGCCGGTGGTGGTGACCGCCGCCGTGCCCAGTCGCAGCCCCGACGTCACGAAGGGCGACCGGGGGTCGTCGGGGATCGTGTTGCGATTGCACGTGATCCCGGCCCGGTCGAGTACCTCCTGGGCCACCTTGCCGGTCAGTTCGGCATCGAACGAGCGGAGATCGCAGAGCACCTGGTGGTTTTCCGTTCCCCCCGACACCAGGCGGATGCCCGCGGCGGCCACCGCGTCGGCCAGTGCGCGGGCGTTTGTCACCACCGCGGCTGCGTAGACGCGGAACTCGGGTCGGGACGCCTCAGCGAAGGCGACGGCCTTGCCCGCGATGACGTTCTCGAGCGGGCCCCCCTGGAGCCCGGGGAAGATGGCGCTGTCGATCGCCTTGGCGTACTCGGAGGAGCACACGATGGCTCCGCCGCGCGGGCCGCGCAGCGTCTTGTGGGTGGTGAACGTCACCACATCGGCGACGCCGACCGGTGAGGGGTGGGCGCCGCCGGCGATGAGGCCGGCCGGGTGGGCCGCGTCGAACAGGAACTTCGCCCCCACCGAGTCGGCGATCTCCCGGAACGGGAGCGGGTCGATGATCCGGGCGTACGCCGTGGAGCCGGCCACGATCAGCTTCGGCCGGTGGGTGCGGGCCAGATCGGCGACCTGGTCGAAGTCGATGATCTCCCCTGGCTTGTCGGCGTCGTCCGTGGCCGGTGACACGCCGTAGGAGACGAAGTTCCACACCTTCGAGGTGATCGATGCCGGTGAGCCGTGGGTGAGGTGGCCACCGTGGTCCAGACGCATGGCCAGGACCGTGTCCCCCGGCTCGATGAGGGCCATGTAGGCCGCCAGGTTGGCGTTGGAGCCCGCATGGGGCTGGACGTTGGCGTGCTCGGCGCCCAACAGGCCCTTCAGCCGCTCGCGGGCGAGGTCCTCCACCTCGTCGATGACCTGGTTCCCCCCGTAGTAGCGGCGCCCCGGATAGCCCTCGGCGTACTTGTTGGTCAGCACCGAGCCGGTCGCGGCCAGGACCGCCGTCGACGTGAAGTTCTCCGAGGCGATCAGCTGCAGGGTGGTCGACTGGCGCTCGGTCTCGTCGCCCAGGAGTCCGAGGACCTCGGGGTCGCCGGACAGCCACTCGTCGAAGGGCGAGGCGTGGTCAGTGCTGCTCATGGCGTCGGCTACTGCCTTTCCTGGTGGGTGATCTGGTCGATTCGTCGCTGGTGGCGGCCGCCCTCGAACTCGGTGGAGAAGAACGCGTCGACGGCGTCGAGCGCCGTCGCCTGACCGGTCAGTCGCTGCCCCAGGCACATGATGTTGGCGTCATTGTGGGCCCGGGCCAGTCGTGCCGAGGTGACGTCGTGGACGACAGCGGCCCGGACGCCGTCGACCTTGTTGGCGGCGATGCCGATGCCGATGCCGGAACCGCAGACGCAGACACCCCGCTCGGCCCGGCCGTCGGCCACCGCGTCGCCCACGGACCGCCCGACGAGCGGATAGTCCACCGAGACCTCGGCGGAGTCCGCCCCGAGGTCGTCCACCTCGTGACCGGCCGCGGCCAGGTGGGCGAGGACCTCCGTCTTCAGGGCGTAGCCCGCGTGGTCCGATCCCACGGCGATGCGCATTGTCCGAGTGTACCGAGCGCGGCAGGACGGGTCTGGGCCCGCCGGGGCGGATCGGGTGCCCGGGAGGCGTTCCGGACAGGTCCTGGTCAGGGCGCCGGTAGGCTCGGCGCGCGATGTCGATCGACCCCTCCACCCCCGTGGTCGTGGGCGTCGGTCAGGTGACCAACCGACCCCACTCCGAGGGCGAGGGGTCCCTGGTCGACCGTCCCGAGCCCCTGGGCCTGATGCTCGACGCCGTCGCCGCAGCGGTCGAGGACTGCGATGGGGCCGGGGCCGGCGGCGCGGCGCCGGCGGGACGAGCCCTCCTCGCCGCGACGGCATCGCTCCGGGTTGTCAACCCTCTGAGCTGGCACTACGTCGATCCCGGCGCCCTCCTGGCCGAGGAGTTGGGCATCGAGCCCCCGGAGATCCTGGTCACCACGACCGGCGGGAACAATCCGCAGTCACTGGTCAACGCCACCGCGCTGGCCATCGGCCGAGGGGATCTGGACGTGGCCGTGATCGCCGGCGCCGATTGCTATTACACCCAGGCGGCCGCCCGACGGCACCCGGACCGGCCGCTCCTGCCCTGGACGGTGCAGGCGACCGACACCGAGGCACCGGCCCCCTTCGGTAGTGACCGTCGTGGGACCACGGCGGCCGAGGAGGAGCGCGGCCTCGACCTGCCCATCCACGTCTTCCCGCTCTTCGAGAACGCGCTGCGCGCCGAGTCGGGTCGCACCCTGCCCGAGCACCTCGCCCACATCGGTGGTCTGTGGTCCCGTTTCTCCGAGGTGGCCGTCGACAACCCCTACGCCTGGATCCGGGACCGGTGGACGCCCGAGGAACTGACCACCCCCGCCGAGTCCAACCGGATGGTGGCCTACCCGTACACCAAGCTCTTGACCGCCGACCTCCAGGTCGACCAGGGCGCCGCCGTCATCCTGTGCTCGGCGGCGGCGGCGGCGGCGGCCGGCGTCCCGCGTGACCGCTGGGTCTTCCCACTGGCCGGCGCCGACGCCGAGGACCACTGGTTCCTGTCCCACCGGGCCGATTTCCACTCGTCCCCCGCCATCCGGCTGGCCGGCACCGCCGCACTGTCACTGGCCGGCACCACCGTCGCCGAGGTCGAGCACCTGGATCTGTACTCGTGCTTCCCGTCCGCCGTCCAGATCGCTGCGCAGGAGCTCGGGCTGCCCGTCGACGACCCGGCCAGGCCCCTGACCGTGACCGGGGGCCTCACGTTCGCCGGCGGACCGGGCAGCAACTACGGCACCCACTCGCTGGCCACGATGGTCGACGTGCTGCGCTCCAGCCCGGGGTCCACCGGCATCACGACGGGGTTGGGGTGGTACGTGTCCAAACACAGCATCGGCGTCTATGGAACGGAGCCTCCGACCGGTCCGCCCGCCGCCGTCGACGACCTGCCGGCGGGCACCGTGGTCGAGTCGGCCGGTGGCTTCGCCTGGGCCGACCCCCAGGCCGCCGTCGGCGCGCTCCCCCAGTGCGCCCCCGATGCCGACGCCCGTGGCGAGGTCACCGTCGAGACGTACTCGGTCTCGTTCGGGCGCAACGGTGCACCCGAACGGGCGGTCGTGGCGTGCCGGACCCCGGAGGGACGACGGGCATGGGCCCACGTGACCGATGGTGACCACCTGGCCGTGCTGGTGACCGAGGAGGGGTGCGGACGGCTCGGCACCCTCCGGCCCGACGGCGAGGTCGACCTTCGTTGATGGGCGTCGGGCGCCCGCCAGCGGTTCGCCCGCACGGCTAGGTCGTGGACGCGCCCAGCTCCGGGGTCGGCCCGTCGTGGCCCCGGTAGCGGTACCGGAACGCGGCGTAGGCCACCGGTCCGGCCATCATCGGTAACCAGTAGGAGGCCAGCCGGTAGGCCAGGGTGGCGAGCACGGCCTGGGCGCCGTCGAGCCCCGCCAGCGCCAGGAACCCGGCCAGGCTGGCCTCCACCACGCCGATCCCGCCCGGGGTGATCGGGATGAGCCCGATGACACCGGCCACGGCGTAGGCCAGGAGGATGAGCGTCGGTCGCGGGTCGGCCCCCACGGCGCGGACGCAGAACAACAGGCAGAGGTAGTCGAACAGCAGCCGGCCCACGGACAGGAGGGTGGCCTGCCACCACTGCTGACCGAGCACGGTCCGGATGACGTTGCGCTGCTCGAGCAGGCGCTCGGGCAGGCCCTCGAGGCGGGGACGCTTCTTCATCGCCCGGTTCCGGATGGCCTGGGCCCCCCGTCCCACCCACAGCAACGGGGCGTCGGTGGACATGACGACGGCACCGAACCCCGAGAAGAGCACGAAGCCGACGGCGCCGATCCACGCGGCGTCCGTCAGGCCCGACGCCACCGGAGCGCCGAACAGCACGACGGGCAGGACGAAGAGCGGCAGCGCGAGCAGGCCGCCGATCCCGAGGAAGGAGAAGGCGGTCAGACCGCTGACCGACTCCGTCGGGTCCATCCCGGCGATGCCCAGCATCCGGAACTGCACCGCGGCCCCCGCCGCCGCGCCCCCCGGCACCACGAGTGAGATGGCGTTGCCCGACAGCTGGGCCGTGATCACCGAGAACCACGCCTTGGTGCGCAACGCGATCCGCTGGAGGGAGAAGGTGCAGGCGAAGTGGATCCCCTCGGCCAGGACCGCGGGGATGAACCAGAGGAAGTTGAGGGTGGCCAGCTTCGGCCACGAGTGGAACACCGCCAGGATGCTGGGAGCCACCAGATAGAGGACGATGCCGGTGAAGGCGATGGCGATGGAACGCTTGACGAGCGCCTTCCAGCGGATCGGCCGGTGCTGCTGTTCCTGGAACTGGCGCTCGAACGAGCGCGGGTTGGGATCCTCGGGCAGCCCGTGGACCGTCGTCACGTCGTCACCGTCCCCTCCACTCGCCACCTCGCCGGTACCGTGCCGATCTCCGGATCTTCAGCCTCCGGCCAGTCCGAGGACAGCCGCCATGACGATGTTGGCGCCACGTAGATCGCCCTGGAGCCCGCCCTCCATGCGGTTCATGGCGTAGCTGACCGTCAGGCCCGCATCCTGGTCCATCACGATGAGCGACCCGCCGTAGCCGCCCCAGAAGCAGGCGCGGGGGCCGATCGGCATCATGCCCGAACTCAGCCCGTAGCCCATGCCGAAGCGGTACTCGGCGCCGAGGATCAGGTCGGTGCCGTGGATCTGCTCGTCGAAGATGCGGTCACAGCCCTCGGCAGACAGCAGGCGCACCCCACGTGCCTCACCCCGGCCGGCGACGATCGACTGGATCTGGGCCACCGACCGGGCGTTGCCATGACCGTTGGCCGCCGGGATCTCGGCCCGTCGCCACCAGGCCTGGGCCGGGTAGCTGGCGTCGAGCAACGGATTGGTCATGGCCCGGATGACGAGCTCCGAGGGCTTCAGTTCCTCCAGGTCCATCGGCGGCGGCGGGATCACGACAGAAACGCGGTGATCCTCCGAGTCCGGCAGGCCGATGTGGAAGTCGGCGCCGAGTGGACCGGCAACCTCCGAGGCGAACCACGATCCGATGGTCGTGCCCGTGATGCGCCGCACCACCTCGCCGATCAGGTACCCCTGGGTGACGGCGTGGTACCCCGATGCCGTGCCCGGCTCCCACCATGGCTCCTGCCTGGCCAGCACCGACGTGCACTTCTCCCAGTCGGCCAGGTCCTCGGGCTCCATCGGCTCTGCCCATCCCGGCAGTCCGGCGGTATGGGCCATGAGGTGCCGCACCTCGACGTGCTCCTTTCCACCGGCCGCGAATTCGGGCCAGTAGCGGGCCACCGGGGCGTAGTAGTCGAGTTCGCCCCGGTCGGCGAGCATGAGGGTGCAGAGGAACGTCATCGTCTTGGTGGTCGACCAGACGTTGGTGATCGTGTCGCGATCCCAGGGGGCCGAGCCGGCCTCGTCCACCGTGCCGCCCCAGATGTCCACCACCGGGTCACCGTGCAGAAGGACGGCCACCGAGGCCCCCACGTCCGTTCCGGCGTCGAGGCTGTCCGACAGCGTCGTCGCCACCCCTTCGAACCTCGGGTCCCAGGTGCCCTGGATGTCAGCCATCGTCTCGTTCCTCCTCATCTGGTGCTGCGGACCCGATTGTTCCACGGGCGCACCGTCGGGTACCGCATCGACACGGCCCGGCGACCCGGACGACGGGGTCGGGGGTGCCGGGCAGGTTCGCCCCAGGCGAGCTCGTGTAAGCCGTACTGCGTACGAATTTGTACGCAGTACGGCTTGACGTCCCGACCCGCACCGGCGGACGCACCCATCCACCCGGCGTCCGGCGCTGCGCATGCGGCACCGTCCGGGACCGCTCCCCAGACCCGTTACCCTTGTACCCCGTGAGTGACGTGCCCGACACCCAGCTGACCCGAGACACCTACGAGCGCCTCCAGGCGGAGCTCGAGGACCTCACCACCCGTGGACGGGTGGAGATCGCCGCACTCATCGAGACGGCCCGTGCCCTCGGCGACCTCAAGGAGAACGGTGACTACCACGCCGCCAAGGACAGCCAGGGGAAGATGGAGTCCCGGATCCGTCTGCTCGAGCAGATGCTGAAGAACGCCACCATCGTGGATGGAGCCGCCCCATCGGACGGCACGGTGACGCACGGCTCCGTCGTGGGCCTCCGCTACGAGGGCGACGACGAGGACGACACCTCCGACTACTTCGTGGGGAGCATCGAGGAGCGTCAGGGAGGCCTCACCGTGGTCTCTCCCGGATCACCCCTGGGTCAGGCCCTGCTGGGTCACGCCGTGGGTGACACCGTCGAATACGCCGCACCCGGGGGGAGTCTCCGGGTCGAGATCGTGAAGATCGGAGCCTGACCCAGTGACCGAGCCCCGCACACTGTCCGAGAAGGTGTGGGACGGCCACGTCGTCCATGCCGGCGGCACCGAGGAGCCCGACCTGCTCTTCATCGACCTGCACCTGGTCCACGAGGTCACGTCGCCCCAGGCGTTCGACGGGCTCCGCATGGAGGGACGCGCCGTCCACCGGCCGGACCTCACCATCGCCACGGCCGACCACAACGTTCCGACCACGGACATCGACAAGCCGGTGGCTGATCCCGTTTCCGCCAAACAGCTCTCGGTCCTCAACGCCAACTGCGCCGAGTTCGGCATCACCTGCTACCCGATGGGCGACGCCAACCAGGGCATCGTGCACATCATCGGTCCCGAGCAGGGACTGACCCAGCCGGGCATGACGATCGTCTGTGGTGACAGCCACACCTCCACGCACGGTGCCTTCGGCGCGCTCGCCTTCGGGATCGGCACCAGCGAGGTCGAGCACGTCCTGGCCACGCAGACCCTGTCGCAGCGCCGGCCGGACACGATGTCCGTGACCGTCGATGGCGACCTGCCCGCCGGGGTGACGGCCAAGGACCTGGTCCTGGCCGTCATCGGCACGATCGGCACGGGCGGTGGCAGCGGCCACGTCATCGAGTACCGGGGCTCCGCGGTCACCGGCCTCTCGATGGAGGGCCGCATGACGGTCTGCAACATGTCGATCGAGGGTGGGGCCCGGGCCGGCATGATCGCGCCCGACGACACCACGTTCGCCTACCTCGAGGGTCGGGACCACGCCCCGAAGGGAGCGGCGTGGGAGCAGGCGCTCGACTACTGGCGCTCGCTTCCGACCCACGCCGACGCCACCTTCGCCAAGGAGGTCGCGCTGGATGCCGCCGACCTCGCCCCCTTCGTGACCTGGGGCACGAACCCGGCACAGGTGACCCGTCTCGACGGGACGGTGCCGCTGCCCGACGAGTTCGCCACCCCGGCCGAGCGGGAGGCGGCGGCCCGGGCGCTCGAGTACATGGGCCTGGACGGCGGCACACCGCTCCGCGAGGTTCCCGTCGACACCGTGTTCATCGGTTCGTGTACCAACGGCCGCATCGAGGACCTGCGTGCCGCCGCCGACGTGTTGCGGGGCAGGAAGGTCAAGCCCGGCATGCGCGCCCTCGTCGTTCCCGGATCCCACCGGGTGAAGGCGCAGGCCGAGTCAGAGGGCCTCCATCTCGTGTTCACCGGGGCCGGCTTCGACTGGAGGGAGCCGGGCTGCTCGATGTGCCTGGCCATGAACCCGGACAAGCTCCAGCCCGGCGAACGGGCCGCCTCGACATCCAACCGGAACTTCGAGGGCCGTCAGGGCCGCGGCGGTCGCACCCACCTGGTGTCTCCGGCGGTGGCCGCGGCTACCGCGGTGGCCGGGCGGTTCGCCTCGCCCGGGGAGCTCGACTGATGGAAGCCGTACAGATGATCAGCGGACGGGGTGTCCCCCTGGACCGCTCGGACGTGGACACCGACCAGATCATCCCGTCCGACTGGCTGAAGCGCGTGGAGCGCACCGGCTTCGGCGCCGGGCTCTTCAGCGAATGGCGGGACGACCGCGACTTCGTCCTCAACCGCGAGGAGTACGCGGGAGCGTCCATCCTCGTGGCCGGTCCGAACTTCGGCACCGGATCGTCCCGGGAGCACGCGGTGTGGGCACTCCAGGACTACGGGTTCGCGGCAGTGGTGTCGCCCGGGTTCGCCGACATCTTCCGCAACAACTGCACGAAGGCTGGTGTGGTGCCGGTGCAGGTCGACGCGGCTGTCGGTCGCGCCCTCCTCGACGCGCTCGAGGCGGACCCGTCGCTCGAGATCACGATCGACATCGACCGTGGGACGCTCGACGCGCCGGCGGCCGGTATCGAGACGACCTTCCCGATGGACGAGTTCACCCGGGCCCGTCTGCTGAACGGCTGGGACGACATCGGGTTGACCCTCCGGTACGAGGACGAGATCGAGTCCTTCGAGACCGCTCGTCCGGCCTGGCTGCCGACGACTCGCTGAGCCGCGCACTGCGGCGGCCCACGCCGCCCCGTCACATCGCCGCTGCCGCTGCGTGCGTCATGGGGCGCGCTGATCCGGCTCACCGGAATCGCGGGTCCCACGGGGGCGCAGCCCGAACTCGGCGCACACACTCCGTGGAACGGAGAGCCCGCCGGGTCCCCGGCGCCGACCACCACGAGGGGCAGGGGGGCAGCCAGCGTCGGGGAACCCGGAGGATGATGAGATACGGGTCACTCCCCTGCGCCCGCACCTTCGAACTGGTGTCGCCGCCGGCGACCTGATGTGTCAGGCGGAGTGTCATTCCGCCGTGGTTGATGACCATACACGAACCTGATTCGCCGCACATGGACGCTGCAAGGCCGCGGCGCAACCCCCATGGCCTCCTGTAATCCGGCCGTCAGGTTGCCCGTACAGACTCCGACCGTGACCCAGTGGACGCCACCTGCACACCGACGCGCCACCCCGCATGGGCCCGACGGCCTCCTCGCCGATGCCGCCCGGACGCCCCACGGCGGTCCCGAGGGGAACGCCCGGTTGACGGGAACGACCGCCGCAGTGCTCCTGGTACTCCTGGCCGCCGAGGGGTTCACCGTGCTCCGGGTCGGGGCACTGCTGACTCCGCACGTGGTCATCGGCATGGTCCTCGTCCCGTTCGTCGCCGTGAAGATCGGTTCGACCGGTTGGCGGATGGCCAAGTACTACCTGGGCGATCCCGCGTACCGTGCCCGAGGAGCACCGCCGATCGTGCTCCGACTGCTCGGGCCGCTGGTCGTCCTCCTGACCGCGCTCCTGTTCGCGTCGGGCATCGCGGTCCTCCTGGTACCCCACTCCCTGCGCCAGGAGACGATGTTCGTGCACAAGGCCAGCTTCGTCCTCTGGTTCGGCGCCATGGTGATCCACGTGGTCGGCCACGTGGTCGAGACGACCCGGCTTGCCCCCGCCGACCTCGTGGCGCGCACCCGCACCCAGGTGCGAGGGGCCGGCGCCCGCCTGTGGGTCCAGTCGGGCTGCCTGGTGGTCGGCGTCCTCCTGGCCGTCGTCATGGTGCCGACCATCGGACCGTGGTTGGCCAGCGGTGGGTGAGGCCCGTGCTGGGGCACACTTGAGTCGATGAGGGTGCTGGTGGCGGAGGACGATCCCGGGTTGCGCTCGGTTCTCGAGCGTGGGCTGCGCGAGCACGGCTACGTCGTCGACGCGGTCGAGGACGGCACCGTCGCCCTCTCCTACCTCCGGTCGTACGACTACGAGGTGGCGGTCCTCGACTGGCGCATGCCCGCGACGACCGGCATCGAGGTGGTCCGGGCCATGCGAGCTCGCGGGGACCGGACGCCCGTGCTGATGCTGACCGCCAGGGACGCCACCGACGACCGCGTCGAGGGACTCAACGGAGGCGCCGACGACTACCTGGTCAAGCCCTTCACCTTCGCCGAGCTCACGGCCCGGCTCTCCGCACTGCAGCGCCGGCCGCCGCTGGCGCTCGATCCCGTACTGGCCTGTGGCGACCTGATCTTCGACCCGACGACCCGGAACGCGTCAGGACCCGACGGCCCGCTCAGCCTGACCGCCACCGAGACGGCCCTGCTCGAGCTCCTCCTGCGTCGGGCACCGGCACCGGTCAACCGACGCACGATCGCCGTCCAGGTGTGGGACGACGAGGCCGACCCGGTCGGGTCGAACACCATCGACGTCCACATCGGTCGGCTCCGGGGCAAGCTGACCGGGACAGCTGCCAGGATCGAGACGGTCCGGGGCTTCGGCTACCGCATCGTCCCGACGTGAGGCGACCGGACGCCCGATGGGGCCGCGCCGCGCGGGTGGCACTGGCGGCCACAGCGGTCGTCGGCTTCGTCGCCCTGCTGTTGGTCCTGACGGTCAACGGCCTGATCGTCCGGCGTCTCAACTCGGACGTCGACAACCGACTGGCTGCGACCCTGACGAGCACCCTCACCACCGGATCGGCACCGGTCTCCTCAGGAGGTCAGAGCGGCGATCTTGACGACGTGCCCGACTTCGTCTGGCGGGTGGGCCCTACGGGGACCGTCACCGCACTGAGCATCACCGCGCCGGATCTGCCCGTTCGGGACTGGCACGCCGGCTCGATCACGCTCCCGTCCGGCGGGACCAACTTCCGCTTCGCCGCCGTCCCGTCGGCGGACGGCTGGCTGGTGGCGGGCGAGAGCGTGGCCCGGGTCAGCGACGCCCGGGGTGAGCTCCTGGTCGCCGAGGTGGTGCTCGGTGCGCTGCTCCTGCTCGTCACGTTCACGGGGTCGTTCATCGTGGGTCTGCGGGCGTCGGCGCCGATCGAACAGATCCGACGCCGGCAGGCTGAGTTCACTGCGGATGCCAGCCATGAGCTGAGGACACCCCTGAGCGTGATCGAAGCCGAAGTCGACCTGGCGCTCACCCGCCCGCGGGACGGCGACGGGTACCGTGACACCCTGGGTCGGATCGCATCGGAGAGCCACCGTCTCCGGGCGATCGTCGACGATCTCCTCTGGCTCGCACGGGCGGACGGGAATGCAGCCGACCGCGGTGCCATCGGCACGGTCGACGTGGCCGGCGTGGTCGCCTCGGCGGCCGACCGTTTCCGGGCGGTGGCGGACGCCGCGTCGATCACACTCGTCACCCGGGCCGGGCCGTCGGGGTCGGCCCGGGTCAGCGCCGACCAGGTGGGCATCGACCGCCTGGTCACCGTCCTCGTCGACAACGCCTGCAAGTACGCCGGCACGGGAGGCAGCGTCGAGGTCTGGACCGGCACGTCCGGCGGCAGGGTCACGCTGACGGTCGACGACTCGGGTCCGGGCATTCCGCTCGAGCACCGGGACCTCGTGTTCGACCGCTTCCACCGGGCCGAGCGGGGACCGGGCGGGACCGGTCTCGGGCTCGCCATCGCCGATGCCGTGGTCCACGCCTCGGACGGTGCCTGGTCGGTGTCGACGTCGCCGCTCGGAGGCGCCCGGTTCGAGGTGACGTGGCGACAGGCCGCGCCGGTGGCGGAAGCCGGCCCGGCGACGACCTGAGGCCACGCGGCCATCGGGCCCAGGTACGGATCGACAGCGGATTCTCACCTGATTCTTACCTTCGGTTCATCTGGGTGTCAGGTTGCTTCCTTAGCCTGCATCCATGGCCAGCACCGGGCACAGGAGTTCCACGAGTCGCCGTGATCCGACGGACGTGGCGCGACGCCAGCGTGACGTCGGCCTCGAGCGGGGTCGATCCATCACCAAGGGGATCGCCGCCGCGTCGGTGGTGGCCGTGGCGGCAACCGGCGTGTACCTGAGTCAGGCCCTGCCCGGTCACTCGGCATCGACCTCGACCGGTACGTCCGGCAACACCGGAGCGGTCACCCCCTCGTCTCCCTCCGCCGGCTCGTCGTCGGCAGGCTCGTCAGCGGATGCCGGGTCGGGGATCTCCGCGCCCGCGGCGGTGCCGGCTCCCGCCTACCAGCAGGCACCCGTCTCCAGCGGCGCGAGTTGAGCCCGGCGACGTCCGACCTCGACGACAGGGTCCGCCTGGCCGTCCACCGCTCAAGCCGTTGGTCCACACGGATCGAGCTGCTGGTGACGGATCCGACGGTCGTGGTCGCCGCGACGCGCATCCTCGACGAGGAGTTGGACCGGGTCGAGGACGCGGCCAGCCGATTCCGTGCCGACTCGGAGTTGAGTCGGATCCACCGCTCGGGCGGTGGTCGCCCCGTCGCCGTGTCGCGACGACTGGCCGAGCTCCTCGCCACCGCGCTCCGGGCCGCAGAGCTGACCGACGGCCTCGTCGATCCGACGGTGGGTGCCGCGCTGATCCGCCTGGGCTACGACCGCGACTTCGCCGCCGTGCCAGGCGCGGTCGACGGTCAGCTCCCGGAACCCACCCCCGTACCCGGATGGCGGTCCGTCGACCTCGATGCCGAGCGGGGCGACGTGACGATCCCCGAGGGCACAGTGCTCGACCTCGGGGCCACGGCCAAGGCCTGGGCTGCCGACCGCGTCGCCGACTCCATCGCGTCACGCCTCGGCTGCGGCGTGCTGGTCTCCCTCGGCGGTGATCTCGCCGTCCGGAGGGCACCGAGCGGGGGATTCGTCGTCGGCGTCGCCGACGTCTGCGGCGACCCCGATGCCCCCACGGCCGTGACCCTCACCACCGGTGGTCTCGCCTCGTCCGGAATCGGCAATCGCCACTGGTCGCTCGGCGGCACGCCCGTGCACCACGTGGTCGACCCCCGCACCGGCCTGCCGACCGACTCGTGCTGGCGGACCGTGACGGTCGCCGCGGGCACCTGCGTCGATGCCAACACGGCCTCGACGGCCTCGCTCGTGCTCGGCGAGAACGCTCCCGACTGGCTGGCCGATCGGTCACTCCCGGCCCGCCTCGTGCGGGTCGACGGCACGGTGGTGACGGTCTCCGGCTGGCCCGACGACACGTTCGCACCCGCCTCGGACGACCCGGGAGCCCTGCCATGCTGACGACCGCCGCGGTGGGCGGCAAGGCCTTCTGGTACCTGACCCGGGCCAGCGGTGTCGTGGCACTCGTCCTCCTGAGCGCCACGCTGGTACTCGGCGTCGTCGCCTCGGTCGGTTGGACGACCGAGCGCTGGCCCCGCTTCCTCTCCCAGGACGTCCACCGCAACGTCTCCCTCCTCGGGCTGGTCTTCGTGGGCGTCCACGTGGCCACCACCGTGCTCGACGGCTACGTGCCCATCGGCCTGGTCGACGTGTTCGTGCCCTTCATCTCGCCGTACCGCCCGATCTACGTCGGCCTCGGCGCCCTGGCGCTCGACCTGATGCTGGCCGTGCTGATCACGAGTGGCCTGCGCCATCGCATCGGCTACGGGTCGTGGCGGTTCGTCCACTGGCTCGCCTACCTCTGCTGGCCCATCGCACTCGTGCACGGACTCGGCACCGGATCCGACACCCAGCTCCCCGTCGTACTGTTCGTCGAAGTCGTCTGCACCGCGACCGTGCTCGGCGCCTTCGCCTGGCGGATGGTGACCGGTCGGTCGATCGACCCCGCCCGACGCGCCGCCGCGGCCTCGGTCGCCGTCGTGCTCGCCCTGGCCATCGCCGGGTTCGCCATGCTCGGACCGCTGCGGCCCGGGTGGTCCCACCGCTCAGGCACGTCATCCTCCCTCCTCGCCGAACTGGCCGCCAGGAACGGCTCGTCGGCGACCGGCACCACCTCCACCTCGTCCGGCTCGGTGCCATCGTCCACCTCCGGCAACGGCACCATCCCCTCGGTCCCCTTCACCAGTCAGGTGGCCGGCACCCAGACCCAGTCGGGGCCCGACGCCCAGGGCGACGTCCACATCACGCTGGCCATGCACCTGACGGACGCCGGCTCGACACCGCTGAGCGTGGTGCTCGTCGGTGCCCAAGCGGGTGGCGGCGTGTCGCTGTCCTCGGGAACCGTCACCTTCGGCGGCGACTCGGGGTCGGTCATCGGGCTGAACGGCGGCACGATCGTCGCCACCGTGGCAACCCCGTCGCCGGTCACCCTCACGATCCAGCTCCAGGTCGGCCAGCAGACCGGAGCGTTGTCCGGCACCGTCACGGGCGCCGCGGGGACGCACCGATGACGGCTCCCACCGGACCGGGACGGCTCCTCGACGGCATCAGGACGTCGGACGTGGTGCGCCTCGATGCCCATCTGGCGCGCTGGGGGGGGCTGCCCGACGTGCCGGCACGCGGTCTCCTCGAGGCCGTCGACCAGGCCGGGCTGCGCGGGCACGGCGGGGCCTGGTTTCCCGTCGGCGCCAAGTGGCGATCGGTGGCAGCCGGTCGGTCGCCGATCGTGGTGGCCAACGGAGCCGAAGGTGAGCCGGCGAGCGGGAAGGACCGACTCCTGCTCCACCACGCCCCTCACCTCGTCCTCGACGGCGCAGCCGTGGCGGCCAAGGCGGTCGGGTCGAAGCGGGTGATCGTCCACGTGTGCGATGACTCGGTTGCTGACGTGTCGGCGGCCCTGTCGGAACGCGAGCGCCGGGGTGTCGATCCGTGCAGCTTCGAGATCGTGGTCGCCCCCGACCGGTTCCTGTCCGGGCAGGAGTCGGCCGTGGTCAACACCGTCAACGGTCGCCACGTCGGGATCCCGTCGTTCGTCGGACTGCGACCGGTCAGGGAGCAGGGCATCGGCGGACGTCCCACCCTGGTCCAGAACGTCGAGTCGCTGGCGGACGTGGCCCTCATCGCCCGCTACGGCCCTGACTGGTTCCGCAGCGTCGGGACCCACGACTCACCCGGTACGGCACTGATCACGGTGACCGGGTTGTGGGAGACGTCGCGGATCGTCGAGGTGCCGCTCGGGACGACCCTCGGCAACGCCCTCGGGATCACCCCGGAGCGGGCCGCCGGGATCCAGGCGGTGCTGCTCGGTGGGTACGGGGGTGGGTGGCTCCCCACGGCGACGGCTCTCGCGCTCCCGTTCGAAGAAGAGGCTGCCCGTGCATCGGGCACGTCGATCGGTGCCGGCGTGGTCGTCCTGCTGCCCACCGGGGTCTGCCCGCTGGTGGAGGTCGCCCGGGTCGCCCGCTACATGGAAGGCGAGGGAGCGGGCCAGTGCGGACCGTGTGTCAACGGCCTGGATGTCCTGGCCAGCCAACTCGAGCTCCTGGCCGACCGACCGCAGTCGCTGCGCAGTGGGTTGTCCGCCTTCCCGACCCTGTGCGGCCTCGTCGAAGGACGGGGGGCGTGCCACCACCCTGACGGGGTCGCCCGGTTCGTCCGGTCCGCCCTCGGGGTGTTCGCCGACCATGCCGCGCTCCACCTGCAGCGGGGGCCGTGCCGGACGACCCGGCCCTTCCTTCCGGCGCCGGCCACCTCGGACGCCCTCCGATGAGGCGCAACCGCTACCGCCTGGTCGTCGACCCCGTCGCCTGCGACGGTGCCGGCGTGTGCGCCGAACTGCTGCCCGAGCTGATCTCCCTCGACCCGTGGGGCTTCCCCATCATCGTGCCCGGAGGGGTCCCACCCGCCCTCGTCGACATGGGCCGACGAGCGGTCGTCAGCTGCCCGCGCCTCGCGCTGCACCTCGTCCGCGTCGACGACTGAGCGGGTGACCGGTCGGGCGGGGCTTGCCGCCTACCCGTCCAGCAGCCCCCGGGAACGGGGGAAGGGGCCCGGCCGGAGCCGGACCCCTTCCCGTCAGCACCGGGTAGGTGCTGCGCACTACGTACTGCGAACTGCAGGTCAGCCGTTGGTGACGAGGCAGAATCCGCTACCGGCTGCATCGTTGGCGGCGTAACCGGCGTCGGTGATGACGGCCGGGTAGGTCACGGTACCCTGGGCGAAGGGAGTGCCCGACACGTCCAGCGGGAAGAAGCCGTTGGCCGTGATGGCCGACTCGATCTCGGTGCGGTAGTCGACACCCGTCTGCGGGTCGATGTCCGTGGCCGTCGAGGCCTTGCACAGGAAGCCGTCCTCACTCACGAAGTTGAGGGTGGCCTGGCTGGCCGGGACGGTGGCCGAGCTGTTGTTGTACAGGTTGTAGAGGCCGCGGGTCACCGGGAAGGTCACACCTGCGCCGCCACCCGTGCCCTGGACCGTCGCCTGGGTGGCACCGATGCCGTTGATCCCACCGAAGGTGGTCACGTCGGCGGTGGCGCCTGCGCACTCCGCGGAGTAGGCCGGAGCCTTGTACTTGATCTTCGTGGCACACGTCGTCGTGTACTTACCGAGCGACATGAAGTAGATGGCATCCTTCGCATCCGGCTGGGCGGCGATGGTGGCCATCTGGTTCTCGAAGAGGTTCTCGTGGGCGGTCACGATCGTGCCCGAGGCACCACCGTTGGCGACCCAACCCTGCTCACAGGCGGAGCAGGTGATACCCGCGGGAGCGGCACCCGTGTAGCCGAGCGCACCCGACCACGTCGTGTACGTGCCCGAACCGGTCTGGGCGTTGTAGACGTCGATCGGGCTCGAGGCCTTGGCACCGAGGCAGATCCAGTCCATGTTGTACGTGACGCCCTTGACGGAGCAGGTCAGCGTACCGAGCCAGATGGCGCTCAGGTTGGCCGGGGTGATGCTGGTGACCTTGGCCTGGTCGGTGCTGGTGGCGCCGACCTTGGAGAACGTCGTCCAGGAGACGCCGTCGGTGGCGTATTCGACGTCGTTGTCCGTCGGGTTGCCCTTGTGCGCCGAGGCACGCGAGTAGGCGACGGTGTAGCCGGTGGTCGTCGGGCTGTTGGCGCCGGCGTCCTCGAGCTGCGTGGCACCGTTGCCGGAGCCGACGGCGGGAGCCTGCACGGTGAAGTCGTCGTAGGGGTTCTCCGCGGACACGCTGAAGCCCTGCTCACCACCGGTGCCACCGGCCGCGAACGGCGTGGTCCCACAGTTGAGTGCGAGCGGCAACGAGGTGGAGGCGGTCAGGTCACAGCCGGGGGCGCCGTTGAACAGGTTGGACAGAGTGGTCATCGTGGCGTACGAGGTCTGCGACCCCGAGCCGACCAGGAGGGAGGCGTTGGGGGCTGCCCCAGCGGTCCCAGCGGTTGCCAGCGAGAGGCCGGCGAAGCCGACGGCTGCTGCGGCAACTGCCACGGCTCCCCGTCGACTGAACAGTGAACGGAACATGAAGTGTCTCCTCAATGTTGTGGATGGTTGTCGAGGATCCAGGAGACATGTTGCGGCGCCCCTCGGGAACCCTCACAGGGGACTGTAAGGAACCGAGGTAATCCGAAGGTCACGGCAAAGTGCGTCCTCGATGAACTCTTTGTGACAGTCATCGAAAGCGCGTGAACAGGTCCCGGACGATCGATCCGCCAGACCCGGCCGGTCACTGAGCCTGCACGCGATGAGCGGCACGATCCGGCCGTGCACCCGTCCCGGCCCACGACGACGGTCCCGATGTCGGACCGGCGTCCGCCGTCCCGGGCGACGACCGCAGCCGGGGCTCAGAAGGTGGCCGGCAGTGCCCGCGCCACGCTCTCGCACGCGAAGAGGCCGCACATGACGACCACAGGTGCCGCGAAGAGGTAGACGAGCCACGGGCGACGCAGGCGCCAGGCCAGGAACCCGGCTCCGACCAACACGATCAGCGTGAAGAAGGACCACATGGCGGCCAGACCGCCGGCCGACGGGTCGCCGCTGAGGCCGAGCTCATAGCTCGGCACCGCGACGGTGTCGTCGGGCACCTCGACGGCATGCCCGACCAGCTTGCCTTCCACGACCTCGCGGCCGCTGGTGATCAGGCTCGAGTTCGACGTCACCAACGTGATCCGGTCCTCGGTGGTGGGCAGCACGACGTCCTGGTGCCCGATGGGCACCTGCAGGACGTGGGTCACCGTGTACGTGAACCTGCCCGCCCCATCGACGACGTTGATCCTGGCGCCGGCGTGCAACGAGTCGATCGCCCCGAACGGGGCGCCGAAGGTCACCCTCCGGCCGGCGATGACCGAGTTCCCGACCGAGCCCGGCAGCGCCGACCCCGGCATCAGTCCGGGCCCGTTCATCAGGTCGGCGGCACTGGTGCCCTGGACCACGACCTGGTCGACACCGATCGCCGGGATCTGCAGCACCGCGACGGCGCTGCCCTCCGGTGGCAGGTGACCGTCGACCAGCTTGTACACGGTGAGTGGCTGGCCCTTGAGCGAACCGGCCAGACGCTGCTGGTCGCGTGACGCGGTGAGGGGCGTGAATGCGTAGAGGTACACGAGGAACAGGACCAGCAGGCCGGCCACACCGACCAGCGCGAACCCGGTCAGGCGCCGGTAGGGGATCGCCGGGATGGTGAAGGTGTGACCGCTGCGGGACTCGACGCGCTCCTCGGGCAGCCACGCCTGGTCGAACCCTCGGGACGGCACGGGTTCGCCGACGGTCGGGACCTCGGTTCCGCCCGGCGCCAGGGTGGCGACACCCGAGTCGGGGCGGCTCACGACGTGCCTCCCTCGGACTTGCGTCGTCTGGCCGCCGCACCGGGACCGAACAGGAGGAGGAGGCCGCCGACGAGGGAACCCAGCGCCAGGAGCACGATGGCGGGCAGCAGGTACCGGGTGGTCGCCGCGAGCGCAACCAGCAGGGATCCGGGAGGGATCGATGCCGGTGGTGAGGCCAAGGGACTCGATCCCGGGCCGCCGGAGCCGGCGGACCCGCTGTCCGGCGACGACGTCAGGGGGAGCGCGCTCGACGAGGTACCGGAGTAGCCCGAGTCTGTTCCGCTCGACGAGTAGTCCGATGTGCCGCCGCCCGAACCGTTGTCGGCACCCGTTCCGATCGTGGTCGTCGTGGAGCCGGGCGAGGTGGTGGTGGTGGTGGTCGGCGACGCCGGGGCGATCGACACGTCGGTGGCGATGTCGGCCAGCGCCGCCTGGTAGATGCTGTCGGGCAACGGCGCATAGCCGGCCGGCACGGCGCTGCTGTGCGAGTAGTCCACCAGATTGGTCAGGAGCGACTTGACCGCCGTGCCCTCGGCGTTCGAGAAGGTCGACGTCGGCACGATGGCGTAGGTGATGTTGGCCAACGGATAGGCCGCCGCGTTGGTGTCGCCGTAGTTGACCGCGAAGGTGCCGGCCGGGCAGCTCAGGTCCGCGGACGGGCACGCCGTGAAGTCCCCGGCCGCCGCTTCGAGGCTGCTGGTCGTCGGGGCGACGAACTTGCCGGCGGCGTTCTCGAGGGACGCGGTCGACAGTCCGAGGAACCGGGCCTCCGAGGTGTCCATGAGACCGAACGCGGCGCACGGGTTCTGCGGGCTCGACGGGTCGGGCAGCACCCCCCCGCCGTAGCACCAGGACCGCATGGCCTTCGCCTGGAGTTCCGGCGCCTGGTCGGAGCCGAAATTGGTGGCGGTGGCCGACAGCGCCGGCAGCGTCGAGTAGCCCTGGCACTGCGGGAAGATCCAGGTGGCCCCCGGGTACGGCGGCCAGATCGACGAGCCCAGCGGCACCGTGGTGAGTGTGGTCGAACCCACATTGGTGTCGGTGACCGTCACCGGGACCGGGTCGGCGTGGCCGTTCTCCGCCACCTGCACCTGGAACGGAGTGTTCGGGGCACTGCACAACCACTGCGTGGCCTGGTAGCTCGAGCCGCTGGCCACGTTGGAGTTGAACGACCCGAACGTCTGCGGCGCGTAGTCACCCGCAGGTACGGGGTTCAGGAGCGAGAACGCGTTGTAGCGCGTCTCGTAGGCCACCTGCTTGGCGCCGCCCTTGGTGGACGGGCAGCCGGTCAGGTCGGCACAGGTCACGGCCGGCTTGGCCCCGGCCAGGGCCGCCATCAGGTTGTCGGTCAGCAGGAACTTCGGTTTCGGTGGAGGCGAGGTGGTCCCGTCGGGCGACTGGTAGAGGGACGTCAGCAGTCCGGCCACCATGTTGGGTGTCAGGTCGTACTGGTTGATCGGGAAGTTCTGGCCCTCATTGGACTCGCCGGCCAGGAAGCTCTCGGTCGTGCCGCTCAGAGCGATCGGGACATACGCATACGACTTGCCGAGCAGCGCCGCCAGCTGTGAGGCATCGGACGCATTGTCGACGAAGGCGACCGTCGTTGTTCCGGCGGCAAAGTCCTTGACCACCGTGGCGTCGTCGTTGACGGTGTTGAGGGCGATCACGCCACCCTTGTTCGCACACGAGGCCTCGACCGCCGAGGGGATGAAGTGCTCGAGGCTGAAGGAGCTCTCCACCTGGAGCTGCGGATCGATGGATGGGCAGCCCGAGGATTGGGCGGCGAACGTGAGCGGGATGACCGCGGAGTTGGCGGCGGTCACGTCGGGACCGTTGCCGACGACGTTGCCCTGTCCGGTCTCGGCGGTGACGACCAGCTCGCAGGGGTTGGAGGCGTCGTCACAGTTGAAGCTCGGCTCGGTCCCTTGCTTGTTGGTGAGATCGTGTGCCGGGATGAGGCTGTTGCCCTCCCCCGCCGGGTCGTAGAAGACCGGATAGGACAGTGACGTGAGGTTCGCCGTCGACGGCTCGTTGGTGACGGGCACCGTGGTCGGCGTCAACGCCTGCGTCTCCCACACACCGTTCAGGCACGTCGGGTCGGTGGTCGAGCCTACCGCGGAGCAGAAGGCCACCCGGATGCTGCCGGTCGGGTCGAAGTTGGTGGCGGTCAGGTAGACGTACTGGCCGTCGGCGAGGTTCGTGTTCGGCTGGACGTCCACCGTCGGACAGTTGGTCGTCTGGCCGGCGGGGCACGGCAGGACGATCTGGCAGCCGCCGTTGCCGTCCGATGCACACGGTGTGGACGCTCCGGCGCTCGCCGAGCGCGACGAGGGTGAGGCCGTGGCCCCGATGATCGACACCGAAGCCACGCCGAGGAGTAGCGCGAGCCAGATGCGCAGGCTGCGGGGGCCCTGCTTGTTCGGTGACGGTGTGCGGTCGGACATCGTGTCCTCGGATCCCTTCAGGCCAGCGGTCGAGTCGTCGGTTGGGTCGGTAGGTCGGAGGGACACCGGCTCACGCCCCGGTCGGGGGATCGGGGGCGCCGGCCTGGCGTCGACGGCTGATGCGCATGGCGATCAGCGGTGGCAGCAGGATCAGGCCCAGCACCAGCAACGCCCAACCGGCATAGACCGCGAACCGGGGGTTCCCCACCGCGTCCGTCGCCGACACGAGGGCGTCGGCCCGTTCGAACTGGTTGGGGCCACCCACGCCGAGCTTCCGCACGATCTGACCGTTCACCAACGTGTACCCCTCCGCCGCCAGCTGAGGAGTCAGCCCGGCTGCGGCTTCCTGGGCAGCCAGTGAGCTGCTGCCGGAACCGCCGGACCTGCTCGAACCGGAGCCCGACTTCGTGCCCGACTTGGTGCCCGAGCCACCGGAGCCACCGGCGCCACCTGCTGCGGTGGTCGTCGGGCTGCCTCCGGTTCCGGCGCCACCGATGATCACGCCCACGACGGTCGGTGAGCCGGGCAACAGGGTTTCGCCGTCCACATACGGGTTCTTGCAGTCGGCGGCCGAGACCGGTGGTGGCTCCTGGCCCCCGTTCATCCGACCGATGGCGTAGAAGTCCTCCTGGACGAGGACGGGAGGAAGCGGCGAGTAGCCGAGCGACGCCATCTTCTCCTGGCCCGCGCAGGCCAGGAAGTCGACGAACTGACCGAGTGCCTGTCCCTTCTCCGGGGGGAACGGCGAGGTCGGCCCGGTCGGGTTCGATCCGGGCACGCCCGCGGGGTTGGCGGCGCAGGAGGAGTGCTGCGTTCCGGCCAGGGTGGGCGTGCACGGCGCCACGATGTAGCTGTAGGCCGACAGGGGATAGGCGTTCGGCTGGGTGTTCGAATACACGTTGGTGAGGTCCTGGGTGAGGTCCGGGTGGAGCAGGGCGTCCTCGAGGGCGGTGGCCACGTTCAACGAGGTGGGCTGTACGAAGGCACCGCTCTGGTTGGCGAGGTTGGCGACCGGCAGGTTGTGCTCCTTGGCGTAGGCGGTCTCCACGTAGGTGATGGAGCCGACGCTGGCCAGCGCCGACACGTAGTTGGCCGCATTGTCCGACCCGGACTGCCCCACCGGGTTGCCTGCGGCCCAGCCCGGGTACGTCGACGTACTGGGGTGGGCGCTGGACGCCGGCACGGGCCAGCTCGCCGACGGCTGGCCGGGGTTACCCGACTGGAAGGCGTTCTGGGCCGCGGTGAAGTCCCCACCGTCCTCGTGCAGGAGGTAGTCGCTGAGGAGGTAGTTCTCCCCCGAGGCATCGGTCCGGTAGACCGGGTGGATCGGCCCTCCGAGATCACCGGCGAGCTGCGGGTTGAGGGCGACGATGGCGGGCGAGTTCCAGTCGGTGATCTCACCGAGGAAGATCTCGTCGATCACGTGGGCGTTCAGATTGAGATTGGTGATCTGCTGGCCGTCCTTGCCCGGGAGGTTGTACATGAGGGCGAGTCCGCCGGCCACGTCGGGCAGGTACTGGTAGGGCTGCGACGGGTAGTAGGTCGACTGCTCGGCGCTGTAGGGGATGTCCGAGGCGGCGAAGTCGATCTGGTTCTGACCGAAGTTGTTGAGGCCGATGACCGACGACGACACCTGCCAGTTGATGTTGAGTCCGTAGAGGGTCGACGACTGGCCCACCCACTGCTGGATGGCCACGGACGCGAAGCTCGAACCGGTGGACTGCATCGAGGGGCTGGCGCCCGCGGGCACCACTCCCCAGAGCTGGACGGCCGCGACCAGGACCACGAAGGCCCCGACGACGGCGCCCGGTCGATGAGCGCGGCGCGCGCGGCGCCTAACCGAACTGGCCATTGACATAGTCGAACGTCCTCTGGTCGGTGGGCTCGCCGAAGATCATCCCGGTCCTGCCGGACTCGATGACGCGTCCGGGCTGGTTCTCCTCGGCGAGGAAGAACGCGCAGTAGTCGGACACGCGCTGGGCCTGTTGCATGTTGTGGGTCACGATGACGACCGTCACCTCGTCGGCGATCTCCTTGATCGTCTGTTCGATGCGGAGCGTCGACGTCGGATCGAGCGCCGAACACGGCTCGTCCATCAGGAGGACCCGGGGCTTGACCGCCAGCGAACGGGCGATGCACAGACGCTGCTGCTGGCCGCCGGACAGGGCACCGCCGAGCTCGCCGAGACGGTCCTTGACCTCGTTCCACAGTCCGCCCTTCGTGAGCGACTCCTCGATGAGGTCGTTCTTGTCGGGGGCGGAGATGCGGGAGAACCTGAGTCCCGCCAGCACGTTCTCGGCGATGGTCATCGCCGGGAACGGATTCGGCTTCTGGAAGACCATGCCGATGTGCCGGCGGGTCTCCATGGCGCGCTGGCCGGGGCCGTAGATGTCGATACCGTCGAGTTTGACGGAGCCCGCCAGCTGGGCACCGGGCACGACCTCGTGCATCCGGTTGAGGATGCGCAGGAAGGTGGACTTGCCGCAGCCGGACGGTCCGATGAGTGCGGTCACCTTGGACTTCTCCATCACGAGGTCCACGGACTCGAGCACCAGTCGGCCGCCGAACCACGCGCACACGCCGTCGGCGTCGATCTGTCCCGGCTCGCCCAGGACGTGTGTGCCGGCAAAGGCGGCCGGACGGTCCGGGTCGACCGGAGCCGAAGACGGGGGAAGGGTCGTCGTCATGTGTCGGTGGACTCCTCGATCGGTACGGGCACGAACATCCTCGCCATCAGGTCGTCCTCGACCGGCCGGCTGTCACCACGCCGCGTGCCGCCCTTGCGCCCACGGGGCCGGCTGAAGATCCGGGCCAGGACGAACAGGATCAACACGAGCGACATCAGGACGAACGCCGCCTGGAAGGCGAGTGCGATGAGCACCGGCTGCGCCTGGCGGACGTCCGACCAGATGACCAGTGGCAGCGCGCCCTGGTCGTGGCTGAAGGCGTTCCAGTTGATGACCTGCGACCCGAAGGCGGTAAAGAGGAGCGGTGCCGTCTCACCGACGATGCGGGCGACACCGAGCAGGACCGCGGTGACGACACCCGAGCGCGCCGTGGGCAGCACGACCGACCAGACCGTCCGCCACTCCGGTGCGCCGAGCGCCTGGGACGCCTCCCGCAGGCCACTCGGCACGACACGTAGCACCTCTTCGACCACGCGGGTGACCGAGGGCAGCAGGATCACCACCAGTGCCAACGATGCGGCAAAGCCGGAGTAGCTCAGCACGTGGGTGAGGATCAGCATCGAGTAGATGAAGATGCCGGCCACCACCGAGGGCGTGCCGCTCATGGCGGTCACGACGGTCCGCACGGTCCGTGAACCGAAGCCCTTCACCTCGTTGAGGTAGATGGCGGTGGCCACGGCGAAGGGGACGCCGATGGCCACGGCGATGAGCACCTGTTCGACGGTGCCGATGATGGCGTGGAGGATGCCCACCTGACGGAGTGCGTTCGGATCAGCCACCTGGAAGTTCTTCTGGTCCTTGGTGAACAGCGATCCCCAGTGGATGGACGGCAGCGCCTTGTACGCGACCCAGACCACGATGAACAGCACGAGACCGATGACGAGGAGCGCGGCACTGACCACGACCACACCCACCACCCGGTCCGTCGCCACCTGGCGCTCGATCACCTGGGCGGTGCCCAGCCAGGTGAGGGCGAGGAAGGTCAGGTACCAGGCCACGAGGAAACCGAGGCCACCCGACAGGGACGTCAGCTGGTAGAAGACGATCCAGACCAGGCACAGCGCTGAGACGGCGGATGCCACCAGGAGGAAGACGTCCTCGGCGCCGAAGGAGCTCGGGCGGATGGGCGAGGGCAGACGACGTGGGCGGGGCGGGGTCGGCGGCTCGTCGGAGCCGGGACCGGAGCCGGAGCCGCCGGCGGGGCCTCGCTCCGTGTCGGGGGGCCTTGTCGAGGACGGCGTCTGGGTGGAGGCCGAGGTCGTCGTGACGAGGACCCCCTGGGGCGCGGTCTGGGTCGTCACAGGTCGATCCCCGCGCCGCTCCGGGACCGGTTCACGATGGCCGACGCCGCCAGGTTGATGATCAACGTGAGGATGAAGAGCACGAACCCGCACAGGAGCAGGTCGTGCAGACCGAGCTGGCCGCCGGAGCCGAAGTTGGTGGCGATCAGCTGCGAGATCGTCGAACCACCGTGCTGGAGGATCTCCGTGGTCACCTTGTAGGAGCCACCGAGGATGATCGACACCGCGATGGTCTCCTCGAGGGCCCGGCCCAGACCCAGCATGACGGCGCCGATCATGCCGCCGCGGGCGAACGGCATGACGACGGTGCGGATCATCTGCCAGCGGCTGGCGCCGAGGGCCAACGCGGCCTCCCGTTCGCCTGCCGGGGCGAGGGAGAACACCTCACGGCAGATCGAGGCGACGATCGGGACGATCATGATGCCGACGACCAGTCCGGCGATGAAGATCGACGCGTTGAGCGGCGGGCTCGACACCTTGAAGAACGGGATGAACGAGGCGTGACGCGAGAGCCACGTGCTGAATCCGACGACGTTCGGCTGGAGCTCGAAGAACGCCCAGAGGCCGAAGATGATCGACGGGATGGCGGCGGCCAGGTCGATCATGGCGATGAGCGACGATCGGGTCTTGAGCGGCGCGTACTCGCTCAGGAACAGTGCGGTGCAGATCGCGACGGGGGCGCCGACAAGCATGGCCACGAAGGCGACCTCGACCGTGCCGGTCAGCGATGCCAGGACGCCGAACCCGGAGCTCGAACCCGGGGTGACGGGCCCGGAGTGGGTGAAGAAGCCCCAGCCGGCCGTCTTGAACGCCGGCCAGCCGTACCAGGCCAGGAACGAGCCGATGGCGACGAGGAGGACGAACACACCGGCCCCGGAGACCTGGACGCCGCCCCGGAAGATCCGGTCGGGTGTCGAGTAGTCCCGGGTGACGACGATGGGGGTGGGCGTGACGTGCTGCGGCTCGGCCCGGGGCGTGTCGAGATCGATGGCCATCTTCTGGGTGTCCTCAGCCCTTTCGGCGGTCGGTCGCGTCTGTCGTGCGTGGCCTCTGGCGGGCCTTCCGCGCCCTGTCGCAGGCGCCTGCCGGCAACCTACCGAGCCAAGGTGAACGCCAGGCAAACGTTCCGCGATGCCCGGGTGATCGTTCGGTGATGATCCCGTGGCTGTTCGCGACGGGGCCCGGTCACGCCCCGCCAGCGGTCAGATCCCGTACCCCACGAACTCGCCCCGGGCCGGGGAGAAGGGCACCTGCGGGTCCTTCCATGCGAAGTGACCGGACGGGCTCACCACCACCGGGAGCGATGACGCGTGTCCGGTCGAGGTGTAGTCCTGGGAGCCGAGCAGTGTGGAGATCTGCTGCTCGATGCCGCTGAAGACGGTGGGATCGGCCTGCTTGATCTGGCTCACGTCGACCCAGTACGGACTGGCACCGCCGCACGCCAGGAACGAGACGAGCCAGTGGTGGCCGGACGACGTCGTCCAGAGGACCGGGTCGAAGAGCAGGATCGAGCGAGCGGTGGGGATTGTCCCGATCACCCCGGACGACGTGTCGGGCCCCGCGTAGAGGTCGGTGCCGCTCGGGAGCTGGAATCCGTAGACCAGACCCGTCCCGCCGTGGTCCTTGATGTGCTGGAGGGCGGACTGGGCGGACGGGTCAGGAGTGAAGGCCGGAAACGGTGGCTGGATGCCCTGTGGCTCGCCGGTCGGGACCTTGTCGTCGGGAGCGTACGAACAGTCCTGCACCGTCTCCACCGGAGGCTTGACGATGGCGTCGGTGGTCGCCGACGTGGAGGTCGGGCTCGACGAGGAGGCCCCGCAGGCACTCAGGACGAGGCCGAGGCCGAGCACGATCGACACGGCGATCCTGCGGCCGGTCCGGGACCGGGAGCGTCCGATGGCGGGTTCGGTTCGGGTGGGTGTCATGTGTCCAGTTCTACGGAGAGGTGAGCTGAGCACGGCTGGCGGCGTCGTTACGCCCCACCCGGCCCCCGGCCCTCCGGTCGGGTGTCGTCCGTGGCCCACGCAGAGTTCCGGACGGCCAAGTAGTCGCACACGGGCCAGCTGCTGTCAACGCGAAACCGGGGCACTCGGCGGTGCGTAGGAAATGATCACCGTCCGGTAACCGTCCGGTCAGGCCACGTTCACCTCGTCGGCACCCGGCGGCGATCTGCGTCGGGAAGACGGTCTGCCGGCGGCCGGACCCGGGAACCACCACCGGTCAGGGATCCGACGCCGGTCGACGGACCTACAGTGACGGGATGCTGTCAACCTCGCGCCGCATCCGCCGTGGACTGATCCTGGCTCTACTCCTGACTGTGGCCGCCGCGGTGGTGTCCCGCCTGCGGGCACCGGTCGGCGGGCACGCCGAGGTCGTGCCGTCCATCGGCGGCGACACCTGGCCCCCGGTGCCGGTCAAGGACGTCGGACCCTCCTGAGTCGGAGGACCGGGACCACCGGGAGACGACGTCACCCGCCAGGGCGCTCCCAGACGGTCGCACCCGTGCACGTGGCGACCTGGACCGAGTACCACTCGTAGAACTCGTCCCGTCCCTGCACCTGCGCCTCACGGTGCGAGTGATCGTCGCGCCAGGCTGCCTGCGCCTCCGGGGTCGCGAAGGTGACGATCGACACCCGATCCCCGTGGTCGCCCGTGAACGTGGCGAAGTCGACGAACCCCGGCACGTCCCGGGCCGACGCGAGCATGGCCGCCGCCGTGCGCGCGTAGGCCTCATCGGAACCGGCCCGACGTCGGGACCGGAACACCGTCACCACCTGGCCGCCGGAGAACCCCGGCACGGGCCCGACGTCCACGGTGCTCCGGTCAGGTCCGGACGGTGTGGACGTCGCTGATGCCCACCGAGTCCCGCAGCCGTGCCAGCGCCTCGTCGGGGATCTCCCCCGAGGTCGACAGCACCATCAGCGCCGTGTGTCCGGTGGCCGACGGGCCCACGGCCATCGAGGAGATCGACACCTCGGCATCGCCGAGGATGGTCCCGACCACGCCGATCATGCCCGGGCTGTCGTCGTTGCGCACGACCACCATGTGGGGTGCCGGCGGGACCTCGACCGTGTGGTCGTCCAGCATCACGAGGCGCGGCTCGGACCGCGGACCGGCGAGGGTTCCAGCCACGGAGTGGCCGCCGCCCCGGAGGGTGATGAGGTTCACGAAGTCGTGGGCCGTGACCGTCGACGTCTCCCGGACCTCGAGGCCGCGCTCGGCGGCCAGCTGCGGCGCATTCACGTAGGACACCGGCTCGGCCGTCCCCTCGGCGAAGAGTCCCTTCAGCACCGACAGGGTCAGGATGCCGGTCCCGGAGCCGGCCAGGCCGCCCTGGTACTCGATCTCCAGCGTGTCGGGCAGGCCGCCCTCGAGGCCGGCGAGAATGCGACCGAGCTGCTCGGCGAGCCCCATGAAGGGCCGGACCGTCTCGGACACGTCGGTGGCGTTCACGTTCACCGCGAACGGCACGAAGTCACCGGCCAGCGCCAGGATCACCTGCTCGGCGATGGTGACGCCGGCCTTGTCCTGGGCCTCCACGGTCGACGCACCCAGGTGGGGGGCGACCACCACGGATGACAGTTCGAAGAGCGGCGACTCGGTGGTGGGCTCCTTGGCGAAGACGTCCAGGCCGGCACCCTGCACCTGCCCGGCCCGGATGGCCTGGGCGAGCGCCTCCTCGTCGACGATGCCGCCGCGGGCCGTATTGATGATGCGCAGGCCGGGCTTGGACTTCGCCAGCATGTCCGCGCCGATGAGGCCCAGGGTCTCCTTGTTCTTCGGCAGGTGGACGGTCACGAAGTCCGACTCCCCCATCAGCTGCTCGAGGCTCATCAGCTCGACGCCCATGTGCTTGGCCCGGTCGGCCGACACGAACGGGTCGTAGGCCACGAGCCGCATGCCGAAGGCGAGCGCCCGCTGGGCCACGAGGGCGCCGACCCGACCGAGCCCGACGATGCCGAGCGTCTTGCCGTGGAGCTCCACGCCCTCCCACTTCGACCGCTCCCACTTGCCGGCCACCAGTGCGGCGTGGGCCTGGGGGATGTTGCGGGCCTGGGCCAGGAGCAGTGCCATGGCCTGCTCGGCGGCCGACAGGATGTTGGACTGCGGTGCGTTGACCACCATCACGCCGCGCTCGGTGGCGGCGGCCACATCGACGTTGTCGAGGCCGATTCCGGCGCGGCCCACGACGACGAGGTCGGTGCCCGCGGTCAGTACCTCGGCGGTCACGTTGGTCGCCGACCGGATGACCAGGGCGTTGGCACCCACGATGGCGTCGACCAGCTGCTCGGGAGTCAGATCAAGCTGGACGTCGACGTCGTGGCCGGCCTCGGCCATGAGGTCCAGACCCGGCTGGGCCAGCTTTTCGGTGACGAGGACCCTACCCATGGTGTTCCTTTCGGTTGGCGGTCGCCTGGCGACCGCGGTGCTTGGAGCGAGTGTGTGGCACGACGGACGCGCCGGGAGCCGGGAGGGCCGCCCCGGCACCGGTGCTGGTTCCCTACAGCATGACCGTCCGGGCACCCGGTCGGCCAACCGGCAGGTCGTCGGCGTGCCCGGGGTCGGTCAGCCCCCGCCGAACAGCCCGGCCAGGCGGGTGACGCCCTCCACCAGGTCGTCGTCGCCCAGGGCGTAGGACATGCGGAAGTACCCGGGTGTGCCGAACGCCTCGCCGGGCACGACGGCCACCTTCGCCACCTCGATGGCCAGCTCGGCCAGCTCCGCGGACGAAGAGCTGGTGCGCCCGGCCAGCTCGCGCCCGTAGAGGCCGGACACCGACGGGTAGGCGTAGAACGCCCCTTCGGGCAGGAGGCACTCGACCCCGTCGATCTCGTTGAGCATCCGGACCATGGTGCGGCGTCGGCGGTCGAAGGCCTCCCGCATCATGGCCACCGCGGTGAGGTCGCCCGACACGGCGGCGAGGGCGGCCTGCTGGGACACGTTGGCCACGTTCGACGTCTCATGGGACTGCAGGTTGGTGGCCGCGGCGATGACGTCGGCGGGACCCAGCATCCAACCCACCCGCCAGCCGGTCATGGCGTACGTCTTCGCCACACCGTTCACCACGATGCAGCGCTCGGCCAGTTCGGGCACGACCACCGGCATCGAGTGGTGCTCGACGCCGTCGTAGACCAGGTGCTCGTAGATCTCATCGGTGACGACCCAGATGCCGTGGTCCGCGGCCCACCGACCGATGGCCTCGATCTCCTCCCGGGGGTACACCGCGCCGGTCGGGTTGGAGGGTGACACGAAGAGCAGGACCTTGGTGGCAGGCGTCCGGGCGGCCTCGAGCTGGTCGACCGTCACCCGGAAGCCACTGGACGCGCCGGTCTGGACCACCACGGGCACACCGCCGGCCAGGGCGATGACCTCGGGGTACGTGGTCCAGTACGGGGCGGGTACCAGGACCTCGTCGCCCGGGTCGCAGAGGGCGGCGAACGAGTTGGCCACGGCCTGCTTGCCACCGTTGGTGATGAGGACCTGCGCGGGCGCCACCTCCAGACCGGAGTCACGCAGCGTCTTGGCGGCCACGGCCTCGCGCAGCTCGGGTAGTCCGGCCGTCGGGGTGTAGCGATGGTTCTTCGGTTCGCGGCAGGCCAGCTCGGCGGCGGCCACGATCGCGGCCGGGGTCGGGAAGTCCGGTTCACCGGCGCCGAAGCCGATCACGTTCTCCCCCTGCGCCTTCAGGGCCTTGGCCTTGGCGTCCACCGCCAGCGTCGCCGACGGCGACACGGCGGCGATCCGGGCCGAGATGCGGTTGCCGGTGACCCCTGCGCCACGCGGCGCGTCGGAGCCGGTTTCAGTCTGCTGGGCCATGAGTGCCATGATTCCATACGTGACCGACTCCCCTGACATCCGCATCCCCACCTCCCTCCTGCCCGCTGACGGGCGGTTCGGGGCCGGTCCCTCGAAGGTCCGTCCGGAGGCCGTGGCGGCCCTGGCCGCCGCCTCGGGCACGTATCTCGGGACCAGTCACCGCCAGAAGACCGTCAAGAACGTGGTCGGGAGCCTGCGAGCGGGGCTGGCCTCGCTCTTCTCCCTCCCGGAGGGCTACGAGGTCGTCCTCGGCAACGGGGGGACGACCTGCTTCTGGGATGCCGCCACCTTCGGCCTGATCGAGACCCGGAGCCAGCACCTGACCTTCGGCGAGTTCTCCTCGAAGTTCGCCACGGCGGCCACCGCCGCACCCCACCTGGAGGATCCCGAGGTCATCACCTCCGAGGTCGGCACCCACCCCGTGCCGGTGGCCCGCGACGGCATCGACCTGTACGCACTCACCCACAACGAGACCTCGACGGGCGTCATGATGCCCATTCTCCGGCCCGAGGGAGCGCCACTCCCGGCTGACGGTGGTGGACTCGTCGCCGTGGACGCCACCTCGGGCGCCGGAGGCCTGCGGGTCGACCCGACCGAGTTCGACGCGTACTACTTCGCGCCGCAGAAGTGCTTCGGTTCCGACGGCGGCCTCTGGGTCGCCCTCCTCTCCCCCGCCGCCATCGAGCGGATCGGTGCCATCGCCGCCACCGGGCGGTGGGTGCCGGCGTCCATGGACCTCACCATCGCCCTCGACAACTCGCGCCTCGACCAGACCTACAACACCCCGGCGCTGGCGACACTGTTCCTCTTCGACGACCAGGTGCGCTGGTTCAACGACCACGGGGGCTTGGAGTTCTCGACCGGTCGCAGCGACCGCTCGGCAGAAATCCTCTACACGTGGGCGGACAACTCCGAATTCGCCACCCCCTTCGTGTCGCGCGAGCAGGACCGCAGTCACGTCATCGGGACCATCGATCTCGACGACTCGATCGACGCCGCCCAGGTGGCCAAGATCCTGCGGGCCAACGGGATCGTCGACACCGAGCCCTACCGAAAGCTCGGTCGGAACCAGCTCCGGATCGCCATGTTCCCGGCCATCGACCCCGAGGACATCGCCGCGCTGTGCGGGTGCATCACCCATGTGGTCGGTGCACTCGCTCAGTAACCCCCGCGGAAAGGCCCCTCCGGCACACGTGTAGGGTCGCGCCGTGCCCACGACGAACCGTCTGAGCCGACCGGCCGCGCTCCTCCTCGGAGCCCTGGTCCTCCCCGTGACCGTGGCGGCCTGCTCCAGCTCGTCGTCGGGCAGCTCCCCGACGACGACCCCGCTGGCGGGACATCAGGGGACCAGCTCGGTCTGCACGTTGGTCACCCCGGCCCAGATCCAGTCGGCGCTCGGTCTGGCCGTCGAGATCCCGACCGTGCGCAACAGCACGGCGGCGACGCTCTGCACCTTCCAACCCACCGACAGATCGGCACCGCTCGACACCGTGCTCATCGGCTTCCGGGGCAGCGTCACGCCGACGGTCGCCGCAGCGGAGCAGCAGACACTCGCCAAGCTCCACGAATCCGTCACCGACGTGTCGGGCGCCGGCGTCCAGGCCTACTACTACTCGGTGCACTCGGGAGTCCACACCATCACCACCCTGGTGTCCCTGGTCGGTGAGACCCAGGTCACGGTGACCTCGCCTGCCTCCGTCGCCCAGGCCGAGGCCCTGTCGACGCAGATCTTCAACTCGTTCGCAGCGGCGGCCACGTCGACGACCACGACGCCGGGGGCCACGTCGACCACGACGGCCGCCGGCTGACCGTCCCGCCACGCGACACTCCCCGTGGCCGGGGCCACGGGGAGTCGTCAGCTGCGCTACCGCCGATCGGCGGTCGGAGCGGGCTCAACCGCCGGAGATGTCCTGCACCTTCTGCTTGCCGGCGGTGACGAAC
>Ga0302267_10000534_pt1 | contig 51649 bp, 39 predicted proteins | sample III_Bog_E1_3_FD_194555 | JGI IMG/M metagenome (GOLD analysis project Ga0302267, IMG submission 194555) | Peat permafrost microbial communities from Stordalen Mire near Abisko, Sweden - III_Bog_E1_3 | ecosystem: Environmental > Terrestrial > Soil > Wetlands > Peat | place: Sweden: Abisko...
CGCGTGAACTCGCGCGCGGCTTCGAACAACTCCTGATGCCGGAGCGCGTTGATGCAATCATCAAACGCCCCGACCCCCGGCAGCACCAACCCGCGTGCATCCCCGATTTCCGAGGGGTGCCGGACCAGTCGAACCGTCGCGCCAACCTTGAGCAGCGCCTTGTGGACGCTGCGCAAATTGCCGGAACCGTAATCAAGCAGTGCAATCATCACGGATATTTTAAGCGGGAATCCCCCCGGAAGAAACCCCTAATTGCGCAGGCATGTGGGGGGTTGCCCCAATCCTTGGCCGGAACCCTGCGGTTGAAAAGAGCTTAACCGCGATGGAGCAGATGAGGTGAAACGGCAAAACCCGAAATACCGAGTCCCGGACGGGCACTCGGTCAGGTCTGGACTGGATCAACGTTTCCTCCCAGTTTTTATCTGCGTTCATCTGCGTGCATCTGCGGTTGAAATACATCATTCTGGCTTGGCAAGGGGTGGGGCGCCACAAACCACATTTGCGTGGGTTCCCGCTGGAAAAGCTTCATTCGCGTCGGATTTTCCAACGGTTGGAAATGACCTGAATTCCGGCGCGCCCTGAAAATACCCTTGTTTCTCAGGGGTTGGGCGGCTTTTTTATAAAATCCGGGCCGTTGGCACCCTAATTGCCTCAGCCCCATCGTCGGTGGGCGATGTTAAGCCCCCGGCATGATACGATAATAACCGAAAACGACACCATCCAAGCGCAACCATGAACCCTGCAAAAAGCAGCTCCGCAACCGAAATCCGGCTGTCTGAAATCGGCCGCATCCATTCCCCCTTCAAGCAGGCCGCCGGCACGCCCATCCAGCCCTGCCGGGCGGCCGGCGCGCCGGGCTATGTGCGCTTGCGCCCGGAATTTCTGGCCGGCCTCGACGGCCTCGCCGGCTTCGACCGCATCTGGCTGATTTATTGGTTTCACCGCGCCTCGGCGGCTAAAATGAGCGTCGTGCCCTACCGTGATACGGTGGCGCACGGACTGTTCGCCACCCGGGCGCCGGCCCGGCCCAACCCCCTGGGCCTGTCCTGCGTGCGCCTGCTGAACCTCGAGGGCCACATCCTGCGGCTCTCAGATGTGGACATCCTGGATGACACACCGCTGCTCGACATCAAGCCCTATGTGCCCCAATACGACAATTACCCCGTCCAACGCTGCGGCTGGCTGGACACGACCCCGGACCCGGGGGTGGTCGCCGATGACCGCTTTGAACGCAGAGACCTCCCCGAGCCCGCCTGACTTTTTTTCAAATAAACCAACTCCCTCGAACGGGCCACCACTGCAACCGTCGAAAGCACCCGAGGCGGCCGAACCGTTCCCCTTCTCCCCGGCTTGTCGCGCCGTCTTGTCCGCCATGGCTTCAGCGACGGCGGAAGCGCCAGCGAAGGCGGAGGAGAAGGCCGGGATGAGGGCGGACTTGTCGCGCCGTAGCGGAGCGAAGGCGGACGTATCCACTTCCCGCAGGGACTGAATCGACCAACGCCCCAATCGCAGACCACCTTCTGTTCCGCCGCCTGATGCACCAGCCGCAACTCGTCCTCATAATTCGTCAGCAGCACCCCAAGGCGGTCGGGCACCCGCCAGCCATTCCACTGATTCGTCACCAAATAGTCATGGTCCGCCGCGTTCAATTCGGGTTTCAGCAGAAAGGCCTGATAATACAACAGCGCCGGATTAATGTCCGGACGGAACGTCTCACCCTTGGCCCATGGAGCCAGCAGGACCGGCAACAGCAGCCACCAACCAATGGCAGGGATCCGTTTCATAAGTTTGCTTCGTTCATGTCTGCGTTTCTGTTCATTAATAACGAGCCGAAGTCGGAAAGTTCATTAATTCGACAAAAAACTTCTTGCCTAAATCCCATCCCCGCGCTACCAGATTCCTAGGACTAGTAATAATCACAATGAAACTACATAATACCGCATTCCTGAGCGCCGGCCTCCTCCCGCTGTTGGCCGGCTGCGTGACCACCCCCCTGGCCCTCGCCCCGGTCGGCCCCCAAACCACCCGCCCCGCCGCCCCGGTGTCCCCGGGGGAATTGCAGGTCTTCTCGGCCACCGTGAAATCCATCCCCACCGCCAGCGACGACTTGACTTGCTTTGACCTGCACACGGGCTATGCCATCCATGACGCCGCCGGCCAAACCCTGACGTTTGTGCCCAATCATGACGGCAACCTCGATGAGTGGCCCGACCAAGTGCCCCTGCCCGCCGGCCATTACACCGTGCTGGCCCAATCCGCCCGCTTCGGCCTGGTATCCGTGCCGGTGGCCATTCAAGCCGGGGCCACCACCATCGTCCGCCTCGAATAATTCCGCAGTCCCCGCCTTGGTTCAGGCCGCTGTCCGCTTTGGCTTTCCATAAATTCCCCCCATGCGCTTCACGGGCGCGCCCTTCCCCGGATGCCCCCCGGAAAACCAACCAATTCCCGCCGCCGGTTTTTGCCCAAACTTTTTTAATTTCAAAAAAGACTTGCCAACCCCGTAGGGAGCGAAGATAATCGCGCCCAATGGCTCAGCGGGTATTGGGTGGGCGGGAAATGTCAATTTAATTATCATTTGGCTTTGCCAGCCCGGTGCAACCCGGCGTTGTTGGCGGATTTTTTGTACCGCAGACTTCCAAGTCTGCTGTCTCGCAGGTTTCCAAGCCTGCAGACCGTCCGTCAAGTTGGTGCGTCCGCTGGCCTTACCAACAACTTCGGGATGCACGATTGCCAGCCGCGCCGTGGGCCATTGAAGGTCAAACGCAAAGAGGGTATGAGCAGCCGATTGGATTTGATCCAAAATTGGGAAATTCGGTCAGCGGAAGCTGGCTTCCGGGTGGACCGTCTGGCCGACCACTGTGGCGTGACCGAACGGCAACTGCGGCGTTACATTTATCTTAAATTCGGGTGTTCGCCGCAAGTCTGGATCAGTCGAATCCGTTTGGAGAAGGCGCTGGCACTCATTCGGGAAGGCAAGCTGATCAAAGAGGCGGCGGTGGATGTCCGTTTCGGCCATCAGGGGAGTCTCTCCCGGGAATTCAAAAGAAAATACCATCGCAGCCCGAGCGCGTTTCGTATAAATGGGGCGGCGTGAATGTCCGATTTTGCTCACAAATGTCCGATTTTGCAGTATCAATCCATTTGAACCCATCATTAGAATATGAGAATCTACTTTCGTTGATTCCGAGTTATGATTCAACGCCGCTTCGCGGCGCGGGCGAAGTTCTTTGAGTTGTCGCTTGAGAATGGGAAGGAAATGCTTTCCAGCATAAACCGGCGTTCGTGGCAAAGTCATTACCAATGATGAACCGGCGCTTGGATGCACAAACCATGCTTCGAGAAAAATATGATTAAAAAGGAAACTATCAAACTAACGCGGGAGACCGCCCAGGGCTTGGCCAAGAAACTTAAGGAGATTGACCCCCATCTGCTCATCGTCATCGCTGCGGGCAATCCCGCCTTGGTCAAAAACCTGCCCGTCGCCCCGGTTGAACCGCTATCCTTGGCAATTTTAAAATTACCCTCGGACTCTTGGGAGCAGCAGTCCTGGCACGACGTTTGGAAGGATAGCAGCGGCTGGACGGACGTGTGGGGCCAATCTCCCGGTGACGTCGGTATTCTGGTCGCCGCACCCGAGCAAGTCTGACAGCGGACGCCGATGCAAACCAGCCCGCCTGCGGTGCGCCCCCGGCTGGTGATCCTCCAGCCCACCGCCCTCTGTAACTTGAACTGTGGTTACTGTTATCTTCCTGACCGCCGTGACCGCAGTCTCATGCCGGACGTGATCTTGGAAAAGACCGCGTCTTTCGTGTTCGCGTGCGATCTTCATCCGGAAATTGAGTTTCTCTGGCATGCCGGCGAGCCTCTGGCGGCGGGGCTTTCATTCTATCGGCGCGCCTTTTCGCTGCTGGCGGAACGTGCCCCCAAAGGACTCCGCATCCGCCACACCATCCAGACGAATGGGACACTGTTGAATCCCAAGTGGTGTGAACTGTTCCGGGAGTATCAGGTGGACATCGGACTTAGCGTTGATGGCCCGGCCGAAATCCACGACCGGGTGCGCGTGACCTGGGCGGGGGCGGGAACCCACGCCAAAGTCATGGCCGGCTATCGTCTGATTCGCCACTCCGGGATGCGGGCGGGCGCAATCTGTGTTCTGACCCGTGAATCGCTCCAGTGTCCGGATCAGATCTATGATTTTTTTAAAGACGCGGGATTTGCTTCGGTGGCGTTCAACGTGGAGGAGTCCGAGGGGGTGCATGTGCGCTCCGGATTGCAGGACGTGGGCGCCGGGGAAATCCGTCAGTTGTATGCGGCGTTCATGCACCGGATCTGGCAACGCTGGCGGGCGGACGAATCGCCGCTGATTATTCGCGAATTCAAGGAAATGTTGGGCTGCCTGGCCGTTTACAATCAGGACAAAAACTTCGTGCGAAATCCTCCCGAGGTGGCCCCCTTTAACATCCTCACCATCCGCCGCGACGGCGGAGTCAGCACCTTTTCACCCGAGTTGGCCTCCACCCCGAACCGCCAGTATGGCAATTTCATCCTGGGCAATGTGCTCACCGATACGCCCGCCCAGGTGGCCGGCGGCGAACCCTTCGCCCGGCTTCACCGGGATGTTGCCGCCGGGCAGGCCCGCTGCCGCGAGCGTTGCGCGTATTACGCCCTTTGCGGGGCGGCGTTCCAATCCAACCGGCTGAGCGAACACGGGAACTTTCTGGCCACGGAAACCCTCACCTGCCGGTTGCACCGCCAGACCCTGGCCGACGTCCTGATTGATGAGTTGGTCGCGGAAAGCCGCCGGCGTGGGGCGGCCGGCCCCGCCGGACCGGCCCCGCACGCTGCCGGACCGCAGGAGGAGGTTTGCGCCTGACCAACCTGCGTAACGGCGTGCCCCGCATGGATCCGCGGCTGGTGGTCTTGCAACCCAGCGCGCTGTGCAACCTCAATTGCAACTACTGTTATGTGCCCAACCGCCGGGATCCGGCGCTAATGACCGACGAAGTCCTGCGGGCAAGCGCGGACTTTGTCTTCGCGTGCGGTATTTCCAGCGGCGCAATTGCCTTCCACTGGCACGCGGGCGAGCCAACGGCGGCCGGCTTGGAGTTTTACGAACACGCGTTTGCCCTCTTGGCCGGGCGCGCCCCCGCCGGCATCCGCGTGCATCACGCCATCCAGACCAACGGCACCCTCCTGACGCGGAAATGGTGCGAATTGTTTTGCCGGTATCAGGTCGAAGTTGGCCTCAGCATTGATGGCCCGGCGGAGATCCATGACCGCAACCGGGTGACTTGGACCGGTAAGGGCACCCATGCCGCAGTCATGGCGGGCTATGGGATTCTCCGCCAAAGCGGCATAACCCCTGGAGCCATCTGCGTCCTTGCCCCCGAATCCCTCCGCAGCCCGGACCAGATCTACGACTTCTTTAAAAACACCGGATTCCAGTCCCTGGCTTTCAACGTCGAGGAGTCCGAAGGGGTCCACCCACGCTCCCGGCTGCGCGATGCCGCGCACGAAGACATGGTGTCGGCGTATGCCTCGTTCATGCGCCGCTTCTGGCAACGCTGGCGTGCGGACGGTTCGGTCATGGAAATCCGCGAGTTCAAGCAGATGCTGGGCTGTCTTCACAACCTCCGCGCGGACGACGGTTTTGTGCGCGAGTTGGATGAGGTGATCCCTTTCCGCATTCTAAGCATCCGCCGCAACGGCGATGTCTCCACCTTTTCGCCCGAACTTGCGTCCACGCCCGGGGCCGGGCACGGCCATTTCGTGCTCGGCAATGTGCTGACGGATACTCCCGCCCAGTTGGCGGCCAGCGCCGCCTTCGCACGCCTCAACGAGGAAGTGGTCGCGGGGCGTGAACTCTGCCGCCAGAGCTGCGAGCATTACGCGCTGTGCGGCGCCGGGTTCCAATCCAACCGGTTCACCGAGCATGGAACCTTCCGTGCGGCCGAAACTCTGACTTGCCGGCTCCACCGCAAAACCCTCGCAAATGTCCTGATCGAAGAGTTGATCATGGAAAGCAACGCCGCCAGCCGCCAAATAAGCTAATACCGGCGTGACGGCGGTTGAATTTTCACTTTGATTTTCCGGGGTTCGGCCCCCCTCCGTGCCCATCCGAGAGATCTGTGTTCAACCCCCCCACCCCGCTTTGGCCTTAAGAAACATGGTTCCTCGCTGTTTTCGTTGGAATAGAACCGGCTCATTTAGACCGATAGGATTCCCCCGCTTTTGCGGTCGGGTTTAGCCGGTTGCCGATCAGCTTGCCGTGTCGGACGCCCCCGCATGACTTGGTTCATCGCCATCGCACCGCGACTTCGTCCTATATGGAGGGACGACCCGAAATAGCCCGGCTTTCAACGCCGGGGGTGGTTTTGCCGGACCAAAGTCCCGCAGGGACGGCTGAAAATGGGCCATCTCCCACAGTTTGACCTGAATTTCAGTCATCCCCGGGGATGGATCCCGCCGCCGCCGGACTCAACCATCCTTTTGGCATCGCCGTGGATGCCCTCGGGAACTTTTAATCAACGCCTCTGCGGGGTTTGTTTGGCCGGTTCTCCCACCCTTGCGCTCAACCACGCGAACCCCACCAACGCCGGCAACTATTCGGCCCTCCCGGCCGCCCTCATTTTCAGGGGCGCGTTACCCCGGGGCGGCGCTCGCCGACCTCGGTCCAACCCGGGCTCTGACATCATGGGGATTCCCTCCCCGCCTTGGTTCGGCCCGAGATGAACTCCCTTAAGAAACATCTTCACAACCTGTTGATATGTGGCAGGTTCCATTTACGGCCAGCCGGACAATTCCGCAACCCGGCCGGTCCGCCGTAGCCTTGGCGGAGGCGGAAGGGTTGCCAGACAGTAGCCGGGGGTCGAGCGTGGCGACACCCCCGGATATCGTCCGGAAACAAACCGCACCCCGGTAGGGGTGCCAGAATTCCCCAACCTGAAACCATTAACTCACTGTGGAGTTTCTTCCTGCATCAGCTCCCACAGGGCGTCCCCGCTCTGCGCGATCATCTCTTCACCGCGTTATCTCTTTGCCCTCGGTGCCATGGTTAACTCTCACCTTGCAAAAACGGCATTTATATGCTTATTTCTGTTGACAAATGCCATAATATTGCATATTGTGAGTTGGAGATAGCGAGTGAACGCATCCGGGTCAGCCTTATCCTTGAAATGGTGGCCGACGGTTCGGCGGCTCGGCTCGGTGCGGGCTCGGCCCTTTGATCTTTGACATATCATTTGAAGTGCCCGGAAGCTGCCGGGGATGATTACCCAGGAGGCCACAACGAAAAACCTTGTAACTTTGTGCCATTTTGACTCAGTGTCCTGCGGTTCAATCGGGGTTCTCTATTCTGTTCATTCTGTCATTCTGTCCAAAACCCGATCAGATCAGGTTCGGCAGATTCAGCTTGGCCCCCGTCCAACGGCGGTCAGGGTCAGTCAAGGTCAGTCAAGGCTTTCCCTGCCGCCCGGCACCCCAGACCCAAGACCCGGAACCCCAGCCCCAAAAAGTGGGTCAAGCCGAGTCAAGGTCAGTCAAGGTCAAGGCTATCCCTGCCGCCCGGTTCCCAAGACCCAAGACCCGAAAAGCGGGTCAAGGCCCCTCAAGCCCGGCGGCTCACGGGCGGGCGGATTTCAAGGTTTTCAACCGCGCGATGATGCCCGGGATTTCCGGGCGGTCGGGCGGCGCATATTTCAGAAACGACTCGTAATGGGTGACCGCCGCCGCCGAGTTTTGCTCCTGATCGGCCATTTTCGCCAGGGCGTAGTAGGCCGGATAGGCATCCGGGGCGGCTTGAATCAAGGCCTGATAATCGCGCCGGGCGGCCGCAAATTGGCCGAGGTTGCAGTAGGCGTCGGCCCGGTTGAGGCGGACCAGTTGGTTGGTGGGGTCCAGCGCCAGAACCTGGGTGAGCAGCGGAATGGCCGGCGGATAAATCTTCCGCTTCAGGTAGGCGCCGGCTTTCAGGAGGAGACCGTCCCGGTTGGTCGGCGACAGGGCCAGAATGGCGTTCGCGGCGTTCAGTCCATTGGTCAGGTCGTTGCATTGCACAAACAACCCGGCCAGGCTGATGTAAGTATCCAGCCGGGCGGGGGACAACTCCTTGACCCGCTCGAATTGGGCGATGGCCGGTCGGTATAGATGGTGGTCGGCCATGAAGGCGCCGAGCATGTAACAAAAATTCGGTTCATCCACCGCCCCGGCCCACACGACGTGCCGCCAGTCGCGGTATTCATTCATGCGCCGGGCCGTTTCCAGCGGGCGGGCCACCGTTTCGGCGCGGTTGGCCTGGTAATCGGCGTTGAACGCTTGGTTGATCCGGGCGGGCGGACAGGCGGGGTTCAACTGCAACGCCTCGGCAAAACAGCGGCCGGCGGCCGGAAAGTTTCCGGCCCGTTGCAGTTCCACGCCCCAATCATTCAACGCCCCGGCGTATTCAGTGGCGACGATCTGGGCGGCGGGATCCGGCTCCGGTGCCAACAGGGCGTACCGCAATGCCGGCCACCATCCGGGGGACGGCGGCGGGCGGGGCGGGTTGGCCCGGCGGACCAAGCCGGCCAACTGCTGTTGCTCGAACGTCCGCCAGTATGCTTCGTTCTCCGGCCCGAGCCCGGCCGGGGCCGGCCCGGCAAAGGCCGAATACAAGGGATAAGGCTGGAGTTGGTAAAGCAGTCCGTGCGGCAGAAAGTAAAAAAACTCGGCGGTGAAGTCCATCACCGGCGCGGGGTGCAGGCAATAAATCGGGTGCGTGCCGGACAGCTCATGCAGCCGGTTGACGAGGGTCATTTCGTTGGTGGCGGAACCCGGTGGATCAAAGGGGTTGCCCCCCCAATTAAACCCGGGGTTGCGCTGCTTCAGAAAATCGAGGTAGCCCGGACTTTGCGCCAGGGCGGCGGGGTCCAACAACAAGTAATGCGCCGAATGGCCGCTGCGAATCAGGGCGGATTGCAACGTGAGCAGTTGGAAGGAATCATTCCCGAGGATCACCGCGCCCGCCGGCGGCAGGCTCCGCTCGATTTGGGCGCAATACTCGGCGGCGGGATTCATCCGCTGGCGGAGAATCACGGGCAGGTTTTTGCCCACGAGGACGGTCGGAACGGCGATGGCCAGGACGCCCAGGCCGAGCGCGAGGCTGCGTTTGAAGAATCGGGTGAGCCGAAGCCGGAGTTGGCGGCGTTGCTCCAAGAAGTCGGATCGCCGCCGCCGCCCGGGGATTTCGGCCTGAGGCGCTGTGCATCGCAGGAAATGCCCGAGGGAATAGCCGATGGCCAGGGCGGCGAGATAATCCAAGGGCAGACTGGCCGGGCCGAGGGCGAGCCGGCGCGGATTCAGCGGGAAATCCAACATCAGCCCCAGGCCGGTCAGGAGCAGGCAACCGTGACTCAAATGAATAAACAGGCCGCCGAACCAGGTGTGCCACCGGTTGACTCCGGTCAGGAAATGGGAAGCCCGCACGCCCATAAAAAAAACCGGCAGGACGGAAATCAGACCGGCCGCGAGCAGTAACGACCGGGGGATATGCGTGAGTGCGGCATGATACATCCGCAGACTTAATTTCAGGGCCGGCCAAAAATCCTGGTGCCCCGCCGCCGAAAGACTGGCGCTGACCGGCAATACCAGAAACACCAGGAAACCCGCCAGCCCGCAGGCGGGCAGCCACCACAACAGGCGGAGTTGGAACGATTGCGGTCGCCGCAGCAGCCGGTCGAGGAATCGGGGACTGAACAGGAAAAGCTGTTTCGTCCAGACAAGCGCCACCAGCAAGGCGGGGAAAAACACGGCCATCGCCCAGTCGTTGGCCGCCGCCAGGCCATAGATCAGCGCACCGTATAACAGCCATGAATCCTTCCGGCTGACCTGGAATTTCAAGAAACAGTGGATGACCCCGGCGAACATCAACAGGTTGAACATCTCCCCGGTGGCGGCAATGGCATTTTGCCAAAAGCCGGACTGCCACCCGCACACCAGCATCGCGAACGCCGGGGGCAGCCAGACCAACCGCGCCGCCAGCGCCCCGGGATGGGGGGATGGGGCAGGGGACAGCCGGGTGACCGACCCCGCCAGTAAGAACAAGCTCAGGGCGGCGCACCCCGCCGTGAATAGGTTTACGGCGGGCGGAATCCACCCCCCCGGCAGCCAGCCGAAGGGATAAGTCACCAGCAAGGTCACCGGTCCGGAAAGGCATGGCGTCCAGGTCAACCCCCCGGTCCGGGCCACCAGGGCGAGGCTGTCCGGTGAAACCCAGTGATTCAACGTTAGACCATAGAGAACCAGCATCAGCCCGGCCAACGCGCCGGGCAGGTGGCGGACGGCGAAATGCGGCCCGGGGTTTCCCCCGGCGCCGGGCGGCTGGTTTTCAAGTGTCAACGGCATGGGCACGCATCCGTGTGCGGTGAGTCCGGGCACGGATTGAGCGGGCAGAATATGCGAAGTCACCCCGGTTTTCGCCAGCCTTAAATCCACCCCGTTCCGGCCGGGCGGACCCCGCCCCCGGAGCGCCGGTCTGTGACCGGCTTAAACCGCAGGTTCTGGTTGCAGGGTTCCCAGGTTGGCCACCGTTTTGATAACTCAGAGATCCCCAGCCGGCTGTCCGCCGGCGCCCCGCTTCGGGGGCAGCCAAGCTGCGCCCGGAGAATGGGAGCCCCCATTATAAGGCTTGACGTTATCATGCCCGGAACATTAATTTTGTAAATCGCTGTGGGGATTAAACCCTTGGAGAACTGCCATGAAATACCTATTGTCGGGCCTGACGGTCCTGCTGCTGGCCGCCACGGCGGTGCAGGCTCAATTTACTTTTACGACCAACAACGGCGCGATCACCATCAAGAAGTACACCGGGGTGGGCCAAAACACGGTGGCCATCCCCGGCATTACCAATGGAATGCCCGTGGTGAGCATCGGAACCAATGCCTTCTATGAGGCTGATGTGACCAGTGTCATCATCCCCAACAGTATCACCAACATTGGAAATGATGCATTCGAGAATTGCACCCTGAGCAGCGTCATCATTCCGAACAGCGTCATCAGCCTCGGATCGCAGGCGTTCTATTCCAGCGGTCTGACCAACGTGGTGATTTCCGGCGGCGTCGCAAGCATGGGAACCAATGTGTTCCAGTATTGCGCCAGCCTGATTAGTGTGACCCTCTCCAATGGCGTCACCACCATTGGAACCAATGCGTTTTATAGTTGCCTGCGCTTGGCCAGTGTCTCGATCCCCGATAGTGTCACCAACCTGGCGGACGATGCCTTCTACGACGACTCCAGCCTGGCAAGCATCACGCTTTCCCTCAACTTGACCAGCCTCGGGAATTATGTGTTCGAGGGCTGTTCCGGCCTGGTCAGCGTTTATTTTCCGGGCAACGCGCCCTCGGTTGGTTCGTCCGTGTTCGCTTCTGACAGCAAGGCGGTGATTTACTATTGGCCGGGCACCACCGGCTGGAGTTCGCCCTTTGCCGGGATTACGGCCGTGCTTTTTCCCTTCACTTATCTTGCCAGTCCCGGCGGCGTCACCATTGACGGTTTTTCCGGATCGGTCGCGGCGGTGGTCATTCCCGCCACGATAGATGATGTGCCGGTTACCAGCATTGGAACCGCTGCGTTTGCCTCCAACCCCATTCCAACCAGCATCACGATTCCCGCCAGTATCACCAATATCGGAGTCGGAGCATTTGCCTTCTGTCCCAACCTTAAAACCATCACCATGGGCACCCCCAATTTATATTATAGCAGTGTGAACGGGGTGTTGTATAACCAAAGTCTGACCACGCTCATTCAATACCCCGGCGGCTTGACCGGCAGTTACGTGATACCCGATGGGGTTACCAACCTCGTGGCCGGTGCCTGCGCGGGGGCCAAACTCACTGCCGTCACCATTGTCAACACGGTCACCAGCATCGGTATCGGGGCGTTCTCCGGTTGCGCCAGCCTGACCACCATCAACGTCGTCACCCCCAATTCATTTTACAGCGGCTCGGGGGGCGTGCTGTTCAACCAGGGCCAAACCACGCTCCTGCAAGCACCCGGCGGTTTGAAGGGGAATTATGTGATCCCCAGCTCGGTCACGAGCATCGGGGCGGGGGCGTTTCAGTATTGCTCCAGCCTGACCGGAGTAACCCTAACTACGAACGTCACCAGCATTGGCAATTCGGCATTTGCCGCCTCCGGTCTGACCAGCCTCACCATTCCCGGCTGCGTCACCAATCTGGGCGGCCAGGTTTTCGCCGGCTGCGCCAGCCTGACCAACGCCCTCATTTCCAGCGGGGTTCCCGCGATCGGAGCCGGGGACTTTGGGCAATGCTCCAAGCTTACCAGCGTCACGATTGCCGGCAGCGTCACCAATCTTGATGACAATGCCTTTGCTAATTGCCCCAGCCTGACGAATGTTGTTTTCTCGGGCAACGCGCCCGCCGCAGACTTGACCGTGTTTACGGGTGACACCAATGCCATGGTTTATTATCTGTATGGCACCACGGGTTGGAGCAATCCATTCGCCGGTCTGCCCGCCGCGCTCTGGCTCCCTTTTGGTTACACCTCCGTTGCCGGGGGGGTGGCCATCACCAATTTCATCGGACCGGGCGGGGCGGTCATCATCATTCCCCCCACCCTCGGCGGCCTGCCGGTCACCAGCATTGGGAACGGCGCGTTCGAAGGGTCCGGCCTGATCGGCATCACACTGCCCGCCAGCATCACCAGCATCGGCAACAGCGCTTTCCAAAGCTCGGGTCTGGCGAGCGTCAACATCCCGTGCGGCGTCACTAACTTGGGGAACCAGGCGTTTTACGAGTCCAGCCTGACCAGTGTCACCATTCCTTACAGTGTCATTACGATTGGATCCTTTGCGTTCGGAGACTGTGCGCATCTGACCAACGTTTATTTCATGGGCGGCCTGCCGTTTTTTGCGAATGAGGGCATTTTTGAGGGTGACAACGTGACCCTTTATTATTTTCCTGACGCCGGCGCGGCGAGTGAATGGTATTACGATTTTTACCCTATCCCGACAGTGCAATGGACGCCCTACAGCTACACCACCAACGCCGGGGGCATCACTTTCACCGGATATTCGGGTCCGGGTGTCACGGCGTTCTTGATTCCGCCCACCATCAACGGGTTGCCGGTCACCGGCATTGCCGCCGGGGCGTTCGCCGGCTCCAGCCTGACCGGCTTCATCATCCCCGGCACGGTCACCAATCTCGGCACCAATGCGTTTGCCAACGGCACCAATCTGACCAGCCTGTATTTCACCGGCAACGCCCCGGCGGTGGATTCAACCGTGTTCGCCGGGGACACCAAAGCGACGGCCTATTATTTATATGGCACCACGGGCTGGAACTCCCCGTTTGACGGCCTCCCGACCACGCTCTGGTTACCCTTCAGTTATGTCACCAACGCCGGGAGCATCACCCTCACGGGTTGCACCGTCCCGGCCGGCACGGCCATCATCATCCCCCCCACGCTCAACGGTCTGCCTGTCACCAGCATTGCCTCCGATGCGTTCAATGATTTGGACCTGGTCAGCGTAACCATTCCCGACACGGTCACCAACTTGGGCAATGATTCGTTTTCGTATTCCGGTTTCGGCAGTGTGACCATTCCCGGCAGCGTTCTCGGCCTGGGAACGGGGGTTTTTGAGGACGACTACAACCTGACCAACGCCGTGATCTTGGACGGTTCCACCAGTATCGGGTTCGATATGTTCTTTGACTGCCCAAACCTGGTGCAGGCCACGATTCCCGGGAGTGTCACCAACCTCGGCACCGGTGCGTTTGGGAACTGCAAAAATCTGACCGGCATTTATTTCACCGGCAATGCGCCCGCCACCAATTCATCCATCTTCGCCGGGGATTCCAAGGCTACCGTTTATTATCTGCCCGGCACGACCGGCTGGGGCACTAATTTTGCCGGCGCGGCCACCGCGCTCTGGTTGCCGCAGATCCAAACGAGTGACGGCGGCTTTGGCGTGCAAAACCGACAATTCGGCTTCAACCTCTCCTGGGCGGGCGGCCAGGTCGTTGAAGTGGACGCCTGCACCAATCTGGCCAATCCCGTCTGGACCCCGCTTCAGACCCTCACCCTCACCAACGGCGCCTACTATTTCAGCGAACCCCAATGGACCAATTACCCGGCCCGCTTCTACCGCCTCACGTCCCCATGAACGCCGTTTGGCACCCGTGACTTTGCATCAAGGTCATCTGACATCCTCATCCTTATCCAACCGGCGGCGCGCCATCAATGGGCTGAACGGTCGGTCCGGCGAAACCGCAAATTCCCGAACCCCGCCTTCATTCGGCCCAACCAATTCAACTCGAACCCAAGCAACGTCGTCTCGTTTGTGGTCAATGAAATACCCGGCTGCCGCTTCCTTCGACTCCGCTGGCAACTCGTCATAATACATCTTGCCATCGTGCTTCCAGTGCATCCCAAAAATGTAGCTTTGCCACATAAGCATGAACGAGGCCTAACCGGGATTCGCCCGCAATTTGCGTTTGCTCAGCTCCGGCCTGCGGCAATATTTTTTCAGACCCACCTGCTTGTCAACCCAGGGTTGACCTCGATTTGCCCGGCCGTCACGACTTGATGTCCCGCACATGAAACACCGTCGCGCCGATGATCAGGAAGGTGAGATTGAATCCCGCCAGGATGCACAACGACGCCCGCACTTTCCACCATGGCACCGGCTGCATCAGCACGTTCCGCCAGAGATCAAGGTGATACGTGAAAAACCACGGCTGCAAATCCCGGAAGAATGGAATCTGCATCAGGACGAAACTCACAAAAATGACCGACAGCGCCAGGATGGTCGCCGCCGCCGGCTTGACGTTGAAACAGGAAAACATGAACGCCAGGCTCAACACGGTGCCGGCCTTCACCGCCAGCAGAACATGCGCCCCCGCATAATGCCGCAGCCCGTCGGCGGCGTTCAGCACGCTGAAACTCTCCCCGGGCGCAAACACAAACAGGCCGCCCCAGGGAAAAAAGCAGCGCGCAAACAGCACCCCGACCAGCCCCAGCATCACCACCAGCAGCGTGGTGAAAATCACCCCCGCCAGCCATTTGACCCCCAACAGCCGGAAGCGCGAAATGGGCCGCGACAAGATCATCCGCAACGTGCCGTCCTCCGCCTCCTTGGCCACCAGATCCCCGCCAATCAGGGTGGCATACAGCGGCAGCAAAACGTAGGAGATGGGAAACAACATCACCGTGGCAATGGTCAGACACGTGATATATTGGCTGGCGTCAAAACCGCTGCTTTCCAACTGACGCACCATGCCCCGCGAAGCCGGCGAATAGCGGAACACCAAGACAATGATCACCTGGGCCAGCAGCAGGGCGCCAAAACCAATGTAAGTGCGCGGCTTGCCGAATAGTTTCCAGAGTTCGTTGCGGAGTTGAAGCAGGAGCATGAGTATTAAATTTTAGCAGTTGCCGGCTCCCGGCGGTCTTTCATCAGGGACAGGTAAAAGCTTTCCAGCGATTGCTCCTCGGGCGCGATTTCAAACACGGGCATTCCCCGCTCCACCAGAAACCGCACCACCCGCTCGGCCCCGGTGTCCCGGACCGGCTCGATCAGCCGCCCCTCGCGGTCCTCGGCGATCAAACCCGCCGCCCGCAACTCCCGGACCGCCGCCGCAAAATCCCCCGTGCGCAACCGCAGCCAGCGCCGCTCGGAATGGATGCCGGCCAGCGGACCTTCAAACACCTTGCGCCCCTGATTCAGCATGGCGATGCGGGTGCAAAGCTGCTCCACTTCGCTCAAGAGATGCGATGACAAAAGAATGGTCAGCCCCAGTTCCCGGTTCAACCGCAGGATCATCTGCCGCAATTCATGGATGCCTTCGGGATCCAGCCCGTCGCCCGGCTCGTCCAGGATCAGTAATTCCGGGTTGGGCAGCAGCGCCTGGGCCAGCGCCAGCCGGGTGCGCATACCGTGCGAATACGTGCGGACGCGGGAATGTTCGCGGCCGGTCAAACCGACCCAGTCCAGCACCTCGCGGAGGCGGCCCGGCGGGGTGGGCCCGGTGTAATGGCTGAGAATCTCCAGGTTGCGCCAGCCACTGAGGTAATCATAAAATACGGGCGCTTCAAAAATCGCCCCGACCTTTTGCAGGGCCGCCTGCCGGTGCGACGTCACTTCATGGCCGCCCACCCGCACCTCGCCCTGTGTCGGCCAGACCTGCCCGAGCATCATGCCAATGGCCGTGCTCTTGCCGGCGCCGTTATGGCCCAGCAAGCCGTAAACCACCCCGCGCGGCACCACGAGCGACAGGTCATCCACCGCCGTCCGGCGGCCGAACACTTTCACCACATGTTTCAGTTCAATCACAAGGGAGGGCTTTGTTGGTCAGTGCATTTTCCCACGGGCTTCAAGGCGCGGCCGGCTCCGGGCCGGACAGCGATTGGGCGCGGGCGTCGCGCAATTTTTTCAACGCTTCGTCAACGGCCTGCTGGCGGCGATCCGCCGGTAACAAATCGAAGGGATTGAGCGCGGGTTTGAAGCCGGGGAGGGTTGTGGCCGCCAGGAATTGCGTCTGTTCGGCGTCCGTCATGCCCGCCACCCAGCGCGACTGGATTTCCGGCCACACCTGCTGGTGGTCCGCCAGCGAGAGGGCGTTGAACTGGGTTTCGAGCTTCTGGAGGGCGGCGGCGCGATCCGCCCCGGTGAGACCGGATAAATCCACGGTCTGCACATAACTCTGCACTTGATCGGCGGTGATTTCCGCGCGTTGCGCCAGCCGGTAACCCACCCCCGCCAACAGCCAGATCCCCGCAATGGCGGCCACCGCTTGGACGACGGGCAGATACCGCTGGTTGAACATGGGCACACATTACTGGTTCACTCGGGGAACGCGATAAAAAACCATCGGTCCGCCGCGTCGCGGGCACCGCCACCGTCCCCACTCAAGCCCTGCCGGAAAAAGGCGCCAAGAACCCTCAACTTCTGCTCGACAAAGAAAATCCCGCCGCCTAGTTTCGGGGCTGACGAAATGCCGGCGACTCCCCCATAAAGAGGGATCGGAAATGAATGAGTCCGGCGCGGAAAAACACCATTATACCAGCCATGCCCCCCAAACCCAAACGCATTGGAATCCTCACCGCCGGCGGCGACAGTCCCGGATTGAACGCCGCCATTCGTGGCGTCGGCAAAACCGCCATCGGGTTTTACGACATGGAGATCATCGGGTTTCGCGACGGGTTTCGCGGCTTGGTGGAGGACCGCCGGCTCAAGCTCGATAAAAGCACCCTGGCGGGCATTCTCACCGTGGGCGGCACCATTCTGGGCACCAGTCGGGACAAGCCCCACCGCATGATGATTGACGGCCGCATGCACAACATGACGGAGACGATTGTCAAAAACTACAAACAATTCGGGCTGGACGCCCTGGTTTGTCTCGGCGGCGGCGGCACGCAAAAAAACGCCCTGCGGCTCCATCAGGCCGGCCTCAACGTCGTCACGCTACCCAAGACCATTGACAACGATGTGGCCATGACTGACGCCACCTTCGGCTTCGCCACGGCCATGGATATCGCCACGGAAACGATTGACCGGCTGCACAGCACGGCCCACAGCCATCACCGGATTATTGTGGCGGAGATCATGGGCCACCGTTCCGGCTGGCTGACGCTGGGCTCGGGCGTGGCCGGCGGGGCCGATGTGATTTTAATCCCGGAAATTCCCTACGACGTCTCCAAGATTGCCGAAGCCATCCGGCGCCGGAGCAAGAACGGGACGAATTTCAGTATCGTGGCGGTGGCCGAGGGGGCCATGGCCAAAGAAGAGGCGCGGGCCTACAATCTGGCCGAGGCGGCCAAGGAAAAAGCCAAAAATCAGCGGGAAAAACACGCCGCAAAAATCGAACTGGCTTCCTTGGAGGCGCGTCATGCCGGCAACGCCACGCGGCTGGCCAAACAGTTGGAAGACCTCACCCATCTCGAATCCCGCCTGACGATTCTGGGATACGTTCAACGCGGCGGCACGCCCTCCGCCGCCGACCGGCTGCTCGCCACCCGGCTGGGTTGCGCCGCCGTGGACTGCATCAACAAGGGCATTTTCGGCGTCATGATCGCCGCCCGGGGCGAAAACACCGAACCGGTGCCCTTGGAAAAAGTGGCCGGCAAACGCAAAACCGTACCCCCCGACCACTCGTGGGTGCAGGCCGCCCGGCGGGTGGGCACCTGCCTGGGGGATTAGCTTTTTAGCACCGTCGCCCCGGCGGCCGGACGCGAACTGAAAATCGTGGCTTGGATTCCGGTCTTAATGTCGTAATCAGTCGCGATTTTTTTGGTGATCTCCTCCGCCAGACGGGACTTGACCAGGGCAACGGCGCAGCCGCCAAACCCGCCGCCGGTCATCCGGCAGCCAAACACGCCGCCCGGAATGCCGATGTCCTCCGCAATTTCCACCACGGCATCCAATTCCTGGCAACTGACTTCATAATCGTCCCGCAGGGAGGCATGGCTGGCATACATGAGCTGGCCCGCCGCCGTCCAGTTGGAGGCGCGAATGGCTTCGGCGGCGTGAATCGTGCGCTCGATTTCACCAATGACATGCCGCGCACGGCGGAAAACCACGTCGTCCAATTTCTCCCGGCCCGCTGCCAGTCCCTCGGCGGTCGCATCGCGCAGGGAGGGCACGCCGAGAATCCGGGCGGCGGTTTCACATTCGGCCCGGCGCTTCGCATATTCGCCGCTGCCGAGTTCATGTTTAACGTTGGTGTTGACAATCAACAGGGCCACGGAGGGATCGCTCATCGGCACCAGTTCCGTCTTGCGGGTGCGGCAGTCAAGCAGCAGCAAATGTCCCGAACGCCCCAGCGCGGAAATGAACTGATCCATGATGCCGCAGGGCACCCCGGCAAAATCATGCTCGGCTTTTTGGGCCAGCAGGGCCTTTTCCACTGGATCCATGGCCTTGCCGGTGGCGGCTTCCAGCAGGGTGGCGGTGCAGACTTCCAAGGCGGCGCTGCTGCTCAAGCCGCCGCCCAGCGGCACGGTGGACAGCATGGCCACATCCAGCGCGGGGACGGCCAGACCGCGCTGTTGAAAACCGGCGATGACGCCGCGCAGGTAGTTGGACCATTTGGGCAGGCCCTTGGCGACCGGCTGGGAAATGTCAATTTTCGCCGTTTCCTTGAACTGCGTGTCGTAAACGGAAATCGTTCCGGGGGCGGCCGCCGTGTCCGCCGCCATGACGGCATAGCGCTCAATGGCCATCGGCAGCACAAAACCGTCGTTGTAATCCGTGTGTTCGCCGATGAAATTGACGCGCCCGGGGGCGGCGACGATCCAGCGGGGCGGACGACCGTAGGTGGTTTTAAATTGCGCGGCGACTTGCGCCGCCAAATTGGACAGTGTCATTCAGTAATATAAATACAAAATTTGCGCCGCAAGGTCGTTGCGGCGCGCTTCAGGGTGTAAAATCAAGGTTTACTTCATTTTCCCGGCGGTTTCTTGCCGCCGGCGATGGCCCCCAACAACATGAGGATGCCGAACACGAGCAGAACCGCGCCCCAGATGAGGTTGATGTTAATGCCCAGTGAACTTTTGTAAAGTTCCGTGTTGGCCCCGGTGGCCAGACCGTAGATGACGAGCAGGGCGCCGATGAGCGTGAACATGAGGCCGATCGGCCAGCGAATGTCGAGTCCCATAATATTAATTTCGATTTTAGGTTTACCAGAATATGAGGTTCAGAATGACGCAGCAAATCAACAGGATCGTGCCGATCACCCCCGGACGCTGATGCCACGGCAGGCCGCCGCTTTGGATCTTCGGGGTCAGCGAATAGACCAACCCCTTGAGATCGGCATCGGTCTTGGTGCGCCGGGTGGCGAGCGAAATGACCAGGGTCACCGTGACGCAGACCACGAAGGCGAAGATGGCCATCCAGAAGTTCTGCGCCATTTCGCTCGGGAATTTCGAGAGCACGCCCAGATACCCGCCCTTCATGACGTTGATCACATGGCCGGCGGCGTCCACATTCGTGTAGGTGGTGGTCAGCGCCTGGAACACGGCGGAGGCCCCGATGCCCGCAAACAAACCGAAAAAGGCGCCGGGGGCCGTGGTGCGCTTCCAAAACATGCCCAGCAGGAACGTCCCGAACAGCGGCGCGTTCACAAACGCGAACACCAGTTGGATGACATCCATGGCGTTGTTATACATCCGGGCGAAGTAGGCCGCCGCAATGCTCAGCAGGATGCCCACCACCGTGATGCACTTGCCCATCCACATGTAGTGCGAATCGCTCTTGTTGGGGGCGAAATAGGCCTGATACAGATCGTAGGTCCACACCGTGTTGAACGCCGTCACGTTGCCCGCCATGCCGGACATGAACGAGGCGAGCAGGGCGGTCAGGGCCAGCCCCAGCACGCCGGGCGGACAATAACGTTTCAAGAGGGACAGAATCACGTTGTCGTAATCATTTTCCGCAATGCTGTAATAGAGCCCCTGTTTAATCTCGCCATCGGACAGCCGGGTGGCCGCATTTTTGGCCACCAGCGCGGTGACCTTCTCGGGATAAACTTTGGAGCCCAGCGCATCACCCACGGCCTTGACGGCGGCGTCGGCGTCGGAGGGGCTGGCATTTTTCACCGCTTCAATGGCCCGGGCATACGTCTCATTGGACTTGATCGGGGGCGGGATGCGGTAACCCTTCTCCGGCAGGGTGGAGAGGGCGACGGCGATCATGCCCGGCACAATGACCAGGAACGGGAAGAACATTTTCGGCACCGCCGCCACCAGCGGGGTGTTGCGGGCGGCCGTCATGTTTTTGGCGGCCATCGCGCGCTGCACCACCAGAAAGTTGGTGCACCAGTAGCCAAAGGACAGCACGAAGCCCAGCCCGAACACGGTCGCAAACACATCCACCCCCAGCGGGTTTTGGGTCGGCCCGCCCAGCAGGGGCTGCCAGGCGCTGGTCCAGGCGTTGGCGGCGAAGGTTTTGTCATTAAGCGCCAGGGCGGCGGGATTGAGGGCCACCGCCTGCAGGGAATGGTTCATGGCGTGCCAGCCGCCGACATCCTTCAGGCCCAGGCAGACCACCGGGGCGAAGCCGAGCACAATCATGAAGAATTGCAGCACTTCCGTGTAAATCGCCGAGGTCAACCCCCCCTTGAGCACATAAATCAGCACCACGCCCGAGCAGATCCACAGCGCCGCGTTATAATCCCAGCCGAGCAGTTGATTTAGCAGTTTGGCCAGCGCGTTCATCGAGATGCCCGAGGCGAAAATGGTCATCACCGCAAAGGCGATGGAGTTGAGGCCGCGCACCCGCTGGTCAAAGCGCATGTTCAGGTATTCCGGCACGGAACGCGCCTTGGAGCCGTAATAAAACGGCATCATGAACACCGCCAGAAAGATCATGGCCGGAATCGCCCCGACCCAGTAGAAGTGGGCGGTGGTGATGCCGTATTTGGCGCCGCTGGCGGCCATGCCGACCAATTCCAACGCCCCGAGGTTGGCCGAGATGAAGGCCAGTCCGGTGACCCAGGTGGGGATGGAACGGGCCGAGGTGAGAAAGTCCGAAGAACTTTTCATATACCGCCCCAGCGCCAGCCCGATGCCCACGACAAAGGCCACGTAGGCGATCAGGATGGTGTAATCAATCAGTTCAAGATGGATTGGTTGCATAAGTGTTGCGAATTAATTAGCGAGTCCGCATGACGATGTCAAACTGTTTGCTTTTGAATCTTGTTTGTGGCTTATTATGTGCGCGCCTCGTCCGGGCATGAAGCCCGGATGCGGGATGAAAATTTATGGCCACTGAAATCGCTGAAACCATTGTCACTCAAAAAACCCGTGAACTGTGCCAGGCGCTCCTGGACGAGCCCGGTCTGCGCACCGCCCGGCAGAGCATTGACGCCTTCCTGGCGGACAACAAAGCCCAGTCCCAGTATGAACAATTGATGGCCAAAGGCCAGGCGTTGCAGGAAAAACAAAAGAATTCCGAGCCGTTGAAAGGCGAGGAAATCGCTGAATTCGAAAAAGACCGCGACGCCCTGCTGGCCAATCCGGTGGCCCGTAATTTCCTGGATGCCCAAGAACATCTGCATAACGCCCAGCAAGCCATTCACAAACAAGTCAACAAGACCCTGGAACTCGGGCATATCCCCACCGCCGAAGACCTTGAAGAGGGCTCCTGCGGTCACGGTTGTGGTTGCCACCATTGATCCCCGTCGTCGTCGGCAATCATTGAATTATATTCCCAACCCCGGTGGCACCCGTCGCCACCGGGGTTTTGGCTTTCCCCAGGGTGGCTTAGGCATGCTTTTTTTGAAAAAACGGCACCGGGCGCTGATATTCCTTGAAAAAAGGGGCGGTTGCACTATTTTAGGGTCAACCGATTATCCATGCTGAAAAAGCAACGACGCGTTCTGCTCGCCCTGGGCTGGTATGATTACCGCCTGCATCAGGGCATTGAAAAATACGCCCGGCAACAAGGCTGGCATTTATACGCCAATTTCACCCGGGAAAAATTGGTGCCCTGGGGGTGGGAGGGCGACGGCATCCTGGCCTGGCTTGGGGCGGGGGACGATCTGGCCGAGTTTGTCAGCAATTGCCGCCGGCCGACGGTGGATTTCAGCCTGCGCCGGCCGCACCTTTCAAACGCCCGGGTGTTGGAGGACCATGCCCACGCGGCCCAACTCGTGGCCGATCATTTTCTCACGCGCGGCTTTGCCCATTTCCTGTATTACAGCGATGCCGACAACTGGTCCTATGAGGAACGCGGCCACGGGTTTGTCCGGGCCCTGAAAAAGGCGAATCATGCTTGCACCTGGCTGCGCTGGTTTCAGTCCCCCGCCTTCACCACCGGACGCGGCGAGTGGAAAAGCAAACGCAAGTGGCTGGCCGCCGAGATGAAAAAGGCCCCCAAACCGCTGGCCGTCTTCGCGGCCAACGACCAACAGGCGCTTGACGTCCTCGAATCCTGCGAAAATCTCGGCGTGGCCGTGCCCGAAGAAGTGGCGATTGTCGGCGCGGAGAACTACCTGCTCGCGCCGGAGGCCATGCGCACCCCGCTCTCGAGCGTGGACACCAATTTGCAGAACCTCGGGTATCGCGGGGCGGAGTTGTTGGATCAATTGATGGACGGCCGGCCCATCCCCGCGCAACCCCTGCGCGTTCCCGCCGCCGGCGTGATCGCCCGCCGGAGCAGCGATATTCTCACCATCAAACACGCCGGCGTGGCCAAAAGCCTGCGTTTCCTCTGGGAACACGGCCACGAACCCATCTGCATCAAGGATCTGGAGCAAGTCTCGGGCATGTCCCGGCGCGGCATGCACAAGGCCTTTCTGGATCATCTCCAGCGCACCCCCGGCCAGGAACTGCAACGCATCCGCATTGAACACGCCAAAAAGCTCCTGACCGAAAGCAGCCAGAAGATCGAACCCCTGGCCCGACTGTGCGGTTATCAGAGCATCAACAGCTTCTGTGTCGCCTTTAAACGCGCCACCGGCGTGTCCGCCCGCCAATTCCGGGAGACCCGGCGGCACTGACGGCCCCCGGCCTCTTAAACCTCGTGGAAGCCGAGGTAAGGAGGCTTTGAATGAGGGCCTTCACGTCCCTTCGACCCACCCACTCATATAATCTCACCATGCGCCCATGGATCTCCCCTCGGCCAGGCCCCCGGTCGGGATGAAAAACGTCTCAAAAAATTAACCTGACACAGCTTGACCTTTTCCCTGCATAAGATATGATGTGCGACTATTTTAGATAAAATGTTACACATTCGAAATATTGCGATCATCGCCCACGTGGATCACGGCAAGACCACGCTGGTGGACTGTCTGCTCAAACAATCCGGTACTTTCCGCGCCAACCAGCACGAATCTTCGGAAGAACGCCTCATGGACTCCATGGACTTGGAGCGGGAAAAGGGCATCACCATCCGGGCCAAGAATGCCGCCTTCAAATACCACGAATACCACATTAACATCGTGGACACCCCCGGACACGCCGATTTCGGCGGCGAGGTGGAGCGCATCATGAACATGATTGACGGCGTGCTGCTCGTGGTGGATTCCGCCGAGGGCCCGCAGGCCCAGACGCGCTTCGTGCTCCGCAAAGCCTTGGAGGCCGGCGCCAAGCCCATCGTGGTGATCAACAAGATTGACCGCGAGAACGCCAATCCGAAAAAAGTCCTCGACGAGGTGTTTGAGCTGTTCATGTCGCTCAACGCCACGGATGAACAGTTGGATTTTCCCTTCATTTTCTGCTCGGCCAAAGAAGGCTATGCCAAGCTCAACATGGAACAGGTGTCCACCACCATGGAGCCCCTGTTTGAAGCCATTGTGAAGCACATTCCGCCGCCCCGCGCCAAGGCGGGCGTCGGCTTTCAACTGCTGGTCGCCAACCTGGATTACAGCGACTATCTGGGGCGGATCGCCTTTGGCAAAATTTACGAGGGCAAAGTCAAACTCGGTGATCCGGCCATCTGCCGGCACGGTCACGGGAAGATTTCCAAGGGTAAAATCACCGCCATCTTCCATTTCGAGGGCATGAAACGCATCGAGGTCCAGGAGGCGCACGCCGGCGACATCGTCGGGTTGGCCGGGTTCGAAGATGTCTTCATCGGGGAAACCATCTGTGATTCCGAACTCCGCTCCGCGCTGCCCTACATCCCCATTGACCCGCCCACCATCCAGATGGAATTCGCCGTCAATGACGGTCCGCTGGCCGGCAAGGACGGCAAGCTCGTCACCGCCCGGCACATCTGGGACCGGCTCGTCAAAGAGACCCGCACCAATGTCGCGCTGCGCGTGGCGCAAACCGCCGATCCCAAGATTTTCGCCGTCAGCGGCCGGGGCGAAATGCAAATCGCCATCCTGGTGGAACAAATGCGCCGCGAAGGCCACGAAGTCCTCGTCTCGCGCCCGGAAGTGCTCTGGAAAAAAGACCCCAACGGCAACCCCCTCGAGCCGATTGAAAAATTGTATGTCGAGGTGCCCAGCGAAAACCTGGGCGCCATCATGGAGAACCTCTCCAACCGCAAGGCCCAGATCACCAACATGAACCATGTGGGCAACCAGGTCTCCGTCGAGGCGCTCGTCCCCATGCGCGGCCTCATCGGCTTTGAAACCGACCTGGTCAACTCCACCAAGGGCATGGGCGTCATGAGCCATTTGTTCCATGAATACGGCGAGGATCGCGGCGAGATTGCCGCCCGCAAAAACGGCTCCCTGGTCTCCATGGATGGCGGCGAGGCCACGTCCTACGCCCTGAACATGGTTCAGGAACGCGGCCGGTTGATGGTGGAACCCGGCGATGAAGTCTATATCGGCATGATTGTGGGCGAAAACTCCCGCGAGAATGATATTCCCGTTAATCCCGTGAAGGAAAAACGCCTGACCAACATGCGCTCGCAGGGCGATGGCAAGGGCATCCAATTGAACGCCCCGCTCAAGCTCAGCCTCGAACGCGCGCTGGAATACATTGACACCGACGAATACGTGGAAGCCACCCCGAAAAACCTCCGCCTGCGCAAAAAAGTGCTGGATGAAAACCAGCGCAAGCGCACCGAGAAATCCCGGATCATCCGTTTTGTGACCGAATAATTCCCTGGTTTTCCACAGCGGCACCCTGACCGGGTGCCGCTTTTTTATTGCCGCCAACCTGCCGGCCATGCCGACTTTCGGCCTTTCAAAGCTTTCACTCCGCCCCCGGCTTGATTATGATCCCGCGGTCCTCCTCCCCAAACTCCTTGCCATAGAACGGTTTGCCCCCGAAAAACAAGCGTTTCTTGCCGTCCTTGGATTCAACGTTCTGGAGCCAGGCATACTCGAAAATCACTTTCCCCGTTTTCTCACACACCAGTTGCGTGATGAACGCCAGTTTCTCGCCCTTGGCCGGCGTGTCGCTGATTTCTGTCTGCGGCTGGGGATTCTCAGCCCACTTTTTCGGATCATGTTTTTTGTTCTTCTCCAGATCCGCTGTGACGTTGCCGGTGCCGCCATACCAGGGATTGGCCGACCACTTGCCTTTATCCGGCCGTTCCGTGAAATCCTTGGGATTGCTTTCCGGCGAACTGCCCGCGCCGTTGCCGCGCTCCACCTTCCCATCCCGCTCCCGTTCCGGGATCGCGGCGGCATTATCGAATTGCCAGGAACCGAGGATGGGGTTGGTCACATGCTGAACCCAGCCCAATTTGCCTTCGCAAGGGCAGGGGGCTTTCGGATCCTTGCTGGGAATCCATTTGAAACTGGTGGTCACTTCACCGTTCTTGATGTTCACGGTCACTTCGGCGGTGCCATACGGTTTTTTCGGATCCCCGCTGGGGACCGGATAGGGCAGGACTTTCGGCTTCTCCGTATCCTTGTCCAGTCCGATAACGCCTTGAACATTCCACGCGAACGGGGCCAGGCCCAGCGGGTCGAGATAGTTCAACGGATTATCCCCCACATACTCATAAAGATTCATCCCCTCCTGATATCCGATCTGATCTCGCTCCAGGAACCGGCCTTTGAGCGGATCATAATATCTCGCCCGGTCACAGTGCAGTCCGGTTTCCTCGTCCAGCAGGCTGCCGGTGAACATCCGGGGATTTCCGGCGGGGCTGTGCGGAGTGCCCCATGCGTTGGACGGCACCGGGTTGTAACCGCCGTCCAGCACCGTCGGCGCGCCATACGCGTCATACGCATATCGTTCCACCGGGGTTCCGGTGGCATCGCTCAGGGCCGCCACGCTCCAGAGGGCGTTGGGATGGTAATAATATGTCTGACCGGCGCGATCCATGCTCAAAACCTCATCCACGTAATTGCCGTAAGTGTAGGTGGCCAGGGTGGTGCCACCGGGAGTCTGCTCCTCCACAATCTGTGCGTCGTCATAGAAATAATAATTGGTCGAAACCACCCCGGCCGGGTCGGCAATCTTGATCACCCGCCGGCTCAATGCATCATAAGCATATTGTCCCACAATCGCGGAATCCGAAAGCCGCTGGACCAGGATCAGGCGGTTTTCTTCGTCATACGAGTAATTGTAGGTATTATCCTTCACCAGATTGCCGACGGCGTCATACAAATAATTGGAGCCGTTGTCCGTGAGCAGTTCATTGGCCGGACCGTGCGTCCGGGTTTCCGTCACCGAGTTGCTCACGACACTGTTCCAGTTGCCCAACGGATCAAGATTCCACGTTTTCGCTACCGTTGGCGTGGGAATGGTCGGCCCTGAGAGGGTGCCAACATTATAGTTCGTCAACCGGTCGGCGGCATCATAGGTGTAGGTTTCCGAATGCGTGGGCTGATCCGGTTTTTGCTCGTAGAGCTTGTTGCCTTCATTATCGTAGGCGTAACTGAAACCCGTGATGAGGCTGGTGGCGTTGGAATGGGTGAGCGACGTGATCCAGTTGTTCGCATTGTAACCGTAAGCCGCCGTCGTGCCGTTGCGATAGGTTCGCGTCGCCACCCGGTCGTCGGTATCGTAAACGTAAGTCACAATCGCCGGATTCGGGGTTCCGTCCTGGAGCGTAAGCAGCCGGTCCCGGGCGTCGTAAGCGTAGTTGAGCACCCGACCCGATGGCTGGGTGTTGGTCTCGACCCGTCCGGGAATATTATAAGTGTAAGTGAGCGTCCGCCCGTTCTGAACGGTGTTCGTCAGGCGGTCCGCGCCATCGTAAGCGAATGTGTCCACCCAGCCGTTGCGATTGGCGGATAACATCCGGCCCGACAGGTCGTAGGCAAAACTGTCATCGGCGCCGCTGCCCGGATAGGCTCGATTTGTCAGAAAATAAAGGTCATTGTAGGCATAGGTCGTAATCCGGCCCATTTGATCAATCCGGTTGGTGACGTTGCCCACGGCGTCATAATAATTGGTGCGCGTGTTGGGCGGGGCGTCGGGATACGTTTCGGTGACCTGACGGTTCAGCGCATCGTAGGTGAAAGTGGTGACATGCCCATTGGCATCGGTCAGCCGGACATCGTTGCCGTCGGGGTCGTAGGTAGTGACGGTGGTGTTGCCCAGCGCATCAGTGACCGAGATGCGGCGGTCCAGAGCGTCATAGGTGTAAGATGTGGTGTGGCCGTTGCGGTCGGTGCTGGAACTCACGTTGCTGTCGGCATCATAAGCCGTCGTGGTGGTCTGACTGAGCGGGTCAATCATTTCCACCTGCCGGTTGAGGCCATCGTATTGATAGGTGGTGACGTGCCCCAGCGGGTCGGTGACTAGCGTGATGTTCCCATCGGGATCGTAGGCGGTGGAACGAACCCGGCCGACTTCGTCATCCACAGTGATAACCCGGTTGAGGGCGTCGTAGGTGTTGGTGGTGGCATTGCCATTCGGCAAGATGACGGTCACCACGTTACCGTCGGCATCATAACGTGTCAGAGTAATATCGCCGGCGGGGTCAACCACGGAGGTCTGCCGGTCGTCCGCGTCATAAGTATAAACCATTAGGTTGGTCACCGGATCCGTCACGGTAAGCACATTGCCGACCGGGTCGTAGGCCGTGGTGGTGACTGTGTCCGTGGGATTGATGACGTCGTTGGTGTCGCTGTTCTTGCGCACGACCTGGATGCGCCGGTTGAGTTCGTCATAGTGGTAGAAAGTTACATTGCCATCGGCGTCCTCTTTGCGGGTGAGGAGCGAAGTGCCGGGGGTGGGACTGCAACAAGGCGGACCGCCGGGCATTGAATAGTCATACGTGGTCACGCCCCCCAGCGCATTGGTCATGGTGATCACCCGGTTGAGCGGATCGTAGCCGTAATGCGTCGTGTTGGTATTGGGGTCGGTGGAGCTGAGGCGGTTGCCCGCCGGGTCGTAGGTGTAGCGCTGAATGCCGTCAACCGCATTGGTTGTGCCGATCACCCGGTTGAGCGGATCATAGGTATAGGTGGTGACATGCCCCAGCTCGTTGGTGCTGGCGATCCGGTTGTTGTTTGGGTCATAGCCATACGAGGTGACCCCGCCCAGCGCGTTGGTGGTTACCATCTGCCGACCGCGTGCATCATATCCATAACTGGTCGTATTGGTATTGGGGTCGGTGACACTGATCAGACGATCAAGGGGGTCGTAGGCGTAGGAGGTGACGCCGCCGAGCGCGTTGGTGGCGCCAATCAGCCGGTCAAGGGCGTCATACTGATAGCGGACGGTGTGCCCGAGCGGGTCGGTGGTCGAGATCAGATTGCCAACCGGGTCGTAAGTGGCCGTGGTGACGTTGCCCAACGGATCAGTCGTGCTGATGCGTTCACCCAAGCTGTCATACGCATAGGTGCTGGTGTGGCCGTTCTGGTCGGTGTAAGCAAGGACGTTGCCGTTGCCGTCATAAGTCCAGGATTGTGTCTGGCCCAGCGGATCCGTCGTGAGGATTTGGTTCCCGTGGGCGTCGTAGGTGTGGGTCGTGACCCGCCCATCCGGATCGGTCAGGCTGGTTAGTTGGTTGAAAACCGGGTCGTAGGCATAGGTGGTGATTTCGCCCAGCGCATCGGTCATGGAAGCAATTTCCAGGGTGGCCGGGTCGTAAGTATAGCGGGTGGTGCTGCCGTCCGGCGCGGTTGCCTGGGTGATGTAGCCGTTGGTGTCGTAAGCATACTGCCAGAGATTGCCGTTGCCATCCGTGCTGGTCGTGGTGCTCGGAACATACTGGTGCCGCAGGCTGTAGGTCTGGTTGGTTTCATTCACCCCCCAGTTTTCGGGATTCGACAGCGAAAACCAGGGTTGTCCATTCCCATCCGTCACCATGAAGGGCCGCAGGCTTTTATAGGTGTAAAAATACATTCGGCCGTCGCGGTCCACCTTGCGCGTCATCTGATACTGCGCATTGTAAGTGTATTGCACGGTGTTGCCCAGCGGGTCGGTGATCAGGGTCGGCATGCGCGCCTGCGGATCATACTGAAATGTCGTGGTCCGCCCCAGCGGATCCGTGACACTGGACAGTTTATTGGACGCGTTATAAGTGAATTGCAAAGTCCGCCCAAACGGATCCGACACCGAGGTGAGCAAACCGCCGGAATTGTAACTCAGCGTGTTGGTGTTTTGGTTGCGGTCCCCCATCTGGAGCAATCGGTAAACCGGTCCCGCGACCAAAAAAGGGGTGTTCGGCACCAACCCGTAGTGCCACCAGCTTTGAAACTTGTTGGTGACGATGAAGCTGCCATCCGGCTGCATGGTCATCGTCTCAAAATACCCGGTGTCCGAAACATACGTGCCGCCTTTCCCGGAATAATTCATGTAATATTGGGTCACCCGCCCATCGACGCCCAGACGAAACATCTGTCCGCGCTGCTGAAATAGAAGCGTGTTGTAAGTGTGCGTCCAGCCGAAACCCAGCCCGGTGTCCAATTGCACTTTCGATCCGTCGGCATTGTAGGAATTATAACTCAAACCGAACGGAAGTGTTGTGCCGTAACCACTCTTGATGTTTACCACCGGATAATCTTCCCGGAGATTACCCTCACTCAGGCTGGTGCCGACGGTGCCGCCCGGCTGTCGGGTGGCTTGGGCACCACACGTCTGGCAGATGTCCGGGGCATCACTGCCAATGTAGGTCGCGTGCGCGGGCGCCGCCAGGCCCAGTATCGCGCCGCCCAAGAGTAACCATAACCCCCGGTTCGCCGCATTTTTCGCCGCCCGCCGCCGCCACGCCGATGAACTGACCGCCAGCGCCAGCATCGCGAGTCCGGCCGCCACCTCGGCAACTCCCGCCGGCTCCGGCACCGCCGACACACTGGAATTCACCATATTCGCCTCGGCATCCGCCTCCGCCACAAAATAATACGGAGTGTCCGCCATCAATGGGATCGTCTCAGTCAGCGTGTCGGAAATCGTCGCGCTCCGGGTTTGATCCGGGCCGATGCTCAATATTTGATCACTAAACAGGACGGGATTCCCATTGACTGACAGCGCAAAATCCGTCTCCCCCTGTCCGAACACGCCATAAGCGTCCGAAGAAAGATTAAGCTTCCCACTCACGGCGGCAGAAAAGGTCACATTCACCGACCCGGAAGCCCCGGTAATCTCAAATTCCCCATCAATTGAACCCCGCCCCGTGGAAGTATCGAAACCGGCCGTGGTCCCGGGAAGACTTCCCGACGCACCACTCGAACCGCTCAATGCGGACGCCGAAGCCGAGCCCGTACCCGCAGCCATCCCCCCCGGCACGGGCACATCCATACTGTTGGCCATACTCGGATCCACGGCCCCAAACTGGGCGTTCGCGCCGGCTTGGGAATAAGCCGAACTCGCCGCCCCGAGGGATTCGAAACTACCCGACGAAGCGCTGATCGAAAGATCTTGAAACGAGCTGGTGCTCTCGATGGTGATGGCGGCGCGCGCCACCCAACCGGTCAAGAGGAAAAGGCCGCACCCAAAAGCCAGGGTGGCCCGGCGGGGTGAATGAGTTTTTATAAGTTTCATAAACTCATCAGGGAGTGGGGATTACAAAGGCCGAAATAAAACACGGGCCCGCGCCCAAGCCGTTTAAATCATTCGTGGCGGTAAAACCGCCGCTTACGTCAAACACATTGGTGGCAATGCACGCCCACGCCGTTCGGGGCTGGCTGAGGCTGGCGGCGGAGATGATATAGCAGGGTGAACCGGGCGGCCCGGCGGTGAGTTGACAAACCAAGTGGCTCCCGGCCAGGTTCACTTTGGAAAACGCCGGCTGGGAAGCGGAGGAGACGACAGAGATCGCGCCGGTGGCCGGGTCGAAACGCCAGCGCAACCACGGACCGGGCGGTGGCTGAATACGGCTGAAATTTCCACTGGATGGGACGGAACCAAAAATGGAAAAGCTTTGGCCGAGCGACACCGCCCCCGAAAGATTCACCCGCAAAGTCCCGCCCAAAACGAGGCTCGACAGCCCGCGCACCGCCACCGGGCTGGAAGTGGCGGCATTAAGTGATAACATCGTCGTGCTGCCGGGAAGCAGGGTGAGAGAATTACTGATGGTTAACGGCCCCGGCACGTTGCCGAGGGAGAGAATGCCACCGGGCCCCACCACGACCGGTCCCAGAATCACGCCGGAGCCACTCAACGCCGCGTTGGCAACGGAAACGCCCCCGGCTCCGACCAAGCCCGTGACGCTCAATCCGCCACCCTTCACCTGCGTTTGCCCGGAATAAGTATTTTGGGCCGCCAGCACCAAGGTGCCCGCCCCGTCTTTTTCCACGCCCGTAGTGCCGGCTACGGCGGCGTTGAAGACTACTTGCAATGCGGGCGAGGTCACCGTTATTTCCGGCGGGCCGAAAGTGGCATCCAAATTCAAAGAACCGCCTGAAACCGGGTTGAAATTCCACGTCCCCTGGCCGCCCGGCGAGGTAAAGCACAGATTCCCAATGGTTTGCGTCCCGGAGAGGGTGAATGACGCATTGGGGGAAATAACCGCCTCACGACCGAACCCGAAGTAAGCCGTGCTATCCGCGCCGCCCGCGATGCCGTCAGCCGAGTCCCAATTGGCCGCGCCGGCCCAACTTCCGCCGCCAGCGTTGATCCAGTAACCGTCTTGGGCGGCCGCCGCCTCTGCGCAAAACAGGGCGGCCCAAAGGACATAGTCAACCCGTCGTTTGATTTTTCCGGCGATGAACGACCACAGCCAGGATTTTACTGTCCAATTCACAATGGTCTAAAATAATCAAACCTTGCCAGGTCAAGTTTTCCCGCGTCGCTTCCTCGGCCAAATTATCGCACCGGTGCCATCAGGCCGAACCGCTAAAGTCGTTCGGTTCCGGCCATGACCAATAACCGGGCGGCCCATGTGCGCATCTTACCTTGTTCATTACAAATATAAATGCTTGCGAAAAAAAAGTCAACTTAAAAATGAACACGCTCCTGAAAAAATACGCCGCTGGAAAGGCGGATTTCATTGGGGGAAGTGAACCCCTCGGTTTTGTAACCCAATTGTCACAAATTGCGATCCCGTCGAAGCGTGGGGTTTGCCGATGGCGTTGTCAACGCGCCATCATTTTTGCTTTTGGTAAATCGCCTGAATTTCCGCCGCCGAAAGTGCGCGGTTGAAGATACCGATTTCGTCCATTTCCCCTGAAAATACACTTCTCGGATGCGCTATCGAGCCATATGTTGTCCGTCCCCCCAGCAACAGGTATGCAAAACTGGTCTGCGGGGTGAAGCTGCCGAGATCCGCCTGCGCGGCGACCGTCCCGTTGATGTATAGTGCCGCCTGACCGGAATCCTTGTCGTAAGTCAGCGCGACCTGCTGCCAGACCCCGGCCACCAACCGGTTGGGCGGCGTGGTAATCACGTGGCCGGAATGGGCCGGGGTGTCATCCACGAGGTTCGCATCCAGGACTGACGAGTCTTGGATGGCAAAGTCAAGACCCACATCCGCCCCATTGTAAGTTCCCAGCACTTTTTCGTATTCCACGATCACCATTTGCTGGGTTACGGAGACCGGCTTGATCCAGCATTCGAAGGTCATTCCCGCCCCCTTGCCGACGTCCAAAGCCGGCGTCGTTTCAATTTGCACAAAGCCGCTTTGGCGGCTATTGGCACCGGGCTCACCGCCCTCGCCGTTTTTCAGGATAAACGCCCGTCCCGATTTCCCCGGCGCAAATCCAGCGGCGTTGACCAACCGTCCCGGGTTGCCGCCCACCGCGTCATTGGCCGTGCCATCGCCCGACCAAAACGCCACCAAACCCGGCGGCAAATGTCGGACCTTGCCGTTCCGCTTGATTTTCGAGTAACCCTGCCAGCCGACGATGGCTAATCCGGTCAGAACCACGACCAATCCGGTCATGACCAAAATATTTTGCCAGCGGTGTGCGCCGCCCCGCACCGGCGCTGGTGCCGGAGCCCCGGCCCGCGGCGCTGCCGGCACGACGATGGCCTGTTGACAGGCCGGACAATGGATGGAGGCTCCCGAACGGTCGGAGTCACACTGGACGCGTTGACCGCATTGCGGGCAGAAGAATTTGAATGGAGTCATGGCTTTGGACTTTTTTTCAGTGGTTGGTTTGGGGGATGGGGTGGCGGCGATGGTCTCCACCTGGGTTTTTAACGCACCGGCCTGCTGATAGCGCCGTTCGGGCAGTTGTTCGAGGGCCCGCAGCACCACTTCATCCAGCCGCACGTCAATGACGACCTTTTTTGAGGGCAAAATCAATGGGCCCGCCGGCAATTCCCCGGTCAGCATCTGGTAAAACACCACGCCCAGCGAATAAATGTCCGCGCGATGATCCACTTCCAGCGGATGCGCGATCTGCTCCGGCGCCATGTATTGCGGCGTCCCGAGCATTCCGCCGGCCCCGGTCAACTCGCCGGCGGGGGCCGTGGCAACCATTTCCGCCGGTGCTTCACCCACCGCTGGCGCCATGATTTTTGCCACGCCGAAGTCGGCGATTTTCACCCGGCCCTCCCTGCTCAACAGAATGTTTTCCGGCTTGATGTCGCGATGGACGATGCCGCGTTCGTGCGCATACTGGAGCGCATCGCAAATCTGCGGCACGATGGCCAGGGCCTCCTCCGGCGCCATGCGGCTGACGTCGAGCAACTGTCTCAAGTTGACACCGTCCACAAACTCCATCAGGAAATAAAACTGGCCGTCGGCCTGCCCGAACTCGTAAAGTGTGACGATGTGCGGATGATTGAGTTTGGCCAGGGCCCGGGCTTCGCGGGTGAAACGCTCGGCAAAACCCGGACCCCGGGCCGCCTGCGGCGGCAGAATTTTCAACGCCACCACCCGGTCGAGTTGCTTTTGCCGGGCTTCATAGACTGCCCCCATCCCGCCTTGGCCGATGAATTTCAATATCTCCAGTTGCGGAAAATGTCCGGCGAGTTCTTCAATTTTGGGGGGGATGAAGCGCGGCCCGTTTTCCATCGCCGGGCCGGTCTCGGTGCCGGTGGGGAACGCGCTGCTCATGAGGCATTCGGGGCACAGCCCCTGGGGCGCGTTCGCCACAAGCGGCTGGCCGCAGATTGGACAAACAGGCTTCGTATCCACACCCTATTCTACCAGAATGGCGGCCAAAGGTTACCGGCGATTTGAACAAAAGCCCGTTACTTTTGCGCCAGCGCGATGAAGAGATGACGCATCTCGGCTTCAATCTCCCCGGGCTCGTCGAGCGTGCTGGCGATTTCGGCGCGGATGAGCTCGCGATAGCGCTTCCGCAACCGGTGTACGGCCACTTTGATCGCCCCTTCGTTCAGCTTCAGCTTCGTCGCCAGTTCCGCATAAGGTTGGGCTTCGCGCGACCCCAGGAGGGCCTGTTTGAGCGCCCCGAATAATTCAATTTTGCCGTCGCTGCGATATTCCGCTTCCAGCCGCGTCATAACTTCGTTCAACAACGACAGCGCCCATTGCTTCTCAAATATTTTATCGGGCGGGGCATCGTCGTCCGGCACCTCGTTGAAGTGTTCCTCCGCCGCCGCCAGATCCAGCGAAAACACCGGGACGCCCCCGCCGCGCTTTTGGGCCCGGGCCTTGTGCCATTCCGTGGCCAGAAAATGGTTCATCCCCGCCAGCAGAAAGGAGCGGAAGCGGCCTCTTTCCGGGTTGGCACCGGCCAGCGATTGCCGCCCCAGCAGTTGCGCGAAAAATTCCTGGGTCAAATCCTGGGCGTCATGCGCGGAATGACCGCGCCGCCGGACATAGAAGTAAAGCGGATACCAATAGGTATGGCACAGCTTCGCCAGCGCATCCCGGGCATGAGTGGTATCGCTGCGGCCCGCCGCCGCCACCGCCGACCAGTGGGTCGTGACAAAGGCGGGCTGGCGTTGGGCTCCCACGCCTGTGGACGAATCGGTGGCCGCTGTGGGGTTCACGATGCGAGCCTAGCAAACTTTTCAACAAACACAAGGGCCGTTGAATTTCTCTTTTGTCTCCGCCAAAAGACACGTCGGGTTACACCCCATGGCCTTCGCCGGTTTTTGGGCGGATACTCAGGCCATGAAAAATAAAACGATGTTGCTCACGCTCCTCTCCCTCGCGGCGTTCGCCGTGGGATGCGACAAACAATCCACCACCGCCACGCAGCTTGACAAAGTTCAAACCGAAACCAAGCAGGCCGTGCAGGACATGAAGGATTACACCTTTGCGCAAAAGGATGAATTCGTCAAAGCCATGCAGATCCAGTTGACCGCCCTCGATCAGGATATGGATAAACTCTCGGCCAAGATTGACAGCGGCACCGATGCCGTCAAAGCCGAAGCCAAACCCAAACTTCAAGCGCTGCGCGATCAATCAACCCAGTTGCATCAGCAACTGGCCGCCGCCCAGAACGCCACTGATTCGACTTGGGACAGCGTCAAAGCCGGCTTCTCCAAGGCCTACGATTCGACCAAGGACGGCTTCAACCAGGCCCGCCAGTGGGTGAGCGATAAAATCGCCCCTTAACGCTGGGGCCAAGCTTGTCAGTACGCATTCCGTGTGCGAATGTTTACGTTGCATGGCAAGCATGACCAAAGACTCGACCGTATCAGTGCGGCTCACCGCCCGCGAGAAATCCGGCCTGGACGCGGTCGCTCGCATGCAGCGGATTCCCTCCGGCACGGCGGCGGCCGGTTACATTGCCGAGGGGGTGCGGCGCAGCCGGGGTCCAGCGATTGAATTTCGGGCCGGGCAACCGGGCCGGGTGGCCTCTCTGGGGGGCAGTCGGTGGCCCGTCTGGATGATTGTTGAACTGGTGCGGGAACTGGAGGGCAACTTGGAACCAGCTGTAAAGCTCATTCGCAAACCGGCCGCCCTGGTGCGGATGGCCCTGGCCTACGCCGACGCTTACCCGCAGGAAATCAAAGACAGTGCGGCGCTGGCCGCCCGGCGCGATTACGCCGGCCTGAAGCAGGAAATCCCCGAACTCGAGCAGTTGTGAAGATCAAACTGCTGCTGGATGTGCATATTTCCCCGGAAGTGGTGGCGGCGTTCCGGCGTCAATTCCCGTTCTGGACGTGAAAAGCATCCACGACACCGACTGGGCCGCGCTGGCGGATGAAGTGCTGCTGGAAATGCTGGATCAAGAAGGACGGGTGTTGGTGACGCGTGACGTGAACACCGTGCCGGCTCACTGCAAAGCCCGGTTGGCGGCGGGCCAGACCTTTGCCGCGGTTATTTATGCGGACAGCAAGAAATTGCGGCAGACCGCCCAGCGTGGTTTAATCCGACGGCTGGCGGAAGTGGTGAAAAAATACGGCGACGAAAGTTTCACCTGTCGCTCCGGCTGGTTGTGAGCGCGCGTTGAAGTGCGGCCCTACCAGATAATCCCCGTCTCGACGTGTTTGAAATCGCTGATTGCCCAGGTGAAAGTTGAAAGCCGGTGGACCGTAATGGTTTGCTTGTAGAAACGAATCAGCTCCAGGGTTGGCTTCTCGCCATACTCCTCTGCGGCTGGTCGGTTGGTTAGCAGTTGAAAGTATTTTTCTTCCCATCTGATTTGTAGCCACTCGCAGTTTCTCTTCTCATTGGGTTGTTCGCAGTCCTGCCGGGCAAAGGAATCTTTCGCCACGAAGGCGACCTCGTAATCAATGGTTTGCGTGAAAAATATCCGCCAGAGGGCCAGGGGATTAAAACCGTCTTCACTGGGCGTGATGGTGATATCCGAATGCGCCACGGTCGTCCCATAATCGGCGGCAAACGATTTGAAATCGTTGGACCAGCGTTTTCGGTAGGTTGGATAAATGAAGTTCCAAGCCTCATCAAGATGCGTCGAGTTGGTGGCGTCAATCGCGGCGTAGTATGAGCGAATTGTGTCCGCTGGATGCTCAAACGCCAGCCAATGAAGGGATCCATACACCGCCGCCGATAATAGCGCGATCAGCAGAACCCGCCAATGCTGTTTTGCCTTGAGACCCAACTGGGCGAGCAGATCCACAATCTCGCCCAGTTCCTTAAGCAGGCCCTGACATTTTTTGAGCCATTCCGACATAAACAGAAATCGTTATAAGGATATCAAAGCAACTGAACAAGCCTGAAAGCGCCCACGGCGCACGGTTTGGCTGTAAACAGATTGATTTGGCAGCCGAGAGGATTTTGAATAGCGCCCTCACCTCTGGATGGCGGCGGCCCCATCGCCGCAGATCGAAATGCCCAAAACATTATGCCACCCGTTCCGCTGCAAGTGGGGGCAACGAACCTTCCCCACCCCTCACCCGCTCAACTTTTCCAGCGCGCGGGTTTGCGGGCGTATTCCAGGCCCACCAGGCAGACGTCATCGTCAAATTCCAGATCCACGGAGAAAGTGCGGACTTCTTCGATCACTTCGTCAAACAACCGGGCGGCGGGCAGCAGGATGCGGCTTTTGACGTCCAGCAGCAGGCGTTGCTGGGAATACAGTTCCTCCCGGGGGCCCTGTACTTCATACAGGCCGTCGGTGAACAGCATCACGAAATCGCCGGGATCCATCAGGGTCTCGCTGGTGCCGTAGGGCGGATCATCAAACAGGCCGAGGGCCGGCTGGCTGTGGCCGCAATCATTCACGAGGGGCTCGACGATGCCGCGGTGCCGGCGCGCCAGCAGGGGTTTGGGATGACCCGCATTGGCAAAGCGGAGCACCCCGGTTTCACAGTTCGCCACCAGGTAGAAGGCGGTGGTCAACATGGGGGAACCCGTGTTTTTGAGGATATTGCAGAGATCCGAATTCAGCTTTTGCAGGAACGACCCCGGATCCCGCGCCAGCGGTTTCAATTCCTCGGCCAGCGCCCGGATCATCGCGGTCACCAGCGCCGCCCGTACGCCGTGCCCGGTGACGTCACAGATAAACACGGCCGCCTCCTCGTCCGAGAGCGCGGTGATGCTGAAAAAGTCCCCGCTGACCGATTCGGCGGGCTGGTAGAGATGGACAAATTGGAACGCACTTTCGGCGGCGGCCACCCCGGCGGGAAAACACGGATATTGTTGCGGCAGCATGGCCAGTTGGATTTCCCGTGCGGTGCGGAGATTTTCCTCCATGACCGAGTTTTTGCCGCGCAGCTCTTCGCGGCTGCGGGAAAGTTCCTCGGTGGCCCGGCGAATTTGCTCCTCGGACCGCTTGCGCTCGCTGATGTCCTCCACGGTGCCTTCGTAATAAAGCAGATGGCCGCGCCCATCGCGCACCGCCCGGCAATTCTCGGCGATCCAGATGATCGAGCCGTCCTTGCGGTAAATCCGGGATTCAAATCCGGTCAGCGTGTCGTGCAACTGCATCATCCGCACAAACTCCTCGCGGCGGCCGGACTCGACATACAAACGGTTGGCGATGTCCTTGATGCTCGCCATGAGTTCCATCGGGCTGTCATAACCGTAAATCCGGGCCAGCGCCACATTCGCCAGCAGATAATGGCCGTCCGGGGTCGTGCGGAAAATGCCCTCGATCAAATGGTCAAACACGCTGTAATAATTCTCGCGCTCGTCAATCAGCGCGATGCGCTCCTCCTGTCGCTCAATGGCGCAATGGATCGCATGTTCGAGCATGGGCAGGTTGAGTTCCTCGCGCACCAGATAATCCTGCGCCCCGTTGCGCACCACCTGGGCCGGAAAGCCCTGATCATTGGCCGGGCCCAGCACGATGACCGGCACCCGCGCCGCGCGGCTCACCAGCAGGGTGAGCTGAAACAACCACGCCACGCTGACCACCGGCACCTCCAACAGGATCACATCAAACCGTTCGGCCGCCAGTTTGCCCAGCCCGGCGTCCAGGCTCGGCACCGTGCTCATTTCGCAGGCTCCGGCCCGGAGCCGCAGCAAATCCGCCAGGGCGGGCGCAAAACGCTCGTCCTGACCGATCAATAATACTTTCAACAAGGCTGATTCCATAAGGTGAACCGGCCCGCGCGTGCGTGCCGGTCATAAATCCCATGCCGCTCCAACATACAAGGTTGCCCGTCCTGCGCAATGCGCGAGTGACGTAATTCCGCCGCCGGCAGGGCGAATTCAAATACTGGGCGAGCCTAGTTCTGGATGGCCGCCCGGTTGACCAAGGAGTTTGGCGAGGTAGGAAGCTGATTTCCGCTGATGTTTTCAGTTGGGGGGGGGCGCACCGTCCGGCAGGATGGGGTAATAATGCGACGCTGCCGGGACGTGGCTGCGGGGCGAGACGGACTATCCCGGGGGGGCTTATTCGCGCCCGACCAGTTTCATGGCCGCCGCCGTGCGGGACTGGACGTGCAGTTTCTCATAGATGGCGCTCACATGGGTGCGGACCGTGCTCATGCTGATGGTGAGTTGATCGGCAATTTCCTTATACATGTAGCCTTTGGCCAGCAGTCGCAGAATCTCGAGTTCGCGGCCGGTCAATTGTTCCAATTCAGAGGCGGACCGGGTGTCGCGGTGAAAATGGTTGATGACTTTGCGCGCGATTTGCAGGGACATGGGCGCCCCGCCGGAATGCACTTGTTCCACCGCCTGCACCAATTCCTCGCGCGGCATGTTTTTGAGCAGGTAACCGTTCGCCCCGGCCCGCAGGGAGTCAAAAATCGTGTCGCCGTCCTCGTAGGTCGTCAACATGAGCACCTGGATGCCCGGCAGTTTGTCCCGCAGCCGCGCCACGCACTCGATGCCGCTCATGCCGGTCAGGTTGATATCCATGAGCACGACGTCCGGTTTTTCGGCGGGGATTTTTTGCAGCGCCAGTTCCGCCGTCGCATGGGCGCCGACACAATGCAGGCCCGGGGCGTGATCCAGCCATTCCACGAGGCTTTGACGCATGTCCGCCTGGTCTTCGACGATGGATATTTTAATACTCATGGGGCGGCACGTTGCTTTAGTTTAGTTTAAGCCTGAATTTCAGGGTGGCTATCGGATGAAGATACGAGGCTGGGGGGCGGGTTGGGCCCAGGAAAGCTCGATGGTGATGACCGTTCCCGTGCCGGGATGGCTTTGAATTTGGTGACCCGCGCCGATTTCCTCCAGCCGCTGCCGGATGTTGCGCAACCCGTCGGCCAGGGCGTTTTCCGCGGGGGGCTCAAACCCGCAGCCGTTGTCCTCCACCACGATTTTCAGGTGCTGGGCAGTGGCGCTGATCCGCAGCCAGACTTCGGTGGCGCGGGCGTGTTTGACGATGTTTTGCAACGCTTCCTTGACGGTCAGAAAGAGGTTGTGCCGCACATTGGCCGGCACTTCGCGCGCCGGGGTTTGTTCCGGGACATCCAACCGGCAACGAACGCCGGCATCGCGCAAATAGCCGGTGGCGAATTGCCCGGTGTAGTCAATCAAGTGGGCGAGCGTGTCGTTACGCGGATTCACCGCCCAGACGATTTCGTCCAGCGACTTTACGGCCTGGCGCGCCATCGCGGACATCTTCTCAATGCGGTCGCCGGTTTTCTCTTTCTGCGCCAGATCCCCGAGCACGGCGATGAGGGTCAGGCTGGCGCCCAGATCATCATGGATGTCCTTGGCGATGCGGGTGCGTTCGCGTTCGAGGACATGCTGCCGTTCCAATTGCTCCATTTTCCGGCGCAGCCGCAGCATGGCCAGGTGGCGGAGCAGGCCCGACACGCCCCCGATTATGATGATTGCCGCCGCCAGCCGGAACCAAGCAAGTTCGTAAAAATGGGGCCGCACCTTCAACGTCAAGGCATCGCCGACCCGGTTCCAGACCCCGTCGCTGTTGCAGGCGATGACCTGGAAGCGGTAATGGCCGGGCGGCAGATAACTATACTGGGCGGACCGCCGGTTGCCGGCGTCAATCCATCCGGCGTCCTCGCCTTCGAGTTGATAACGAAACTTCACCCGATCTGAAGAGACCAGGCTGATGCCGGTGTATTGAAAAATAAACTGATGTTTCCCCGGCGGGATGATCAGCGGTCGCCCGCGCACAAAGGCCGCCGCCGGGTTGGGGGGGTGATCCGGGGTATCCGCCGGCGTGAGCAGGCTCTCGCCATCTAGCAACACATCTTCGATCACCACCGGCGGCGGCCGGAGATTGGGGTGCAAATCGGCGGGTTGAACCCAAACCGCCCCTTTGAGCGTGGTGAACCATAAACGCCCGTCCGCCCCGCGCCAGGCCGCCGGTTGGTAACCCCCGGAACATTCAAGCGATGGCAAACCATCCGACCGGCCATAGACAATGCCGGGTATCAAATTCGTATCGGCCGTCGTCAACGCCGCTTTGGCCACCCGAAAGATGCCCTGGTTGGAACCCAGCCAGAGATTGCCCCGGCCGTCATCCAGGATCTGGGAAATGACATCGTCCGGCAACCCCTCGCGCTTGCCAAAACGGGTGAACCGGCCGGCTTGATAATGCAGCAACCCGCCCCGGAACGTTCCCACCCAAAGGCTCCCATCCGCGTCCGGCAGCAGCGACCAAATGGCTTGCGACAAGGCCGGGGCCGCCGCCGGATGAATCGGCGTGACCGTCCCGTCGGCGATGCGCAACAACGTGCCGTCTTCCGTGCCCGCCCACAAGGCGCCCCGCCCGTCTTCCGCCAGTGCCCGCACATCCACCCGGCCGACCTCCTCATTCAGGTTGAAATCCGTCGGGGCGTCGGGAGTGGCCGTGAACAAACCGTTCTTGGTGCCCACCCAGATGCGGCCGGCATGATCGGCCAGAATCGCCTTCACCCCGTGCACTCCCGGCGAGATGCGCTTGAGTCCGCCGGTGGCGAGTACATACAAATCCTCCAGCCCCGCGCTCACCCATAAGCGCCCCGTCGCATCCGGACAGAGGCTGAAGGCGAATTCCCCGCTCGGATCCCCGGGGATCGGCACGTGGTTCAGTGTGCCCTCCGGCGAAAGGGATTCCAAGCCGTCCCCCAGCGTCGCGATCCAGACCGTCCCCCCGGCATCCACACAAACTGACGCGGCGGGCTTCGGGGCGGATTCCTGCCCCGGCACCACCGTTTGAAACCGCCGCTCCCGGATTCGCACCAGACCGCCCGCCGTCAATCCGGCCCACTCATTGCCCTCTTGATCTTCAAAGAAACAATTGATGCGGTCCCCGGGAAACCCCGGTTCGGCATCGAACCGCCGCACACCGCCCTCCGCATCCACATGAAACAGGCCGTGCTGATATTCATGGAGCCACACGCCGCCATGATGATCCGGCTGCGCCCCCATTTGCGTCAGGTTGCCCGTGAACACATTCCGTAGCGCCGCCGCCTCGCCCACCCAGCGGCGGTCCCGCCCCGCCCGCACCGCGCCATTGACCACCGCCCAATACGAGCCATCCTCATTGATGGACAGCGCGGTGATTTCCCGCACCGGCTCCCCGTTCGTGGGCGTGACGTTTTCAAACCGCGTCCCGGTCCAGCGGGCGATCGCCTGATCCGTGCCCACCCACAACCGCCCCGTGGCATCCGTGGCCAGGCAATCAATCTCACCGCCCGCCAGGCCCGCGTCCGGCGGCAATAATTCAAACTGTCCCCCCGTTTGCCGCCATAATAATTTGTCCGCGCCGCGATACCAAACGGTGCCGTTCCCATCCACCACGCACAGCGCCCCCACCATCCGGCTGGCCGGCGCCGCCTCGGTCCAACCCGTGCCGGCGGCGGCGTTTTGCGCCCGCCGGCGCAGCGAGCCGTGGTGCAGCAAAAAAGTGACTTGATTCGAGCCCGAGTAAACCAGGCTGGCGTCGGGATCTTTTTCATCATGGCCGGTCCATTCGCGGGCAAACACCCCCTGCCGGAGGGAGGTCAGGGAACCGTCATAAGTGTTGATGAACAGCGTGCCCTGGTCATCCACGGAAAGTTTGCGCACCCGGGCGTGGGCCAGGGCCGGCACATTCGCCGGATCAAAGGTGACAAAGCGCGACCCGTCAAAGCGCACTAACCCGTTATACGTGCCCACCCAGAGATAACCATCCGGCGTCTGCGTGATGGCGGTCACCGAACTGTCCGGCAGCCCGTTGTCCGCCGTCCAGACATCAATCAGATATTCCGGCCCGGCATCGCGTCCCCGGGCCGCCAATGCCAAGCCCAGCCACGCCAGCAGCACGAGTTGAAAGGCTCCAACTTTCCGCCGGCGTCGTCGGTTGAACTGGATTCGTGAGGTCACACATTGATGAAAGACGCTAACTCGTCGCGCCGAGTTGCAAGCGGGGATCCTTTTCCAGCATCACTTTCAAATTCGCCCAGTTGGCCTCGTTCATGCCGTTGAAGGCGTTCAGATACAAGGCCACGTGTTCGGCCGGATATTTGGCGAGCAGCACCTCCACCGCCGCCGTCAGTTTCTCATCCGCCATTTCGCCGGGCAGGCCTTCGACCACGCCCTTGTCATGCGCCAGGCCGAGGGCGTCCAGAAAATCCACGAGCATGGCGTTTTGCTTCTGCACCAGCCAGGCGCGCAGCAGCCCGGCGGCCACCAGTTCCGAGGCGGGCCGCGAGAGCGTGGTCACCATCATCGCATGGCGCTGGGCGCGCGGTTGGCGTTCGAGAAACACCCCCCGCACCTTGCGCGCCTCGGCCACGGCGTTCATCGTCGCCCGGTAAGTGGGTTTGTCTGATTCAAAAGTGTAGGAGAGAATGTCGTTCGCGAGGGCGGGCGACATGAAACCGAAAAGTTCGTGGGACTTTAACATGATGGTAAATAATGGCTTAACCGTTGAAAATTAAAATGAAATTATTCGGGGGTCACCACCGAGATTTTATGCTTTTTGGCCAGGCCGGCGCAGGCCTCGCGCTCCAGCAGCAGCGTTTTGCCTGGCTCCAGCGCCAGCACGGCGATTTTGGCCGCCGCACAGGTTTCCAGCGTCCGCGCGCCGAGGCAGGGGATGTCAAAGCGCAAGTCGTGCTTTTCCCGCGCCACCTTCACCGCCACGGCGCCGCCGCTGCGGCCCGCGAGTCCACCCCCGCGCGTCAGGCACTGGTCCGTTCCCTCAAACCCCTCCACCGCCAGCACCGTGCCGTTTTTAACCACCACCGTCTGGCCGATCTCGAGCCGCGAAACTTCCTTGGCCACGCGATGGCCAAAGGCCACGTCCGCCCGCTGTTCGGCGGACAGTTTCGGGCCCAGATGAAAGCCGGCGGCGGGCATCAGCGGGGTGAGCCAGGGCGTGGCCTCGATCAGCGCCACGCCGTCCTTTTGCAATTCGGCGGCGATCCCGCCAAAAATCGTGTGGGCGTTTTTTTCCTTGAGCCGGAAGAGCAGGGCCATCGCCCGCAAATCCGGGCGGAGGTCAAACAGGTTCTTGGGGGCGATCTGCCCCACCATCACGCACTCGCTCACGCCGCGTTCCGTGAAGACGGCGATGAGCTTGGCCAGTTGCCCCACGCGGAGCCAGACGATTTCATCCACCAACCGCGCCAGCGCCGGGTCGGTCTCGCCCTCGAAGGCCGCCGCCACCAACCGGCGCACGCCGGCCGCCCGGGCCAGCCGGGCGAATTCCAGCGGCAGGGTGCGGTTTCCGGCAATCATGCCCAGCGTGTCACGTGTGTTGTCCATTGCGTATGGCCCGGACAGCTTAGCGAACGCCGGGACAAATGCCAGTCTGGGAAAGGGGAAAATCCAAATTGACTTCCCCTCCCCAAAGTGGCTCAGTATCAAATCATGGCTTTATCATTCATTCCCATAATTCTCTACTTGGTTTACTTTGGCTGCATCGTCGCCATCATCATTTGCCTCCTGCGGCTGATGGGCCGGTTGGTGATCGCAATCGAGCGGGGCGCGGCCGCCTTGGAAATCATCGCCCGCAAGCAGCAGAATGATGGCAAGCCATAAGCCGGTCAGTGCGACCGACACGGCTAACCGAGCCGCCGCCACCGGCGGATTTTAGGCCTAAGGCATTTGGAGTGCGGCGACAGGTCGCCGCTTTTGGACGAGACGACATGTCGTCGAGTTCAAAAACGTGTGCCTTTCCGGGATCACCAACACCTTCGGGATGCACGGGGCTAACCCAGTCGCCGCCACTGGCGGATTTCAGCGGCCAGGCTGCCGAAGCCATGGGGGAATGCCCGTTCCAATAAGGTCAGGTCATTTTCCAGCGCCCGCGCCGCCGCAACCATTTTCTCAGTCATGTGCTCCAAGGAATTATTCTCCGCTCCATACAACCACTTTTTTAAGTCCAATTTGGAATAAGGCTCTTGGTTCTCATCCAAGCCCTTTTCCCAAGCGGCTTCGCTGATTTGTGGATGCGTCCCGCAAAGCCACCAAGCCTCGATGGCCGGCGCGGCCACGCCCACGGCGATTAGGAGCGGAACCCGGCCTGACACGGGTTTTAACTGGCTCCGGCAGCGTTTAACCAGTTCTTGAAATTCACGCAGACGGTTTTTCGGTTGGTCTCCCGAAAGATAAGTATGGTTGGAATCTACCACCACGACCAGAGCATCGGTGTCTGTCCGATAATGAAGCTGCTTGGAAATGCTTGGCAGGATGCTCTGCACGGCCGTCCAGCCCCGGCTGCGCAACTGGGTTTCCACCGGAATGGTTTTCACCCCCAGCAATGCGTCCACAAGCACCCGCAATGCCGCTTCGTCAGCGGCGGATTCGCTCAGGATGGCGACTCGCATCAAGCCGCAGCGGGCACACCGCCCAGAATGCCGCTATACCAAACCTCGCCCAGCGGGGCGTCCCCGATAATCTCGCGCAGTTGGGCATCGTCGCTCAAGTTCTTAAACACGGCCGAACCGTCCGCGTTTTTCTCCGCGATGATCACCTGTTCGGGATGATCCTTGAACAGGTCGAGGAACAGCGGCGAGTGCGTGGTGACCACCACCTGCACCGGGGCGCGCTGGATGCCAAAGTCAGCCGGAAAACTCAGGCGATACAGGGCGTCACGCAACTCCCGTAAGAGGCGCGGATGCAATCCCCTGTCGGGTTCCTCCAAGCCGATCAAGGTCGGGGCGTCGGGTTGATGAACAACGGTCAGGAGCGCCAGCGCCAGCAAAGTGCCTTCGCTGAGTTGCTCGGCGGGAAGGTTCAGACGCGAGATTTTTTGACGCAGGGCCAGTTTGCGGTAACCGTTCTGGTCATTCTCAAAACTGATACCGTCATATTCGGGAATCCAACGTTGCAATTCAGAACGAAGATGGTTATAGGCATCCTCATCCTTGTCACGCAAGAATGTAATGGCACCGGCCAAGTTGGAACCGTCGCGGTTGAGTGCCTTCCAATTTTGGGGATTAACCGGATTCGCCATCAAAGCGGTTTGAAATGAAAAAGTTGAAATTTTTTGCAAAAACTTTTGGGTGGCTATGCCGTCTGGGCCATAATCTTCAGTCAATTGACCGTTATCATCCACAAAATTACGATTGGTATTGCCTTGCTGACCAACTTCTAAATGCACCCTTTTGCAAGGATTTTGGATATCCAGCGTTATTGAAGCAGTTTTGGTTGGTAATCCGACCGTGACCGCTTGTGGCCAGTTAACTGAAATCGGATTGGCCATCGCCTCCAGTCCCTGCAACACCGAACTTTTGCCGCTGCCATTGGGGCCGATGAGGACGTTGAACGCGCCGAGTTTCAGCTCGGCGTTTTTCAACGCCTTGAAATTTTGAAATTGGACCTTCGTGATCATAGGCGGCAAACGTTATTCGCTGCTTCAACATTACACCAATATCGCCGGAAGGTGGCAAAAGAAAAATCCGGGGCAAAAGCCGGCGGGGCGCATCGTGCCCCAGGTTTCCATCGGCCGGACGCAAAGTACCGCAGACTTCCAAGTCTGCTGTCTCGCAGGTTTCCAAACCTGCAGGCTGTCCGCCAAGTTGGCGCGTCCGCCTGCTTTACCACCAACTTCGGGATGCACCAAAAGCCGACCGCTTCGGGGTTGATGGCTTGTCGTTTGAGCAAAATCAGCCTATGTTATGTCCATGATTATCCACCAGCCATCCTCCCGGCCCGTCGTCAGCGGGGGCGTGCGGCTCAAGCTGGTCGTGGTTTTGGCGGTAATCGCCGTGGCCCTCGGCACCCTGCTGATTTGGGCTGACTGCCAGCCGGTCCGCCGGCCGGATGTGGCCTTTGCACTGCTCGGCTACACCAACGGTCCCACGGGAATCCGGCTGGCACGCATGGCCGTCACGAATCGGAATAGTTTCACCATCCAAATTTACGGGGACCTGGTCGAAATCCCTGCGCCGGATCAACCGGGCAGCCTGACTTTTTACCGGAAGGCGGGCGGTTATCATTTCGATTCGGTCCTGGGCGGTGGCGCGGTCGGAAAATTCTTAACCCCCATCCCCACCGATCTGGTCCCGTGGCGACTCCGGTGCATGGTCTATACTGATGTGGGCACCGTCCGGATCGTCAAGCGAATGGCGTTTATGGCGTTGCTTGCGGTCGGCTTGCATCCGCGTTATCAAACGATGCCCTTCGATGTTGAGGGCGATTGGATCGGGAACCCGCCATGATGAGAAATCACGCTCAGAATCGCTGAACCCGAGGTCCACCGGGGGATGCTTGTGGAGCGCGATGCAAACCTTTGCGAGGATGATTGAGGTTGGATAATCCGGGGGTTATTTTGCGGCGCTCGCCAGAGACGCCGCTACGGCGCGACAAGCCGGGCGGAGGGGAAGGGTTCCACCGACCCAGGTGTTGGCCGTGGTTTGGAGCAGACCTTACCGCCAGTAACGCCAGTCCACGTCCGGGAAGACGGGGTCGCGGGCTTCCACTTCGGCCAGCCACTTTTCGTCCACGCTGGTGGCGGTGAGTTGATCGTGCAGGGCGATGAAGCGGAGGAGGTGGTCTTTGACGCGGCGGCGGGCGTAGCCGGGGCTGGTGCCGGCCCGCAGGATGAAGGGCCAGTCGCTGGCCTGGGCCAGCAGGAGTTCGCGGGCGGCCTGGCGCAGGGCGCGGGCGGTCAGGCCGTCGGCCTGGGGATATTTTTGCGCCAGTTCCGTCATGCGTTCCTGGGCGATCTGGAGATGGGGGTAAATCCACTCGTTTTTCTCATTCAACCACACCCGCCAATAGCCTTCTTCACCCCAACTCGAGGCGCTCGGCGTGGCCACCTGGTGGGTGTCGTGGCGGCGGAGATATTCGCCCGGGGTGATGAGGCTGAGGTCTTTTTGATCGTTGAAGATTTTGCGCGCCAGAAAGTCCAGAAATTCCGGCCCCTCATACCACCAATGCCCGAACAGTTCGGCATCGTAGGGGGCGATCATGAGCGGGGGGCGGTCCATCAACCCGTCCAGTTGCCGGAGTTGTTGGAGGCGTTCTTCCAGAAAATGGGAGGCGTGTTCGCTGGCGGCCTTGAGGGCGTGGTCGCGCTGGTAGATTTCCTTCGGCCCGGTCCCGCCGGTGATGCGGAAGTATTTCATGCCGGTGAAACCCCGGTGGTCGGGGGAGGGCAGATGCGGCTTGACGTAGTCGAAATCCAGATCGAAGCCGAGGTCGCGGTAAAAGTCGCGGTAACGCGGGTCGCCGGGATAGCCTTCATGTTTGCTCCAAACCTGCCGGGAGGAATCGAAGTCGCGGCCGAAGGCGGCAATGCCCCTGGGCGTGAAGATCGGCGCGAAGGTGCCATAACGCGGACGCGGGCTGGCGTGCAGCAGTCCGTGCGTGTCCAGAATGAACCAGCGGATGTTGGCCTCCTGCAGCCAGGGCTCAACCCCGGCCACATAGGCGCATTCGGGCAGCCAGATGCCCTGCGGGTCGCGGCCAAAGCAGGTGCGGTAATGGTCGCGGGCGGTGAGAATCTGGCCGCGCAATGACGCCGGATGGCCGGCCATGAGCGGCAACAGCCCGTGAGTGGCGGCGGTGGTGATGATTTCGATCCGCCCGGCGTCCTGAAATTTGCGGAACGCCCCCACCAGATTGCCGCCGCAAGTCCGCCAGGTGTCGCGCGCCAGGTTAAACTTGTGGTGATACATCCAGGCCAGTTCCCGATACGCCCGGTCCCAGTGGGTGCGGTGGATTTCCTTGTCCGCCAGTTCAATCAGGCTGTCCAGGTGCCGCTCGTAACGCGCGCCCAACACCGGATCGAGCAGCATGGTGCAGAGGGTGGGGGAGAGGGACAGGGTCAGGCGCGCCTCGATGCCGTCGTGCCGCCAGTTTTCCAGCATCTGGAGGATGGGCAGGTAGGTCTCGGTGACGGCCTCAAACAGCCAGGTTTCCTCGAGAAACTTTTCGTGTTCGGGATGCCGCACAAAGGGGAGATGCGCGTGCAGGACAATGGAAAGATAACCTTGCATGAAACAGCGACTGGGGGGATTCAGCCGTCCAACAGATCATTCAGCCATTCGGCGATGGCCCGGGCTTTGATCAACATCCCCACTCCCACCACGGCCGGCAGCCCTTTCAGGATGCAGGGCAGGACGGCCATGGCCGCAAGGTTGTTGAAATCCGCCGTGAGGGTCAGCGCCAATTCCGCCAGGCTGAAGCCAATCAGCGCAATGGCGATGGAACAAACGAGCATCAGGGCTCCGCGTTCGGACGCATCCATAAAGGCGAAATCAATCACAGATTTCCCGGCAGATTATCCGGCAGCGGCGGCTTTAGCGAGGAATCTTGTGGATGAACGCCCACATCGCCCAAATATTGGGTTTCCCGGCTGAATTTCAGGTCGGCGGCGCGGGCATCCGTGCCATCGGCGGAAACGGCGACGGCCGGGAGGTCGTATTTGCCATCGGGGAGGGAAAAGCGGTAGCTGAACGTGCCATCCGGCCGGAGTTTGATCTCCTGACCGCCCAGGGTGACTTTGGCCCCCGGTTCGGTGGCCCCGTAAATGATCAACTCGGCGTTGACGTTAAACCAAAAGCTCTTTTCCGACGGCGGGCTGATCCCGAACGGAACGGCCGGACTCGAAACGGCCGGGCTGGAGGCCGCACCCCAACCGGCGGCTCCCACCGGACCGGGGCCGCCGAACGGCTGGGCCGGCGAACTGACCTGTTGGGTGAGCCGGCGGCGGATGAGTTCCGTGATTTCCAAGGACCCCATCCAGATGCGGCGGCTCTGATCAATACAGATGACCCGGGCCAGGGCCTGCTCCTGTTGGGCCGTCCATTGGATGGGCGGAATCACGGGGGCGGCGGGGTGACCGTTGGGTTCATGACCGGACCGGGAAAGGGCCGGGGTATGCGGGGCCGGGGTCGGTTTCAAACGCGGCAGATCCGGATGCCCGGAGCGGCGTAATTCTTCAATGGCCTGGGCCAGCGGCAGATTTTCCCGCACGGCCTCCTCAATGATTTGCATCAATTTGACGAACGGAAATTCGTAGGGGATCGTGGCGAACTCGACATCTGTCTCGGGCGAGGCGGCGTCCGGCGGGGTGACGGTGGCACTCGAGACCGCGATCCGCGTCCATTTGCCCAGCGGCGAGTAGCACCCGAGTTCCGCGCAGTAGGAATTGCCGGCGCGCTCCACATGAATGAACCAATGGCGCGATTCGGGATGCACATGGATTTCGTAAACCGGATGGCCCTCGATTTTGGCGCCATAGACCCGCAACACGAGATGGCCGTCCGAGGACTCGGCATTGAAAGCGTGCTGCTGGTTTACGGTTAGATCCCAGTGGGCGTAGAGCCAGTGGGGGTCGCGGGCGGTTAAAAAAAGTTTCTTCGTGCCATAGGCTTCGGGCAACTCGACTTCCGGGCCATCATAGTCCAGCACGGCGGTGGTGGGGCCGAGGACAAACTTCCCTCCCGGACCCGCCGGGGCCGGGGTTGGGGGCGCATCCGGTTCGGTCAGAATGGCCGGGGGTTCAATTTTTTTGCGCCGGCCGCCGGGCGCGGGGGCGGCACCGGCCTTGGATTCCACGGGCGGCACCGTTTCCGGCGTTTTTAAAGGGGTGACGGCGCGGGCCGGAACCGCGGCTTTGGCGGGTTCCGGGGTTTTTACCGTGTCCGTGGGCTTCGCCGGTTCAATGGGGGGCACCGAGCCGGGGGTTGGGGCGGGGGTGGTTGCGGTTTTGGGTTTCAACATTTTTTTGGCGGC
>Ga0302267_10000537_pt1 | contig 51336 bp, 31 predicted proteins | sample III_Bog_E1_3_FD_194555 | JGI IMG/M metagenome (GOLD analysis project Ga0302267, IMG submission 194555) | Peat permafrost microbial communities from Stordalen Mire near Abisko, Sweden - III_Bog_E1_3 | ecosystem: Environmental > Terrestrial > Soil > Wetlands > Peat | place: Sweden: Abisko...
GATACGCGCGTAGAACTCGTCCGACTCGCGCTCAAATCGGTTCTCGTCTGCGGGCTTGGTCTGTCTGGAACTGTGCGCCTGCGCCTGGCGATGGTTGCGCCGACGCGCGCGTGTCAGAGCCTCCTCCAGCGGGGGCAGAAGCAGCAGAGTCAGGTCTGGCTGAAGATTATTGCAAACCGCAGCATGCAGGTCGAGAACGCGCTGGCTTCCAAGCTGCCGCCCCGCTCCCTGATAGGCCTCGGTGGAGTCGGTGAAGCGGTCGCAGAGAACGATGGAGCCGGCGGCCAGCGCGGGTTCGATTACCTCAGCGATGGCCTGAGCGCGGTCGGCGAACATCAACGCCATCTCGGCCAGCGGACTGATCGGCCCCAGCGCAGCCTCCGAACGCGAGTCCAGCAGAACGGCGCGCAGTCGGTCGCCCAGCGCGGTCGAACCAGGCTGGCGCAGGCTGACCACGCTGCGCCCGGAGCCGGTCAACCACGCGCCCAGACGCTGCATCTGCGTCGTCTTGCCTGATCCATCCAACCCTTCAAAGGTGATAAATGTTCCACGCGTCATGGGGTTCAGTCTATCGCAGAGGGCTTGCAACCGGCCATCGCCCCAACAACATTGCATAGAAGCGATACAATCGCAGGCAGAGCAATCCTGTCTACGCAGGAGCGGCGATTTTGCGGTTTCATCGCACAATCGCCCACATTTGCGTTGGACCCAGTTGTCCATGGAGTGACCGAGCGGCAACGATTAGAGATAAACTCGCGCCGAGCGCCATCGCTCCCATATAATCTAACTTTGTCAGCGGTAGCCGAGCGGGCGTGATTTTGCAGCAAATGAGGGTGTGCGTATCTTTACCGTAAAGCGAGTGAGCGAAGGTTTCCCGAGCATCAAGCTAAAGTCTGTGCGTACGCGCTCCAGCCGCTCCCGCATTGCTCCAGCCTTATTGGCTGTGGGCGTGCTGGCTGCGATGGCTCCCCTGTCGACGCGGTCGATGGCGCAGGACGCTACAACCGCATCCAGCGCGGTCAATACGTCGCAGATCCTCTGCCAGCCGCAGGCGATTGGCAATCGCAGAATTCCCAAAGACTCGATTCTGGCGCGAATCTCCAGCCATCAGGGCGATCAGTACGATCCGGCCACCGTGGAGCGCGACTTCAACTCGCTGTGGAACACCGGATACTTCGAGAATGTGCGCATTGAGCGCGCCGATACTCCGTCCTGCGTACAGTTGGTGATCTATGTATTGGAAAAGCCCACCATCCGCACCATTGACTATGTTGGACTGAACGCCGTCACCCTGTCGGACGTGCAGGAGCGAATGAAAAAGGCCAAGGTCGGCCTCTCGGTGGAGAGCCAGTACGACCCGACGCGCGTCAAGCGGGCCGAATCGGTCCTGAAGGATCTGCTCAGCGAGCACGGGCACCAGTTTGCCACTGTCAAGACCGAAGTCAAGACCATTCCCCCTGCCTCGGTGGGAGTCACCTTCAAGATCAAGGAAGGCCCGACAGTCAAGGTCGGCAAGATCGCCTTCGACGGCAACTACAACATCAAGGACCGCATCCTGCGCGAGGCGATGGTCAACACCAAGCCTATCGGGATTCCCCACTCCATCGTTCTGGAAAATCTTCTCGCGCGAACCTTCGACGCCAGCAAGTTGGACGAAGACACCGAGCGCGTGCGCCAGGCCTATCGCGACCGCGGCTACTTCAACGCGGAGACCAGTGATCCGCAGACCCATGTGCGCGACGAGGGCGGGCTGAACTTCTTCACCCTGCGTCCCTCCACCGGCAAGCGCATCGATATTCTGATGCCCGTCGAAGAGGGCGAGCGCTACAAGCTGGGCGGAATCACCTTTACCGGAAACAAGATGTTCAACAACTCCAAGGCTCTGCGCGCGCAGTTCACGCAGAAGGACGGCGAGTGGTTCAACGCGCAGTTATTCAGCAAGGGCGTGGAGCAACTCCGCAAGGCCTACGGCAGTCAGGGATACATCGGCATGGTGGGAAACCCCGTGCCACGGCGGGACGACGCCAAGAAGCTGATCTACATCAACGTTGACATCGATGAGGGCAAGCAGTTCTACGTCTCGCGCATCGAGTTCTCCGGCAACACGCTGACCCGCGACAAGGTAATCCGCCGCGAGTTGCAGTTGGAAGAGGGACAGGTCTACAGCACCGAGCGTTGGGATATGTCCGTAATGCGCCTGAACCAGCTCGGCTACTTCGACACCCTGAAGGTGAAGGACGACACCGAGACGCGGCAGAACTCCGACGATGGAACCGTCGATCTGCTGTTGAAGCTGAAGGAGAAGGGCAAGAACTCGATCGGAGTCAACGGAGGACTCAGCGGACTCAGCGGAACCTTCATCGGGCTAAACTACGAGACCAACAACTTTCTGGGATTGGGCGAGACTCTCTCCGCAACAGCCAACATCGGCGATCTGTCGCGCAACCTGAGCTTTGGATTCAACGAGCCTTACCTGCGCAACAAGCCCATCGCAGTCGGCACCGAGGTCTTCTCTCGCAAGACGGACTACAACCCGGCCAAGGCCTACTCCATCGCCAACAGCACCAGCGCCAACGTCACCGCCGCAGAGCAGTCGCAGTTGACCAACTACAACACTGCGACCACCGGCTTCACACTCTCGGCCAGCGAGCCGTTGAAGCATCTGTGGTCTACCCGCGGCGTGTCGCGCATCGGCATCACCTATGCGCTCAGCCGCTCGTCGGTGTCTACGTTCAACGACAACACGCGCAATATCTTCCAGTCGCTGGCCTTCCGTTCCGGCGTGGAGGGAATGAATCAGTTGAACGGCATCGTCACCTCGACGATCTCGCCCAGCTTCAGCTACTCCAGTCTGGATCGCGGCGTCGGACCGCACTCTGGTCGTGACTTCAACATCTCCATGCAGGTTGCAGGAGCAGGCGGAAACGTGAAGTACGTCTCCCCGGTGGCCAGCTTCCGCCAGTACTATCCGATGAAGGGACTCCGCATCAGCCCAGAGGGACGCAACGTCCTCGGCATGCGACTGCTTCTGGCGCACGTCTCCGGCTTTGGCGGAGAGGTTGCCCCGCCGACCAACCGCATCTACGGCGGTGGAGAGTCCGACGTGCGAGGCTTCGACATCCGCGCCAACTCGCCCTACACCTTCGTTCCGGTCAAGGTCCAGTTCAACCTGACCAACCCGGACGGAACGCTGATTCCCCGCGATCCGACCAACCCCAGCCTGGGCAACATTCAGATCCCGCTGCCAATCTATCGTCTGGTCTCGGTCGGCGGAGACACCCAGCTCACCGGCAACATTCAGTACCAGATCCCCATCGTCAGCACGGTCAGCTTCAACTTCTTCACCGACTTCGGCCTGACCGGCGACCTACAGCCAGGACAACTGCTACAGAGCGTTGCAGGAACCTCGGTACTGGCCAGCCCGCTCTACGGTTGCCCGACCTTCGTCAACGGAGCCTGCTACGGCGGGCAGTCGGTAGCGGCCTTCGGAGCGCGCAAGCTGAACACGGTTCCGGGAACCAACTTCGTCCCGCGCATGACCAGCGGCGCGGAGTTGCAGGTCATCCTGCCGATCGTGAACGCACCCTTCCGGATCTTCTACGGCTTCAACGATCTGCGTCTCTACAAGAGCCTGCCGCAGCAACTGGCCGTGGACAATACGACCCTCCGCAGCATGTTCCCCAACTCCGACGCCGGACGCTACAGCTACCAGCAGGCGCTGCAACTCTACGGAGCGGCCTACCAACTGCGCGAGCCAAGAAAGACCCTGCGCCTGACCGTGAGCACAACCTTCTAAACTCTCCAATTCCCAGCCCTACCCCAACAGAAAATACTTGAGCCTCCCCCGCACTGGTTAGCGCAGGGGAGGCTCAAGTTTTGCAGCAGTTTCTGAATTACTGTAGCCCGATTTATTTGTCATTCCGCAGCGAAGCGAAGGAATCTGCTTTTTGTTCGTTCGACCACGCCATACACCTTTACGGGAACGGCTCTAAAGCAAATTCAGACTGACCGTGTTAGCGACGTCCTCCGCCACGGGATCCACCCGCACCACCCGAGCCTCCACGAGACTGCGGCGCGGAGCCTCCGCCGCCACTATAGCTGCGAGATCCTCCACTGTACGAGCGAGCCTGACCGCGGTAGATATTGCCATTCAGGTTGGAGCCGCGCACCATGTTCGACGCGCCGCGGTTGTAGCTTACGGTGCCGCGGTTGTAGCCTGCGGCTCCGCCATGTGCAATGGCTGCTCCGCCGGGGCGTCCATTGAATCCGGCTACAGGATGGCTATAGACGAAGCCCTCGTGATCGCGGAAGCCAAGGTGGTTGTACTCTCGGTTATAGAAGAAGTGGCCGCCGTTCCAGTATCCGCCCCAGAAACCGACGCCGAAGTAGCCGTAGCCATAGTTGACTCCGCCATAGTATCCGACGTGACGACCCCAGTAGCCCGGACTCCAGAAGTAGGCACCGCCATCCAAGTCCCAGTAACCCGGAGTCCACAAAGCTCCCTCGTAGGGCGGCTCGACCCAGGCTCCATCGACCCAGTAGTATCCATCGGGGCCGTAGGCCCAGTAGCCCGGAGTCCAGATGTACCCGTAGCCGGGGGCGACCGGCTGTGCATAGACGGGAATCATCGGCGGAGCAAAGCCTACCGAGACGAACACCCGCGCATTGGCTGCGGAGGGGGCGATCAGAAGCGCTCCAGCAACCGCCGCCGCAAACATCGTGCTCTTCAAAGCTCGTATGATTTTCATGATTTTTCCTTATTCTGCCTATCCTTCGCTTCCCCGATACATCTATCCAGCAACGGGTTGCGAGGAGTGCAGCGACTTGAACTCTTCGATCCAACTTCGCCAGCCTGCTCAAATCGTGCCAATCAACTTCTGTTGAATTAGACCCAACCTGCGCCAATTGGTTGCGGAGTGCCCGATCTTTCCGTCCATGTATTTGTATTTAAAGCATCTTCATGATTGCTATACAGACAGGAGAAGTGTCGTCCCAAAGCAGAAGAATTGTCATCCTCAGCGAGCGTTTTTTCCAAACCGAGCGTTTTCCCCCAACATTGCTGAGCGCCTTTCCCCCATATTGTCATCCAGAGCGAGCGCAAGGCGCGAGTCGAAGGATCTGCGTTTCTCGCGCCGCGTTGAAAGGACGCGCATCCACCGCGCCGTAACAAGCCTAGAATCAAAGGAACTTTACAGCCCGCGCAACTACGCGTCGGTCTCCCCGTGCAGCCAGTCGAAGTTCACATGCAGGCACAGCAGGGTATAACTCACCATCTCGTGAAAGTAGCGCATCGCCAGATCGTAGTCGTCGATGTTGCCCATCGTCGCGCGCGGCGAGGTGTAGACCGTCAACCCTGCGGCCTCGCACAGCTTGCGGATGCGAAACAGGTGTGTCCCATCGCTGACCACGATGATGCTGTTCAGATGCCGCGTCTGTGCAATCTCGGCCAGCCGCTCCACCTGCTGTCCGGTGTCAACCGACTCCGTCTCAGCCTCAATCTGCTCATAGGGAACGCCATTGGCCAGCAGATAATCCCTGCCCACTCCGCCCTCGGTCATCCCCTTGTCCAGATCGCCGCTGCCCCCGCCCAGCGTGATTACCAGCGGAGCCATCTGTTCGTGGTAGAGATCCAGAGCGTGATCCAGACGCGCGTGCAGCACCGGCGAAGGTCGCCCCACATACTCTGCCGCGCCGAAGACGGCGATCGCATCGGCAGGCCGCGCCTCGTCTCTTCCCGCAACCGCGCTGATCTGAACGTAGAGCCAGCCGAACCATCCCACCACCGCCAGCAACAGAGCCACCAGCAGGCAGCGCAGCAGGATCTGGCTCGGCTTCAACGCCCGACGAGAGCGCGCTCTAGAACTGCGCTTCGGCGTGTGGAAACGCCGTCTCAAGAGGCTTGAGCGACGCTTCGGCGAATTGGATGACCTTGAAATCATGGCAAAAAGGCTCAACACAGCACAGGAAATCGCGAACGTACAACCGTTTTATCCCCAATCCAGCAGCAAAACAGGTTGGAAAACGGCAAAGTATTGTTTGATAACAAGTATAAGACTCTTCCCACAACGCGCGAACAAAGTTGCCAGCAGTTCTAAATCAGACAAGAACCGACCACGGATCAACGCGGATAAGACCATTTTAGAAATTACACTATAGACCAAGAAATGAATTATCTCTTTGAGCGCAGCCCTCTTGAGAATTGTCATTCTGAGCGAAGCGAAGAATCCCCGCATTCTGCTCGTGCGGCGACGCTCTACATTAGTAAAAATTCTCTACAGACAATACGGCCTTTTCTTATCCGTGAAAATCCGTGTTCATCCGTGGTCGCTTCAGTTTTACGCTTTTTCCCTATGCGGTTGTTGCCTGCTGCCATTGGATTATCCCCACTTGGAATTGCTGAGAGGTATGCTATACACTTGCGCATCGAATCGTTGCAGACCTGCTCCAGTTCCACACACAGGAGATTAATTTGACGGCCGAGATCTTACGTATTCACCCCGACGAGCCAGAGCCAGAACAGATTGCGCGGGTCGTCCGTTCGCTTGCCGCCGGTCAGGTTGCCGCGCTGCCCACGGACACCTTCTACGGCTTGGCCGTCGATCCGATCAACCTGAGCGCGGTCGACCGCATCTACGAGATCAAGACCCGAGCCCGCCACAAGCCGCTCTCTCTGCTCATCTCCGAGACCACGCAGGCCTACGGCTTGGCGCGCGAGATGGATGGAGCCTTCGATCGTCTCGCCGAGCGCTTCTGGCCCGGCCCGCTGACCATCGTCGTCAAGGCAGGAACGCGCCTTCCTCTGCGCGTCACCGCCAACACCGGCAACGTCGCCCTGCGCGTGCCGGAGAACGCCATCGCCCGCGCCGTTGTCACCGGCCTCGGCCTGCCCATCACGGCGACCTCGGCCAACCTGCGCGGAATGCCCGAATGCACCTCCGCCGAGCGCGTTTTGGAGCAACTCGGCGAACACATCCCGCTGATCGTCGACGGCGGCCCAACCCTGCGCGACATGCCCACCACCATCGTCGATCTCTCCGGCGGAGGCCTCTCCTGGATGATCCTGCGCGAAGGAGCCATCCCCACCCACGAGATCGCCCTCGCCCTGCAACACTAGAGCCTCTTCACTATCGCGGCAGAGCGAAACCGATTATCCCTCTGCCCCTGGAACGCAGTGAAAGGGAATAATTTTCCCATCCTGCTGGTGCCGCGACGCTCTACCTCATCAATATAGACGCTCTGAAATCACTGCTTGCCCAAAGGCCCTTTATCCATGAAGATCTTGCGCCAGATCCGCTCTCTCTACGCCGCAACCCTGTTTTTCTCCGCGATGTCGGTTGCCGCACAACCCGCCGCGCCGATTCATCTAAAGTTTGACTTCAGCGCTGCGCCTGCCAAATCCGGCGCCACACGCGTCGCCCCGAACGCCGTCTACAGCGACGCAGCGGGCTACGGCTATGAGTCTGGCGCGCAGGTCTCCAACGGAGACAACGGCAGCACGACAACCAGCGATCGCCCATTCCTCTTCTCCGCCCGCGTGCCGGAGGGTAACTATACGGTGACGGTCGGCTTTGGCGACTCCTCCACAGCGACGACGACGACCGTCAAGGCGGAGTCGGGCCGTCTGATGCTGGAGCGCGTCGATGTTCCCGCCGGACAGGTCGTCGAGCGCAGCTTCACCACCAACGTCCGCACGCCCAATCTTCCCCGGCTGCCGACCAATGCCACTGGGCGCGAGGCGGTCACGCTGGACAGCTTCGACAACGGCAACACGCGCGACTGGGACAACAAGTTGACGCTCGAATTCGTCAGTCCACACGCGGCTCTACGCTCCATCGAGATCGTCGCCGCTCCCGCCACGCCGACCGTCTTCCTCGCCGGAGACTCGACCGTGACCGACCGCGACGCAGGGGGCGATGTAAGTTGGGGACAGATGCTGCCGCGCTTCTTCAAGGCGGGCGTCGCCGTCTCCAATCAGGCGCAGTCGGGCGAGACGCTGAAGTCCTTCGCCAACTCGCTGCGTTTGGACAAGATCCTCAGCCAGATGAAGCGGGGCGACTATCTCTTCCTCCAGTTCACCCACAACGACTCCAAGGCGAACTGGCCGCAGACCTACGTCGAGCCGGAGACGACCTACAAGGCCTACCTGAAGGTCTACATCGCCGAGGCCCGTCTGCGCGGTGCAACGCCCGTTCTGGTGACGGCGATGGATCGCGGCGCACGAGGTTCCGGCGCGCCAACGCACGGCCACGGAGGCTATCCTCAGGCCATGCGCGAGGTCGCCCAGGAGGAACACGTCGCGCTGATCGACCTCTACGGCATGAGCGACACCTTCTACGTCGCAGCAGGTGGAGACGCGGCCAAGATTCTGGCCGACGGAACCCACTCCACCGCCTACGGTGGCTACGAGTTCGCCAAGTGCATCGTGATGGGCATCAAGCAGAACAAGCTGGATCTGGCGCGATTCATCGTGGACGATTTCAAGGACTTCAACCCGGCGCACCCGGACTCCTACGCCACACTGAATCTGGGCGCGCTCTTCAACTCCACCCCTGCTGCCCGCGAACCGCATGGCGCAGCCATGCCCACGCCGACCGCCGCCCCGACGGCAAATCCTCCCGCGTCCAACCCCGGCCTAGGGCCGCTGTAAAGACTTAGAGCCTTTTCCAAATTGCTATATACCGATTTGTTTGTCATTCGTATGTACTAATTTATTTGTCATTCCGCAGCAAAGCGGAGGAATCTGCTTTTTGTTCGTTCCACAACGGCATCCCCTTTACGGAAACTGCTCTAGGATCAGGGAAAAAGTTTGTCGCGGCGCGGCGATACAACTCACTCCGTCGCATTCTCTCCTCTCGCGCAGGCATATTCGTTTCGCAATCAAGCCTGCGCAGTGTTTAATGGGTTGTGCGATGCGGTACGGCTGAAGCTGTACCCTTGCGAGGTTGAATCCGAATCGTGTCGAGTCAAATTGTGCCTAGCCTGAAGCGTCTTCTCCGATTCCGTCCCCTGCCGATCGCCGCTGTTGCGGTTGCCTTCGTCGTCGCCACTCCGGCGCTCTTCTCTACAGCGTTGGCGCAGACGGGCAGCTCCTCCAGTTCGCCGTCCAGTTCGAGTTCCTCCAGCAGCCCGGACGCGCAGGCCGTGGACACGACTCCCGCAACGCGCATTGCCCTACCGCAGACGGCGGGTTCGGCCATCACGCTGGAGACCAGCGAGCCGCTCTTCTATCTGGCCAGCGCGCTCAACTCCTGCGGCTACGACGCCGGCCTGAGCGAATCCGCGCCTGTCCGCCTCAAGGTTCGCGAAGAGATCAACGCCGAACTGGCCGCCTCTGCTCCCGCCCGCGACACGCGCGACGCTCTCTGCTTCTTCATCCGCGAGCATGCGCTGACGGACGCCGGACGCGACGTGGCGCAGTACATCTCGCTCTCGCTCTACCTGACTCCCGCTCCCGCGCTCACCCCGTCGGTCGACGCCACCGAGCTGCCGCCGGACTCCACTCAGGTCGTCGAGATCCTTCCCCTGCTGCGCTCCTTCGCCGACGCCGTGCATCTGCACGCGCTCTGGTTCCAGCATCGCCCGGAGTACGAGGCGATGATCGACCACATTCACGATCCGCTGACCCAGACGATTCTGGACACCAACGTATTCCTGCGCATGCCCGTCAGCAGCTACGACGGCCGCCGCTTCCTGGTTCTGCTGGAGCCGATGCTCGCGCCAGAAGAGACCAACGCGCGCTACAACGGCAACGACTCGGTGGTCGTCGTCTCGCCCCGCGCCGAGCCGCTGGACGCAGTTCCGATGGACCTGATCCGCCACACCTACCTGCACTTTCTGGTCGAGCCGATGGTCTACTCACGCTCCGCAGCGCTCAACCACATGCTTCCTCTGCTGAAGCCGGTGCAGAAGGCCCCGCTTGAGTTCACTTACAAGTCCGACATCGCGGCTCTGCTGACCGAGTGCCTCATCAAGGCCATCGAGGCGCAGACCATGGACGTCGGCATCGCCGCGCCAACCAAGCCTACGGCGGGCAAGGATCGCGCGCTCGATGCCCGCTACTCCGCCGAACTCAGCGCCTACGAGCGTCAAGCCGAAGCCGTTCGCCGCCGCAAGGTCGAGCTGGACATGCGTCAGGGCTGGGTTCTGGTCGATTACTTCTACGGCCAGTTGGGAACGATGGAGCACGGCGGAACCGGCCTCAAGGACAGCATCGGCCCCATGATCTACGGCATGGACATCGATAGCGAGCGCCACCGCGACGAGCAGATCATCTTCCTCCCCACCGGCTCCGGCGGAGACATCATGCGGCGGACTCCGCGACCGCTCACCGGCCTCGATCTGGCCGAGCGCAAGCTGATGCAGGGCGATCTGGACGGAGCCGCGGATATGGCCGAAGCCGCGCTGAAGACCTCTCCTGCCAACCCGCAAGCCCACTACATTCTGGGCCGCATCGCACTGATGCAGGGCGACCCCGACGCAGCTCTCGACCACCTTACCCAGACGGTCAAGCTCTCGCACGATCCACGCACCATCGCCTGGGCGCACATCTACCTGGGCCGGATGTACGACATCGCAACCCCGCCCCAGCGCGACAAGGCGTTGGCCGAGTATCGCGCCGCGCAGACCAATCGCGACAGCCAGCCCGACACCAAGGCCGCCGCCGAAGCCGGCCTCAAGCAGCCCTTTGCCCTGCCTCGGCGCACCGCCAGCTCCTCCGACCAGCAAGACAACGAGGCCCCGCTCGACCCCACCGGCAAAGCCGAAAAAGACGCCTATCGCCCCGAACCAGCCCCGTAAATTCCGCCGTTGCGTAGAACGTTCAGACCATTTTTAATGGATATAGACCAGATATGTATTGTCATTCTGAGCGAAGCGAAGAATCCCCGCATTTCGTTCGCTCCACGACGGTCTACGCCCATTACCAAAAATGTCCTGGGAATTTCCGCAACACAATCTGCTCGCCCCTCCACAGCAATGCGGAGCATTTTTTTCTGTTATGCAAGGGACTGAATAGCGTACCCTAGAATCAATCCACCATGACCAAAGCTGTTGCAAAATCGAAGAAGTCTTTAGAAAAAAAGAAGAGTCGTGGGGCAGGTCGTCCCGCCGCATCCGAGGTTGCGGAGCGCATGGAGCATCTGCTGGACACAGCAACCGATGTCTTCCTGGAACATGGCTACAAGAGCGCCAACGTCGCCGAGATCGCCAACCGCGCCGGGGCGTCCAAGCGCACGATCTACGCGCGCTATCCCAGCAAGGCGGAACTCTTCGTCGCCGTTGCCTCACGCAAGATGGACGAGACCCATGCGTTTTACGCCAAGACTCTAGCCTCAAAGGAACCTTTGGCAAAGGTTCTCGATGAGTTTGGAACCAGCTTGATGCGATCCATGATGCGCCCGGATCTGCGTGCGTTATTTCAGGTCATTGTCGCGGAATCGCCTGGATTTCCTAAGCTCGCCTGCATGTTCTGGGAGCTTGGGCCGAAGCGGCTGACAACCATGCTACAGGACTATCTGGTCGCAAATCCCGAGTTCACGGGAGAGAATCCAGCCCATGCAGCAGAGATGTTCTGCTCGCTGTGCTGGGGACAGAACATCCTGAAACGGCAGTTTTACAAGGAATACGTTATACCACAAGAGATCCGGCGGATCAACGTGAAAGAGGCTGTGCGCATCTTCCTCGCCGCCTACACCTCTCCCCAGACAACACTCTAGGCAGGCCGCCAACACGGCCAGCGCGGACGGCCAGCATTTTTAGAGCCGTTCTCTCAAAGATGTATCCGAGGTCGTTTGTCATTCTGAGCGAAGCGAAGAATCCCCGCATTTCGCTCGCAGGGGCAACGGAGTACATCAATAGGAGAACCGCTCTAGACTAGGCGGGCAGGTCGAGCAGGTGCAGTTCTTTTCCCGGCTTGAAGCGAACAGCCTTTCCGGGAGCGATGCTGACCTCTGCTCCGGTGCGCGGGTTGCGTCCAATGCCGGTCTTGCGTGGCTTCACGGTAAAGACGCCAAAGCCTCGCAGCTCGATGCGGTCTCCCGCAATCAGCGTCTTCTTCATACAATCAAAGATCGCGTCGACAGCGTCTTCCGCTTTGGTTCGCGGAAGTCCGGTTCGTTCGACGACCCTCTGAATCAGGTCCTGTTTAATCATTATGGGCCGCCTCTCTTGCGCAACTGGCAGGAACCATGCGCCTTGGTTCCGCACGGTCCTGCTTTGCTGATGTTAGGAACTAACCCGCAGATTGTCAACGAGAGATTCCTGCCGTAAGATTCACCTATCCGAGATATGCGGATCATCGGTCTTTCCGGAGCCTGCAAAGGGATCCTGACGCAGACTGCATGAACCGCCAAGAGGAAACAAAACTGCATGGCCATCAAGAGCGACCGCTGGATCCGACAGCAAGCAAACGACCACCAGATGATTACCCCCTTCAGCGAGAAACAGGTTCGCGAGGGAGTCATCTCCTACGGACTCTCCTCCTACGGGTACGACCTGCGAGTCTCCGACGAGTTCAAGATCTTTACCAACGTCAACTCGGCGATCATCGACCCGAAGAACTTCGACGAGCGGTCGTTTGTCAGCGTACAGGCCGACAGCGTCATCGTCCCCCCCAACTCCTTCGCACTGGCGCGCTCGGTGGAGTACTTCAAGATTCCCCGCGACGTGCTGACAATCTGCGTCGGCAAGTCCACCTACGCGCGCTGCGGCATCATCGTCAACGTCACCCCGTTCGAGCCGGAGTGGGAGGGATTCGTCACCCTGGAGATCTCCAACACCACGCCTCTTCCGGCGCGTATCTATGCCAATGAGGGACTCTGCCAGATCCTCTTCTTCCAGTCCGACGAGGTCTGCGAAATTAGCTACGCAGATCGCAAGGGAAAATACCAGAACCAGCAGGGCATCGTCCTTCCCAAGCTGTAGTTCTCCCGCACCGGGTTGACGATCAGAGCATCACTCAAATTACTGTAGACCAAGAATAAATTGTCATTCTGAGCGAAGCGAAGAATCCCCGCATTCTGCTCGCAGTGTCACGGTCTACGCCATTGCGGGAACTGCTCTAGGTCTCGCAAGCGTCTCGCAGATCGCCTCTGCGACCAGACCACGCAGTGATATAGAGGCTTGAGGTCGATGAATAGAGTTCCAGCTAAGGGCGCAGACCGCATCGGCGTTGTCGCAACCGATGCCCTGCGCCTGATGGGACTCCAGTCCGTTTTGAAGCCCTACCGAATCGTCTCTCTCTCCCTGTCCGACGCGATGGACGAGGCTAGCCTCTCGCTGGTCCTGATCGATTCCTCCTGTACCAGCCACCTCTTCGAGTTGCTGGCCAGCTTTCGCCACCTGCGCCCCAAGCTCAAACTCATCGTCATCGGCAGCGAGACCGACCACGAGTACATCCAGCGCGTCATCGGCAGCGGAGCCAAGGGATACTTCAGCCTTTCAGCAAGGGAGTCCGAGATCCAGATGGCCATCGATGTCGTGCGCGATGGATCGATCTGGGCTCCGCGCAAGGTGCTGGCCCGCCTGCTCGAAAGCCAGCCCGACGCCAGCAACCACCCAATCACCCCGCCCAACTTCACTGCGCGCGAGCTTCAGGTGCTCACCCTGCTGCGCGACGGACAGCCCAACCGCGAGATCGCCCTCACCCTCGGCATCGACGAGGGAACCGTCAAGGCGCACATCGGACGACTCCTGCGCAAGGTCGGCGTATCCAACCGAACCGCCCTCACCGTCCACCCCTCCACCCAGATCGAATAGAGAATTTAGAGCGTTTCAGAAATTGCTATCGATCAGAAATATACTGGCAGACCAGAATAACGTGCTGGCAGACCAGAAATATATTGTCATTCTGACCCTCGAACGAAGTGAAGGGGAAGAATCCCCGCATTTTGCCCGCGCCGCAGCCGTCTTGTTTGTCATTCCGCAGCCGTCTTGTTTGTCATTCCGCAGCCTCTTTGTTTGTCATTGCGCAGCCGTCTTTGTTTGTCATTCCGCAGCCTCATTTGTTTGTCATTCCGCAGCGAAGCGAAGGAATCTGCTGTTGCTCGCCCTACAAAGGTCGGGTGCCCCATCCATCGCGGTTTCATCAGCGATGGGTGGGATACAGAAAAGTTCGCACCAAGTGCCGTTGCGCTTGCCGTTGTCTTTGCCATTGCTCTTGCCGTTGTCTTTGTTGTTTGTCTTTGCCTCTGTCTGGCAAGGGCCAAAGGCCCGTTCTATACCACCCTAGGCCGAAGGCCTAGGGTTACGTTCAGCAAGGATACAAGGGCTGAAAGCCCGACCTATAGCTTCAACGAACTGCTGCAATTCAAAGCCATTTTCCTTGCCAAACGGCTCGCCAAACCTATTAACTAATAAGTAACTGGTGCAGGTACTAAAGTCTCTATACCTTTGTACTATTGTTCACCCATCACATTAAGAACATGATGAATAAGCAACACAGACCTGGGAGAGGGGCTACAAGGATTGCAGCGCAAGCTGCTCGCTCTTGGAGCCCCCATTTTTTGCCCGTAGGCCTCCCGTCCGTCTTGCTCTTCTTTGCCCCCAGCGTACAACTCCCGATGCTTCCTCGACATCGTACTAACTGATGCATGAGCTTGATGCAGAATTCGATCTTGCGGTCTAATCTGGTCAAGGCCATTCTTCAGTCGAGGCCATTGGCTAAACGGATTCGGCTCAGTCTATTCAGAACCAGCAAAGAAAGTGAAAGGTTTAAAACCTATGAAACGACTCTCAGAAATTCTATGTGGCTTGGCACTGATCGCAACCACCACGCTCGCAGCCGTCGGACAGGGCAACGAAAAGCTCAGAGAGCGCCTCGACAGCGCGCAGGCCGTCATCAACGAGATTATGGCCACCCCGGACAAAGGCATTCCGCAGAGCATTCTGGCCGGAGCCGTCTGCGTCACCGTCATTCCGTCCTACAAGAAGGCGGCCTTCGTCTTCGGCGGACAGTACGGTCAGGGCGTAGCCACCTGCCGCACTCCCAATGGCTGGAGCGCTCCGGTCTTCGTGCAACTCACCGGCGGCAGCTTCGGCTGGCAGATCGGAGGTCAGTCCACTGACCTCGTCCTGATCGCCATGAACGAGCACGGCCTACAGCACATGCTCAGCAGCAAGTTCAAGCTGGGTGCCGACGCAGCCGCCTCAGCCGGCCCGGTCGGTCGTAACGCTCAGGCCGCCACCGACGCCTCGATGCACGCCGAGTTCCTCACCTACTCGCGCTCGCGCGGTCTCTTCGCTGGCCTCGACCTCGACGGAACCGTCCTCTCGCAGAACCAGGACGACACCCGAGCCGAGTATGGCGCAGCCATTCCCTTCGACATACTGTTGAAGGGCAACAAGCCGGTTCCCGTGAACGCGCGCCCCTTCGTGCGCACCGTAGCCCGCAACTTTGTAACTTCCAGAGACACCCACTAAACCCAAAGGACGAGCCGTAGCGCCATCGCGTCGCAGGACGCCGTAACGCACAAACAACCAAAGCCGCCAGACGGAGCCTCTCCGCTGGCGGCTTTTTTGCATCCTGCTAACAGTTTTTTTGCGTTCCTCTGGCGGCTTTTCTGCGTCTGTAGATGTGAAGTTTTAGAAATTGCTATAGTCACTTTGTTTGTCATTCCATAGCGAAGCGAAAGAATCTGCTGTTTGCTCGCCCTACAACAGCCGGGTGCCCCATTCATCGCAGCAACAGCGCGATGGGTGGGATGAATACAGCTCGCACCACTAGCCCTTGCTCTTGCCATTGTCTTTGTCTGTCTGGCAAGGGCTGAAGGCACGCGCTATAGATTTCTGTAGATCGAAACGCCTGAGCCAGCCTACATTGGCGATACGGCCTAATAAAGTCGACAAACAATGCTGCGGTTTCACGCGCGAAGCGTTATCATTAAGAGATTAATGGTTAAATCGAAAACCGCTCCAAAGTCCGCACAGATCCACCCCACAGAACCGAGAAGGTACGTCTGCATCCACGGCCATTTTTACCAGCCGCCACGCGAGAACCCCTGGCTGGAGACGGTCGAGATGGAGGGTTCCTCTGCGCCATATCATGACTGGAATGAGCGGATTACGGCGGAGTGCTACGCGCCCAACGGAGCCTCGCGCATCACCAATCGCAAGGGCGAGATCACTCGCATCGTCAACAATTACGCGCGCATGAGCTTCAACTTTGGCCCGACCCTGCTGAAGTGGATGGCGGAAAAATCTCCGCGCAGCTATCGCGCCATTCTGGTCGCGGATAAGCTCAGCGCGCAGCACTATGGCGGCCACGGATCGGCGATCGCGCAAGTCTACAACCACATTATCCTGCCGCTGGCAGACCGTCGCGACGCTCTCACCCAGATCCGCTGGGGCATCGCCGACTTCGAGTCCCGCTTCCACCGCAAGCCCGAGGGAATGTGGCTGGCCGAGACTGCGGTCAATCGCAGCGTTCTCGACCTGCTGGCCGCCGAGGGCATCAAGTTCACCATCCTCGCTCCCAACCAGTGCGCTCGCGTACGCAGGATCGCCCAGTCCCCCTCAAACGGCCCTCTTCCCGCCGAAGCCGTCGAGTCCACCGAGACAGAGCAGACCCCCGGTACAGCGTCCGCCAGCGATTGGCTTCCCACCCCCAACGCCAGCGTCGATCCCACCCGTCCCTACCGCGTCCAACTCGACGAGGGGCGCAGCATCGCGGTCTTCTTTTACGACGGCCCAGCCTCGCGCGCCATCGCCTTCGAGGGGCTGCTCAACAGCGGCGAGAGCTTTGCCGATCGACTGATCCACGGCTTTCGTCCGCCCACAGCCAACGCCCCTGTTCCGGTTCAACTCTCGCATGTAGCCACCGACGGTGAGAGCTATGGGCACCATCACAAGTATGGCGAGATGGCACTCTCCTACGCCATGCACTGGATCGAAGAACAGGGCCTCGCCAAGCTGACCAACTACGGCGAATTTCTGGAGATGTTTCCTCCCGAGTGGGAGGCCGAGGTCGCTGAGGACACCTCCTGGAGCTGTAGCCACGGCGTCGAGCGCTGGCGCTCCGACTGCGGCTGCAACGGCGGCAAGCCCGGATTCAACCAGAAGTGGCGCGGCCCTCTGCGTCAGGCTCTCGACCTGTTGCGCGATGCCACAGCCCCTCTTGCCGAAGAGCTGGCAAAGCCGCTGCTGGTCGATCTTTGGGCTGCGCGCGACGCCTACATCGACGTCATCCTCGATCCCTCGACGCTGTCAAGAGATCGCTTCTTCGCTCGCCACGCCAAGCGCCCCGTCACCACCGAAGAGCGCGTCATGCTGCTCGAACTGCTCGAGCTGGAGCGACACACCCAGTTGATGTACACCAGTTGCGGATGGTTCTTCGACGACATCTCTGGCATTGAGACGGTTCAGATTATCGCCTACGCAGGCCGCGTCCTACAGCTTGCGGCCAAACTCTTCGGCCCGGCTGGATCCGCACTCGAAGATCGTTTCCTCGCCATCCTCGCGCAGGCGAAGTCCAACCTGCCAGAGATGGGCGACGGAGCGAAGATCTACCGCCGCTTCGTCACCGGATTGCGCATCGGTCTGGAGCAGGTTGGCGCGCACTACGCCATCAGCTCGATCTTCCGCAGCTATCCCGAGGACGGCGAAATCTTCTGCTTCGATCTGCACCGCGACGCGCAGGTGAGCTTCACCTCGGGCCGTGGCAAGGTCGCGCTCGGTCGCGCCCACATCCGCTCGCGCATCACCGAGGAGAACGAGGAGATCTGCTTCGCCGTGCTCCATCTTGGCGATCAGAATCTCTCCGCCGCCGTGCGCCGCTACGCAAGCCATGGGCCAGAGAATGGAGCGGCCTTTGCCGCGTTCTCTGACGACATCCGCAACGCCATCCGGCGCGCCAACCTGCCCGAGGTCATCCGCCTGATCGACCGCTTCTTCGGCAACATGGCCTACTCGCTGACCTCGCTCTTTGCCGACGAGCAGCACAGCATCCTGCATATTATCCTGAACCGCACCGTCACCGAGATGGAGGACTCGCTGCGCATGATCTACGAAGATCATGCCTCGCTGCTCCACTTCCTCACCGAAGCGGGAGTGCCTGCGCCGCCCGCGCTGGCCATCGCAGCCAACTTCGCCATCAACGCCAGCCTGCGCCGCGCCATCGAGGCCGAAGACTTCGATACCACCGAGGTCGAATCACTCCTCCAGCGCGCCGCCGCAGATCAGATCCACATCGACGCTCCCGCGCTCAGCTTCGCCGCCGTCGAACGCCTGAAGCGCGTCATGCTGCAACTGGAGAACGTCGCCGAGACCGATCAGTCGCCGGAACTTGTCCTGCGCATGGCTCTCACCATCGCCAACACCCTGCGCAGCCTGCCCTTCGACATCAACCTCTGGCAGGCGCAGAACATCTGGAACGACATCTTCCGCCGCGAAGACAGAAACAACTGCTCCCTCGATTGCAGAATGCTCTTCAATAAGCTGGGCGAAGCACTGCACATCTGTGTCGATCAGCTCGCTGTCGAAGAAGACATCCCCGCTGGCGATCACAATCTCAGCACGACGGCTTGACGTTACTGGTCTTTTCTCGTATGTCGCTGTACTCTTCGGTGTAGGGCTTCTTGCGGAAGGTCGTCCACAGATAGTTGAGGGTGTATCGCCATGCGATGGTCACCATCCCCTCCTCCTTCAGCCGTCGCGCCGAGGAGTACATCTTCAGGTCGAAGGTAAACTTCACCTGGCCCACGCTGTTCAACCGGCGCGCAATGTCGGTGTCTTCGCCATAGAATGCGATTGACGTGTCGAATCCGCCAATCTTCTCCAGAGCCTCGCGCCGCAGTACGAAGTTTCCTCCCTGCACCATCGATCCGGCACGCAGCACATAGCGATTCAGCGCGTAGACCAGAAAAGCCACCGCATAGAATCCCTGCACACTCACGCGCTGTCCAGCCGTCAGGTCGTAGTAGACGAACGGCCCGCTCAGCGCAACCATCTTCGGCTCCCCCGCAAAGCCCGCGAGAACCTGCGCCAACCACCCCGGAGTCAGTCGCGAGTCGGAGTCAACATTGGCAATCAGTTCGCCCGTGCTGGCCGCAAATCCCGCCTGCCGCGCAAACGTCAGCCCCTTGCGCGGCTCGTCGACCACGCGCACACCGGGATAGCCCAACGCAACTTCGCGCGTACGATCGGTGCTTGCATTGTTGACCACGATGATCTCGACCGCATCGCTCATCCCCTGCGTCTGCGCCAGGATCGACTCCAGGCAAGCGGGGAGATACATCTCTTCGTTGTACGCTGGAACCACAAAGCTAAGCCGCATATGCCTCCCAGTCTACCCCCCGATTGTTACAGGACGCTGACAATTTCATAGGGAATTCAAAAGAATACCCCCGCCCAAAACTTCCTGCTTGAGCAGTTTCCTAAATTGCGATAAGCCAATTTGTTTGTCATTCCGTAGCAAAGCGAAGGAATCTGCTTTTCCTCGCCCCACAATGGCCTGCCCCCTTACCGAAAATGCTGCTAACCTGCTTCTATCCTGTTAATCTGCATCTATGGAGTAGAGGACAAAAAATGAGCGAGCAACCGGGAAAGATTGGAATTGTGGGAGCGGGCAGCGTGGGAGCGACCATCGCCTATGCCTGCATGGTGCGCGGAGTCGGCAAGCACATCAGTCTGTACGACGTGGCTAAGGCCAAAGTCGAGGCCGAAGTTCTCGACCTGAACCACGGTCTGATGTTCGTGCCGATGGCCACCGTTAACGGCTCCGACGACATCAACGTGCTGGCGAACTCCGACGTCATCGTCGTTACCGCCGGAGCCAAGCAGAAGCCCGGACAGACGCGCATCGATCTGGCGGGCGTCAACACCGGAATCTGCCGCTCGCTGATCCCCGAACTGCTGCGGGTAGCGCCAAACGCAACTCTGCTAATGGTGACCAATCCGGTCGACGTGCTGACCTACGTCGCGCTGAAGCTGAGCGGACTCGAGAGCCATCGCGTTATGGGCAGCGGCACCGTACTCGACAGCTCTCGCTTCCGCTTCCTCATCGCGCAGCGCTGCTCAGTCGCGGTGCAGAACGTCCACGCCTACATCGCCGGCGAACACGGCGACAGCGAGATTCCCCTCTGGGCCAGCGCCAGCATCGGCAGCGTTCCAGTGCGCGGCTGGAAGATACCCGGCCACGGCGAGATTAACGCGCAGGACGAACTCAGCCTCTTCGAGAGCGTACGCACCTCGGCGGAGAAGATCATTGAGGGCAAGGGCGCGACGAACTACGCCATCGGCCTGGCCGTCGCCGCCATCCTGGAGGCGATCCTCTGGGACGAGGGCCGCGTCCTGCCGATCAGTTCCCTGCTCACCGACTATCGCGGCATCAGCAACGTGTGCCTCTCCGTCCCGTCGATCGTGGGCCGTCGCGGCGTCGAGGGAATTCTGCCCATCCCGATGAATGCGGCGGAAGAGGCCGGACTGAACGCCAGCGCAGCAGCCATCCGACATGTCCTGAGCAGCCTCGGCTTCTAAAACTCAGCCCAAGCCTTGCTTTGAAGGGGCGGGACTTCAGTCCCGCCGTATGGCTCATATATTCAACGGGGCTTTAGCCACCGAGGGAATGCTCGCTTCCAACAATTCAATCTTTTTCCTTTCGGAGGGAGCAGAGCTTCCCCGATGGCTATAAACGGAAGGGAACGACTTCAGCCGTTCCATAAATCGCCTGTTTTCAACGGGGCTTTAGCCCCGGGCCTTTGCTGTCAAGCCCCCATTCCACAAAAATCAATATAAACATCTATCCATCAACCACTTACCAATAAAAATAGTTGGCATAGTAGTTATGCTCCACCCCGTAGAATAGAAGTATGGATAGAGAATTGGCAGTCCGAAAAAACCTAGACTACCGATCCGCCCAATTCCAGCAACCCATTCATAATCAATATTTTAGATGTAAGCGTTTTATAATGAATATCTTGCAGGGATACCCCTGACGTAACGCCATGATTCCAGAACACTTCTCCCCAAGATCGATATGTATACCCCCCCCGGTCACCCCAGCTCCACGCCTGTTTGGCCAAAACTTATTGTGCGCTCGTCCCTGCTTTCTGAGACAATATCCAATGTATGCAACCTGATAATCTCATCGCGCTCAAAGACGACATGGTGGCCTTCATCGCCGGTCACGGACTACGCCGCTTCAATGGATACGTCACCGAAGAGGTCCCTGCGGTCTTCTTCGAGGAGGAAGGCCCCGACTCCTGGAAGGACTTCGTCGAGCACGCTAAGGCCTCTGGAGCCAGCTTCGTCACCATGAACGAGGTTGCACTGGAGAAGGCCGACGTCGCCATCCTGCTGGAGCAGTTGCGCGACCAGAGCTACCCCGGCGCCGACAACGCCATCGAGCTTGAAGAAGCCGAGCATCTGGTCAAGTACGTCGGCAAACTGGGCTACCTACAGCTCGGATTCGCCCATCAGGGCGTGATGTTTCTCTTCGAGACCTCGACCGAGTGGTACGAGCAGTTTCAGGAACTCATCGAGGCAGTCACCGACCTCAGCGGCATGGTTCTCGACGACGACGGTTGCGGACACGATCACGATCACGACGAAGATTGACGCCAGAGACGCAGATCGGGATTAGTCCGCCAGTGCGGGAGTTCGTGCCGACGCAGGAGCAATTCGACGCAGCGAACTCGCCCGCATGGCTTCTAAAGACGGCCCTCGATTCGCAGGCGGTCGACGCTCTCGCCGCCCAATTTGGCTGTCCTCAAGCCGTTGCGCAGATGCTGGTTGCGCGCGGCATCGACACGCAGGATGCGGCGGAGAGATTCCTCAATCCGTCGCTGTCCGCGCTGCTGGACGATCCTGCAAATGACCCAGCGCAACTGCTCGGCATCGGTCGCGCCATCGAGCGCGTTCTCTCGGCCATTCTCGCTGGCGAGCCGATTCTGATATACGGCGACTACGACGTGGATGGAACCACGGCGACCGTCCTGCTGAAGACCACCATTGAGCGCATCGCTCTGGCCATCGACCCGGCCAAGCCCGCAGCGGTCAGCTTCCACGTTCCGCACCGCATCCGCGAAGGCTACGGAATGCAGAACGCGATTCTGGGCGAGGCAGCGGCGGCGGGAGTCAAGCTGGTCATTAGCGTAGACACAGGCATCCGAGCCATCGCCGAGGCGGTTGAGGCTCGCGCGCTTGGACTGGATCTGATCGTCACCGACCACCACCTGCCCGACGACACGACCGAGTTGCCCGACGCCTTCGCCGTGGTCAATCCCGCGCAGACCGGCTGTCCGTATCCCAACAAGAATCTTTGCGGAGCGGCTGTAGCCTTCAAGCTGGCGCAGGCTCTGCTAGCCGCCGCAGCCGTGCTTACGCCGGACGCCGAAGCCTTCCGCGCGCGCATTCGCAACGTTCTGGTGCCATCGTTTCTCAAGCTGGTCGCCATCGCCACGGTCGCCGATTCGGTTCCGCTCACCGGCGAGAATCGCGCACTCGCCGCGCTGGGTCTGGCTGCGCTGGCCAACCCTGTTCAGCCCGGACTGCGCGCTCTGATGCAGCTGGCCAAGATCCCGCTGGATCGCGCGCCAACTGCAACCGAGGTTGGATTTCGCCTCGCCCCGCGCATCAACGCCGCCGGACGCATGGACGTCGCCGACGACGTGGTCGAGCTATTTCTGACCCGCAACGCCGTCCGCGCGCAGGAGTTGGCCGAGAAGCTGGATCGCCTGAATCAAGACCGTCGCGCCTCCGAGGCGCACGCTCTGGAGGTCATCGACAAGCAGTTGCAGACGATGCTCGATGGCGATGGAGCCTACCCGCGCGAGTGCATGATTCTGGACAACGCCGAGTGGCATCGCGGCGTCCTAGGCATTCTCGCCTCGCGCGTGGTCGAGCGGACTGGACGTCCGGCGCTGATTCTTACCCACTGCGACGGCAGCGCGCATGGCTCTGGCCGCTCAGTTCCCGGCTTCCATCTGCTGGACGCGATCTCGGCCGCCGATGTTGTAGAGCCATCCGCAGCGCTCTTCCACCGCTTCGGCGGCCACGCCCACGCGGTCGGATTCTCGCTCGCCACAGAGCGCATCGACCTGCTGCGAGCGCGCATGAGAGTCTACACCGCGACGCATCTGACCTCGGAGCTTCTTGTTCCGCAGCTCGAATACGATGCGGAACTCTCGCTCGCCGACGTCACGCCCGAGCTATACGCGTGGATCACGCGCTGCGCTCCCTTCGGCATCGGCAACCCCGAGCCAATCTTCCTGAGCCGCAGTCTGACGCTCGCCGCGCCGATCCGCATGATTCAGGACAGACACATCAGTCTGCAACTGACGCAGAGCGCACCAACGCAGGCGACGAGCAACTCTCCGGCGATTTCCGCCCTCGGCTGGAGCCGCGACGCGGTTGGCTGGCCCGTGCGCTGCGCTCGGATGAAGTTGACCAAGGGATCGGTCGTCGATGCGCTCTACCGATTGCGTCACAACGTCGGCCCCTACGCCCGTCCGCAGTTTGGCGGTCTGGAGTTGGAACTGCGCGACCTGCGGCCCCGCACTTCCGGCTTGTAGTTCTCTGCGGTTCCGGTAATAATGATCCTGAGAGTTACCGTTTTCTGCCTCTCTCGTCTTCTGTCCCATCCAGCAGATGGCTCCGCAACCATCCTCCAACCGCAGGAATTTATCCGGAAGAACACGGAATCATTCTGCGCAACGCAAGAGATACGTCTTATATACTGGCTCTTGAAGATATGTCCTCTACTCCCAAGTCAAATCGCGCAACACAGTTTGTAATCTGGGGGGTAGCCCTCGTCGTCGTGGTTCTGGCGATCCACGCAATCCGCGTGTATACGCGGGAGCGCGTGGCCGTACACACCGCGCAGGTCAGCTATCAGGATCTGGTCAAGACCTCCTCGACCAACGGCAAGGTTGAGCCGCTGGACGACTATCAGGCCCACGCGCAGGTCGCCGGACAGGTGCAGGATATTTACGTTGACGTTGGCGACAAGGTCAAGGCGGGCCAACTGTTGCTGAAGATGGACGACGCCGACGCCCTGGCGCGGCTTGCCTCAGCCAACTCCGCTCTGCGCGCCGCAGAACTCGCAGCCGGCGACATCAATCAAGGCGGCTCACAGGACGAGCGCAACTCCTATACCGCCGACGAGAATCGCGCCAAGCTGCAGCGTCGCGAAGACGCCGCATCGCTGGCCTCGCTCGAACAGCTTCAGCAGAAGGGTGCGGCCTCGCCTGCGGAGATTGCCGCCGCGCGCGCACGCCTTCAGCTTGACGACAATACGCTGCACACCATCGAGATGCACAGCACGCAGCGCTACGGAGCGGCCGACCGCGCTCGCGCGCAGGCCCAGCTCGCCGACGCGCGAGCCGCCGTTGCAGCAGCACAGCGCGGCTATGCCAGCGCAGACATCCACACCCCGATCGCCGGCACCGTCTACTACCTTCCCGTCTCCGAGTACGACTACGCCAACACCGGCGAAGATCTGGTCTACGTCGCAGACCTCAAGCGCCTGCGCATCACCGCCTACTTCGACGAGCCGGAAGTCGGCAACCTCGCCGCCGGACAGCCGGTCTCGATCAAGTGGGAGGCCAAGCCCGGCATCGTCTGGCACGGTCACATCTCGCAGGCTCCGACCACCATCATTACCTACGGAACGCGCAACGTCGGCGAGTGCTTCATTGATGTGGACGATGCCGACGGCGTCCTGCAGCCCAACGCCAACGTCACGGTCACGGTCACCATCACGCAGCATCTGCATGTACTCAGCCTGCCGCGCGAGGCCGTGCGCTTCGAGAACACCCAGCCCTACGTCTTCCGCATTATTAATAACAAGCTGGTTCGCACCCCGGTTCAGGTTGGCGTCATCAATCTTACGCGGGCCGAGATCACCGGAGGCCTGGGCGAAGGCGATGTAGTCGCCATCAGCGCAACCACCAACCGCGACCTCAGTGACGGCCTCGAAATTACTTCCGCCCGATAGAGGAGCGCGAGTCTATGAACTCTTCCATGCCCTCGCTCAAGCCATCTCGTCCTTCACTTGTTGACTTGGTTCAACGCCTCGCCTCCACGCTGGCTTTGAGCCTTCTCTTCGCCAGCCCGTTGTGTGCGCAGACGAACTTCGCAGGTCTTACAGCCGCCGAACGCGCCCTTGGCCCAGACGCTCCCGCCTATCACGCCTTGCAGGAGGGCCGCGTGGACGAAGCCGCCAGTTTGCTTCGCGCCACTCTCGCCTCCAATGCTGGCGACGCTCTGGCGCACCAGCTTCTCTGCCGCGTCTTCTATGTGCAGGATAAGGCCGACGACGCCATTCACCAGTGCGAACTGGCCGTCTCCAGCGCGCCCGCAGCGGGCGATCTGGCCAGCAACTCTCATCTGTGGCTGGGCCGCGCCTACGGCATGAAGGCGCGCCACGCCGGACCGATCGCCGGATTCACGCTGGCGCGCAAGGTTGCGGCCAACTTCTCGCGCGCCGTGGAACTAGATCCCAACAACGTCGCCGCACTCGACGATCTTGGCGAGTACGACGTCTCAGCTCCTTCGATTGTCGGCGGAGGAAACGACAAGGCTCACGCTCTGGCCTCGCGCATGATGCCCCGCTTCCCCGCATCGGCCCACCACCTGCTGGCGCGCATCGCGCTGGCAGAAAACAACTCGTCCGCAGCCGAATCCGAGTTCAAGCAAGCTCTCGCCGCCGAGTACTCGCCCGAGACATGGATCGATCTCGCCCAGTTCTATCAGACCCATGGGCGTGCCGACGACGCACTCTCCGCCGTGCGATCCGCCGTAGCCGCAGACCGCGCTCACAGCCCCGCGCTGGTTGATGCCGCAAGCATTCTCACCGAGGCCAAACGCGCTCCCGACCTGGCCGAGCGATGCCTGCGCGACTATCTTTCCTCGCGGGCAAAGTCCGACGCCGCGCCTGCCTTCAAGGTACATCTGCAACTCGGCAAGTTGCTGGCGGCTCGCGGAGACAACCCCGACGCAGAGCGCGAGTTTGCCGCCGCCGCCGCGCTCGCAAACGACTACACGCGCAACGCCAGATCGGCTCAGGGGCACTGATGCACATTAGCGATACCATGGACATTGACCACCTTCGAGGGCCCCACGCCGATCGCATGATCTCTCAAACTTCAACTCGCCCGCACCTGCACCACTCGCTCAGCCCGCTGCGCGCTTTCGGCATGTCGAACGCCCTCCGCTATCGCTCGCTGGCGCTCTCCATCCTGCTCGGATTGGCTCTACCGGCGCAGGCTCAGGTCTCGCTGTCCACTGCGGTCGATCTGGCCCTGCGCAGCAATCCCCGCGTCCTCGGCGCGCAGGCTGACGTCGACAAGGCTCGCGCCCAGCTCGCAGAGGCCCACGACGCTTACATCCCCTCCATCAACGCGGGCGCGGGAATCGGCCAGTCCTACGGATTCAGCTCCAACCCTCCCACGCTCTTCACTTTGACCGGGGGTTCGCTGGTCTACAACGCCTCGCAGATGTCCTACATTCGCTCGGCAAGCGCCGGAGTGAATGCAGCCCAGTTCATGCTGGAGGACACACGACAGACAGTCGCTGAGGATACGGCTCTGGCCTACGCCGCGCTCGACCACGACCAGCAGCGCGAGAAAGTCATCGGCCAACAGAGCAACTTCGCCAACAGCCTCGTCTCAATCGTGCAGACCCGCATCGACGCCGGTCAGGGCGCGCCCATCGAGCTGACGCAGGCCAAGTTAACCGCCGCCCAGCTTCATCTTGCCAGTCTGCGCGCCGAGGATGACACTACGGTAGATCGTGAGCATCTGGCGCGCCTAATCGCTCTGCCTGCCACTGCGCTAACCGTCGAAGGTTCTCTTCCGCCGCTCCCGGCAACGTTACTGGAATCGCCCTCCAACGCGACCTCTGGCACCCGCGCACAGGGCTACGCCAACCCCGCCGTAGCCTCGGCCTTCGCCGAAGCCGAAGCCAAGCAGCAGCAGGCTCGTGGAGACTCGCGTTTCCGCTTTCTTCCCCAGTTCAACATGATCGCCCAGTACAACCGCTACGCCACCTTCAGCGACTCCTTTGCGCAACTGCAAAAGGTCTATCAGTCAAACAATAGTCAGACATCACTCGGTGCCAATCAGGGCGTCTTTGGAGTGCAGATCTCTGTTCCTGTCTTCGATAAATCTCGCCTATCCAAGGCGCGCGAGTCCTCCGCCGACGCCGCGCACGCGCTGCATGTAGCGCAGTCCGCGCAAATCGACGCGCTCGATGGGCAGTCCCGCCTGCGCCACTCCATCCGCGAGTTGCAATCGCAGTCCGACGTTGCCAGTCTCCAACAACAACTCGCCCAGCAGCAACTCACCGTTCTCCAGCAGCAACTCCAGACGGGAAACCCCAACGGCCCGCAGATGACTCCCAAGGACGAGCAGAACGCTCGCATTGAGGAGCGCGAGAAGTTCCTCGGTCTGGTCGATGCCAGCTTCCAGCTTCGTCAGGCCGAGATCCACCTGCTCCGCCAGACCGGAGAACTCATGACATGGCTAAAGTCCAGCGCGCTCCAGCAAAGCCTTCCGGCAAGCCCGGCGCAACAGCCTTGAGCCCGACGCAATAGCCTTGAGCCCGAATACAACAGCCCTGAGCCTAAATACATCAGTTCTGTAAGACCACTGCAACAACCCTGCGATAGAATCATTGCAAAGCGTTTTTCCCGCTGGCGAGAGTCTTGCAACTTTCGCAGTGATTGACTCGTCTCTTTACCGAGTACCCCCAAGTCGCGCGTGGACTGCTTAGCCCTCCGTGCTTGCTCAGGAGAATGCATTGCAGCCTGATTCAAATCAGCATCCGACGATCGGTTCCGACTCTAAATTCTCTCCTACGACGGATTCAGAACAGCCTCAGCACAAAGGCCTTGGCATTCTTGCCTGGATCATCGTTCTGCTTGTCTTTGCGGCTGGATTCTACCTTGTCCTGCATCATCGCACTGATACGGCGGCGACGGCCGCGGCCGCCCATCGCGGCCCGGGCAAGGTTGTGGTAACCTCCGTGACGGCGCAGCAGGGCAACATCGGCGTCTACGTCGATGCCATTGGCACAGTGACTCCGGTCTACACCTCTTCGATCACCAGTCAGGTCAACGGAATGGTGAATGCGGTGCATTTCACCGAGGGCCAGATGGTGCAGAAGGGCGCCCCGCTGATCGAGATCGACTCGCGGTCGTTTGCCGCGACGTTGCAGCAGGCGAAGGGAATTCTGGAGCGCGACAAGGGAATTCTGGCGCAGGCGCAGATGGATCTCGATCGCTACAAGGCCGCTTGGGCGCGCAATGCCATTCCCAAACAGACGCTGGACGATCAGGAAAAGCTGGTCGCGCAGGATCAGGGCACGGTGCATAACGACGAGGGTACGGTGCAGTACGACCAGATTCAGGTTGGCTACTGCCACATCGTTGCGCCGATTACCGGACGCGTGGGTTTGCGTCTGGTCGATCCGGGCAACATCGTTCCGGCCAACGGAACGACGGCTCTGGCCGTGATTACCCAGATCCAGCCGATTACGGCGGTCTTCAGCGTCGCCGAAGACGACCTGAGCAAGATTCAACCGCAACTGCGCAAAAAGGCCAAGCTGGAGGTTGACGCCTTCGACCGCAGCGGGCAGAAGCAGATTGCGACCGGAAAGTTGTTGACGCTGGACAACCAGATCGACACTACAACCGGAACGGTGAAGGCGCGCGCTGAGTTTGCCAACAAGGACTCCTCGCTCTTTCCCAACCAGTTTGTGAACACACGCCTTCTGGTCAATACGCTGGTGAACGCGACCCTGATCCCGACCGCAGCAATTCAGCACAACGGGCTAGTGGCCTTCGTTTATTTGCTGGATAACGACAAAGCTCACCTGCGTCCCATCACGGTGGGAGTAACCAACGGGCAGGTGGCCGAGGTGCAGGGGATTCAGCCAGGCGATGTGCTGGCGACCAGCAGCTTCGACAAACTACAGGATGGCTCCGCAATCTCGATTGCCGCGACACCGGGCAACGCCAGTGGGAGTAAAGCTCCTTGAGTCCGTCGCGCCCCTTTATTCTTCGACCGGTCGCGACCTCATTGCTGATGGTCGCGATCCTGCTGGTGGGCATCGTTGCTTACGTGCAACTCCCAGTCTCCGCGCTGCCGCAGGTGGACTATCCGACGATTCAGATTCTGACCTTCTATCCCGGCGCAAGCCCCGACGTGATGGCGACCACGGTGACTGCTCCACTTGAGAGGCAGTGCGGACAGTTGCAGGGCCTGAGCCAGATGACCTCGACCAGTTCGGCGGGCAATTCGGTCATCGTTCTACAGTTCAATCTGAGCCTGAATCTGGACATCGCGGAAGAAGAAGTGCAGTCGGCGATCAACGCGGCGCAGAGCTTTCTGCCCGCGAATCTTCCCTCGCCACCGATCTACAGCAAGACCAATCCCGCCGACGCTCCAGTGCTGACTCTGGCGGTCACTTCGGACTCTATGCCACTCTCGCAGGTTGAGGATCTGGTCGACACGCGACTGGCTCCAAAGATCTCGCAGTTGAGCGGCGTCGGACTGGTCAGCATCAGCGGCGGACAGAAGCCCGCGGTGCGCATTCAGGCTAACCCGACCGCGCTGTCTTCCTACGGCATCGACATGGAGAACCTGCGCACAGCGGTCTCCAACGCCAGCGTGAACGCGGCCAAGGGAAACTTCGACGGGCCGCATCAGGACTATCAGATTGATTCCAACGACCAGTTGGTGACGAGCAAGGATTACCGCAAGGTCGTCGTCGCCTACCGCGATGGCGCTCCGGTGATGTTGACCGACGTGGCCAACATCGTCGACAGCGTGGAGAATAGCTCGCAGGCCGCGTGGATGAACAAGACTCCCGCGATCATTCTGAACATACAGCGTCAGCCGGGCGGCAACACCATCAAGGTGGTCGAGAGCATCAAACGCCTACTGCCGCAGCTTGAGGTCAACCTGCCCAAGGGCGTCAAGGTCACCGAGATGACCGATCTGACGACCGCGATTCAGACCTCGGTCAACGACGTCGAGTTTGAGCTAATGCTTACCGTGGCGCTGGTCGTCATGGTCATCTTCCTCTTCCTGCGCAACCTCTACGCGACCATCATTCCCAGCGTGGCCGTGCCGCTCTCGTTGGTGGGAACCTTTGGCGTGATGTACGCGCTGGGCTACAGTCTGGACAATCTCTCGCTGATGGCGCTGACCATCTCGACCGGCTTCGTCGTCGACGATGCCATCGTGATGGTGGAGAATATCTCGCGCTATCTGGAGGCGGGCGAGACGCCGATGCAGGCCGCGCTGAAGGGAGCCGAGCAGATCGGCTTCACCATCATGTCGTTGACCGTCTCCCTGATCGCGGTGCTGATTCCGCTGTTGTTCATGGGCGACGTGGTGGGCAGACTCTTCCGCGAGTTCGCCGTGACGCTGGCGGTCACAATCATTCTCTCCGCCGTCGTCTCGCTGACGTTGACGCCGATGATGGCCTCGCGCATTCTGAAGCACAATCCAGAGGCGCAGCAGGGACGCATCTACAGGGCCACCGGACACGCCTTCGACTCGATGATCGCGTTCTACGGACGGACTCTGCAGGTTGTCCTGCGTTACCAGACCGCGACATTTCTCGTCGCTGTGGGAACGCTGGTGTTGACGGTGATTCTCTACATCGTCGTGCCCAAGGGATTCTTCCCGGTGCAGGATACGGGAGTGATTCAGGGCATCTCGCAGGCTCCGCAGACCATTGGCTCCAAGGCGATGGCAGCCAAGCAGCAGGAGCTGGCCGACGTGATTCTCAAAGATCCAGCGGTCGAGAGCCTGTCTTCGTTCATCGGTGCGGATGGAACGAATATGACGACCAACAGCGGTCGCATGTCGATCAATCTGAAGCCGCTCGACCAGCGCGACCGCAGTGCGGCCGACGTGATTCGCCGTCTGGAGCCGAAGCTCGACAAGGTCGAAGGAATCCAGCTCTTCATGCAGCCGGTGCAGAATATTTCGGTGGATGACCGCGTCAGCCGTACGCAGTATCAGTACACGCTGGAAGATCCCGACGCGAACGAGTTGAACCAGTGGACCAATCTATTCGTCAAGAAGCTGAAGGGCCTGCCGGAGTTGGAGGACGTTGCGACCGATCAGCAGATGGGCGGGCTTGCCGTCTCGCTGGTGATCGATCGCGTAACGGCCTCGCGTCTGGGCATCGCTCCAACGACGATCGACAACACGCTCTACGACGCCTTTGGCCAGCGCCAGATCAACACGATGTACACGCAGTTGAATCAGTACCACGTAATTCTGGAAGCGCAGCCGCAGTTCCAGCTCGATCCCGACAAGCTGAACCACATCTACATTCGGGCCAATGCAGCCAGCGGCACCAGCGGCGCAAGCGCGTCCAGTTCCTCGGGAAAAGGCTCGACCTCGGCTGGCTCGAACACACTCACCGCGAGCAGCTTGTACACGCCATCGGCTACGACTCTAACGCCTCCGACGCGTGTGCTTTCGGCAGTTAGCACGGCAAGCGCAACCAGTTCAACGCCCAGCAATGCGATTCCGCTAAGCGCCTTCTCGCACTTCGAGACGACCACCGAGCCGCTCTCGATCACCCATCAGGGGCAGTTCCCTTCTACGACGGTCTCCTTCAATCTGGCTCCGAACGCATCGTTGGGCGACGCCATCTCGAAGATCGAAAAGCTACAGAAGGGCATGAAGATGCCCGCCAGCCTACAGGCAGACTTTCAGGGAACGGCGGCCTCATTTCGCAACTCGCTGTCGAACGAGCCTCTGCTGATCCTCGCCGCGCTCATCACGGTGTATATCGTGCTGGGAATTTTGTATGAGAGCTTCATCCATCCGATCACGATTCTTTCCACGCTCTTCTCAGCGGGCGTTGGCGCGTTTCTTGCGCTGATTCTCTTCCATCAGGATCTGAGCGTCGTCGCAATTATCGGCCTCGTGCTGTTAATTGGAATCGTGGAGAAGAACGGCATTATGATGGTGGACTTTGCTCTGGAGTTGCAGCGAAAACAAGGGAAGAACTCGACCGAAGCGATCTACGAGGCCTGCCTGCTGCGCTTCCGCCCCATCATGATGACGACCATGGCTGCGCTTCTCGGCGGACTTCCGCTGGCCTTTGGCACTGGCATGGGCGCGGAGTTGCGCAGGCCGCTGGGTATTACCATGGTCGGCGGCTTGCTGGTCAGCCAGATCCTGACGCTCTACACCACTCCGGTCATCTATATCTTCTTCGATAATCTTGGCCAGCGGTTCTCCCGCAAGAAGGGAAACAGCGGCCTGACCGCTGATGAGCCGCAGACGGCGGGGCAGCCGTGAACATCTCCGCGCCGTTCATCCATCGCCCGGTAGCGACGACGCTGCTGACGGTGGCGATTGCGATTGCGGGAGCGATTGCCTTTCAGGTACTGCCCGTCTCGCCGCTGCCGCAGGTGGACTTCCCCACCATCAGCGTCAGCGCTGGGCTTCCCGGAGCCAGCGCGGAGACGATGGCCTCCTCGGTAGCAACTCCTCTGGAACGCCAGTTGGGTCACATCGCCGGAGTCACCGAGATGACTTCGTCGAGCGGACTTGGCTCGACCAACATCACCATTCAGTTCGATCTGAACCGCAACATCGACGGCGCAGCGCGCGATGTGCAGGCGGCAATCAACGCGGCGCACAGCTACCTTCCGGCGAATCTTCCCGGCAACCCAACCTATCGCAAGGTGAACCCGGCCGACGCTCCGATCATGCTCATCGGACTCACCTCCGACGTCTATGGCCCAGACAAGCTCTACGATGTCGCCTCCACCATCATGCAGCAGAAGCTCTCGCAGATCGCTGGCGTCGGACAGGTCAGCGCGGGAGGCGGAGCGTTGCCCTCGGTGCGCGTGGAGGTCAACCCCACCAAGCTGGCAAGCTATGGCCTGACCATGGCAAACCTGCGCTCCATGCTGAGCCTGCAAAACTCCAACCTCGCGCGCGGGCAGATCAGTAACGGCGACAGTAGTGCGGACATTGTGGTCAATGGGCAGATCTCTCACGCCGAGGACTACAAGCCGTTGATCGTGGCCACGCACAACGGCACGGCGGTGCGCCTGTCGGATGTAGCCGACGTCATCGACTCGGTGCAGAACACGCGCGCTGCGGGCTATCTGAACGGCAAGCGAGCGGTCGTGCTGATCGTCTTCCGCCAGCCCGGAGCGAACATCATCGACACGGTGGATCGCGTTCGCGCGCAGCTTCCCTCGCTCGAAGCGTCGATCCCCACAGGAATCAAGACGACGGTGGTGATGGACCGCACGACGACGATTCGCGCCTCGGTCAGCAACGTGGAAGGCACGTTGCTTATCTCCATCTTTCTGGTGATCCTGGTCGTCTTCGTCTTTCTGCGCAGCCCGCGCGCCACGCTGATTCCAGCCGTCGCCGTTCCCGTCTCGCTGATCGGAACCTTCGCGGCGATGTATCTGTTCGGCTACAGCATCGACAACCTCTCGCTGATGGCTCTGACCATCTGCACCGGCTTTGTAGTCGATGACGCAATCGTCGTGATGGAGAACATCACCCGCCACATCGAGGACGGAATGGAGCCTTTCGCCGCCGCCATGCGAGGCGCGCGGGAGATCGGCTTCACCGTCATGTCGATCAGCATGTCGCTGATCGCGGTCTTCATTCCCCTGCTGCTGATGGGCGGAATCGTCGGTCGCCTCTTCCGCGAGTTTGCCATTACGCTATCGACCGCCATCGTCGTCTCCATGGTGGTCTCGCTGACCACAACTCCGATGATGTGCGCCTACCTGCTGAAGAACGAGCACAAGAGCCAGCACGGGCGCATGTATAAAGCATCAGATCGTTTCTTCGTGTGGATTCTGAGCCTCTATCGGAGGAGCCTGCGCTGGGTGCTGGAACACCCCGCCCTCGTTCTCACCACACTGGGTCTTATCATCGCGCTCAACGTGGTCATCGCAATCAAGATTCCCAAGGGCTTCTTTCCGCAGCAGGACACCGGACAGATTGGGGGAGCGATTCGCGGCCCCGAAGACGCTTCCTTCCCTGCGATGAACACGGCACTACAGCAGGCAGAACACGTCATCCAAAATGATCCGGCGGTGCAGAACGTGATTGGCTTCACCGGAGGCGGCGGCGCGACGAATACAGGAGGCCTCTTCGTCATCCTCAAGCCGCTCGACCAACGCAAGACCAACGCCGCCGACGTGATCGACCGTCTGCGTAAACCGTTGAGCAAGATCACCGGAGCATCGACCTACCTACAGGCCTCGCAGGACATTCGCATCGGCGGACGCGGCGGCAATGCGATGTACCAGTACACCATCAAGTCAGACACCATTGACGACCTGCAGCTCTGGGGACCGAAGCTGCTGGCCGCGATGGCTCACCTTCCCGGCTTTCAGGACGTCAGCAGCGACCAGCAGAACGGCGGTCTCGATCAACGTATAACCTTCGACCGCGTCACGGCGGCGCGCATGGGGCAGACCGCCAGTTCGCTGGACTCCGCTCTGTACGCGAACTTTGGGCAGTCCGAGGTCTCGCTGATCTACACGCAGTTGAACCAATACTACGTTGTGCTGGAGGTTGCGCCAGAGTACTGGGCGACTCCCGACGGACTAAAGAATGTCTACCTACATCCCTCGCCAACCGACTCGACGGTCGGCGGCAACACGCCGCTGTTCTCCATGGCGAAGGCGCAGACCAACACAACGCCGCTGGCGCTGAATCACACTGGACTCTTTCCCTCGGTGACGGTCTCGTTCAACCTCTCGCCCGGAGTCTCGCTGAGCGATGCGACGCTGGCCATCGACCAGATGAAGCAGAGGCTGGGGACTCCAGATACGGTGCAAGGAGTCTTTGCCGGAACCCTGCAGGCCTATCAACAATCGCTGGGCAGCGAGCCGGTGCTGATCATTACCGCACTGTTTGCGGTCTACATCGTACTGGGAATTCTCTACGAGAGCCTGATGCATCCGCTGACGATCATCTCCACACTGCCCTCGGCCAGCGTAGGAGCCATGCTGGCGCTGATGATCTTCAACGAAGACCTGAACGTCATCTCAATTATCGGCATCATTCTGCTGATCGGCATTGTGAAGAAGAACGCAATCATGATGATCGACTTCGCACTACAGGCCGAGCGCGAGGGCGGCATGAGTACCGAGGACGCCATCTTCGAGGCCTGCATGTTGCGCTTCCGTCCCATTCTGATGACCACAGCGGCAGCGCTCTTCGGCGCATTGCCCCTGGCCTTCGGCACCGGGACGGGCTCCGAGCTGCGCCGTCCATTGGGCATTACCATCGTCGGAGGGCTGGTTATGAGCCAGATGCTGACGCTCTACACCACACCGGTTGTCTACCTCGCCTTCGATCGACTGCGACTGCGACTGCGCGGCGAGCAGCGCGACACATTCCACCCCGAGGATGACGCGATTGCGTCTGCCTCGGAATAAAATTTACGAACCATGGAAGTAAAACTATGAACCGACTTCATCTCCGCGCAGCAATTCCCTCCGCACTAGCGATCATGCTTCTGACCGCCGGATGCCACGTCGGGCCGAAGTATCAGAGGCCTCCCGCACTGGCGCAGGCTCCGACTCCTGCGGCGTACAAGGAGTCGCCCGCCGCTCTTCCTGCCGCATCTCCGTCGTCGAAGACGCAGCCGTCGCAAGCCTTGTCGCCAAAGCCAGAAGCCAGCTCTACGCCTCAGCCCGCAGCCGCCGGAGAGTGGAAGGTCGCCAATCCGCAGGACGCCATGCTGCATGGCAAATGGTGGGAGATCTACAACGACTCCGAGCTGAACGCGCTGGAAGACAAGCTCAATATCGACAATCAGACGATCAAGCAGTACTTCGAGAATTTCATGCAGGCGCGCGCCATCGTCGGCGAGGTCCATTCGCAGCTCTTCCCCACCGTAACGCTTGGGCCGTCGTTTGCGCGCTCGCAGGCCTCGGCCAACACGGGAAGTTCCAGCGGAGCGAAGACGCAGAGCAACCTCACCTCGCTGCCCTTCAACGCCAGTTGGGAGCCGGATCTGTGGGGGCGAATTCATGGCCAGATTCACGAGGCGCAGATGAATGCGCAGGTCAGCGCAGCGGATCTCGAAGGCGAGCGGCTCACCGAGCAGGCCAGCCTCGCCGTCTACTTCTTTGAGCTGCGCGGGCAGGACGCTCTCGCAGCAGTCTACGAACAGACCATCGCCGATGATCGGAAGGCGTACGACCTGACGCGCGCGCAGTACGAGACCGGAGTCGGCGACGAGAGCGCGGTCGTCGCGGCGCAGAACACCTTGCAGAACGCGCAGGCCGCCGCCACCAATCTGGGCGTCGCTCGCGCGCAGTATGAACACGCCATCGCCGTACTCGTCGGCAGCGATCCCTCGTCGTTCTCCATTCCAGTGCGCGCGCTCAACGCCGCGCCGCCCGCGATTCCCGTCGGCGTTCCCTCGCAACTACTGGAGCGCAGGCCGGACATCGCCGCCAGCGAGCGCACCATGGCCTCGGCCAACGCAGCCATCGGCGTTGCAGACACCGCCTTCTACCCCACCGTTACGCTGAGCGCGCAGGCTGGCCTGGAGAGTTCGACGCTGAAGCATCTCTTCGACTGGCCAAGCCGCCTCTGGTCGGTCGGAGGAGGATTCTCCGAAACGCTCTACGAAGGTGGACTGCAACGCGCCACCGCGCAGCAGTACACGGCGATCTACAACGCCGACGTCGCAGCCTATCGCCAGACCGTCCTCGCCGCCTTCGAGCAGGTCGAAGACGCCCTCGCCGCCGAACGCATCCTCTCGCAGCAGATCGCGCAGCAACAGCTCGCCGAGCAGACCGCGCAGCACCTGGTCGATCTGGAGACGGCGCGCTACGAGACCGGAGTCGATCCCTACCTCAACGTCGTCACGGCGCAGACCACGCTGCTGGCTGATCGCCAGACGTTGGCGACCCTGCACACCCAGGCGATGACCGCCTCCGTTCAGCTAATCGAAGCCCTCGGCGGAGGCTGGGACAGCTCGCAACTCCCCACACCGGAGCAGATCTCGCAGAAGCCAACCGCAGCGGAGCTTGCACCACAGAAGTAGCGGTACGCAAATTTAGAGCATCTTCGGAATTGCTATAGACCAAGAATGAATTGTCATTCTGAACGAAGCTCTGTTGGACTTGTTATTCTGAGCAAAACTCTTTTGGACTTGTCATTCTGAGCGAAGCGAAGAATCCCCGCATTTTGCTCGCTGCGTGACGGCCTACACCATTTATAGATCTACGCAAATTGATCCCGAGCCCATACAGCGGCTCGGGATCAATTTGTTTCATGGCTTTGCTGTCGAGTTATACCTCAGCCGGACCGGTCAGGCGCGCGGGCATGAAGTTCGCGATGCCAGCATCGCTGACGACCACCGGCTTGGGCGTGATCTGAATCTGCGCCGGCTTCAGCCCCTCGCGCTTGGCGGTGACAACGATCGGCGCTGGCGCTGGATCGGTGGTACGAATCAGCTTGGTGCGCACGGCGACGCGGTTGATGCCGCACTCCGTGTTGAGGTAGGTGTTGTTGGTGGATTCGAGCTTGCCGCTGTTGTATCCGCCGCGCCAGATGCAAGGCCCGCCGCCGGTAAAGTCGATGCGCGCATCGTCGGTGGGGCAACGCTGTCCCTTGGCATCGACCACCTCGACATCAATCAGCAGGATGTCTTCGCCGTCAGCCTGCAAGCCATTCGGCCCGATGATCGGCGTCAGCTTGATCGCTGCCGCCGGGCCTGCCGTGGTCAGCTCCTGCTGGGCGACGATGGCGCCGTCGTTGCGTCCGATGGCCTTCAGGCTTCCCGGTGCGAACTCGACGGCGGGGAAGGAGAAGATCCAGCTGCTGTCGGGGCTCTTGTTGACGCCGAGCGACTTGCCGTTCAGTACCAGCTCGACCGACTGCGTATTGGCGATGACGTAGATCGTCTTTGTCGTCTTCGCCCCACTCGGCTGAGTCGCCGGATAGCTCCAGTGGCCCAGGATGTGCAGATCGGGCTGCTCGCTCTGGATGACGCGATGGGCGTAGTAGATCTCCTTGGGCAGACGCATGGCGTCGAGCTTGCCGCTGACCCGGCAGACCTCGCTGGAGTCCTGACGGCCATCCGCATCCTCATCCGTGAAGTAGATCGAGGCGTAGCCGGACCACTTGGAATGCGCCGCATCGGTGTTGGAGATGCGGTTGGTCCAATAGTCCCAGTAGCGACGGACGCCAGCCAGGGCGAAGCTCTCTGACGTGTACTCGTAGGTGTCATTCGGCCCCTTCTTGAAGCCGTAGTACGGCGGCGAGTAGCTATCCCAGTAGCGGCGTGCTCCCTCGTCGCGGAAGTCCTCGGTCTCGATGATCGGGGCGCGATCACGCCGCTCCGGAGAGTAGGCGCGAAACATATCGGTCGGATTGGTGAGCTTGTCGGTGCGCGGATCCTGGCCGATCATCACGCCGTAGTACTCGGCGATGGGCGTGATGGCCGTGTTGACGTCATCGCTTCCGTTGCCGCGACAGCCGATGACGCGCCCTCCATCGGGATCGTACTGTTTGCGCAGATCGACGAACTGCTTCATGCGCGCGACCGAGAGCGGCGAGTTGCCCCCCTCCCAGAAGAAGATCCCCGGGTTGTTACGGAAGTAGATGATCGAGTCGCGCATGACCTCAACGCGCTGCTGCCACTGCCGCTCATCCTTCGGGTCGCCCTCCTTGTCTCCGGCCGGGCAGACCTGCACGATGCCGTAGCGGGTGTAGGCATCGGCGTCGACCTTCTGCGGCGAGACGTGCATCCAGCGCATGTGGTTGCCGTGGCAGTCGCGGATCAGCTTGGCGGTATAGTCGTGCATCCAGTCCGGATAGCCCGCGCCGACGGCGACCCACTCGTCGGCCGAGCGCTGGGCGAATCCCTTCAGGTAGACGAACTTCTCGTTGATCCAGACGCCGCCCGTGCCCACGCCGCCCTTGAACTCGGCCTTGCGGAATCCGGTCTCGATGCGGCTGACGTCGACGACCTTGCCGTCGACCTTGAGGATCGAGTAGACGTCGTAGAGATACGGATCGTCGGGGCTCCAGAAGCGGGCGTTCTTGAGCGTGCCGGTGGCGATCTGCACGCTCTTTTCGCCGTTGACCATGTCGACCGGGTCGGCGTCGAACTGGGCCGCGACTCTCCCGTCGTGGCCGACGATGGCCACCGAGACGCCGACGGTTGCGCGGTCGCCCGAGCCGTTCTTCACCTCGGCCTCGACCGTAATGTCGGCGGTCTTCTTGGCGATGTTGAAGTTATTGGCATGGATGTAGACGCCCTGGCTCTCGAGTCCGTAGTAGAGCGGCAGGGTCTGGTAGATATTGCCCATCACATGCAGCCAGACGTGGCGGTTGATGCCGCCGTGATTGGGGTTGAAGTCATTGGTGTTCCACTGGAAACGGGTGCCGGTGGCGCGCTCCGGATAGGCGCCGGAGTTGTCCACCTTGACCGCCAGCACGTTCTCCTTGCCGGCCGGGGCGAGCTGGTCGGTGATGTCGATGCCGTAGGCGGTGACGCCGTTCTCGTAGAGTCCGACCTGCTTGCCGTTCAGGTAGATATCGCCGGCCTGGCGCATCCCCTCGAACTCGATGAAGACGCGGTTGCCGCTCGTGCCTGCAGGCAGCTTGAAGTGCTTGCGATACCAGACCAGCCCCTTGTAGGTGCCGGTATCGCCGCCGCCGTGCTTGATGATGTTGCGGAAGCTGTCGACGTCGTTGTAGCTGTGCGGCGTGGCGACGACATCCCACTTGGCGTCGTTGAAGCCCGGTGCCTGCGCTCCGCTCACGTCTTCCTTGATAAAACGCCAGTCGTGGTTGAAGTTCAGCGTCACCCGCGGCGACTGGGGCGGCGTGTAGGTCTTCAGCGCTTCGGTCGAAGCATCAGCGGCGAAGGCCGGGTAGGCGCGGCCCAGAACAACCGGAAGTCCAAGAGCCAGGAAGCTGGAGGTTCCAATAAACGAGCGGCGGGTTACTTTTTTCAAAGACATTCGGCGTGTCTACCTTTGTGTTTGGATTAATGAATCTGAAATAACTACAAATAATCTGGCGCAGGATCGCGCATCTCTCTCACCATAGTTCATCCATAGAAACAGTGTCTATAGCAGCGCGATGAGAGGCAAAGACAATAGTGCAATATGAAATCAGCCTTTCCAATGCGCCATTCTTGCGTCGTTATCCTGAACCCAGCATTGCTGTAGAAGTTGCCTTTCTAAAAAACTCTCTGGACGCAGCGACACAGCACAATTCCCATCAGTGTTTTTCTCTGATCTTGACACGAGCTTTAGCCTGAACAGCAAATCGGGACGTTTTTTCCGCAGGAGGAAATCGCTCACTCTGGCTCTCTGCGGGCGTATCATCAATAAGTGCTGAGATACTCCATTGTCGTGCCGTTCCACAACGAGGAGGAGAACGTCACCACGCTCTACGACCGGGTCAAGCTGGTCATGGAGCAGGTGGGCGATTCCTTCGAGATGGTCTTCGTCGACGATGGATCGAGCGACCGCACCTATCGCCTGCTGGAGGAGATCACCGCTGTCGACAGTCGTGTGCTGGTCATCAAGCTGCGCCGCAACTTCGGCCAGACCTCGGCGCTGGCTGCGGGCTTCGACCACGCACAGGGCGAGATGCTCCTCTCGATGGATGGCGACCTACAGCATGATCCCGAGGAGATTCCAAATTTTATCGCTCGTCTGGAAGAGGGCTACGACGTGGTCAGCGGATGGCGCTCGCACCGCGCCGACAACCTGCTGCTGCGCCGCATCCCCTCGCGCTGCGCCAACTGGCTGATGGCGCGCATCTCCGGCGTTGACATCCATGACTTCGGCACCACCTTCAAGGCCTATCGCCGCGAAGTGATCCAGAACGTCCCGCTCTACGGCGAGATGCACCGCTTCATTCCCGCGCTCGCGTCCTGGTACGGAGCCAGCATCTGCGAGATTCCCATCTCCAACCCGCCGCGGACGCACGGGGTCAGCCACTACGGCATCTCGCGCACCGTTCGAGTCTTCTTTGACCTGCTGACGATCCGTTTTCTGCTGCGCTACATGACGCGCCCGCTGCACTTCTTCGGAGCCATCGGCGCGCTCTCCATGCTGACTGGCAGCGCACTGGCCACATGGCTGCTGGCGCTCAAGATCTTCACCGGAGCCAGCCTCATGTTTGCACACGGCCCGATCTTCGTCATCGCCGGAGTGCTGATACTGGCCGGAATCCAGATGCTTGGCATCGGTCTGCTGGGCGAGCTACAGGTGCGCCACTTCCACACCCCCAGCCATCGCGCGCCCTACGCCATAGACCGCATCCTGCGCATCAGCCCCAGCGAAGAAAATCAACTCCGCTAGCGCCGTATCAGCATATAGCTGGCTTGCTTGAAAGCCGCGGATTTATATCATTTCCGAATTGCTATAGACCAATTTTTTTGTCATTCCGTAGTGAAGCGAAGGAATCTGCTTTTCTTCATTCGACGACGGTATCCACCATTACGAGATCTGTTCTAATTTGCTTTGAAGGGGCGAGACTTTAGTCCCGCCTTAAGCTATCCCTCCACAACATGCCGACCGCCCGCTGGCGGAGCGTCGCGCTCGACCGGCGCAACCACCGTCCCCGCAAGCTGCGCGCGCAGCGTCTCGTCGTCGGTTCGTGCGAAGTAGGCGCGCAGGTCTTCTTCCGGCTCGCGCGCAGCCAGATAAGCCCGCAACAGCCGCTCAATCGCCTCTGGACAGTCCTCTGCCGCCGCGCGGAATCCGATCTGCCGCGCAATCCCGGCGTACTTGCCAATCGCTCCTCCAACGCAGAAGTAGAACGCATCGACCATCACGCCGTCCTTCTTGATCTTCTTGCCCTCCAGACCAATGTCGGCGATCCAGCTCTGCCCGCAGGAGTTGGTGCAGCCCGTGACATGTAGGCGAATCTGCTGGTCAAATCCCGGCAGCCGGTCTTCCATCTCGCTCACCAGCCACTTGCTGAATCCCTTGGTCTCGGCGATGGCCAGCTTGCAGAACTCCGTCCCGGTGCAGGCGATTGCGCCGCGCCAGAAGGGCGAGACCTCGACCCGCAAGCCAATCTCGTTCAGTCGATGAATCGCCTCGCGCGTCCGCGCATTGAGGACGTTGGCGACAATAATGTTCTGCATGATTGTGGCGCGCAGATGGCCGTCGCCAAACTCTTCGGAGAGATCGGCCAGTTGGATCAACTGATCGCCCGTCAGCCTCCCGCGCAGCACACTGGCGCCGATGGCAGACAGGCCCTCCTGCCGCTGCGGAGTCACGCCAATGTGGTCGCGATAAACATCGTCGGGAACAACCTCCTCCCCCGCAGGCAGAGGATCGAGTTGATAGCCCAGCTTCTCCTCAATCGCCGCCAGCATCGACTCCGCCGTCCAGCCGTGGCGCAGGAAGAGGTACTTCAGACGCGCCCGTGTACGATTCTCGCGCAACGCGGTCTGCTCCTTGAAGATGCGCAGCACAGCTTCGACCACCGCAACGGCCTTGTCCTGCGGAACAAAGACCGGAATCCGCACCGCGATGTGAGGCTCGGCCGAGAGTCCCCCGCCGACGCGCAGCGTGTAGCCCACCTCGTCGCCACGGCGAATCGCCGTCAACGCAACGTCGTTGATCTCCGGGTAGGAGCACCAGACCGGGCAACCCGAGACCGTCACCTTGAACTTGCGCGGCAGGTTGTAAAACTCCGGATTCGCCGTTAGCCGGTGCGCGATCTCCACCGCCAGCGGACCCGCGTCCAGCAACTCATGACCGTCCAGCCCAGCCAGCGGGCAGCCCGTCACATTGCGCACCACGTCGCCGCAGGCTCCCTTCGGGCTAAGGCCAATCGCCGTCAGCGCCTCGACGATCTCCGGCAGAGCCTCAATCGTCAGCCAGTGCAGTTGAATATTTTGTCGCGTCGTAATGTCTGCCAGATTGCGCGCATACTTCTGGGTCAACTCGCCGATGACGCGCAACTGGTGCGCGGTCAGCAGCCCGTTGGGCAACCCAATGCGCATCATGAAGAACTCGCTGGCGTTGCCCTGTCCGTCCTTGCCACCGGTCACGCCGACTCCGTCGCCCTGCGTGTAAACGCCCCACCACTTGAAGTAGAACTCGGCCCACTCCGGCAACACGGCCCCGCGCCCCTCACGAGCAAACTGGCGCACCTCCTCCCAAGCCTCCCAGGGATTCTTCTCGACCTTCAAACGCTCAGACCTCTGAGCCTTGGTCTCTTTGACGGCAGGGGTTGCGGTCACTGCGGGAGTTGCTGCGGACGTCTGCGTTGTGTCGCTCATAAGTTTGCGGGATTCCTTATCGTTTCTTTGTAACTACATCTAGAGCATTTTCACTATTGCTATAGAGCAACCTTGCTTGTCATTCCGCAGCGAAGCGAAGGAATCTGCTTTTCGCTCACGCCACGGAACCCTATACCATTGGTGAAAATGCGCTAGCCATAGATTAGATGACTGATCGCAGGCCAAAGAAGCTGTTGAAATGGAGTCCATCCCTCAGATTGGGAAAAAACACTCCCGTAGATTAGAGCACATTTTTGAATTACTACAGATCAGAACTGTATTGTCATTCTGAGCGCAGCGAATAATCCCCGTATTCTGCTCGCTCCACGACGATCTATCCCATTACCGAAAATGCTTCAGCTCCAGCCTGTGAGCCAATACAGCTTCAAAGGTAACAGTAGATCATGGCTTCAGATAAGCCGAAGAAACACGGCTTTCGTCTTTGCCTTATCCGTGTTTATCCGCGCTTCTATCGGTGTCATCCGTGTTAGGCTTTTCTTCCTCGAAAAGCATCAGAGCTTCTCGGCAGATGCCAGAGAACGCGCCTAATCCGCCTCGGACAGGGAGAACTTGTGCCGCACGTCGGAGCCGCGCAGCCAGAAGATCACGTCTTCGGCGATGTTGGTCGCATGGTCAGCCGCACGCTCCAGATTGCGCGAGATCAGGATCGCCGTCAGCGCCTGCACGGCCACCTCCGGGTCGCGCTGCATCGTCTCCATCAGCTCGGACTGCACCTCGCGATTGCCAGCGTCCACCACTTCGTCCATCGAGAGTACGCTCTCCGCCATGCGCGGATCGGCCTCCAACAGAGACTGAATCGCCGTGCGGATCATCACCCCGGTCTGCTCGCCCATCACCTCGATGACGGCTGGCAGCTTGATCTCCGGCGATCCCTTCATTGCCTGGGCGCGCTCGGCGATGTTGGCCGCCTGATCGCCGATCCGCTCCAAATCCCCGTTGATCTTGATGACCGACAGGATGAAGCGCAGATCGATGGCCATCGGCTGTTCCTTGGCCAACAGCTCATAGGCCATCTCGTCCACCATCGTTTCGGCGGCGTTGATCGCCTGCTCGATCTCCAGCACATGATCGCACAGAGCCATGTCGCGCCCGATGTACGCCTCTACCGAGAACTCCAGCGCCTGCTGCGATAGAGCCGCCATCGCCAGCAATTTATCCTTCAACTCGGCCAGTTGCTTATGAAAGTTGATACGCGGCATGAATGGAAGCTCCTCAGCAGAAAAAGATCAACTTCTATTGTGACGCACGAATGAAACAGCCGTGTGAATATGCCGCAACAAACGTAACCGCAAAGGCACCTGCGCCGCCCTTTGCGGTACGATCTTCGCGTCAACGCAGAGTCTTACCCCTGCGCTGCAATCCTCGCCGCATGCAACTCCTGCAATGCAAATACGTTCAGCTTGCCGCCCTGTAGCGCAGCGATTCCCTCAGCCGCAGCGCGCGCCGCAGCCAGCGTCGTGATCGTGGGAATCCGCGCCAGCACCGCAGCGCGGCGAATCGCCTTCTCGTCGAAGAATGTATCCTGCCCGCGCGGCGTGTTGACGATCAACTGAATCCGGTCGCCCTTGATCAGGTCGACGATGTTGGGCCGCCCTTCCTTCACCTTGTAGACGCGCTCCGGCTGTAGCCCCGCGGCCTCCAGCGCCTCCGCCGTACCATGCGTGGCCACCAGATGAAAGCCCATCTCGACGAAGATTCGCGCCAGCTCGACCGCGCCGTCCTTGTCATGATCGTTCACGCTGAGAAAGATCGTTCCCTTGGTTGGCAGCGTCTGTCCGGCGGCGATCTGCGCCTTGGCGAAGGCCTCGCCGAAGTTGTCGGCCACGCCCATCACCTCGCCGGTCGACTTCATCTCCGGCCCTAGCACCGTGTCCACGCCGGGGAACTTGCCCCACGGAAACACCGGAGACTTCACATAGTAGTGCGTTCCTGTCCCCAGATCCGCTCCGCTCTTCACATATTTCGGCAGCAGCTCCTTCAACTTGCGCCCCACCATCAACCGCGAGGCCATCTTCGCCAGTGGTATGCCGGTCGCCTTCGAGACATACGGAACCGTGCGCGAGGCCCGTGGATTGACCTCAATCACAAAGACCTTGCCGCGCTGAATCGCAAACTGAATATTTACCAGCCCGATGACGTCGAGAGCCTTAGCCAGCTTGCGGGTATGCTCGCGAATCGTGCGCAGAACCTCGTCGCTCAGATCAACCGCAGGCAGTACGCACGACGAGTCGCCGGAGTGAATCCCCGCCTCTTCGATGTGCTGCATGATTCCCGCAATCACAACGTCGTCGCCGTCGCACAACGCGTCCACGTCGCACTCGATGGCGTCCTCCAGAAAGTGGTCGATCAGCACCGGCCGCTCCTGCGAGTATTCGATCGCCGTGCTCATGTAGCGCAACACCGCCTCGTCGTCGTATGCAATCACCATGGCGCGCCCGCCCAGCACATAGCTGGGGCGCAGCAGTACCGGGTAACCCACGCGATTCGCGCCCGCCAGAGCTTCGTCGACCGAGGTCACCATCGCTCCCTCTGGCTGCGGAATCTTCAACTCCGTAATCAGCTTGCCGAAGCGCTTGCGATCCTCGGCCAGATCAATCGACTCCGGCGACGTCCCAATGATCGGCACTCCCGCCTTCTTCAGCGGCAGGCTCAGGTTCAGCGGAGTCTGTCCGCCAAACTGCACAATCATGCCAATCTCCGCACCCGCCGAGGCCTCATGCTCGTAGACCGCCAGCACATCCTCCAGCGTCAGCGGCTCGAAATAGAGTCGGTCCGAAGTGTCGTAATCGGTCGAAACGGTCTCGGGATTGCAGTTCACCATGATCGTCTCGTAGCCATCCTCGCGCAGCGCGAAGGCAGCATGGCAGCAGCAGTAATCGAACTCAATTCCCTGCCCAATGCGGTTCGGCCCACTGCCCAGAATGATGATCTTCTTGCGCTCGGTCGGCGCGGCTTCATCCTCTTCATCGAAGCTGCTGTAGAGGTATGGGGTGTAGCTCTCGAACTCCGCTGCGCAGGTATCCACCAGCTTGAAGACCGGCTTTACGCCCAGCCGCTTGCGCAGCTTGCGAACCTCGTCCGCGCTGTCCAGTTCCCACTCGTTCGCCAACCGCTCGTCCGACACGCCCATCCGTTTGGCCGCACGCACATCGACAGCCGTCGCCGCAGCAAAGCCAACCGTTCCGATCGCCTTGATCTCGTCGGTGATCTGCTTCATCTGGTTCAGGAACCACGGATCCATCGAGGTCAGCCGTGCCACCTCGCGAACGCTCATCCCCTTCTCAAACGCATAGCGCACGTAGGACAGCCGCTCGGGATGCGCGGTCACCAGACGCTGGGTCAACCGTCGCGGTTCGATGTCCGCCGCCGTCGCCTTCTTGCCCGTCTCCAGCGAACGCACCGCCTTCATCATCGCTTCCTTGAAGGTGCGCCCAATCGCCATCACCTCGCCGACCGACTTCATCTGCGGCCCCAGACCCTCGTCCGCGCCGGGGAATTTCTCAAACTGCCACTTGGGAATCTTGACGACGACATAATCAATCGTCGGCTCAAAGCAGGCCGGAGTCGCCTTGGTAATGTCGTTCTGAATCTCATCCAGCGTGTAGCCCACGGCAAGCCGCGCTGCGATCTTCGCAATCGGAAACCCTGTAGCTTTGGACGCCAGCGCAGAAGAGCGCGAGACACGCGGGTTCATCTCAATGACCGTCATGCGCCCGTCGCGCGGATTCACCGCGAACTGCACGTTGCTTCCGCCAGTCTCCACGCCGATCTCGCGAATGCAGGCAATCGCCGCATCGCGCATGCGCTGATACTCGCGGTCAGTCAGCGTCTGCGCCGGAGCCACCGTGATCGAGTCGCCGGTGTGTACGCCCATCGGATCGAAGTTCTCAATTGAGCAGATGATGATGACGTTGTCCTTCAGGTCGCGAACAACTTCAAGCTCGTACTCTTTCCAACCAAGAACGCTCTCTTCGATCAGGCACTCATGCACCGGCGAGAGGTCGATTCCGCGCGAGAGAATGTCCGTCATCTCCTCGCGGTTGTAAGCGATGCCGCCGCCCGATCCGCCCAGCGTAAAGCTGGGGCGAATCACTACCGGAAAACCAATCTTCGCCGCAAACGCCAGACCGTCGCTCACGTTGCGCACCAGCTGCGACTTCGGCATATCCAGGCCGATCTTGTTCATCGCGTCCTTGAAGAGCAGACGATCCTCCGCCTTCTTGATCGCCTCCAGCTTCGCGCCAATCAACTCCACTCCGTACTTTTCCAGCACACCAGAGTCAGCCAGATCCACCGCAAGATTCAGCGCCGTCTGCCCGCCCACCGTCGGCAACACAGCGAAAACGCCCGCATTGCTTTTTAGTTTGTCATTCCGTAGCGAAGCGGAGGAATCTGCTTTTGCCGCCAGCATCTCCGCCTCAACGCGAATGATCTCTTCGAGGTAGTCCGTAGTCAGCGGCTCGATGTATGTCCGATCCGCGACCTCGGGGTCAGTCATAATCGACGCTGGGTTGGAGTTCACCAGCACGACCTCGTACCCCTCGGCCTTCAGCGCCTTGCACGCCTGCGTCCCCGAGTAGTCGAACTCAGCCGACTGGCCAATCACAATCGGCCCCGAGCCGATCACCAAAATCTTCGCAATGTCATTCCTACGTGGCATTTATTACCCTTTACTTTCAGTTGCCATTGTTTTGAAAGGGCGCGGCTTCGGCCCCATATTTCGCGACAGCATTTTTGCTTTGAAAGGCAGTGTCTTTGCTTTGAAAGGGCGGGGCTTCAGCCCCGCCGCTCGCGCCCCCCACATAATCGGGCTTTAGCCCCCGAGGGAATGCGTCCAACTCGAAACGTCCATTGGTCGAGCAATACGAATAATCTTCTGCCCGTTCCGTCAATCCTGCTTCAACCGGATTCTTGGCGAGGTATCGCCGATGCACCTCAAAATCCTCGTCGTCCCGAATACGATGGTCGGAGAATCCTGCAATCCATACGTCTCCCGTCCAGTTCAATTCTCTCTTTGCCCGAAAAGAAAACCCGCCTTTGATACACTGCACAGCTTTTTCAAGGCTCTCCAGAGGGGGCATCAACACATGAAAATGATCCGGCATTACAACAAAATCATGCAGCAAAAAACGTTCAGGTCGGTATCCAAGAAGCACCTGAATAAATAGCTGAGCCCAACGTTCATGCCTGAAAAATGGCTTCCGTTCAGCAGTACTAGAGGTCACGAAATATGTCTGCCCATTCGCAGTCGAGATTTCTCGTGTTGGCCTCATATATTCCCTCAGGGGCTAAAGCCCCTATATGTTTTACCCAGTTCCGGCGCGGCTAAAGCCGCGCCCTTTCAAAACAACTTCACTTCTTGAACTCTTCCATCATCTTGCGGAAGTCCCGAAATAGATAGTGCGAATCGTGCGGCCCTGGGCTCGCCTCCGGGTGATACTGCACGCTGAACATCGGGTCGGTCTTATGCCGCAACCCGGCCAGCGTCTGATCGTTCAGATTCGTGTGCGTGCGCTCGACATCCGCTGGTAGGCTCTCGGGATCGACGTTGAAGTTATGGTTCTGCGCGGTGATCTCGACCTTGCCCGTCTCATGGTTCATGATCGGATGATTCCCGCCGTGATGACCAAACTTCAGCTTGTAGGTCTTTCCACCCAGCGCCAACCCAAAGATCTGGTGGCCGAGACAAATCCCAAAGATCGGCTTCTTGCCCTTCAACTGGCGCACCGCATTGATCGCGTAATCCAGCGGCTCTGGATCGCCCGGCCCGTTCGAGAAGAACACACCGTCAGGATTCATAGCCAGTACATCCTTCGCCGAAGTCTTCGCCGGAACCACGGTCACGCGGCAACCCTCGCGGGTCAACATGCGCAGGATGTTCTGCTTGATGCCGAAGTCGTAGGCAACCACATGCAGCGACTCGCCTGTAACCGCCGGATCGTTCGTGGGCAGGAACTTGTCGCCCGTCTGATTCTTCGGCTCGTTCTCGTCCCACTGGTAGATCGCCTTCGTGCTGACGACGCTGGCCAGATCCGTCCCCTCCATCTTGCGGATGGAGCGCGCCTTGGCCACCAGCGCGTCTGCGTCCAGCTTCTCGCCCGAGGCGATCACGCCGCGCATCGCGCCATGCTCCCGCAAATGCCGCACCACGGCCCGCGTGTCCACCTCGGAGATCACCGGAACGCCGGCGCGCTCCAGATAGTCGTCGGCAACCTCGGTCGATCGCCAGTTCGAGCTGAGTTCAGAGAACTCGCGCGTCACCAGACCCTCGATATAGGGCCGCGCCGACTCCGCGTCGCTCGGCGACGTTCCATAATTTCCAATGTGCGGATTGGTCAGCACTACGATCTGCCCCGCATACGAGGGATCGGTAAAGATCTCCTGATAGCCGGTCAGTGATGTATTGAATACCACCTCGCCCGCTGCCATTACCGGCGCGCCGAAGCCCTTGCCACGAAAGATGCGCCCGTCCTCAAGCGCCAGAATTGCCTGCATTGCCTACTCCTGGGGAATCCAAATAGGAGTGGATTCAATCGATTCTATCAGGATCAGCCGGGTTAACCCCAGTTTTCAGTACAGAAATATTCCCAGCCAGCGCCAACAAACCAGCCCGCCCCATTGAAAACAAATGATTAACATCGATTTTCCCCGATTAATTTGCACTTGCGTATTCCGGTGAAGTGGGCCAGTGATTCCGGTGATGTGGGCCGGAGTCGGAGCGAAGCGACGCTGGTTGTTTTTTACGTTAGCAAGGTGGACCACATGAGGTCAAGAAAAGCGTAAATTCAGGGTCCATTAACATCATTTCGTTTCTCGCTTTCCTGCGTGCCAGGAGTGTGGATTCCGTTCCATGTGGGACAGCATTCCGGTGAAGTGGGGCAGCCGGAGACTGCCCCACGGGTTGCGGCTTCAGGGCCTGGCTGGAAGGACGTTCTGCCACTGTTGTTCCATGCGCTCCATCTTCCAGCGAAGCGGTTCCCAGTAGCTTTCCGGTATCGCCGATTCGATCACTTCCTCGACGAGGTCGGCGAAGTATTGCAGGCTGGTGATCGGGGTTCTGGTTCCGGCGTTGAGCATGGCGACATACTTGCGGGCACATCCCAGCAGGATGGCCCGCGTGATCTGTTCCATGGAGACGCCTCGCCGGTACATGCCGAGCGCCAGCTTTTCATCGGCGGCGGAGAAGCTGGCCTGAACGCAAGCCGGGGCCAGGAACAGGCCGCGCACCTTCCGGACGAACTCCGCCTCCGGCTCAGGTGCGCAGCCGGGTGGCAGTTGCCTTTGGTACGGCCAGAAGCTGTCGCGGATTTCGAGCATGAGTTGCGGGCTCTGGTCTCTGCGTATGCAACAGACGGCCCGCTCTTCGAGCTCATCCACGTTCATGGCGATGATGGATGGCGTTGTTCCGACAGCCTGCGCCAGTTCCTCAACGGTTGCACGAAGGCAACCGGTGTGGCGGCCGGCACGCAGACAGGCGTAGACGTAGAGCTTGAAGGCACCATCGGAGAGCAGCGTGAGGGCCTGCGCAAATTCCCGCCCCGCGGCGAACCATCCGGTGGGATGTTTGAGGATTAACCGGGGGGCGCTCATGAGCGGCCTCCGGTCAACTCCACCGCCGCTTCCTTCTTCTTCTTGCGCATCGACTCGCCATTCATCTCGATGCGATAGGCGTTGTGAACCAGCCGGTCCAGGATGCTGTCGGCGATGGTGGGATCGCCGATCTGCGCGTGCCAACTGTCGATCGGCAACTGACTGGTCAGCACCGTCGAACGCCGGCCATAGCGGTCATCGCAGACCTCCAGGAAGCTGCGACGCTCGTCGTCGTTCAACGCAGCCATGGCGAAGTCATCCACCAACAGCACATCGGTGCGCGCGATGCTCTCCAGCAACCTGCCCAGACTGCCGTCGGCCCGCGCCTGGGCAAGGTCGCGGAACAGTTTGGCAGCGGACCGGTACAGCACGCTGTAGCCATCGCGACAGGCCTTCTGCGCCAGCGCTTGCCCGAGCCACGTCTTGCCGATTCCAGTTGGGCCCGTAAACAGGACATTGAGGTGTTGGATCACCCACTGCGAGTTGGTCAGCCCA
>Ga0302267_10000547_pt1 | contig 51145 bp, 42 predicted proteins | sample III_Bog_E1_3_FD_194555 | JGI IMG/M metagenome (GOLD analysis project Ga0302267, IMG submission 194555) | Peat permafrost microbial communities from Stordalen Mire near Abisko, Sweden - III_Bog_E1_3 | ecosystem: Environmental > Terrestrial > Soil > Wetlands > Peat | place: Sweden: Abisko...
GACTGATATCGCTTGGATAGGATTTTCTTGGCCCCATCCCCTACTATTACTGCACGGGGAACAGCACGAAGATCACTTTTCTGCATCCTCGCAATATCTAGCATCAAGATCGTAAACAGGTTCTTAGAGCCTTTTCCCCAATCGCGTAGAGTGTCGCGACACGGGCAAAATGCGGGAATCCTTCGCTGTGCCCAGAATGACAATCCCTTTATGCATTACAGTAAGAATGAAATTGCTCTCGTTGCAGCCTTGCAGCTTTCTCTCTGTGGGGAAAATCAGAAGGAATTGGGGCGCCGTGTCTGACTGCGTTGTGCCAAACTCGATCCAATTGCTTCTCCTCTGCGCCCGCGGCTGCAACGCTGATCGCGATCGCGTCCGAGAGCTGGCCCGCGAGGTCGCAGATTGGGATGCTCTAGCCTCGGCTGCGGAGTACCACGGCTTGACGGGATTGCTGCGCAGTTTACTGGAAGAATCCTGTCCCGATCTGGTTGCGCAGGACGTGACCAGCCTCCTTCGCAAGGACTACCGCGACTCCGCCGCACGCAACCTGATTCTGACCTCTCAGGTGTTCTCCCTGATCGATCTTTTTCAGGCCGAGGGCATTGATGTCATGCCGCTCAAAGGCCCCGTTTTGGCCGAACGGCTCTATCCAGACCCGGTGCTGCGACCCTTTTCGGATCTGGATCTTCTGGTGCGCAAGCGGGACGTTGCCCGCGCCTCGTCGATTCTCGCGCAGCAAGGATACGCCCTCAGTCCTCATCTGGCGCGCCTGTCGCTGCACACTCTACTGCACCTCAACTGCGCGTTGCTCTTCCGCCATGGGCGCGGGGCGCATGTGGATCTTCAATGGGAGGTTGGCCCATCAGACTATCCCTTCAGCTTTGATACGGAGATCCTCTGGCGTTCATCGAGCAAGACTCGGATCGACGGGCGAGAGGTCGCATGTCTCTCGCCGGAGAGCCTGCTGCTGTATCTGTGCGTACACGGAACGAAGCACATGTGGTCGCGTCTGCTGTGGCTGGGAGATGTCGCCAGATTGGTACGGACTCCCCTGAATTGGCCAGAAGTATTGGCTCTTGCAGCAGAGGCGAAGTGCAGCAGGCCGCTCTTGCTGGGCCTGTTGCTGGCGCATGAATTGCTGGAGGCTCCCGTCCCTGAAGAGGTTCTGCAACTTGCACGCTCAACTCAGGCCGTTCAATCGCGGGCAACTCAGGCGTCCCTGCGGCTACAGTGCGTCCAGCCTGCCGAACCGCAAAGCTGGGAGTTTACAATCTTCAACGCTCGAATGGCGGAACGCAGTTGGGACAAGCTGCGACACTATGCGTCGATGCTCAAGGCTCCAACGGAATGGGAACTGGAAACACTACCTCTGCCGGAGAGATTCTTCTTCCTCTACTATCCCTTGCGTCTAGCCCGTATCGCTCGAAAGTACGGCTCACGCCTGACCCAGCGTCTAATCCACAAATAAGGACGGATACAGATGGACGGCCAGACCCTGCACGGCTCATGCGATGAGAGCGCGGTCTCGCCAGAAAGAAGATGGATGGAATGGTCGGGGCGGAGAGATTCGAACTCCCGACCCTCTGCTCCCAAAGCAGATGCGCTACCAGGCTGCGCTACGCCCCGACTACTACAATCTTACCCCATTTTAGGCAATTTAAAGACGCGGTATTCGAGCAGCTCCTAAATTGCTGTAGACCAACTTATTTGTCATTCCGCAGCGCGAGCGAAGAAATCTGCTTTTGCTCGCTCCACAGCAGTCTGCCCCATTACCGAAAACGCTCTTTCCGCTCTGCGGCGCGTGGGCGAGAAGCAGGGAAACAAACCTGCTCAATAGCCAGATTCTGCGAACTCCAGCCCTGTGCGCAGCGCGCGGGGAAGTATAATGGAAGTTCGATGTAAAACGCGGGGCTGGGAGTCGTATTCCGGCAAGCGTGTGTCGGAGATTCACGGAAGGCCTTACCCAATGCCAGAACAGATCAAGAAGCGGCTGGAAGAAGAGATTAAAGCGCTGGAGCGCGAACTCACGACGGAGCTTCCGGCGGAGATCAAGAGAGCAGTCGCGTTGGGCGACCTGAGCGAGAACGCCGAGTACCACATGGCCAAGCAGCGTCAGGTGTTTGTGAACGCGCGTCTGGGCCAGTTGAAGAAGCGCATGGGCGAACTGGCGATGGTCAACCTAACCAACATCCCGCGCGACAAGGTGGGATTTGGCGCCACCATCGTCGTCTTCGACTCCAGCAAGGATGAGGAGATCACCTACAAACTGGTGACCAGCGAAGAGTCCGACGTAACCATTGGATTGATCTCGACCACCTCGCCAATCGGTCGCGCTCTGCTGGGCAAGAAGCTGGGAGATGTGGCCACCGTAGTAACCCCCAACGGGAAGCGCGAGCTGGAGATACTGAAGCTGACGACGATCCACGATGTAGTGGAGAAGGAAATTACGGTAACCGATGTGGTGGCCGAGTAAGGCACAGAGACGGTTGACGATTTATTAATAGATAGCTACTTGAGAACGGCGTTTTTGACAGCGATTTTGTAACAACTGGGCTACGGATGACACTTCGATGACTTGGACGAGCGCGTTTGGCAAAGGCAGCGGTTGGCTGCTACAGAAGATCGTGAATGGACTGGCGCTGACGCGGATCTCGCCGAATTCGCTGACTTTTATTGGTCTGGTGATCAACATTGTGGCGGCATGTTTCTTCGGCTTTGCGCGTCCGCATAATGCCGACCGGATGTTCTTATACGCTGGGCTAATCATTATCGGCGCGGGAATCTTCGACATGGTCGATGGCCGCGTGGCGCGCAAGACCAATCAGGTCTCGATCTTTGGCGCGTTCTTCGATTCAGTACTGGATCGCTACTCGGATGTGGCGATTTTCTTTGGCCTGCTAATCTATTACGCTCGGGGAAACCGGCTCTTCTATGTGGGTCTGGTGGCTTTCGTGATGACGGCCTGCGTGATGGTGAGTTACACCCGCGCCCGGGCCGAGGCGCTGATTGGAAGCTGCAAGGTTGGTTTTATGGAGCGGCCAGAACGGATCGTTTGCGTGATTCTGGGAGCGCTGTGCAACCGCTGGGGCGTGATGGCTCCGTGCCTGTGGGTTCTGGCAGTGTTTTCGACGATTACCGTGATTCATCGGATTCGATACACCTATCTGGAAACAGAGCGACGCAAGCTGGTTCCGGCGGCGCAAGTGTAACGCCTGCGGCTGGCAAGTTACGTGCTATTGCACGGCGAGTTTAGATTCAATAAGATCTGTTCCACTACCTTGGTGAGATTCGAGATTGGCCCGCAACTTCCTCCGCCGGAGTTGCGTTGGTCATTGGCAAAGCTGTATGCATCAGGCGGAGGCAATGCGGAGGATTTGAAACGATGGACGTGGCAGAACTGGAAGCGCGGTTTGCAGTTCCCGGAGCGTTGAACTTCAGAACAACGCCGACTGGGCTGATCTATGCCTTGGTGACCGCGCCAGCGGCGCAGGCGACGATCTGCCTACAGGGCGCACACCTGACGCATTGGAAGCCTACGGGGCAGAAGCAGCCCGTCCTGTTCTTAAGCGAGCGCACGGAGTTGATGCCGGGTAGGCCGATTCGTGGCGGCGTTCCGGTAATCTTTCCCTGGTTTGGACCGCGCAAGGACGGCAAGGACGGTCCGCTGCACGGCTTTGCACGGCTTCAGGAGTGGACGCTGGAATCTGCCACGGTTGCAGGCGCTGAACTTCACATGAAGCTGAGTCTGGGGCCAAGCGAGGAGAGTCGCGCCCTGGGCTATGACCACTTCCGTTTGGAGTACAGCATCAGGATAGGAAAGACGTTGACGCTGGATCTGACGGTGACCAACGAGTCTGGAGTGGCTGGCTCGGATGCCCCGGCACTGACCTACGAGGAGGCTCTGCACACCTACTTTGTGGTTGCGGATGCGACCGGTGCAACGGTCAGCGGACTGGCCGGAGCAACCTACCTCGACAAGGTGGACAGGATGAAGGAGAAGGTGCAGCCAGCCGGATTGTTGCGCTTTACCGGCAGAACCGACCGCGTCTATCGCAATACAACGGCGACCTGCATGATCGACGACGAGGCGGGACGGCGCAGAATCGCGATCCAGAAAGTTGATTCGCAGACGACTGTGGTGTGGAATCCGTGGTCGGAGTTGGCGGCGACAATTCCCGATCTGGCTCCCGATGAGTGGCGCGGAATGCTTTGCGTCGAGACGGCCAACGAGGGAGATAGTGCGATCACGCTGCCCGCCGGAGCAAAGCACACCATGCGCGCGGTCTTCTCGGTGGAGAGCGTCGGCTAAATGCCAGAGACTCAGGTGCAGGCTGCGCGGTTGATTCTGGCCTCGGGCTCGCCGCGCAGACGCGAGTTGCTGTCGCAGGCGGGCTACATATTTACGGTCGAAGCGGCGGATGTGGACGAGTCGCAGCGCGAGGGCGAAGAGGCTGGCGCGTATGTGCTTCGTCTGGCGGCAGAGAAGGCGCAGGCGGTCTATGCGCGGATAGTCGCAAGCGTTGAGGCCGAGGAAGCCAGCGGATTGATCGTATTGGGTGCAGACACCAGCGTCGTGCTGGGCGAAGAGATTCTGGGCAAGCCAGTCGATGCCGACGATGCGCGTCGAATGCTGCGCAAACTCTCTGGCCGGACGCACCGTGTTCTGACCGGTGTGGCAGCGGTCTCCCACTGCGGCACAATCAGCGAAGTAGAGACGACCGAAGTTCTCTTTGCGCAGATCTCTGAGCCGGAGTTGGAAGCCTACTGCGCAACCACCGAACCGCTCGACAAGGCCGGAGCCTATGGTATTCAGGGCTACGCGGCGCGCTGGATTCCCCGCATCGACGGCTGCTACTTCAATGTCATGGGTCTTCCGATTGCGCGCACGGTGCAAATGATCGAAGAGGCCAGGGCGCGCTGCGAGGCGATGAACCATCTCCCCGCAGCAGAGCTTCGCTAGTGCATTTTCACTATTGCTATAGACCAGATGTGTTTGTCATTCCGTAGCTAAGCGAAGGAATCTGCTTTTCGCTCGCGCTACGGCACTCTACCCTTTTGGTGAAAATGATCTAGCTCCTGCCCGAATCCCCTAGCTGTTCCCCATCAACTCTCGTTCGGCACGCAGCCAGTCCTGTACATCGTAGCCACCGTGGTGGCCGCGCTCGACCCAGAAGCTGTAGGCGAGTTGTTCAATCGCAAATTGGGTGGGGGCTGATTTACTGGCGGGCTTCTTCGCCGTTACAGACTTGGCCGCCGAGACCTTCTTCGTCGCGGTCTTCTTTGCTACAGTTGCGGGAGCCTTTGCTGTTGCTGGCGCCTTCGCTGGAGCTGCCTTTGCTGCGGTAACGGACGTCTTTGCTGAAGCAGCGCTGGTGCGCGCCTTCGCTGGAGCCTTTGCCTTCTTCTCTGTCCCTGCCATGCTGAATCTCCTTTGTGTGAGCGTACTCGGGTTCGAACGTACTCCGCAAAAGTGCGCGAGCATCGTCTACAGAATACGACTCTTATGTTGAAAATACGACAATTATCTTCAGAGATACGTCTTCTGCGCCAGAGTTCCTGGCCGGAAGATTGACGAATAAACCAGTCCTTCAGCCCTTGAATTTTATGATGACCGTTTATCTAAGCCTGCGGCCTGGACTGGGATAAAGCATGCCTTTGGCTCTTGCGCACGAGGGCAAGTCCTGCGGAGATTGGCTTCTTGGCGGCGGGCGGAGAGGTCTTTGCGCAGGAAGGAACTGACTGATCCTGATCGGGGTCGAGGTCGTCTTCCACGCGCAGATACTTGCGTATGACGCGCAGGGGATCGTCGGAGGCGGCCAGCTCGCGCAGATGATAGAGCCAGACGTCGTTGCGTGTGCTGCGCCGGGTGTAGCCCTTGCGCGTGACCGTGGCGATCGAGCCGTCGGGTCTGCTTCGCGTGAAGGTCTGGCTGGGAACCTGAAAGGTAATCTGCTCGCCCGCCTTCCAGAAGTGGGAGGCAAAGTCGTGGGAGAAGAGAAGCGCGTAGTAGCGTCGCTGCTCGCTGAGCGTCTCGACCGACTGGCGCGTACTCTCCCACGGCAGACCGAGGCGGGAGGTGTACCACTTGCGGAATTCAAAGCCGTTGCTGCGAGCCTGCGCAATCAGGATGTGAAGCAGTTCAAGACGGGTCATAAGAGCATTTCTCTTGTGGAGCGGTTTATGAATTGCTATAGACCAATTTATATGTCATTCCGCAGCCACTTGTTTGTCATTCCGCACAACGTGCTTGCCATTCCACAGCCGATTTGTTTGTCATTCCGCACAACGTGCTTGCCATTCCACAGCCGATTTGTTTGTCATTCCGCAGGCAATATGTTTGTCATTCCGCAGGCAATTTGTTTGTCATTCCGTAGCGAAGCGGAGGAATCTGCTTTTGCTCGCGCGCACAACACTCTGCGCCATTACCCAAAATGCTCTGGCCCCGTTGATTGTCTGAACCAGCATTCAGCAAAAACGGGCCAGACTCGGTTCTTCGCTTATCGCCCATGTTCTTCGAGGAACTTTTCCACTTCGAGGGCGGCCATGCATCCGGTTCCGGCGGCGGTAATCGCCTGACGGTAGCGGCGATCCTGAATGTCTCCGCAGGCAAAGACTCCGGGAACCTCCTTGCCGTTGCGCGTGGGGAAGACGTTGCCGTGGGTCAGGATGTAGCCGTCCGGGTCGAGGTCGAGCTGTCCGGCAAACATCCGTGCATTCGGCGTGTGTCCGATGCCGAGAAAGAGGAACGAGACCGGCAGGGTCGAGAGCTTATCGGTCTTGGTGTCGCGCAGAACGATGCCGCGCACATCCTTCTCCTCGACGCCCAGCACCTCCACCACAACCTTGCTGGAGAGCAGGGTAATGTTTGGATGAGCCACCGCGCGCTCCATCATGATGTGGCTGGCGCGGAAGCGATCGGTGCGATTGATGACCGTAACCTTGCTGGCGAAGCGCGTCAGAAACAGCGCCTCTTCCATCGCCGAGTCTCCCCCGCCGACGACCGCAATCTCCTTGCCCGAGGCGAAGAATCCGTCGCAGGTCGCACAGGAACTGACGCCGTGTCCAATCAGCGCCTGCTCGCTGGGTAGGTTGAGCCAGCGAGCGCTCGCGCCCGACGCAATAATCAGCGTCCGTGTGCGGATCGGCTCCGTCCCTGTGCCGAGGTTCAGCTCGTAGGGATGCTTCGAGAGGTCGGCAGAGACAAGATGCGCCATCTTCAGCTCGGCCCCAAAACGCACCGCCTGCTGCTTCATGTTGTCGATCAACTCCGGGCCTTGCACACCCTGCGGCCAGCCGGGAAAGTTCTCCACCAGCGTGGTGATGGAGAGCTGTCCGCCCGGCTCGTGGCCTTCCAGAACCAGCGGCTTCAGGTTGGCGCGCGCGGCGTAGATGGCCGCAGTCAGGCCAGAGCAGCCAGAACCAAGAATGACGGTGTCGCGGGTTGTCGTGCTGGAGGTCGTTGTGTCGGACATATCGCTAATGGCTCCTATTCGTCGTAGTGGAGGAGGCTGAAGACGTCGTACTCGGGGAACTTGGCGCGGCCCTTGAGGAAGTCGAGTTCGACGGCAAAGGCAAGCCCTGCGATCTCTCCGCCCAACTGCTTTACGAGCTGAATGGTCGCCTGCATCGTTCCGCCGGTAGCCAGCAGATCGTCAACGAGGACGACGCGCTGTCCGGGCTTGATCGCGTCCAGATGAATCTCCAGCGTGTCGGTGCCGTACTCCAGATCGTAGCTGACGCTGATGGTCTTGGCGGGCAGCTTCTTCGGCTTGCGCACGGGGACGAAGCCTGCGTTCAGCCGGTACGCCAGCGCCGGCCCGAAGATGAATCCACGCGCCTCGATGCCCAGCACCAGGTCGATCTTCTTGTCGATATAATGCTGCGCCAGAGCGTCGATCAACTGGGCAAAGCCCGTCTTGTCCTTCAGCAGCGTAGTGATGTCGTAGAACAGAATTCCCGGCTTGGGGAAGTTCGGCACGGTGCGTACGAGCTGCTTCAGCGGTTCACAATCAATCTGCTTCGAATCGTTCATTTACCAAGCTCCTTCAATCTGAAATGTATGTAGTTCCGCGGCTTCGTTCTCGTCCATTTCCTGTATCTCGACGGCGTCCACGCGACTTCCGCGCGTCCCCTGGTGCAGCGCCACGACCAGCGCCTCGATCTGCTTGGACGAACCCGCAGCCACCGCCTCGACGTGTCCGTCGTCGGTGTTGCGCACCCATCCGCGTAGCCCGATGCGCGAGGCCTCGCTGTTTACGAACCAGCGAAAGCCTACGCCCTGCACCCGACCTTTGACTAGAAAATGCTGAACCATAGCTTCTGCACTCGGCAACTACGCGCGACTCATGTATGCGCCTTCGGCTGTATCGACGCGGATCTTCTCGCCCTCGTTGATGAACGGAGGAACCTGCACGATCAGGCCGGTCTCCATCTTGGCTGGCTTGGTGGTGCTGGACGCGGTCGCCGACTTGATCCCCGGCTCGGTCTCCATCACCGTCATCTCGACAAACGTCGGCAGTTCGATGCCGACGGCCTTGCCATCGTGGAAGCTGACCTCGATGGAAAGGTTCGGCGTCAGGTACTCGACCGCATCGCCCAGCGTATCGCGCTTCAGCACGGTCTGTTCGAAGGCCTCGTCCATAAAGTAGAAGTCGTCGCCGTCGTTGTACAGGTACTCCATCTTGATCTCATCGACCTTGATGCGATCAATCGGGTCGGGCGAACGGAAGCGCTCGACGAACATCGCTCCGGTGCGAAGATTTTTCAGCTTGGCCTGAATGAAGGCGCGCAGGTTGCCGGGGGTGCGGTGCTCCACCGAGAAGACCACATGGAGCTGGCCGTTGTGGTTGATAATCATGCCCGGACGCATCTGCGTGGCAAGAATTGACATAGGTAAAACCTCTGATTCTGATGAATTATCGGGAACTTTGCTGCATCTCGCAGTCCTTCTTATTGTAGCTCAGAGCCGATGGCACTCAGGGCTGTTGTTGCAGCTCAAGAAAACCTCTGTACAAGTCCTGGTGTTGAGGGAGAGCGGCTTCAGCGGCTCTGTAAGCAGTCGGTAATCAACAGGACTTTACAGGCTGCGGAAAAGCTCATGTTTTTGCCTTGTCGGAGGGAGCAGTGGGCTTCAGCCCACTGAATAAGCCCAATCGCTTCAACGGGCTTTAGCTCTGGGCTAAACCCTTATTATCGAGAAGTCTTATTCGTGGGGCTGAAGCCCCACGCTCCCACCTTAAAAGCTCGAGCTACATAGAGCCTCGTTGGAAGTGCAGTCGTAGGCGGCGTAGACGCGGGCGAAGACGGCGTCCCAGCTACAGTCCAGGGCGTAGACGCGGGCGGCTTGGCGCATGCGGTCGAGGCGCGGAAGATCGTGGGCCAGCGTGGCGATGGTCTGGGCGAACTGGTCGTCGGGGACGACGAAGCCGGTCTGGCCGTCGCGCACGATGAACTTCGGCCCGCCGTCCGGGGTGACGATGGCGGGAACGCCGCTGGCCAGCGCCTCCAGAACCACGTTGCCGAAGGTGTCGGTGTGCGAAGGGAAGACGAGCGCGTCCATGTCGGCGTAGGCCGTGGCCAGCGGTTCTCCGCGCAGAACTCCGGCGAAGTGGGCGTTGTGCAGGTGGCGGCGCAGTTCGTCCTGCTCGGCTCCGTGGCCGACGATGTGGAAGCGAATGTGGAAGACGCCCATCGCGGCCAGTTCGCGCTCGATGCGGATCAGCAGAGCAACGTTCTTCTCGATGGAGAGACGTCCGACGTAGCCCAGCACGAAGGGCTTATCGTCCGCGCTGCGCGTGCGGCGCGCGGGAGTAAATAGCTCGGTGTCCACGCCGCGCTGCATCAGGTGGCAAGGCTTTCCGGTGGCGCGTTCGAGCATGGCGCAAAGCTCTTCATTGGGCGCGTAGAGGACTTTGGCTAGGCTGTAGAAGCGTAGGATCGCCGCCAACGCGCCGTCCTCCACCGTGCGTTCGACGTTCGCGCGGGAGTCGGCGGAGAGGCGACGCGTCAGCCAGGTAAGCCTGCGCGCGGCGTACTCGTGTAGATTGGTGTGCCAGCTTGCGGACAGTCGGATGCCGTGTCGCCACGCGAAGTATGCGCCGTACATGCCCAACTCGCTGGGGCCGGTGATGTGAATAATGCTAGGGCGAAAGGCGCGCAGTTGGCGGTCGATCTCTCTGGCGTAACGCCAGAAGAGCGGGTCGAACTGGAGGTCTTTTTCCATGCGCACGGCGAGCGTCGATCGGCGCAGGTCGAGCGTGCGCATCTGGCCGGATTGCGCGGCGACGCAGCTCTCGGTGTGCGCTCCGGCGCTGGCCCGCACACAGAGAAAAGGAAGGCCGTGCCGCTCGGCATAGGCCGCGAAGTTGCGGCTGGTGTGGGCTACGCCGTTCACCTCGTGGAAGGAGTCGGGGAAGTAGGCGACGCGTTGACCTTCGATGGAGATAGGCGAACCGCTCCTTGCTGCTTCGTGCTTCTGTTACGCCTTGCGCTCGGCGAGGGCGGTGCGCATGGCGCTGTTGTCGTTCCAGGCCAGACGCAGGCCGCGCGAGACTGGGGCCGCGCCCATTATGCGGACGAAGGACAGGACGGCGTTGAGATAGATCGGCGCGCTCTCGCTGCCCCACAACTGGCTGAGCGGACGAATTTCGCCGTTCGCGTCGGGATGGTAGACGCGCTCGTCCCAACGGCGCGAGCCTTCGGGGAACTCCGGATAGTTGCGGATGGCGTCCAGCGTGGAGTTCAGGATGCGATGCTTCCACGGTTCGGCATACTGCGGCATGAAGAGGATGTGGCTCTTGCGCTCGCGGCGCACCTCGTGGACGAACTCGGTGAAGCTGGTGGCGTTGGTCAGGTTCACGTTGGCGTTGGGTTCGATGCCGTGGCGATCGCCGCCGCTGATCAGTACCTGATTCCACTGCGCGGCCAGCGTTGCGACCTTGTGATTCTCGTCCCAGTGGCGCAGGCCGTTCAACTCCAGGGCGTGGCAGAACTGGCCGTTTACAGCAAGAAACTCGTTGACCTGATAGCGATGCTTCTGGTCGCCGATGCGGTAGAGATCCCACAGCGGATGATTAATAACGATCAGAACGCCGGGCAGTTCGTCCAACTCGGCCAGCATCTCGGTGAGCATCCGGGGAGGACGCTGGGCCGCTGGAATCGCGGTGAAGGCCTCCATGCGGCTCATCCACTCCGCTCCGGTCGCGCTGGGCAGGTTGTGAATGCCAAGGTGGAAGGCGCTGTCGCCAAAGGGCACCGACCACTCCAGCGAGACGGGGATCTGCCGTGCCGAGGCAAGCGAACGCAGCAGCATCGGAGCGCGAATGTCGTCGTGGTCGGTGATGGAGACCATCGCCTGCATCTGTAGCTTGTTCTCGATCTGGGTGCGCTCCAGGTCGAAGGCAAGGCGCGGCGTCAGTGGCGGAGTCCAGTAGCTGCGCGCGTAGTCAGGACGAATGCCGGAGGCGCGGATGGAGCGTCGCTCGGCCCAACGCATGATCGGCTGTAGCAGAGGCCAGTCGTTGGATAGCTCGGCGATGAAGTCCAGTGTCTCGCGCGAGACGCTGGTGTGGCTGTGCAGCGAAACTCCGGTGGTAAATCCCTCGACGGCTCGCGGCTCGCGCCACAGGTAGGAAACGGTCTGGCTCATGGTCGGCACTCCGGCACTCGATCAACTCCCTGCGCAACCAGTCTCCCCAATCAAGATGAAGGGAAGATGACGGTTCAGAGAATTAAACGAGAAACGGAACCAGAGTCGGCACCGGGGCGAATTACGGGCGGCGAATCAGGCGGAGAGAGTCTGCGGATGTTGATAGCTTTTGCCGATAGGCTTTGCGCGCTGAATGCGGGTCAGACGCTTTGGCGTATTGAGAGCTTCCCACAGCTCCGTGCGACGTTGCGTGTTGAGCCAGAAGTCGGCGGAGTTGCCAAAGACGCGCGCCAGAATCAACGCCGTATCCGCAGTCACCGAGCGACGATCTCGACAGAGCTCGTTGACGTGTTTGCGCGGCAGGCCGCTGCGCTCGGCGAGATCGGCCTGTGTAATTCCCATCGGCTCCAGAAACTCCTGCTCCAGCATCTCGCCAACTGTTACGGGCCTTCTCTTGGTCATCAACATCAAGAACCTCCTCGCCTAGCGATACGAATGATCGTCCAAATAGATTTCTCTGGCCTTGCCCTCGCTCCATCGAATGACGAGCCGCCACTGATTGTTGATCCGGATCGAATGCCAGCCGACGAGCTTTCCGCTCAGCCTCTCGAAGTGATTGCTCGGCGGAGTGCGCAGATCGGCATCGGTACTCGCGTCGTCGAGCAACTGTAGCTTGCGAAAGAGCCTGTCTTGCAGGTCTGCGGGAATCTTCTTCGAGTAAACATCCTTCTCGAAATAGTCCTTCAGCCAGGAGTCGTGCCAGCTCTCAATCATAAGAATACCAGAGTACCACCTTGCGGTACATCGGGCTTATTCGGCCTTGTCGTCGGGGGCCAGGATCTGTAGGCAGAGCGGCGGCTCCAGCATGCAGGGCATCTTGGCGATGGCGGCGACGGCCTTCTCGATGGTCGAGGTGAGGCAGGGTTCGGTGGTGATGACGAAGGGCAGACGCTGCTTGGTGTGGCCGGGGCGTTGCAGCAGCGAGTCGATGTTGGCTCCGACCTCGGCCAGCGCTCCGGCGATGGCGGCGACGATGCCGGGCTTGTCGTCCACCACGAAGCGCAGGTAGTGCGGTGCCAGAAACTCTCCGGTGACCTCGCGGCGGCGGACGGGAAGGTCGACCGCGACCGACTTCTGCGCCACGGCCAGAATGTCCGAGACGACGGCGACGGCTGTGGGTTCGCCGCCCGCTCCGTGGCCGGAGAAGACCACATCGCCGCCGAAGCGGCCCGAGGTGACGACCATATTCTGCGTTCCATGCGACCATGCGATGGGCGAGCTTTGCGGCACCAGCATCGGCGCAACGCGGGCGTGGACGAGCTTGGCCTTCGCATCCAACTGCGCACGCGAGACCTGGCGGATAGTGCAGCCCAACTCCTTGGCATAGGCGAAGTCGACGGCTTCAATGGTGGAGATGGTCTGCGTGGCGACGGCGTCGGGATCCAGCTCGGCATGTAGTGCGATGCGCGAGAGGATGCACAGCTTGGCGCGCGCGTCGAAGCCGTCTACATCGGCGGAGGGATTGGCCTCGGCGTAGCCCAGAGCCTGCGCATCGGCCAGAACGTCGGCATACTCCGCGCCCGACTCCATGCGGCTGAGGATGTAGTTGCAGGTTCCGTTGACGATGCCGCTGATGCGCGTGATCTGGTCGCCGGAGAGACCTTGCAGAATGCCGGGAATCACCGGAACGCCACCGGCGACGGCGGCTCCGTGGACGAGTTGCACGCCGTTCTTCGCGGCCAGACGGAAGAGCGATGCTCCGCGATAGGCGATGAGCTGTTTGTTCGCCGTAACGACCGACTTGCCCGCGGCGAAGGACTTCTTCAGCCAGCTCTCGGCGGGATTGAGGCCGCCCATCAGCTCGACGACGATCTGCACGTCGGAGTTGAGAATCTCGTTGAAGTCCTCCGTCCAGACGACGGACGCGGGAACGCACTTCGCCGCGTCGGAGCTGCGTTTGCGCTCTACGTTGCGGTTGAAGATGTGGGTCAGCACGACGCCGGGCAGCTTCGCGGAGGCAAGCACGCGCGCCACCGAACTGCCGACGGTTCCAAAGCCGAGCAGAGCGATCTTGACCGGCGTTGCGGCGGCGTTGGGCGCGGCAGCGGTGTTCTTGCTGCGAGTGGATGCGGGCTTCGGGCTTGAGGTCTTGCGCTGGATTGCCATGTTGTAATCGATTCTATTCTGTCAGTAGTCAATTCTGTTTGGAAGTGCGCGCCAGACCTCGAAGCTCTCGATGGCATCCTCGGCCAGCAGGCGCGTCATGGGGATTCTACGCTGGTCGTGGGGACGGCTGAGTTCGGCGTAGAGGAAGGCGTCGTCGAAGCCTGCTGCTGCGGCGTCGCTTGCGGAGTTGCCGTAGAAGATTGCATCGACGTGCGCCCAGTAGAGCGCGGCCAGACACATCGGGCAGGGCTCGCAACTGGTGTAGACGACGCAGCCGGTGAGCTTGAAGCTGCCCATTGCGCGGCATGCCTCGCGGATCGCTACAACCTCGGCGTGGGCCGTCGGGTCGTTGGTGGAGGTCACCTGATTGACGCCGGTGGCAATGATCTCGCCGTCGCGCACGACGATCGCGCCGAAGGGACCGCCGGCGTGTGCCTGCGCGTTCGCCGTGGCCAGCTCGATGGCGCGCTGCATGAAGTGGGAATTGCCTTCCATGACGTGCTCCTTCCTCGGTTGCCGAGACTTTTATATGCTGCCGAGCGGATCTCTATAACAGCCTGCAAAGTAACAGCCTGCAAAGCGGCGAAGAATTATTCCAACTTCGCGCCGCATTGCAGGAGGGTCCTTGCGATTATGGTACATGCGTTTTCAGCAGATTGGGGAATGGCTCACCTTGCGGACGCGCTGGCCGTCTCTGCGCAGCACGTTTTTTGTGCGTAGACCATCGCTGTTGCTAGTCTTGCATCGGAGATAAGATAGGTCTTCATGCCGATTCAATCCCTCCATCCCGCGAACGGCGATCTGGCGTTGGAGTCCTGCGCGCCGATCATAAGCAAGGGCAACAGGGTAAATAACAGAAGTTTTCTTATATCTTTAGAGCGTAGCTATCGCTGTATACGTCGGGGCATTTAAATTATCTCTAACTGAGGATTATCCGAGTTTGCCAATCCGAGTTTGTTGATTCTGGGGAAGCATGTGAGAGATAAGCGTTCATTCGATGTCATAGAGAGTCGCCAGATGAATCATCTGCGCGTCTTTCACGAGGTAGCGCGCGCGTTGACCCAGACGCTGGAGCTGGAAGAGATTCTTCTGATCATTATGGAGAAGATGGCGCAGTTCTTCGGTCCAGAACGCTGGTCGATGCTGATGGTGGAAGAGGACGAGAGCAGCCTGTACTACGCCATTGCGGTGGGCGAGGATGCGGAGAGCCTGCGCGGCCTGCGTGTGCGGATGGGCGAGGGAGTCGCCGGATGGGTTGCCGCAACCGGCAACTCGCTGGTCGTTCCCGACGTCTCGCTCGACGCGCAGTGGTGCGCCTTTGCCAAGGCGCATCCCGAGCTGAATATTCAGTCGATTGCCTGCGTTCCCGTGCGTTCGGGAGAGCGAACGCTGGGAGTCATTCAACTGCTCAACAGCAAGCTCGACATGCTCAGCGAGTACTCCATCTCCTTTCTGCGCATTCTCTGCGACTACGCTGCGATTGCGATTCAGAACGCGCGCTCGGTCAAGCGTATCCACGAGCTTTCGATCACCGACGACTGCACCGGCCTCTTCAATGCGCGGCATCTTTACACCCTGCTGGATGAGCAGATTGCGCAGGCCAAGGCCAATCGCGCGACGCGCTTCAGCCTGCTCTTCGTCGATCTGGATCACTTCAAGCTGGTCAACGACACTCACGGACATCTGGTCGGAAGCCGCCTTCTCGCCGAGGTTGGCGACCTGATGCGTCGCTCGCTCGGGCCTGCCAACTCCTGCTTCCGCTATGGCGGAGACGAGTTCGTCGCTCTTCTGCCCAATCTGGACAAACAGCAGGCCATCGCCGCCGCCACGCAGCTCTGGGAGCAGCTCCGCACGGAGCGATTCCTCAGTTCGCAGGGACTCAGCCTCACCCTCGCCGGAAGCTTCGGCCTGGCCACCTTCCCCGAAGATGGAGAGACTGTTCCAGAGATCATCCGCGCCGCAGACACCATGATGTACGCCGCCAAGACCACCCGCGACAACATCGCCGTCGCCGGCCTTGGTCTGATCGTCGACACAGCAGGAGCCGCCGCTCCCAACGGACGCAGTTCAACAATGCTGGCCGGAGACCTCGAAGGCTCCATCCGCTAGGTCTCTGACCACAATGGCTGTACTTATTCTGAGTGCCCCATCCTTGCGGCGTATTTGTTTTTGCCGCAAGGGTGGGAAGCGCACCCGACCGATTCATCCCATTACTGCGGCACACGCCGCTCCAGCGTGGCCGGCTTGCGAGTCACGGGCCTGATCGCGTCGCCATTCTCCGGCGCGTCCGAATGCACTCCAAAGTCCCACACGCCGAGGTTGATCTCATTGTTGGAGACGACCTCCATCAGCGCGTACTCGCCGGGGTCGAGCGGATGCTTCGGCGCGATCTTCATCCAGTGGCCGCCGGGCAGCAACTCGCTGGCAGTCTCAATCACATCCTGCTGCTGCTTCACTCCCCCGCCCAGTGCTCCAACGTTGAAGCTGGCCAGAATGCGCGCGTCGCTGCGCACGTCGGCGCGCACCAGCACATAGCCGCTGTTGGGCGAGCCGCCGCTCGCATCCCGCTTTACGCCAGAGTCTGCTCCAGCGCCATGCGTGTCTACGGTCAGCGGAGTTCCTCCACGCATCACCCCCGCATCGTCTCCCAAACGCATGTAGATCACCGGAGTAGCGACGTGCAACTGCACCGCAGCCTGCTCGCCCTTCAACTGCTCAATCTGGTGCGAGGCCGAGCGCGGATTGATCGCCAGCTTGAGAACATTGTGGCTGGTGGTATGGTTCAACTCGCCGTCGGATTGCACCAGCGGAACCAGCTCCGGCGCGCCCTCGAAGCGGTCGAGCGCGAGAACGCTGTCCAACTCCGGCAGACGCAGATCCTTGGCGACCTCGGGAGTCCACGCCGCGCGGTCGGCCTCCTCGCGCAGCAGCTCGGGATCGATCGCGGGCGCGGGACGCTGCTGCGCTCCGCTCGTCCCAGCGGCGGCAAACGCCAGCAAACAAATCAAGAGTGCGAATCGTCTTTCCATCTCAACTTCAGAGTTTAGACGCATCTTCGGAATTGCTATAGCTGGAATTGCAGTAGCCCAATTTATTTGTCATTCCGCCGCAATTTGTTTGTCATTCCGCAGCGAATTGTTTGTCATCCCGCAGCAATTTGTTTGTCATTCCGTAGCAATTTGTTTGTCATTCCGTAGCGAAGCGAAGGAATCTGCTTCTGTTAGCTCCGCGACCGAATATGCCCTAGAAGCACTGCCCCCCAACTCCGGCCATGCCCCCAAAATTGTCATCCTGAGCGAGCGCGAAGCGCGAGTCGAAGGATCTGCGTTTCTTCCATCGAAATAAATCCCCCCAAAAAAGACAAAAAACCGCAGCAAATCCGCATGTCAAGCCGTCGCACTCCGATATTCCACCATAAAGACAATCTCATCAACAACTTGCTCCCGAAAAACAGTTGGCAAGTAAGTTATCTCTCAACCCATATAATTAAAGAAGCAGATCAAAGAAGAAAGGCCCGACGCACACTCGTCGGGCCTTTCTTCTTTGATCCAGAGGCTGCGCTATCAACGCAATTAGTATATATGAACGAGTATATACGTAAGCGCAAGATGCTTATAGTCAGCAACATAGGTATATACCCCCATGGGGGGGGGATGAATGCACCGCACGCCTGCCCCGAAAAACGGGGCGGGGCTGTAATCTGGAGGGATGGCGACGAAGAAGAAGGGGCGCATTGCGCCGAGTCTGGATCTGGATCTGCTGACTGAAACCTTTGCTGAGCAGATTGCGTCCGGGGATCAGGCCTGCGATGCGATTGTGTCAAACGAGGCGTTGCCGCCGCTGCTGAATCCGCGCGGACAGCCGGTGCGCATCGACCGCTGCGTGTTGCGCACGGTGACGCTCTCGGACGCGCGGGCGCAGCGTCTGCGCGTGCAGGACACGCGCATCGAAGGCTCCGATCTGGCCAACATCGACCTGACGGGAAGCTCTCTGGAGCGGGTCGAGATCGTCTCCACGCGACTGACCGGTGCGACCTTGGTCGAGGCGAAGCTGAAGAGCGTTCTCTTCGAAGAGTGCAAGATGGACATGGCTCTGCTGCGCATGGCGCGGCTCGAACGCTGCTTCTTCGAGCGCTGCAACCTGACCGACGCCGACTTCTACGGAGCCGATCTGACGGGAGCAATCTTCCGCAACTGCGATCTGAGCCGTGCCGATCTCTCGCACGCCAGGCTGGCCGGAGCGGACATTCGCGGCTGTCGCTTGGATGGCCTGCGCGGTTCGCCCGACGGGATGGACGGCCTCATCATCAGCCCGGATCAGGCCGCGCTGCTCATCACTCTCTTCGGCGTCCGCGTGGAGTGGTAGCGCGACCGCCGCAGTGCTTGTTATCTGCAATGATTTGTCATTCTGAGCGGAGCGAAGAATCCCCGCATTTCGTCTGCGGAAGCAACGGAGTACAACGATAGGAGATCCGCTCTAGTGCCGCGAATTGGTGGCAGTTTCTGAATTACAGTAGACCGATTAGTTTGTCATTCCGCAGCGAAGCGGAGGAATCTGCTTTTCTTCATTCGACGACGGGATACACCATTACGAGAACTACTCTAAATGGCTCGGGACGCTAGTAAAATCACCGTTGCGCAACTGCGAATAACATAGAGAGAGATGTTCTCTTCGTTATCGCAAAAAAGCCGCGTCGTTATTGCCTTTGCCTGCGTGTACTTCTTCTGGGGATCGACCTACAGCGTCATCCGCATTGCGAATGCACACCTTGCTCCGCCGCTAGTGGGAGCGATTCGCACTCTGTTTTCGGCGCTGCTGATCGGTGGAATCTGCTTGATGCGCGGCATCAGCCTGCGTGTCTCTTTTCGCGCGGCCTGGCGACTGGCGCTGGTCGGCGTACTCATTATGACCGCCAACAACGTGCTGCTGATCTGGGCCGAGACTAAGGTCGCGACGGGGTACGCTTCGCTGGTCATCGCCATGATTCCCATCCTGATCGCGCTGATGGAGACGGCTCTTCCCGGCGGCGAGCGGATGAATCTGCGCGGCTGGCTGGGTACGCTGCTGGGCGCGCTGGGAATGCTGGTTCTGCTGTGGCCCACGCTGCATCGCGCACATGGTTCGGCGCAGCGCAGCCTCTTCGGTTTCCTTCTGCTCTTCGGCGCGGCGCTGTCGTTCGCTGTCGGCTCGGTGCTGATGCGGCGCTTCAATCTACAGGTGGACACCTTCGTTGCGACCGCGTGGCAGATCGGCTCGGCAGGAGTCGTCAATCTGATTCTGGCCACCGCCGGAGGCTGCTTTCGCACCGCGCAGTGGACGACCAGCGAGTTGCTCGCCATCGTCTACCTCGCCGTCTTCGGCACGGTGGTCGGGCTCAGCGCGTACATCTATCTGCTACAGAATGTTGCGGTGACCAAGGTCTCCACCTACGCCTTCGTCAACCCGATTGTTGCAGTGCTGATCGGCGTGGCGCTCTTCCACGAGCGGCTGGCTCCGGCAGAACTGGCCGGAATGGTTCTGATCGTCGCCTCGGTCGCCACGGTGATTCTCTCGCGCAGAACATCCACCGCCGCGCCATCCGACCCGCTGCTGGAGTTCCCCATCGAGGAGTAACGCCGCCGTACTCGCTACGGTCGCACCAACGCCTCCAGCAGCAGGGCTCCGGCCTGCGAGACGCTTCCTGCGCCGAGGGTCAGGATCACGTCGCCCTCGTGTGCGGCCTGCGCCAGTGCGGCGACGCCTGTGGCGATGGAGTCAGCGTACGCGACGCTGGCAATCGTTCCGGTGCGGCGAATCGCTTCGACCAGCGTGGGCGCATCGACGCCGGGAATTGGTTGTTCGCTGGCGGCGTAGATGTCGAGGACTTGCAGCGTGTCGGCGTCGGCGAAGGCGCGGGCGAACTCTGGCTCCAGATCGCGCGTTCGCGTGTAGCGATGCGGCTGGAAGAGGACGTGAATCCGTTTGTAGCCCGCATCCCGTGCAGCGCGCAACGTGGCCATGATCTCCGTTGGGTGGTGGCCGTAGTCGTCAACGACCGTGATGCCGCGAACCACGCCCTTGATCTGGAAGCGGCGATCGACTCCGCGGTAGCTGGCGAGACCGGCGGCAATTCCCTCCGGCGAGATGCCGAGCTGCACGCCAATCGCAATGGCTGCGGTCGCGTTCAGCACGTTATGCCGACCGGGAACGTGCAGCGTGAACGGCCCCAGCGTCTCTCCCTTGCAGATCACCTCGAAGCGCCAGTGGCCCAGATCCTGACCAGCCGCATGCGCTCCGGTTGGCTTCTCCAGCAGATGCAGGCGGAAGTCCGCGTCCTCCGACTCGCCGTAGGTGTAGACGCGACGGCGAACGCGGTCCAGAACCCCGCGCAGCAGAGCATTGTCGATGCATGCGGTGGTCGCGCCGTAGAATGGCACGCGATCCATGAACTCGACGAAGGCGTTCTCCACGTCGGCCATGCCGCGATAGCAGTCCATGTGCTCGCGGTCGAGGTTGGTGACGATGGCCAGCACCGGCGAGAGCTTCAGGAAGGATCGGTCGCTCTCGTCCGCCTCAGCGACCAGATACTGCGAGCTGCCGAGGCGCGCGTTCGATCCGCCCAGCGCGTCAACGCGTCCTCCGACGACGACCGTGGGGTCGAGATTGCCCTCGCCTCCGCCTGCGCTCAACACCGCCGCGATCATCGAGGTGGTGGTCGTCTTGCCGTGCATTCCGGCGATGGCGATGCCGTACTTCAGACGCATCAGCTCGGCCAGCATCTCGGCGCGCTGGATGACGGGAATCTTGCGCGAGCGCGCGTTGATGACCTCGGGGTTACTCGCGGGCACGGCCGAGCTGGTGACGACGACGTCGACCGTCGATACATTCTCCGCCGCATGTCCAACGTAGATTGTCGCGCCCAGCTTGGCGAGGCGGTCGGTCGCGGGGGACTGGCGCAGGTCGGAGCCGGAGACGGAGTAGCCCATCGTCAGCAAAATCTCCGCGATTCCACTCATGCCAATCCCGCCAATGCCGATGAAATGGATACGGTGTGACGGAGCAAACAGAAAATGACCAGGCAAAAACATACAGGTATCTCTCTCCTAGGCGCGTTGACCTCGCTTCTTCGTCGCACCCGAACTACACTCTATCAGCCTTTCGAGACTCCGTACTCGGGCGAGGCTCCCAGAGACGGTTCTCACAGGGTTCAGCCGCAGCTTTCAGCGCTTTTGCCACGCAAGGCTCCGCCCGCTGCAACGCCGATGGCTGACTCAGTTCCGCGCATGGCAAAGGTGATCCCGTTCCGCTAACGCCGGAGCGATGCGTCTCCCCGCCCCGTTGCACGAAGCTTGGTATATTTTTACGCCTCCGATTTTGAGCTGGAGCGGATGATCGTGCGGGATGTGTCGAATATCACACCAAATGACCTATTGGACTGCTAGTATTCGCACACTAAAGAACAGGACGCTTTGGGTGCGCTCAAAGCGTTGGTCGCAGTAGTCCAACCAGAATCACCACCGAAGGGGAGGGCACCGTGTCTGTCAACGACTGGGTAGTATTTTTTCTTGCCGTAAGCGTTCTATTGCTGTTCGTCGCATGGCGATTTAAGCGCGAGGTCATCGGGGCCGATAATGGCGCACCGGCCACGCAGCAGATCGCCGCTGCGATCAAAGAGGGCGCCGTGGCCTTTCTGAAGCGGCAGTACAAAGCCGTGGCGGCCTTCCTGTTCCTGCTGTCTCCCAGCTTCGCGTTTGCGCAGTCGGAACACTCCGGCGGAGGTGAAGCGAATCTTGTACTGCCGGAACTGAGATCCGTCCATTTCGCAAACTTTGGCGGCTTGAACGGACATCAGCTTCTGTCGATCGGCCTGCTCTTCTGCGCTGCCGGCCTGTTGTTTGGTCTGATTATCTATAAGCAGTTGAAGAACCTGCCGGTTCATCGCACCATGCTGGAGATCTCCGAACTGATCTATGAGACCTGCAAGACTTATCTGATTACGCAGGGCAAGTTTATCCTCATACTCTGGGCTTTTATTGCGGTGATTATCTCGCTGTACTTTGGCTATCTGGCTCCGGTTCCGGGAAAATCGATTGGGGTTACGTTGCCAATCATTTTGCTGTTTAGCTTGGTCGGCATTGCGGGCAGCTACGGCGTGGCGTGGTTCGGCATTCGCGTCAACACCTTCGCAAACTCACGAACGGCATTCGCAAGTTTGCCCGGCAAACCGTATGCAATCTCCGAGATTCCACTAAAGGCTGGCATGAGCGTCGGCATGATGCTGATCTCGGTCGAACTGCTTATCATGCTCTTCATCCTTTTGTTTATCCCGAAGGAGTATGCGGGGCCATGCTTCATCGGCTTTGCGATTGGCGAGTCGCTGGGCGCCGCCGCCCTGCGTATTGCTGGAGGCATCTTTACCAAGATCGCCGATATTGGCGCCGACCTGATGAAGATCGTCTTCAAGATCAAGGAAGACGATGCGCGCAATCCGGGCGTCATTGCCGACTGCACCGGCGACAACGCGGGAGACTCGGTCGGACCCAGCGCCGACGGCTTTGAGACCTATGGCGTTACTGGCGTGGCCTTGATTACCTTCATTCTGCTGGCCGTCAAGGAACCCTCGACGCAGGCGCAACTGTTGGTCTGGATCTTCGTCATGCGCGTGGCCATGCTGCTCTCCAGCGCGGGTGCGTACTTCCTCAATAGCGCAATCGCTCGCGCGAAGTACGAGGACTCCGAAGATATGGACTTTGAGGCGCCCCTGACCTCGCTGGTCTGGATCACGTCCATCGTTTCCATCATTCTTACCTTCATCGTCTCGCACATGATGATCCCCACGCTTGGCGATGGAACGCTCTGGTGGAAGCTGGCTTCCATCATCTCCTGCGGAACCCTGGCGGGCGCCGTCATTCCTGAGCTGGTCAAGGTCTTCACTTCAACCAAATCGACTCATGTGAAAGAGGTCGTGAAGTCATCGCAGGAGGGCGGAGCTTCTCTGGGGATCTTGTCGGGATTTGTGGCCGGCAACTTCTCGGCCTACTGGCTGGGACTTAGCATGGTCGCGCTCATGGCCTTGGGCTATTACTTCAGTCTGGGCGCGTCCATGGCGGACCAGATGCTTGCTCCCGCCGTCTTCGCGTTTGGCCTGGTCGCGTTCGGTTTCCTTGGCATGGGGCCGGTCACGATCGCCGTGGATTCCTACGGGCCGGTAACCGACAACGCGCAATCCGTATACGAGTTGTCGATGATCGAGAGTGTTCCCGGCATCGAAGCTGAGTTGAAGAAGGACTTCGACATCGACGCAAGGTTCGAGCGCGCAAAACACCTGCTGGAAGCCAATGATGGAGCCGGCAATACGTTCAAGGCTACGGCAAAGCCGGTGCTGATCGGCACAGCCGTCGTCGGCGCAACCACGATGACCTTCTCGATCATCATGGCCCTGACCCACGGACTGACTACCGATGTGGACAAACTCTCTCTGTTGCATGCGCCCTTCATGCTCGGATTGATCTGCGGCGGGGCGATGATCTACTGGTTCACCGGAGCGTCCATTCAGGCGGTCTCCACCGGAGCCTATCGCGCGGTCGAGTTCATCAAGAGGAACATCAACCTGGAAAGCGAGGAGAAAGCCTCGGTCAGCGACAGCAAGAAGGTGGTGGAAATCTGCACAAAGTACGCGCAGAAGGGAATGTTCAACATCTTTCTCGCCGTCTTCTTCGGAACCCTTGCGTTCGCATTCATGGAGCCGTTCTTGTTTGTCGGCTATCTGTTCTCGATTGCGATCTTCGGCCTGTATCAGGCGATCTTTATGGCCAATGCCGGAGGCGCATGGGATAACGCAAAGAAGATCGTAGAGGTCGATCTTAAGCAGAAAGGAACCGCTCTGCACGACGCAACCGTAATTGGAGACACCGTCGGCGATCCGTTCAAAGACACCTCGTCGGTGGCAATGAATCCGATCATCAAGTTCACAACACTGTTCGGACTGCTTGCTGTCGAGCTTGCCGTGAAGCTCGGCTTGAAAAACCCGCTGCTCACTCACGTTCTGGCAGTCGCCTTCTTCTTGGTGTCGGCGTTCTTCGTCCACAGATCGTTCTATGGAATGAGGATTGAAACCAAGGAAAACGCCTAATTTCCCTCCACTAAATCCGGTCTGGGATCACAAAACGTACACCACAACAAAGCAGCGCCGCGACAACCCCGTCGCGGCGTTGCTCGTTTTGCCTGTCATTCCCGTAGGGAATCTGCTTTTGTTGTTGCTTGTTCTCTCTCAACCAAACCAAACGCTCGGCTGCCCCATCCATTGCAGTTGTCATTGCGTCTTCCTCTGCGCCTGCACGACGAATAGCAAAATATTTTCCCCGCAGAGAACCAGCGGCATCCCTCTCGAAGTAAGATAGTCTGCATGAAATATCTGATTGCATTACTGGCAGTGGCGGGCATCGTGGTTAGCTCAATGGCTCTGCACATTCACTTCATGGATCCCTCTGCGCTTCCCCCCTGCGCGGTAACGGAGAAGTTCGACTGCGGCAACGTCAACCACGGCAAGTACTCGGTCTTTCCGCCGCTCTCGTTCGACGAGAAGCCGGGAGCGATCCACATTCCGGTTGCGGCCATCGGCATTGCGGGCTACGCCGTCATCGGCATTTTTGCCTTGACGGGTCGCCTCTGGATCGTCTTCGAACTGGCTCAACTCGGCTTCTGCTGCGCGGCGTTCCTCAGCTTCATTGAAGCCTACATTATCGAGAAGTGGTGTATCTACTGCCTTTGGTCGCAGGGGATCATGACGACAATTCTCCTGCTCAGCGCCGGAACTCTGCTGCAACGCTGGTATAGCGACCGCAGGGAGGAAGAGACCCTCGATCCGCCGTCCACGATGCAGCTCGACTGACGTGCGGCTCGTACCGTAACTCGCCCGCAGCCTCCGTGCAAGGAGGCTGCGGGCGAGTAAACTAAATCCATGTGGCCCAAACTTCTCTTCGAACTTCTGCCTCACCTCTCGCGACTTCTTCCGGTCGCCGACAAGTATCTGGGTAGCAAGAGCGCAGGCGACAAGGCGCGCGACGAGGAGCAGGCAGCCGCCATGGCCGAGTTGTCCGAGGGGCTACGTCTTGAACTTGGCCAGGTAGCTGAGGCGCATTCGGGCGTCTATCGCCAGCTTCGCGAACAGAGTTCGCAGCTAACGCAGGTCTCGGTCGAGGTGACGCGAACCCGCATGGGCGTCGAGAGCGTTGAGGCGCGCCTGAACCAACTGGAGGCGCGATCCGCCAAGCTGGAGAAGACGGCGGCATCGGCCGTGAAGCTCCTCGCGTCTCTGCTGATCGTGGCGGCGTTGGTAGCGGGAATGCTGATCCTGCTCGCCGTACTGCTGCTGCATCGCTAGAACCCCAAATCTAAAATCTGCGAGTAGATCTCCGGCTCAACTATTTTCGCCGGTTATCCGATTAAGAGCAATGAGGTCGCGAGATGTTTGCAGAGACTTATATTGCAAAGACGATCGAGTGTGCGCAGGACGCCATCGCCAGTTACGTGCGCTACTTCTTTGCGGCGTACTCGCACCAGACCAGATTGTCGCGATAGTCGATGTGCAGGACGAGCTGGGTCAGCGCTGGTGCGCCGATAAATCCGGAGACCTCCACGCCCGCGCCATTCGATAACTTGGTTGTGTCGATCGAGGTCATGCTGGGCGAATCCAGGCGCAGTCCGGCGAAGGCCAGAGTAAACTTTCCGGCCTCGTAGACCTTGTCCACCTCGCCGGAGATGCCGCGAATGCCCATGCTCTCGTCGCGCGAGACCTTGGTCACTTCCTTGGCGGCGGCGGGCGAGATGAGATTGGAATCAGAGCCCGTATCCAGGAGAAAGAGCTTATCCTTCCATGCGCTGGGGTCTTGTATTCGCTTGGTTTCGACGATTCCGGTGGGCATCAACAGGTCGTGGCCGTTGCGATAGATGGGCTGCCATTTGGCCATCTCTGGGGCGACGTAGGGATCGTGCGGCGCGGGCTCTGCGTCGTCGGTGGGCAAGGGTTTGGTCTCGCCGGGGCGCAGCGGCAGCGGAGCGATGCGTAGCTCGTGCTTGGGGAAGTCCAGCGTCAACTGCGAAGCGTCGAAGACATTGCCCCCAATCAGCCCGTCGGAGTCGAGCAAGCTCCACTTCTCCAGAATCCCCACCGCGCAGTTGGTGAACTCGATGTTGCCGATCTTTACGCTGGCGACGTGAGTGATTGAGGTATTCACGTCTCCCTTGTCGCCGACGCCCCCGGTCTTGGTGGCGTCCTGACGTTGGATGCCGAGGAACATGGCCGCAGCGCGCGAGATGGTAATGCCACTGGCTCCGGTATCGATCTGTAGCCGCCGCTCCTTGCCATTGAACTTCAGATCCAGTCCCCAGCCGACAAAACGGGTTGGGCCGTCCATCACCCGCACCATCGGAACCTTGGCCTCGACCGGCGAAGTCGGTGCCATGCGGCAGTCCGAGGCGTGGTAGAGCGACTCCTTGGCGAGGCCCGTCTTCATCTTGGCGCGATTCTCTTCGCTGACCTGATCGCTATGCTCGTTGTACTCGGCCCGCAACGCCAACCATTCCTTGCGTGGACGCGTCGCCATCCAGCTAGTGTGGATCTCGTCGTCAGTGGGGTGCAGGGCATAGGCCTGCTCGATCATCCGCTTGCTGCGAGCGTGGAAGCCAGCCAGTCCATTCACATGAGCGATGCCCAGATAGGCGCGCGCATTGCAGGGATCTGCCTGCGACGCCTTTTGAAACTGGAGGTAGGCGTCGCGCAGATTGCCCTGACGGAAGCGAAGCTCTCCCAGTGCCGTCAAGTCCAGAGAACTTGCGGGAGCCTTCGCCGTCCAGACTTCCACGTTCTTTGCCGCTTCGTCGACCTTGCCCTGCTCGATCAGGACGCGAATCAAGCCCTCCTGAGCTGCCTCATCGTTGGCATCTTTGGCCAGCACGGCGCGGAAGAGCGTCTCTGAGATGGAGAAGTCCCCCTTGTTCAGAGCCGTCTCTGCGGGAGTTGGCGCGGCGGCGTTCACCACGCAGGCTCTGCGCACGGGGGCGGCTGGTTTGACCGCTGTAGCGCTTGAAGCTAGGGCTTGCGCCGAAGCGGAAGCCGGGGTCTGAGCTGAAACTGCACCGCTGCCTGCTGCGAATCCCAACAGAACAATACACTTCCACACATGCAAAAAAGGGACCCTTGCCAACGTACTCTCCTCGAAATAGGCGATGGCGAAATCATACCCTCTTGGCCTTGATTTGCAACCTTTTTTCCATCACGGCGATGGCCTCCCGGCTCTCATCAACCAGACAGAACTGGCGGTCGTTCTTTGCCGCCGCCTCGCCGGTGGTTCCGCTGCCGGCGAAGAAGTCTAGCACCAGGTCGCCGGGGTTGGAGTGGACGCGCACGATCCGCTCCATGATTCCCAGCGGCTTCTGCGTCGCGTAGCCCGTCTTCTCCTTGCCGTTGGTGGGGACGATGGTGTGCCACCAGACGTCGGTCGGAGTCTTGCCGCGCGCGGCCTTCTTTGCGCCGACCAGTCCCGGAGCCATGTAGGGGATGCGGTCGCAGACGTCGAGGTTGAAGGTGTAGCGCTTGGGATCGCGCGTGTACCAGAGGATGTTGTCGTGCTTGGCGGGCCAGCGCTTGGTGGAACGCGCACCGTAGTCGTAGGCCCATATGATCTCGTTCTGAAAACACTCGCGTCCGGAGGTGCGGCCCAGCGAGTTTCCCTCCTCGTCCTTCTGCTCGAAGATCTCGTCCAGCATCACCTTGCAGTAGTGCGCCTCGCGATAGTCGATGTGGAAGAAGAGGCTGCCGGTTGGAGCAAGGACGCGGTACGCCTCCACCAGGCGCGGACGCAGAAAGCCCAGAAAATCGTCGAACTGGTCGGCGTAACCAGCAGTCTTGCCACGAGTTCCCTTGGCCGGAGCGACGAGCTGGGTCTTGTAGCGACGCCCGCCAAAGCCGACGCGATCTCCCGCCTCGTCGCGCACCGCCTTCATGCGCAGACGCGACTGCCGATGCCCGGTATTGAACGGGGGATCGATGTAGATCAGAGCTGCCGACCCGGTCTCCATTTTGCGCAGCGCCTTTAGATTGTCTCCCTGCAAGATGCGATTCAACCCGTCCCCCACTTTCGTTGTTCCTCCAGAGTATCTTGAATCCTCTGCTGGTTTGCAGAAACCTTTTGGACTCTGGCGCAGTAAGGAGTATCGTTTTCTCAATCCCGTATTGCGCCGAACTGGTGTTCTGAAATGGCAGAAGCTGCAACCTTGAAGCCTCTCAAGCCGCAACTCTCCTCCCCCGCATCGGCGGAAGGATCTGTTGCGCCTGTTGCTCTCCGCTTTGCCATGCTGAGCGATTGCGGACGGCATCGCCACACCAATCAAGACGCCTGCGCCGCTGTTCCCGAGCGCGGTGCCTTTGTCGTCTGCGATGGCATGGGGGGAGCCGCCGCCGGAGAGGTCGCCAGCCAGATCGCCAGCGAGGCTTTTCTGGACTGTATCGCCCATCGCTGTTGTCCTCCAGTCGACCCCGCTCTCGCCGAACCGAGTACTGCAACGCATCAGCCCGATTTTTCTTTGCCGCACAAGACTACCCCGCCTCCAGCCCGCGCCTCGCATCCTGCAACAAAAGTGACTCCGCGCGCGCGTCTTGCCGAGTCCGTTCGCGCTGCCAACCACGCCGTCTACCGCTACTCCCGCAAATCGCCCAGTCTGTATGGCATGGGGACGACGCTGGTCGCGCTGCTGTGGGAGGACTCCGCGCTGCGGCGTGAGCACGGTTCGCCCACGCCTCCGCTATGGCTGGCCCACGTCGGCGACAGTCGCTGCTACCTTTACCGAGACGGCGTTCTCCGCCAGCTCACGGCAGATCACTCGCTGGTGGAGGAGCAGGTGCGCGCCGGCCTGCTCAGCCGGATTCAGGCTGTCGCTTCGCCGATGCGCAACATCATCACCCGCGCCGTTGGTACGCGGCCAACCGTCGAGGTCGAGATTGCCAGTCACGCCACGCAGCCCGGAGACCTCTTCCTGCTTGCCTCCGACGGCCTCTCTCGCGAGCTTGCCGACGAGCAGATCGCCGGGATTCTCGCTCGCACCACAGACGCCTCCGGCTCAGATCGACAGACCGCGCTCAACCGAGCCTGCCAGGCCTTGGTAGACGCAGCCAACGCCAACGGCGGACACGACAACATCACCGTCCTGCTCGTTTCGCCAGAGTAAATTCAGCAGAATCCCACTGTTGCGACTTTGAGCGATTTAGAGCTTTTTCACTATTGCTATAGAGCAACTTTGTTTGTCATTCCGTAGCAAAGCGAAGGAATCTGCTTTTCGCTCGCGCCATGGCACTCTACACCCTTGGTGAAAATGCGCTAGCCAATGGGATAGACCGTAGCAGCGCGAATAACGCAGATCCTTCGACTCGCGCTTTTCGCTTCGTTCAGAATGACATTCTTGGTCTATAGCCATCCCGAAGAGGCTCTAGCCCTGCTTCGAGTCAGCCTGTAGGCGCGCCAGCATCTGGGCCACACTTAGGCCAGAGCGCGGATCAATCAGGTCTGGCGCAATCTCTGCCAGCGGCTCCAGCACGAAGCGTCGCTCCGCCATCGCCGGATGGGGTAGAGTCAACTCGGTCGAATCGAGTAGCTCCGGGCTGCGTGCGTTGTCGAATACTACGTCGCCCATCAGCAGTAGATCGAGGTCGATGATGCGCGGCCCTTTGATGGGAGATGCGGAAACGCCGGTGCGGACGCGCCCCATCGCCAGCTCGATGGCCAGCAGCGCACGCATCAGTTCGATGGGCTCCAGATTGGTCTCCAGCAACATCGCTCCGTTCAGGAAGTTCGGCTGATCGGTGTAGCCGACCGGCGCGGTGTCGTAGAAGGAGGAGATGGCGCGCACCTCGCCCAGTTTGGCGATGCGGGAGACGGCCTCGCGCAGATTGGCCTCGCGGTCTCCCCAATGCGAGGCGAGGTTCGACCCCAGCGCGATAGCGGCAAGCCGGCTCACCGGGGCCTCCGGGCTTGTCTTTGGGCTGCACTTTGCAGCGATAGGCTACGCATGGACGGGCGAGTCCTCTGGCAGAATCCCGGCAGGCTGCTCTGTGGACTCCGGCTCGGGAACCTCATCAAATCCGTGAGCCAGCTCCCAGGCGGAGCGGTCGCGCATCAGGCGCTGCACCAGAGCGGCGTGCATGGCGTGGCCGGCGCGCTGGGCGACGACGCGGCCCTGAATGCGTCTTCCTGCCAGCGCGAGGTCGCCGATCAGGTCCAGCACCTTGTGGCGCACGAACTCGTCGGGAAAGCGCAGCGGGCCATTTTGAACTCCGGTCTTGGTTAGCACGATTACGCTCTCGTCCGACGCCCCGCGGATCAGGCCCATGTTGCGCAGCATGGGCTCGTCTTCCCTGAAGCCGAAGGTTCGCGCCGGAGCGATCAGGCGGGCGTAGTCTCCGGTCTCCAGATCGCCTTGAAAACGCGACGAGCCGATGGGCTGGGGGAAGTCGATGGTGTAGTCGATGCTATAGCCCGTGCCGGGATAGACGCCGATGAACTTGCTGCCATCGCGTACCTCAATGTCTTTCAGGATGCGCAGAACCTCGCGGCGGCGGCGCTGCTGCTTCAGACCGACGGACTGGAAGGCCTCAACGTAGGGCAGGGCGCTGCCGTCAAGGATCGGAACTTCGAGGTTGTCCACCTCGACGATGACGTTATCCACGCCGAAACCGATCAGCGCCGAGAGCAGATGCTCGGTGGTTGAGATCAGAACCGATCCGCGCATCAAACTGGTGGCGTAGCTAACCTTGGCGACGTTGCGCCCGTTGGCTGGAATCTCAAAGTCATCGAGATCGGTGCGGCGAAAGACGATGCCGGAGCCAGCGGGCGCAGGAACCAGACGCATCGAGACCTCCGCGCCGCTATGCAGTCCCACGCCGTGGAACTCGACCTCCGACCGAATTGTCTGTTCGGGCTGCGTAATCTGAACCAAAAGAGGTCACTCCAAACCAATGTAAAATCCAGATTACAGCCGGAGGAATACAAATTGGTGTGGCTGAATTGCCACACTTGATGTATCTCTTTTGGTTCGGATCATCACTGCACTAGCGTTCTCTTCAAAGTTCAAAGCAAAATATAGCGTCACGCTTGCTGTCAGAGAGAAGTATTGTCATCCTGATCCCCTGACTGCCGACAGTTCCGACCTAAGACGAAGGGATAAAGATCCCCCTTGGTTCGTAAACAGGCGACTGACTCAGGAGCAGTAAAGATTACAACTCAACCAGTTTGTGAGCGATCGCGAAGAGAGCCAGTTCCAGACGGGTCGAGACGCCCGTCTTATCGAAGACGTTGGAGAGGTGTCGCTTCACGGTCTCCTCACTGATGGAGAACTGCTTGGCGACGTCGCGGTTGCTGCATCCTTCCACAATGCAGGAGACGACCTCGAGTTCGCGGGGGGTCAGTCCATAGGTCTTGCGTTCGGGTGTGACAGCGGCCTGTTCGGTGAGTTGTTGCAACGCCTTCAGCAGGTTTGCCACGCGCTCGCCGCCAATCCAGTAATCGCCTCCGAGAACCGCGCGCAACGCCTCGGCGAGGTCTGCCACCACTGCGTCCTTCAGAATAATTCCGCGCGCTCCGATCTGTAGTGCTTCGATGATCTGCTGCGGCGTAATTGTGCTGGTAAGCAGCACAATCTTGACTCGCGGAGCCTTGGTCATGATGGCGCGCATCGCCTCCAAACCTGGCAATCGCGGCATCATCAGGTCGAGCAGCAGGATGTCCGGCTCCAGTTCGATGGTCTGCGTAATGGCGTCGTCGCCGTCGCCTGCCTCGCCGACAACGGCAAAGCCCGGATCGTTGAGCAGCATATTCCTAACTCCGAAGCGCACCACCGGATGGTCGTCTGCCACAACGATGCGGATGGGTGCGACGGTCGCAGCAGCCTGGGGCGAGTTCTTCGCGGGATGCTGACTCTTTACAGCTTTTTCAGGCATTTCTGTAACCTCCACAGCCTGTCGGGGAATCTCTTGCTGGATACGCTTGGCCCAACGACTCAAACACAGGCCTTAAACTAACCGCAGGCCATCTATCCTGCGTATCTCTTCGCCTGCTAACTTTCTCTACTTGATGGGATTCCTGTAACTCAGATCTGATACGCATATATTAGATGTGTAATGTTTCAATAATGCTTCAAGCGAGGGCCCCAAGGACGCGTTCCAGCCGCGCACACGCTGCGGCGAGATCATCTAGAGAGTTTACGGCTTGTGCTGTAGATGTGCCAGAGGGTTCGAGGCTGAACTCTTCCATATGAGCCGCCAGTTTATGCAACTCGGTCGCGCCCAGCATCCCGCAACTCCCCTTGATGGAATGGGCTTCGCGCGCGAAGGACTTCGCTTCTAATGCCGCAGCAAATCCGCGCATCGCCTCAATGCGTCTGCGAACATCACTTAGGCACATGGCATACAATTCGTCGAGTTGCTGCGTGGAGAGTGTATCTGACAGCTTTTTATATATGATCTCATCCAACACCGGGTGGATGGCTGTACTCTCTCTCGGAACAAAGGGCGCAGACTGTTCCGCTTGCAGCGGGCTGCTTATTCCATTATCGGATGCAGAATGTATCGCGTTGGCAGAATGATGCGCCTGTAGCGCGTCTGCAATCTCCGCTAACTTGAATGGCTTCAGCAGAAATCCGTCGTAGTGGGAGATCTCGTGTGCCAACGGACGGCTTCCGCTCATTGCAAGCAGCAACGCCGTGGGTGGTCCTGCGCATCGCAGCAGGTCTGCCAGTTGAGAGCCGGAGATTCCTGGCATTTGCAGGTCGGTCAACATCAGGTCTGGGGCAAACGCGCCCTGCTGCAATACTTCGAGCGCGGTCGCTCCCGACTCTGCGACCTGTACTGCGTAGCCTTTTCTGGCAAGCAGCGCGGCGAGCAACTCTCGGCTCATCGCATCGTCGTCGATCAGCAACACGCGTATTGGCATAGCTTGCAGCATACTGGTTTGCAAAATCATCATATGCTTGCAGCACCAGTTTTGGCACACATCTGATATTTGTTAAGACTTTACTATCTTGCGGCGCATCATGCCAACAGCTCCTAGCAAGCCGGTTCCAAGCAAAATCAGACTGGTTGGCTCTGGCGTGGATGTAAATGGAGGAGGGTCTGTCATGAAGATCTGGGGTTCTCCGCCGTTGGGGTAGCTGCTGCTCGGGACGAAGATCTCATCATTCGCGAAGTAGCTGGATGGCAACGCACTGCTGCCGGTAACCTTGCTGAGAGCCTGCGCAGCCAGAGTCTGCGCATTGGTGTCGAAACCGCTATAGGTGGGAACGCCGTTCACAACCTTTAGATCGGCGGAATCCATGATGCTCCAGATGGCAAACTGAATATCGGAGGTCAGTTGGGCGTTCCCAACGGCGCCAGCGTACTGGTTATAGAGATACGCGTCGGCAAGAATATCGACTCCCGACTCGCCGTCAATGGTGGCGCTGGAACTGATGGTCGAGACGTTGATTGCGGTCGCACTCCACGACTCCCCGATCGAAACCTCGCGGTTGAAATTGAGGCAGGACATATCAACCTGCGTGGTCTTTCCCCCCGCACTTTGATCCGTGAAGATATAGGGATTGACATATAAGTTGTCGGTGCTTTGTCCTCCCACACCGGTCATCGTGATCGTATCGGCAAAGCTTACTCGTGAAACCAGGCAGACGAGGGAGAGGGACAAGGTTGCGACTATATTTTTCAAGCGCATAGTTGAAATCCTGAATGTAAACTTGTGGGATTTTGATGTTATCAATGAACTAAACGGTCGATTAATATCTGGACTGTCGTTTATGGATCACCTTTTTGCTGAGAACAAGTACTACTCCTCTGCTCGTTTGTGTCGATCCGTATCGACTTGGGACGCTGTTCCTACGAGAAACCAGAGGCAGTGACATGAATAAAACTTCTTATTACCTATAGTAGGCAAACATTTGCATGTCCGCAAGACACTAAATGGTAACAATTTGAACACGTTTAAAGCTCTGTAATTGGTTACCTGCGAACGGCAATCTGGTTACCTTTGTGTTACGTCCTTGCTCTATTAAAACTGATGTGAAGACTTGCCGATGTCCTAAGTTGTTTCATTTGAACATGTAGTAGACGGCATTCCCGTCGTCAGAGCAAGATCTCGCTCGCCCGCATGACTGCCGGTGGCAGCACAGCCTCATGGACTCGCAAGCGGGAAGCGAATCTACCCGCAAGCCAGACTTCTGGCGTACGTCGGGGTAACTGCGTGAGATGGCAGAGAAATTAATCAGTGCGGAGCGCGTCCTTTTTGTGTGTCCCCCCGTCTGTAGAAGTAGTTTCCATCTCATCTGGTGCTGTTCGGAAGGACGGGCAATGAAATATCTTGGCAGAACAAGTGCGGCCATCGCGATAGGTCTCCTGCTGGTTTCAGTTACGCAAGTTCAGGCTCAAACAGATAGCCAAATGGGTGGATTCCCGATGGGCGGCTCCTCCGGCCAGCAACGAGGGACAGGGCAGGGTGGACGAAGCGGCTTCGGCGGAGGGCAGCCGGTACAGGGAGTTGTCACCGCAGCGACCGCCAGCGGTCTGACTCTCAAGACAGACGCGGGCGATACCTACACGGTTACCGTCACCGACACTGCTCGCATTATGCAGAATCGCCAGTCGATCAAGCTTGCCGACATCAAGGTCGGAGACTCAGTTACCGCCATGGGAACGGTCGATGCTGCAAAGAAGACCGTGCAGGCCATGATGCTGATGGACATTGACGCAGCCACCGTCGCCAAGGCCAAAGCGAATATGGGCAAGACCTACATCACAGGCAAGATTACCGCAGTCGATGCAGACAACTTGAAGCTCACCATCCTGCGCAGCGACGCGGTGAGTCAAGTGGTTGCAGTTGACGATGGAACATCCTTCCAGCGCGGGACGCGTGGCGTTGCGGCTGACGTCGTCGCCGCCGGAGGATTGCCTCAGGGCGGAGGTCGCGGACAGGGTGGAAACAGGCCGGGCGCGGGTCAGGGAGCCGGAGGAACGCAGCCATCCGGCCCGCCTCCAGCCGAGAGCATTACGCTGGCCGACATCAAGGTTGGCGACTCCATAATGGCCACCGGCGCGCTCAAGAGCGGTGTCTTCACGGTTCTCAAGATGGGCGTCTCCGGACCTCCACCCTCTGGCGCATCCCGCCGCGGCCCAAGCGATCAGCCGCCGCCAGATGGTGCGCCGCAGCCTCCCTCTGCGCAGTCCTCGGACGCGCCACCAGCTCCACCACAATAAGAAACTCCTCTGAAAATGAGGCGTAGAGCTGGGATGCTCTCGCCTCTCATCGGAGCGCGCGGTCAATTTGGATTGCGCGGGGATAAGCCGTTTCCGTAATGGAGTAGGCCGTCGTCGAACGAAGGAAAGCAGATTCCTCCGCTACGCTACGGAATGACAAACAAGAAGCTACGGAATGACAATCAGTAATCCCGTATAACGCCAGGGAAAATGCTGGTAAGTTTAGTTTTAAACAGTAGATAAGGCTCCAGCGTAGTCCTGCGGGACTGATGGAGTTCTCTCAGATTGCAGTTCAGTTTTGATTCTGTTTCAGGAGTGTGTTTGTGCGTCGAATCAGTCGGATACAGCAGCTTGCAGTTGTAGCAATGGGTGCGGCCATGATGGTCGGTTCCACGGGTCTGGTAGCAACCGTTCTGGCGCAGGGTAGCGATCCTGCGGCGCAGCCAACAGCTTTTGTCCCGTCTCCAGTCGCAGCTCCGGCCGTCGTCGCAGTCGCGCAGGGTGGGACGATCAAGGGTTCCGTCAAGGCGGGCGTCGTTCCCTTGCCCGGAGTCTCCGTCACCGCGACCAACACGCTGACCGGCAAGAAGTATGCAACCACGACAGACATTGACGGCGCCTTTCAGATGGCTGTGCCGCGCAATGGACGCTACGTCGTCAAGACTGAGCTGACCGGCTTTGCCTCGGTCACGCAGGAGCTTCTCATCAACGCCTCCAGCGAGAACGGGGGCCTGCCAATGCAGACCGCCGAATTCAAAATGGATCTGGCCTCGCGAGTCACCACCACCGCGACGGAAACAACTACGACGACGGCGGGTGCGACCACGCAGGTCGCAGGCAGGACCACCTCCAACTCAGTCGCCCGGGTTGGGCGCGGAACCCAGTCGCTGACCGTGCAGAGCAATGAGAGTACGGATGTGACCGACGCCAGCGCGGGAGAGGGCAATACCGGGGCGCAGCTTCCCTCGCTTGCCACAACCTCCAGCGATACCACCGCGACCGAGTCGATCGCCGTGACTGGGCAGCAGGGCCAGACCAACGGACTCGCCGGATTCAGCGAGGACGATCTGCGTGGACGCATTCAGGACATGCAGCGCAACGGATTCACCAATGGAGACATCGCCAGTTCACTGAGCGGCGTTATGCAGACCGGAAGCTTCGGCCCCGGTGGTCCGGGCGGAGGTGGACCCGGCGGTGGCGGCCCGGGTGGTGGAGGTCCGGGCGGAGGATTTGGTGGTGGCGGAGGACGCGGCGGGGGCGGTTTCAACGGCTTTGGCGGAGGATTCCGCGGGCAGAACCCCAACGCATGGCATGGTTCTTTTGGCTACTCGGGAAACAACAGTGCGCTCAATGCAAACCGTCGTTCATACACCGGAACGGACGCTCCGAAGGCCAACTCGCAGCAGAACTCGCTGACCGCCAGCTTCTCCGGCACGCCGTACATCCCCGGCTTGCTCAAGGCCAACACCAAGCAGTTCGTCTTCCTCAGTGTCTCGGAGTCGCGTAGCTCCTCGCCCTCCACGGCTCAGTACACCGTGCCGACTCTGGCGCAGCGACTGGGCGACCTCACTCCCGCTTACCAGATTGGAACGGTGGTCAACGGTACGGTCTACGATCCAAATACGGGGCAGGCCTACACCGCGACCGGTTGCAATCCAGCTCTCTCCGCTATCGATCCCAACCCGACGGCATGCATTCCCTACTCCGAACTAAGCGGAACGACCGCCTCCGCCAGCGCGCTTGCGGCGCAACAACTGCTTGCGTTCTACCCACTGCCGAACATCACACCGAACGCCTTGCAGGATAACTATCAGGCAAACTTCCCCGGTAGCTCACACTCTGCGCAGGCCTCGCTGCGCTACAACCGCAGCTTTGGCGCGGCGCAGACGCGTGGCCAGCGCGGCTCTGGAGGACGAGGTCAGGGCGGTGGACAGAATCGTAACGTCGCCCCAACTTTGCGCCAGAGCATTGCTGAGAGCTTCTCCTACTCGCACAACGCAAGCTCCAGCTCCAGCTTCTCTCCCGAGCTTGGCGGAACGGCCGTGAGCAACGGCTACAATCTCACCAGCTCCTACACCGTGGGCTACGGACGCATCAACAACTCCGCCACGCTGGGCTGGAACCGCTCGCGCGGCCTGAACTCGAACTACTTCACCAATGGATCTGTCAATCCTGCGCAGACCGCAGGCATCAACGTCGGCGACTCCGCCATCTATTCCAATCCCTTCTACTTTGGCGTTCCGTCGGTCGGCATGACTGGCCTCAGCGGTCTGAGCGAAAGCAAAACTCCCAGCGACTCGATCAACCAGACCATCACCTTCTCCGACTTCGTCAGCTATAGCCACAAGAAGCACAACATGCGCTATGGCTTCGACTTCCATCGTATCCACAGCGACTCCATCGGGGGAGCCTCCCCGCTTGGATCGTTCAGCTTCACCGGCTATGCCACCGAGGATCCGAAGCAGCAGACGTGTGTACTGAATAGCGATCCAACGAATCCAACCTGCAACTTTGCTACAGCCAGTGGATCGGCCGTCGCCGACTTCCTTCTCGGGCAGCCGCAGCAGACCAAAATCACCGCCGGCCTCAGCAAGATCTACCTGCGCGGCAACTCGTGGGACTGGTACGCGCAGGACGATTGGCGCGCGCGGGCCAACCTCACCTTCAACTACGGTCTGCGCTGGGAGTACTTCTCACCCTACTCGGAGAACAACTATCACCTGGTCAATCTCAACATGACCGGAAGCGGCTCGACGCTCGCGATCAACAATGTCTGCCCGGCTCTGTTCGCTGGCTGCCAACAGGCAGGATCCCCCCCCACGCTGGTGAAGCCGGATCGGTCGATGTACTCTCCGCGCGTGGCCGTGGCCTGGTCGCCCAAGTTCAAGTGGACGAAGAATACGGTTGTCCGCTCCAGCTACGGCATCAACTACAACACCGGGCAGTACTCGCGCTTCGCCTCACTGATGAGTTTCCAGCAGCCCTTCGCCGTCACGCAGACCAATACCCTCACTACGCCTAACAGCGCGACGACCTGCTTGTTGCCGTCGCAGACGTCCTCGCAAACGGGAACGGCGATGACGCTGACGAATGGCTTTGGCTGCTCCACACAGAGTACGCAGAGCAACTTTGGAGTTAATCCGAAGTATCGCCTCGGCATGGTGCAGGCCTACAATATGGGCGTCCAGCGAACCCTGCCGCAGGGTATCGTTCTGAACCTCGACTACACCGGAAGCTACGCCATCAATCAGGACATTATCCGTGCGCCCAACCGCAATGCCTCCGGCGTTCTCACTCCAACGGCGGGTCAGTTCCAGTATGAAGACTCGCTCGGCTACCAGCGCGCCAACATCTTCTCGGTCAACCTGCGCGAGCGCATGCACAAGGGCGTCTCGCTGGGCGCAACCTATACGTTGGCTCATTCTATAGATGACGCGACCTCGGTCGGCGGCAGCGGCAGCTCCATCGCGCAGGACGATCAGAATCTGGGAGCCGAGGAGAGCAATTCCAGCTTCGTCGTCCGCAATACGCTACGAGGCAACTTCATTCTCGAACCACCCTTCGGCCCCAACCGCGCCTTCCTGAACAAGGGCGGCGCTCTGGCGCAGATCTTCGATGGCTACTCCATCTCGGGTAGCTTCACCTTCGCTTCGGGAGCCTTTGCGACTCCGCAGTACTCGGGAACCCCGGCTGAGACGGCTACGGGGGCGGGCAGCTCTCTGCGTCCGAATCGCGTTGCGGGCCAGTCGATCAAGGGGCCGCGCACCCTCACCGAGTGGTTCAATACCGCCGCTTTCTCCGCCCCAGCCGCTGGAACCTACGGCAACGCATCGCGCAACTCCATCGTGCTGCCGGAAAGCATATCGCTCAACACTTCTCTCTCGCGTAACGTCTCCTTCGGCGGAACACGCAGCTTCGAGGCCCGCATCAATATGAACAATCCTCTGAATACTGCGCGCTACTCTTCGGTAAATACCCAGATCAATCAGGCGGGTTTTGGTCAGGTGACTGGCGCCGCAGGAATGCGTTCCTTCACTTACAACGCAAACTTCCGCTTCTAATTTCTGCGGCCAATAAGTCGCCGAATCAATCGGAAGAATATCAATTTGATTTACTCAGCTTTCGAAGGAGCAACAAATGCGTCAATTTACAGCGGCGATCTTAGTAGCAGCCATGATGGCTTCCCCTGTGGGCACACCAGTGGCAGCCGTAGCCCAGCAGCCGCAGGTGGCGACGTTCAAAATTAGCTCCGATACGGTGCTGACCAACGTCGTCGTACGCGACAAGAAGACTGGCGCGGTCATCAAGGGTCTCAAGGAATCCGACTTCACGATCTTCGAGGACAAGAAGCCGCAGCACCTCATCAGCTTCGACTACCAGAATGTCGACGAGGCCGTGCAGTTGGCCGAGAGAAACACCGTCTCCGGCGTCAGCACTACGAAGAAGAAGTCCATCGCCGACCTCATCAGCAACGACTTCGCCGCCAAGCCAGAGGAGTTGAAGGATCGCCGCCTGATCGTCCTCTTCTTCGACCTCAGCAGCATGCAGCCGGAGGACATCACCCGCGCCGTTGACTCGGCCAAGGACTACGTCAACAAGCAGATGGCTCCAGCCGACATGGTCTCCGTCGTCAGTCTGGTCTCCAGCCTCAGCATGAATCAGGACTTCACCACGGATAAGTCCACGCTGCTGAACGCCATCAGCCAACTCGATCCCACGGCCAGCAATGGTTACGCCGCTGGCAGCGAAGGCGGCGGAACCGACAGCACCTCCGACGACTCCACCAGCTTCGTCGCCGACGACAGCGAGTTCAACGCACTGAACACCGATCGCCAGCTCTACGCCATTCGCACCATCTGCAAGTCCATCGAGAAGGTGGAGCAGAAGAAGAGCATGTTGTACTTCTCCGGCGGTCTCACCAAGCAGGGCATTGAGAATCAGGCCAGCCTGCGCGCCGCCACCAATGAGTGCGTCAAGTCCGACACCGCCCTCTATGCCGTAGACACGCGCGGGCTGCAGGCTCTGAACGTCGTCGGCGATGCCAACCAGGGCAGCAAGCGCGGCACCGGAGCCTACAGCGGCGCCGCCATGCAGAGCCAGTTGGACTCCAACTTCAGCTCGCAGGAGACGCTGGGCACTCTCGCCAGCGACACTGGAGGCAAGCTCTTCGTCGACTCCAACGACTTTGGCCCAGCCTTCACTCAGGTGCAGCGAGACTCCGAGGCGTACTACATCCTCGGCTACCACTCCACCAATGCGAAGCACGACGGAACTTTCCGCCATCTCACCGTCAAGCTGCTCAACCACCCCGACGCCACGCTGGAGTATCGCCCCGGCTACTACGCCCCGGCAGACTTCCAGCATGCCAAGACCGAAGATCGCGAACTGGCCCTGACCGAGCAGATGCGCAGCCAGATTCCCGCCACCGACGTCTCCGTCTACCTGCAGGCGCTCTACTTCCGTCTGGCCGACGGCAAGTTCTACATCCCTGTCTCGCTGGTCATCCCCGGATCGCAGATCAACGCCGTCACAGTCAAGGACAAGGACAAGGCCACTATCGACATTCTGGGCGAGGTCAAGAACTCTGCCGGAATCGCCGTGGGTCAGGTCCGTCAGACCGTCAACCTCGCTGTCGATGCCAATCTACAGGTGCAGAAGAAGAACGTGCAGTACTCCACTGGATTCACGCTGGCTCCGGGCAAGTATCACCTGAAGTTCGTCGTGCGCGAGAATCAGTCCGGCAACATGGGCAGCTTCGAGGCCGACATTCAGGTTCCAGACATGAAGAAGACTCCGCTCAAGCTCAGCTCCATCGTCATGTCCAGCCAGAGCAAGCCGAACACCGCAAAGAAGGTGATCGACCCGCTGGTGCGCGACGGGCAGGAGTGGGTTCCGAACGTCCCCCACGTCTTCCGGCAGGATCAGCACCTGAACTTCCTCTACGAGGTTTACAGCCCGACCAAGGATAAGGACGTTGCCGCGCAACCCGCTCAGCCGAAGAAGGAGGGAACGCCGGTGCGTGTGCTCACCAGTATCGAGTTCCTGCTGGGCGGCGTCAAGGTCTACGAGACGCCGCAGGTCGTCGCCACCGCCATCAACATTCCAGAGCGCGACGCCGTAGCCTTTCAGTTCGACGTTCCTCTTGCCGGACTGAAGCCGGGAACCTACGTCTGCCAGATCAACGTCATCGACGACGCAGCCGGCAGCTTCAGCTTCCCCCGCATGGCTCTCCGTGTAATCCCACCGGCAGCGGCTCCAGCGGTTGCGATCCCGGCAGTCGCAACCCCAGCGCCCGCTCCCACGACCCCAGCTTCTCCTAGCCTCTAGCGATCTGTTTTCTTCGCAGAGCGTAGCAGAATCCATGGACTCCATTCGCCGAACAACAAGAGAGGCTCGAATGCCAACAAGCATTCGAGCCTCTCTCATATTGAAAATCAACCTATCTTGCAATGAAGCAGATACTCGGCACGATAGTTTTATAAATTGCTGAAAATGCTTGCGATGGACGAGCGGACCTAGGCTCCCTCGCGCCCAAAGTGTGTGCCGCCGAGGCCAGACTTTTCCCTGACTCGACCAACCGAACCGCTTTCTGTTTGAACTCCAGGGCGAACTTCTTCCTTGTGGATACTCTTCGCATTAGAACAGCTCGCTAAGGGCTACGTTTTGCAGGGGCAAGATCACCTTCTTTCTAGTTTATAAATTGCTGAAAATGCTTGCGATGGACGAGCGGCCCTATTTGTTCGACAATAGAGAGTGGCCATGATCCCGCAAATTATCGACGCGAACAACGCCAGGCCGGACGAGCAGGTCGCGCCCCTCGTCGTTAAGCCCAACGTCATCAAGGCGAACGCCGTCAGCGCCAACGACCACATCATTCTGCGTGGCGCGCGCACCCACAACCTCAAGTCCATCGACGTCGATATTCCGCACAATGCGCTCACCGTCGTTACCGGCGTCAGCGGCTCGGGCAAGTCCTCTCTGGCCTTCGACACCATCTACGCCGAGGGCCAGCGTCGCTACGTCGAGTCGCTCTCCGCCTACGCGCGCCAGTTTCTGGAGCGCATTGAGAAGCCCGACGTGGACTTCATGGACGGTCTGGCCCCGGCCATCGCCATCAAGCAGAAGAACTCCACCCGCAATCCGCGCTCCACCGTCGCCACGGCCACCGAGATCTACGACTACCTCCGCCTGCTCTACGCGCGCTGCGGAACCGTCACCTGCCTGCACTGCGGCGGCATCGTCCGTCACGACACGGTCGACGAGATCGTCACCGCCGTTCTCGCTCTGCCGGAGGGAACCCGCGCCTACGCACTCTTCCCCATCAACCGCGCAGAGATTAAGTTCGAGCCGCTACAGCCCTCCACCGTAGAGGCCGCACCCGAACCGCCCAAGCCCGTCAAGAAATCCGCGTCAAAGAAATCCGCGAAGGCCGTCTCCTCCGTACTTGGCTTGTCCTCGGTCACCGACACGCTGAAAGATCGCCTCGCCGAACTCCGCCGCCGTGGCTACAACCGCCTCTACCAGCAGATTGAGCCTCAACCCGGCCAACCTGCTCAGCCCGGCAAGATCGTCGAGTTCTCCACCCCCGAGTCTCTTCTCGAACTCAACTTCGACCAGCCAATCTTCGTCCTCATCGACCGCCTCTCGCTTTCCCCTGACACGCGCGCCCGCATCGTAGACGCCATCGAGACCGGCTACCGCGAGTCCGGCGAAGTTCAGTTCCACACCGTGCCGCGTGAGGACGATTCCACTCCAGCCGCGCATCTGAGATACAGCGCCGCCTTTGAGTGCTCCGCCTGCCACCGCGCCTATCGCGAGCCAGAGCCGCGACTTTTTTCCTTCAATAATCCCTACGGTGCCTGCCCGCGCTGCCAGGGCTTCGGCAACACGGTCGACTTCGATCCCAACCTAATCATTCCCGATCGCAGCCGCACCCTCGCGCAGAGCGCGATTGCACCATGGACGACGCCGAAGTATCGCCCCTACCATAGCGAGATGATCCGCTTTGCCAAGCAGGCCCGGATCCCCACCGACGTTCCCTTCTACGATCTCGACCAGCCGCAGCAAGACCTCATCTGGAACGGCGGCGGCATCTATCCGGGCATTCGTGGCTTCTTTGCGGCTCTGGAGCGCAAGAAATATAAGCTGCACGTCCGCGTCTTCCTCTCCCGCTATCGCGGCTATGCTCTCTGCCCGGACTGCGGCGGCCAGCGTCTGCGCGCCGAAGCTCGCGCCGTTCTGCTCAACGGCCAGAACATCTGCGCCGTCTCCGCCCTCACCATCACCGCCGCCGAGGACTTCTTCGACAGCCTCAAACTCTCGCCTGCGCAGGCCGAGATTGCCGGAAAGATTCTCGAAGAGGTTCGCCAGCGCATCCACTTCCTCATCGAAGTCGGCCTCGAATACCTCACCCTCGACCGGCTCAGCTCCACGCTCTCCGGCGGCGAATCGCAGCGCATCCAGCTAGCCACGTCGCTGGGCAGCCGCTTGGTCGGCGCGCTCTATGTTCTGGATGAGCCATCCATCGGCCTGCACCCGCGCGACACCGCCAAGCTGATCCGCATCCTGTACGCCTTGCGCGATCTGGGCAACACCATCCTGGTCGTCGAACACGATCCCGACGTAATCCGCTCGGCTGATTATCTCCTCGATCTAGGCCCCGGCGCAGGAGAACTCGGCGGCCAGCTTCTGGCTGCGGGAACCGTAGCCGAGGTCACCGCCAACCCGCGCTCCATCACCGGCAAGTACCTCTCCGGTCGCATGACGATCCCCATTCCGCGCTATCGCCGCGAACTCGGACGCGAGAGCCTTCACCTCACCGGAGCGCGCATTCACAACCTGCGCGGCATCGACGTAGAGATTCCGCTTAACCTGCTCTGCTGCGTCACCGGCGTCAGCGGCAGCGGCAAGTCGACGCTCATCCACCAAGTTCTCTACCGCGCTCTCCAGCAGCAGCTGAACCGCGAGCCCGGCATCTCCGCGCCCGAGCCGACCAATCTCTACCGCTCGCTCACCGGAACGCAGCATCTCAATGAAGTCATCCTCGTAGACCAGTCGCCCATCGGTCGCACCCCGCGCTCGAATCCCATCACCTACATCAAGGCCTTCGACGAGATCCGCACCCTCTTCGCCTCGCAGCCCGACGCCAAACGGCGCGGCTTCGGCCCCGGAGCCTTCTCCTTCAACGTCCCCGGCGGACGCTGCGACACCTGCGAGGGAGACGGCACCGTCACCGTCGAGATGCAGTTCCTCGCCGACATCGAGCTACCCTGCGAAGACTGCAACGGCACCCGCTACAAGTCCTCCATCCTAGAGATCAAGTACAAGGGCAAGAACATCCACGACGTTCTCAATATGACCGTCAAGGAGGCTCTCTCGTACTTTGCCGGAATCCCACGCATCGTCGATAAGCTATACGTTTTGGACGAGGTCGGCTTGGGCTACGTCCGCCTCGGCCAATCCGCCACCACGCTCTCTGGCGGCGAGGCGCAGCGCGTCAAACTGGCCAGCCATCTGGCCACCGCCCGCTCCATCGCCAACCGCAGCGGAGCCAGCGAAAGCTATTCGCAGACCGCTCCCCCCACCCCCGCGCAACTAGCCGCCCGCGCCCGTTCGCGCACTCTCTACATCCTCGACGAGCCGACCACCGGCCTGCACTTCGACGACGTACAAAAACTCCTCGCGGCCTTCCATAAACTAATCGAAGGCGGCGGATCGCTGCTGGTCATCGAACACAACTTAGACGTAATCAAGTCCGCCGATTGGGTCATAGACCTAGGCCCGGAGGGCGGCAGCGCTGGCGGCGAGATCGTAGCCGCAGGCACCCCAGAACAAATCGCCGACAACCCACTCTCCCACACCGGCCACCATCTCCGCCCTGTTCTCGGAATCAATACAGGCTTATAGCTCACCCACTATTCAGGAATGTTTTTAGAGTGGTGGGCAAAGTTTGTGTTGCCCGTTATGTTGGGTTAGCGTAGCTTCTTTCTGTGGATCGTTGGGGCTTGTCGAAGTTGGAGTAGATGCGGCGACGGGGGATGCTCATGCAAACGTCTGACGGAACGAATGTGGAATCTCTGCTGCGGGAGAATCGGGTCTTTCCTCCTCCGGCTGAGTTTGCGGCCAAGGCGCGCGTGGGCAGTCTGGAAGAGTATGAGGCTCTCTATCGGCGTAGCGTGGAGGATCCAGAGGCCTTCTGGGCCGAGGCGGCGCGCGAGTTGGAGTGGTTTTCTCCCTGGAAGAAGGTGCTGTCCGGCGCAATGGGATCGGCGCAGTGGTTTGTCGGCGGCAAGCTGAACCTGAGCCACAACTGCGTGGATCGTCATGCTGCGGGGGAGTTGCGCGACAAAATTGCGTTGCTGTGGGAGGGCGAGCCGGGCGAGGTGCGGCGCATTACTTACGGCGAGTTGTGCGAGCAGGTGCAGCGCTTTGCAAACGTGCTGAAGAGGCTGGGTGTGCAGCGCGGGGATCGCGTCGCGATCTATATGGGGATGGTTCCCGAGCTGGCAATCGCGATGCTGGCTTGTGCGCGCATCGGCGCGGTCCACTCGGTGATCTTTGGAGGATTTGCCGCGCAGGCGATTGTGGATCGAGTGAACGACTCGCAGTGCGTGGCGATTCTGACTCAGGATGTAAGCTATCGCCGTGGCAGTGCGGTGAGGCTGAAGGCGATTGTCGATGAGGCGATTGGACGATGTCCCACGGTAAAGCATGTTGTGGTCTACAAGCGCTCTGCGGATGGGGCTGGCGTGGTGATGCATCCGGTGCGCGACCTGTGGTGGCACGAGCTAATGGCTGCGGCGGGAGTCGAGTGTGAGGCGGAGTGGATGGACGCCGAGGATCCGCTGTACATTCTGTATACCTCAGGAACGACGGGGAAGCCGAAGGGTCTGGTGCATACTACTGGGGGCTACTCGGTGCAGAGCTACCTGACGGCGAAGTATGTCTTCGACCTGCGCGAGGACGATGTGTACTGGTGTACCGCGGATTGCGGCTGGGTGACCGGGCATTCGTATGTCGTCTACGGGCCGCTACAGAATGGGGCTACGGTGCTGATGTACGAGGGCGCGCCGAACTACCCCGAAGATGATCGTTTCTGGAAGATTATCGACAAGCATAAGGTTACGGTCTTCTATACTGCTCCGACGGCGATTCGCGCGTTTATCAAGTGGGGTGATGAGTGGGTGCATCGCCACTCGCTGGATTCGCTGCGGCTGCTGGGGACGGTGGGCGAGCCAATCAATCCTGAGGCGTGGATGTGGTACCACCGCGAGATTGGCAAGGAGCGCTGCCCGATCGTCGATACCTGGTGGCAGACCGAGACGGGGGCGATCATGATTGCTCCGATTCCGGGGGCGGTGGCGACCAAGCCGGGTTCGGCTACGCGGCCGTTCTTCGGGATTGTGCCGGAGGTGGTGACCAAAGAGGGCAAGCCGGTTCCGGCTGGGCAGGGCGGGTTGCTGGTGATTCGCAAGCCCTGGCCGGGAATGGCGCGGTCGATCTGGGGCGACGCGGAGCGCTATCAGGAGGCCTACTTCAAGGATATTCCCGGAAGCTACTTTACCGGAGATGGAGCGCGCTGCGACGCCGATGGCTACTACTGGCTGATGGGGCGGGTCGATGATGTAATCAATGTGAGCGGACACAGGCTGGGGACGATGGAGGTCGAGTCGGCTCTGGTGGCGCATCCCAAGGTGGCCGAGGCCGCTGTGGTGGGCAGGCCGGACGAGTTGAAGGGGCAGGTAATCGTCGCCTTTGTCACGCTGGAAGAGGGAGAAGAACCGAGCGAGAATATGCGTCAGGAGCTGCGCGCATGGGTGGCCAAGGAGATCGGTGCGCTGGCTCGGCCCGAAGATCTGCGCTTCGCCCAGATGCTGCCCAAGACGCGCTCGGGAAAGATCATGCGGCGGCTGCTGCGCGAGTTGGCGACCAACGGCATGGTTACGGGAGACATCACTACATTAGAGGATTTTGGCGTACTGGCCCAACTGCGCGAGGCCGAAGAGTAGGGGGATTGCAGGTCGCGGTGAGGATTAATTGCGAAAAACGGTCAATTAGTCTTGACCGCAGGCTCTCCTCTTGCTATTGTTAGAAGGTTCCGCTTGAAGCGGTAGCCCGTTGTCGTGCAGTTTGCATGTGTTTAGAGTGCAGGTTGTGCGGGCGGCTGGTGCGATTTGCAGGCTGATTGGGATAAATCCACGGTTTGCGGTACACTGGAAAAGAAGTTAATCCGCAGTATCTGCGTGTGGTTATTAAGCGTAGATCGGATCGTACGCGGTGCAGTATCCTCGCAATCGTACCTGCGACACCCTCCACCCCGGCGGAGTTTATACCGGGATCCAAAGTGGATGGGCTATGTGGGAACGGAACAGCGAAACGGAGTCAACTCCACCTTCCGATAGGGGCCGCCTGCATGGGGCAAACAGTCGCCAGTAGGGGGCGGGAAGCAATGGACGCTCGGCCACCGTCGACTGTTGTTCGTCTGATCTGAGTGTTACAGACGGGAAGCCAGGGAAAATCTTCGCGCGAGGCACGTCAGTGTCCTCACTTATTTGTGCGTATAGCGCATCGATAAGAAAAATTCGCGACGAACCCTACACTTCTCTGTCTGCATGAGTTTTGGTATAGCAGCAACGGCGATAAGGCCGGAGTGCTTTGAGTCGTAATACAAGGAGTTCGAGTGCCTACGTTTCATCAGCTCGTCAAGCAGGGCCGCACGCCCACACGTTACAAGACCGGCAGCCCGGCACTACAGGGTTCGCCCCAGCGCCGCGGCGTCTGCACCCGCGTCTACACCCAGACCCCCAAGAAGCCGAACTCGGCGTTGCGTAAGGTTGCGCGTGTTCGTCTGACCAACGGGATCGAAGTTACGACCTACATTCCGGGCATCGGACACAATTTGCAGGAGCATTCGATTGTGCTGATTCGCGGCGGTCGCGTGAAGGATCTGCCGGGTGTTCGCTACCACGTTGTGCGTGGATCGCTCGATTCGGTTGGCGTTGCCAATCGCAAGCAGAGCCGCTCGAAGTACGGGGCGAAGCGTCCCAAGGCTGCTGCGGGTAAATAGTTTTTGTGGCTCGGCGGCTGTCGATTGGCCGGGTCGAATGAAGTTCTAGGTTCAGGTGCTTGAGAGGTCTACGGCCCTGAAGGAAGACGAGCCCGAGAGGGTAAAAGGGATTAGCAAAGATGCCGAGAAAAGGTTACATCGCGAAGCGTGAAGTTGCACCGGATCCAGTTTACGGATCGACACTGGTGACGAAGTTTGTCAACTCCATGATGTGGGGCGGTAAGAAGTCGACCGCGCAGGGCATCTTCTATACGGCCATGACGAATCTGGAGCAAAAGGGTGGCGACGAGGCTCTCAAGCTCTTCAAGAAGGCGATTGAGAACTGCAAGCCGCTGCTCGAAGTCAAGAGCCGTCGCGTTGGCGGTGCAAACTATCAGGTGCCGATCGAGGTTCTTCCCGAGCGTCGCACTTCGCTGGCGATTCGCTGGATTGTGACCTATGGTCGCGCGCGCGGCGAAAAGGGCATGGTGGAGAAGTTGACCGCCGAGCTTCTGGACGCTGCGAATGGCCGTGGCGCTGCGATGAAGAAGAAGGAAGACGTTCATCGTATGGCCGAGGCTAACAAGGCATTCGCCCACTACCGCTGGTAGGTTGGCATTAGGCGGCGGGAATAGGGGCTGTCCCTACCTGCTCAACGAGTTTGAATTACCCGCAGGGTTTTACCCTGCAGAGTGAGAGATCGAGACCGTGGCACGCAATATATCTCTGAATCATTGCCGGAATATCGGAATCATGGCGCACATTGACGCCGGCAAGACGACGACTACCGAACGCATCCTGTTCTATACGGGCATCACGCACCGTATCGGAGAGGTGCATGAGGGTACGGCGACCATGGACTGGATGGAGCAGGAGCAGGAGCGCGGTATTACGATTACCTCCGCTGCGACGACCTGCACCTGGAAGAACACTCGCATCAACATTATTGATACGCCTGGTCACGTGGACTTCACCGCTGAGGTAGAGCGCAGTCTGCGCGTTCTCGATGGCGCGGTGGCTTGCTTCGATGCGGTCGCCGGTGTGCAGCCGCAGTCGGAGACGGTATGGCGTCAGGCTGATAAGTACAAGGTTCCACGGATCTGCTTCATCAATAAGATGGACAAGGCTGGCGCGGATGCAGTTTATGCCACGTCGACCATTGTGGATCGTCTGGGCGCGCGCGCTGTGCCAATCAATATTCAGATTGGTGCCGAGGCAAAATTTCTTGGCGTCGTAGACCTGGTCACGATGAAGGCCATCTACTGGCATGACGAGACGATGGGCGCCGAGTATGTCGTGGAAGAGATTCCCGCCGAGCTGCTTGAGACGGCGAAGACGGCGCGTCACTTCCTGATTGAGGCAGTTGCCGATTCGGACGATGAGATTCTGAATCTCTTCCTCGAAGGCGAAGAGCCGACCGAGGCGCAGCTCAAGGCTGGAATTCGCAAGGCAACTATCGCGATGAACATCTTCCCGGTGCTCTGCGGTACGGCCTTCAAGAACAAGGGCGTTCAGACGCTGCTGGATGCTGTGGTTGACTACCTGCCCAGCCCGCTGGATATTCCTCCCATGGTCGGCCATGATCCCGAGAACATGGAAGTGGAGATCGTGCGCAAGCCGGACGACGCGGAGCCTTTCGCTGCGTTGGGATTCAAGATTATGACTGACCCGTTCGTCGGTCAGTTGATCTTCATTCGCGTCTACTCGGGAACGTTGAAGACTGGCGATTCGGTGCTGAACCCACGCACTCGTAAGACAGAGCGCATTGGCCGTTTGCTGAAGATGCATGCCAACAAGCGCGAAGAGATTACCGAGATTCTGGCGGGCGATATCTGCGCCGCCGTTGGATTGAAGAATCTGATTACCGGCGACACGATCTGTAGTGAGCGCAATCCTGTAGTGCTGGAGTCGATCGACTTCCCGAAGCCTGTTATCGAGGTTGCGGTCGAGCCGAAGACTAAGGTCGATCAGGAGAAGATGGGCATGGCGCTGGCCAAGCTGGCGCAGGAAGATCCTACCTTCAACGTTCGCACGGACATCGATTCGGGTCAGACGATCATCGCCGGAATGGGCGAGCTTCACCTTGAGATCATCGTCGATCGTATGATGCGCGAGTACAAGGTCGAGGCCAACGTCGGCAAGCCGCAGGTCAATTATCGTGAGACGATCCGTTCTAATTCGGATGCCGAAGGCAAGTACATTCGCCAGACCGGTGGTTCGGGTAACTACGGACATTGCAAGATTCGCATCTCGCCCAATGAGTCGGGCAAGGGCTATGAGTTCTCGAACGACATCAAGGGCGGAACGATTCCCAAGGAGTACATCAAGCCGATCGACCAGGGTATCCAAGAGGCGATGCAGGGCGGCGTTCTTGCGGGTTACGAGATGGTTGACGTCAAGGTCTCGCTGTACGACGGAAGCTATCACGATGTCGATTCGAACGAAATGGCCTTCAAAATTGCCGGTTCGATGGCGTTCAAGGAAGCCGCTCGCAAGGCCAAGCCGGTTCTGTTGGAGCCTGTGATGGCGGTCGAAGTGACTGTTCCCGAGGACTACATGGGAACGATCATCGGAGACCTGAACTCTCGGCGTGGACGCATCGAAGGTATGGAGATGGTCGGCAACACGCAGGCGATTCGCGCCACGGTGCCACTATCGACGATGTTCGGATATGCGACTCACATGCGCGGAGCAACTCAGGGACGTGCGAACTACTCGATGCAGTTCAAGCAGTACGAAGAGGCGCCACGGTCGGTTTCTGAAGAGATTATTGCGAAGGTGCAGGGCAAGGACGCGAAGGATAAGTAAGCGGACGGTATTTTGAGTCGCGCTGGCCTGTAGAACCGGCGCATCGAATTTGAAACGATTTAGTAGATAACGAATTTAGAACGATACGGAGAAGAGCAATGGGCAAGGAAAAGTTTGATCGGTCGAAGCCTCATGTAAACGTTGGAACGATCGGGCATATTGATCATGGCAAAACGACGCTGACTGCGGCGATCACCAAGGTGCTCTCCAAGCA